>Ga0194131_10000036_pt1 | contig 170562 bp, 167 predicted proteins | sample TA2KigO120mmetaG_FD_148631 | JGI IMG/M metagenome (GOLD analysis project Ga0194131, IMG submission 148631) | Freshwater microbial communities from Lake Tanganyika, Tanzania - TA2015053 Kigoma Offshore 120m | ecosystem: Environmental > Aquatic > Freshwater > Lake | place: Tanzania: Lake...
CTGGGGTTGCCGATTTTCTCCCAATCGAAGAGCGGCGTGAAATGGCTGCTGTTACCGTTGCCGAGCAACAAACCGAAGACGATGATTCCCAGAAGCGCGCCAATCTTGAAGACCGTCAGAATATTCTGCGCGGTGGTCCCTTGTTTCACGCCAAGACAGTGCAATCCTGAGATGATCAAGACGACGGCCATCGAGAACAGCGTTCCAGCGGTTGCACTGATCGGGACCACCGGCAGCGGAATTGAAAACAGCACCTCTTTCGAATCCAGCACCGGAATAAAGAACGCAACGAAGCCGCTTAAAATCACCGAGAGAAAAGCAATGGCGCCGGAGAACGTGACAAGAAACGAAGACCAGCCGGAGAGAAAGCCCATGACTTTGCCATAGGCCTCGCGAATGTAGATATAGTCGCCGCCAGCGTAGGGCAGGCTCGCCGCCAGCTCAGCGCACGTGAGCGCGCCGGCGAGGGCGAGAAACCCGCCAAAGAGCCACACGAGCAGGACACCGCCGGGTGTTGGCAAAGTTTCGGCGATTGCGCCGGTGGAAATAAAAATCCCCGTGCCGATCATATCGCCGGCAATCAACATCACCGCCGAAAACAAGCCAATCTGCCGCTTCAGTTCGGTTTGCGCCATAGCGACTAGGAATACAGGGAATTGACTGAACAGGCAAATATTTTCCTAAAGCGAATCCCGCCGAGACTGGGAACAACCGGCAGCGAAATGTTACGCTTACGGCACGATTTCGGTGCAGGAGGTCTCCAATGAAGTTCCTGTTCTTAGCGATCACGACGCTGCTGTTGCCGCTGCCCAGCAGCGGCCAAGATGCGGTGAAGCGCGATCAGCACCAGATGCATCGGCTGCACAACGACCCCAAGGCTTATATGAAAGCCTTGGAGGATCCGAAGCGCGACGAATACCAGAAGCCGCACGAAGTTTTGACCGCGTTGAACATCAAGCCGGGCGAAGTCATCGCCGATATCGGCGCCGGCACGGGTTATTTCACTTTCCGCCTGGCGCACCACGTCGGCGACAAGGGTAAAGTCTACGCCATCGACGTCAGCCCCGACATGATTAAACATATCAATCGGCGTATCCGCGACACCAAAGCAAACAACGTGACGACGATTCTCGCCGAACCGGACGACCCGTTGTTACCCGATCACTCGGTGAATCGCTTTTTTATTTGCGACGTCTGGCATCACGTCGATGATCAAAAGAAATATCTCGCGCTCATGAAAAAGACGCTGAAACCCGACGGTGAAGTGGTGATGATCGACTTTCACAAGAAAGAATTGCCCTTCGGCCCGCCCATGCAAATGAAAATCGCCCGCGAAGATCTGATCAAGCAATTGGAAGGCAACGGCTTCAAACTAGCCAAGGAACATACTTTCTTGCCACATCAATATTTCCTCGTGTTCACACCGAAGTAAGACGGGCTCGGATATTTCTCGCGCAAAGACGCAAAGGACGCCAAGATTAAAGAGTCTTTCCTTTGCGTGCTTTGCGCCGTTGCGCGAGGCGTTCCGATTCCTATTTTCCTCCGCAAGCGTAAAACACCAACGCGTTGCGATACAAAATCGCGTCCTTGGCTTCCTCCGACAATTCCGCGCTCTCCGTCAACTCGGCCAACTCGTGCTTGCACGTCTGCGCATTTACCTCGTGGGGAAAATCGCTCGAATACATGAACGGCTCGCTGCCGATCATCTCGACGGCCTTGGCGATCAACGGCTCGCCGCCTTCGCAGCCGATAAAAATCCGCCGCGCTTTGACGTGACGAACGATATAGTCGCTAACCCGTTCACCTTTTCGCAATTTTAGATAGGCGCCGCGGAGATCGCGCATGACGTGCGTTTCGTAGGATCGGTCAAATCGTTCGAGGCAAAACAAAAACCACGCCACGCCGCCTTCGAGAAAACCGAACTCGATCTTGGAATATCTTTCGAGCACGCCATTGAAGACAATCGACGCCAGCGAAATCATCTGCCCCAGCGGATGGCCGATGGCGTGCACCGCGGCGTAGGGATCGAGCCCGTCCATGCCCATGCGGCCGTGCACGCCGCCGTGGATGGCGATACAGCAGCCCAACTCGTTGGCGACTTCGTAAATCGGAAAATAGGTCGGCGTGCCGAGCGGCGGCGCATGTAAACTGTTGGAAGGAATCACTGCGCCACACAATCCTAACTGTGTCACCGCGCGCCGCAGCTCCTCCGCCGCAGCTTGGGGACTCAAAACCGCCTGCGGCAGGAGCGCCAAGCCGTGAAAGCGTGAATTGAACTTGACGTAAGTCTCAGAGAGCCAATCGTTGTACGCCCGCGTCGCGTCCACCGCCCAATCGAGATTGACGATATTCGCCGAGGCCACGCCGGCGGTGGGATAGAGCACCGTCGCTTCGACGCCGACTTCGTCCAGGAATGCCAACCACTCTCTTGGTCCGACTTTGCGATTGAACGCGCCGGGCGGCATGTCGACCAGATGTCCGGCATGCAAATGATCGAAGGGCGGGAACGGGTTAAAAGGCTGTTCCTTGGCTTTGTCGCGGTACGCCTGTGGCATACGCGCAATGATCGCGGCGGCATCTTCGGCGACATGGCCGTCGGCATCGATGATTCTTCTTCTCGCCATGGTGAGTCTTCCTTTCGAGTGGAACCCTCTGTGCAGATAAACCTTGCTTATTTCAATTCACACGTCGTATACAACCATCATCGCACGGAGGTCCAACATGAAAATCATGGTCGTCGGCAGCAGCGGCTACATCGGCCGTCATGTCGTAAAGGGGATGTCTTCGCAAGGCGCAGAGGTGGTTGCTTTCGATGTCGTCCCCGCACCGCCGGCATGGCAAGTCGCCGGCGTCCCGTTCATCCAGGGCAACATGACCAACTTGGAAGAGGTCATGGCCGCAGTCGTCGACCACAACGTCCGGCGCATCGTCGCACTGGGCTACTACATGACGCCGCTGCTCCAGCCGGAATGCCGCGATTTGATGAACGCCGCGCGCATCAACATCGTCGGCGTGACCAATATTTTTGAAGCGGCACGGCTCGCAAAGCTCGATCGGGTTATTTTCGCCAGCACCGTTGGTATCTTCGGCTATCAGGACGTCTACGGACCAGAGCCGATCGACGAAAACACCGAGCCGCGCGGGACCAAAAGCCTCTATGGACTGATGAAGCTCGTCAACAACGGCCTCTCCGAGCGCTACAACAAAACCTGCGGCACGAGAATCGTCAAAGTCCATTCCGCCGCCGTCATCGGCCCCGGCAACACCGCGTTCTCCAAGCGCATGATCCAAGACCCCGCCCTCGGCAAACCCGGCTTCGGCAACTGGCCATCCGCCGGTCCGCGCAACATCGTCGGCGTCAACGACATCGCCCAGCTCTACGCAAAGATAACGTTAGCGAAAGAAGTGAAGCACGACACCTACATGGGCACCGGCCCAACACCGACCGGCAAGGAGCTCGCAGGGTTAGTAAAAAAATATCTGCCGGAAGCGGAGATCACCTTTGACGAAAAAGTCCGTATTCCGGCGTGGAGATTTGATAACTCTAGAGCAGTGAAGGAGTTTGGTTGGCAGATACAATCGGTGGAGGAAATGGTTGTTGATGAGATCAACGGCACGAGAACGGCAGCCAGCTTGCCACTTGTCTCGTAAGAAGTTCGTAGGGTGCGCCGTGCGCACCGTTCGGAATCGGCGCGCACGGCGCACCCTACAAGCACCGCGTTATTCACACATCGAGCTCTGTCCCAACACCAAGCTTTTTTGCCTTCTGGCACACCCAAGCCGCGGTAGCCACATCAAGTATTCCGTACGCCGGATTCATGCCGATCCAAATTTCTTCCGCGCTCATTCTCGTCTTTACCCTGCCCGCGACGACATCCCCTAACTCCGTCGAAAAATCCGCCTCGTTCATTTTGCCAGAGCGCACCAATTCCACCAAATCTTGATAGGGCGGCACGTGCGTAAGAATGCCATCATTATAGGTCGTAATGATTTTGCTCTTTACATAGGTCGCCTGATCGATCTCTTCCGGAGAATTGGCGAGGATCGTGCAGCCCGGCGATATCCAGTCGCCTTTCATCACTGGCTGCAAAGCTTTCGTTCCTGTCGTCACGATCTCGGCGCCACGGATTGCGGTTTCGGCATTGGCGACTTCACGAACCGTCACGTTGCCTCCTAAGCGCGCTTGCAGATAAGCGACCACTTCGGCGCGATGCGGCGGCGTCGGACTCCAGACGCGCAAATCGCGGATCGGCCGCACTGCGCAGACCGCTTCTGCAGCCCAGCGGGCCAGGCGGCCGGAACCGATCAACGCCAAGTTCGACGCGTTCGGCAGTGCCAAATATTTTGCCATAACGCCGCAGGGCGCCGTGCTCCGCACGGCGTGCACGAGATGATCGGAGATCAGCGCTTTCAGCTCCATGGTATCCCAGTCGAACAACACCAACAGGACACCGCCGCCTCGGCGCCGCAACGAGGCACCAAGCCGCACGCCGTAGCCTAGCTCTTCGATGGCGCCAGGAATGATGCGCAGGTCGCGCGTCCACGGGCGGCCTTTGCCCATGCTGTCCTTTTCGAGCGGCGGATGGAGCACCCGCACGCGCGGCGCGACCACCGATTGACCGTTGCCGACGCGGCGAAAGGCTTCTTCGATGGCAGGCACAACGTCGGTCATGCGGATATCGAGTCGTTCCGTATCGGCATAGGACAGGTAGAGCATGAAACGTTATTTACGACGTAAGTCGATCGAGTCGCAACCCTGGGCTACACCGCCTTGAGCGAGGGAACCACAACGCTAGACTCTAAACGCTTAGCCGTCCTCGGTTGCAATAACCGCGAAATTTTATAGAAATGACGAGATTATGGATTGGCAGGACCCAGTCGATTTTGAAGCCGGCAATCACGGCAACAAGCCTTTTTCGATTCGCATCCCCTCACTCGTCGTCACCCGCGGCAAAAACGACCGGTTGAATTTCTTGACCGCCATGTGGTTCACGCCCACCGGCGCTGAGCCTTCGCGCATGGTGGTGGCGATTCAAAAGAAAACTCTCACCTATGACTACATGATGGAGCGCGGCGAGTTCGTCATGACCGCGCCGACCGACAAAATGATGGACGTAGTCGTCTTCGCCGGCTACATTTCTGGCCACGACGTGGATAAATGGAAAGCCGCAGGGCTCACCGCGGTGCAGCCGTCGAAAGTTTCCGTGCCGCTCATCGGCGAAGGCATCGGCAACGTTGAGTATAAGATCATCAATCAAATCCCTTTTGACGACGACATGGACCTTTTTGTCGGCCAAGTGTTGGCCACGCATATTCGGAAGGGTGTCATGGAAGGTGAGCTCTATCGCGCCGACTCCGACCCGCTGCCATTGCTGTACATGGGCACGCGCTATGAGAACGGCGAGTCCACCGGCAAATACTATGCGCACATGAGAGACATCGATAAAGCCAACTATGATTCGCCGCTATTGAAAGAATATCTCGCGCGGCCGAGGCGGCGGGCGGGTAAAGCACAATGAGAACCAGCAAAACTCCCGTATCGGAACTATTCACCACGAAGGACACGAAGAACACGAAGGAAAGAAAAGTTTCTAATTTTCTTTATCCGAACTTCCTGTCCTTCGTGGTGAGAAAGTATCAGATCGCAATCTGCGTGCTTGCCGCACTGGCGGTGAGCGTGAGCGTTGTGACCGCGCGCGCCCAAGAGCGTGAGAAAATCCGTGTCAGCACGCTCTTCGTCGGCTCCTCACTGATTCCGTTTTGGATCGGCCGTGAGCAGGGCATCTTCGCCAAGCATGGCATCGACGTCGAACTAATCTGGATGCAATCGAATCTCTCGACGGCCGCGCTGCTCGCCGGCGAAGTCGATACCGCTTTCGGCACGCCGCAGTCGCTGTTCGCCGCGCTGACCGCAAAAAATCCGCCGCCGCTCACGACCATCGCCGCCTGGGGCTCGGCCTCGGAACACTGGCTTGTCGTGAACCCATCGATCAAGACCGGCAAAGATTTGGAAGGCAAAACCATCGGCGTCAGCCGACCGCGCTCCGCGGATCATGGCTACACGACGGTGATTCTCGAGCGCATGGGTGTCGATCCTAAAAAAATTACCTGGCTTTCCACCGGCGGCCAGGCGCAACGAGTGCTCGCCGTTGAAGCCGGCACGACCATGGGCAGCTCGTTTAACCGTTATTACACGCTGCAACTCAAGCGCAAAGGCTTCCGCGATCTCGCCAAGCTCGAACGCCCCGACTATCCGTTTCCGCCGTCGATCTTTGTTGCCAAGAAAGACACCCTTCAAAGCAAACGACGCGCGTTCAAATCGCTCCTCACCGCGATGATGGAAGCCTCGGAGCGGCAAAAGGCCAACAAAGAGCTTTCGCTGCAGCTCATTCGGAAACATCTACGCATACAAAATCCCGAAGTGGTCGAAGCCGCGTACGAGGACGGCGTGACCTTAAGCTATCCTTACTTCACCGAGCGGCAGTTCAAGATTTCCATCGAGCTGTTGGAAAAAAGCATGGAGCAGCCGGTGCAGCTCACCTACAAGCAAGTGATCGATCACAGCATCCTCGACGAGATTAATCGGCCCGGCATGAACCGGCCCAACTGAAGCAGTTTAACAGCCTTTTCCGCCGTGCCGTAGAAGCCGTTTTACCGAGTGGAGAAAAATCTATGAGATCATTGGTCAAGTGCTTCGCCAGTGCCGCGATCGTTCTGGCAGCCTTCTTCGGCGCAGATTATGCGCGGGCTCAGTCTAACGAAGAGCTGTGGCGCGCGCTGGAAAAACTGCCGGCCGCCGAGCGCGAGAAAAAACTCGTTGAGGGCGCAAAAAAAGAAGGCGAGATGGTGTGGTACACCAACTCGGGTATCGAGAACGCGACACGCTACATCCAGGCCTTCAGAAAAAAATACCCGTTCATCAATGCCAACTTCTGGCGTTCGAAAACTCGTCAGGTTACCCAGCGCGTGGTTTCTGAAGCCAACGCCGGCAAGCATTTGGTCGACGTCATCAAGCCGTCCACCGATCTCTTGCCGATTTTCCTAGAAAAAAATCTGATTGCCAAATATGACACGCCGATGCGTGCGATCTACCCAGCGCACGCCAAATCGGCTTTCTACACGAACATGAACTATGCGTTTCGCGTGTTTGCTTTCAACCCGCGCAAAGTCAGCTTAAAAGACGTCGCCAAGAGCTGGGAAGATTTGCTTCATCCGAGATGGAAAAGCGAAATTCTGTTCGATGAATCTTCGCTCGAAGAAGTGATGGCGCTGCTCGCCGCGTGGGGCAAAGAGAAGACGGTGAACTATCTGAACAAACTGAGCCAACAGCAGCTATTGATTCGCGTCGGGCGCGACACGACGACGCAGATGATGATGGTCGGCGAAGCGCAAATGGCAGTGACGACTTACGGGTATAACAACGAGAGCCTGCGCGCGACCAACGCGCCCGTTGATTGGGTCGCTCAAGATTTGATCCCGACGCTGATCTATCCGCTGACGCTGGCGCGCAACGCGCCCCATCCGCACGCCGCCGCGCTGTTTTACGATTATTTGATTTCCGAAGAGGGCCAACGCTTGATCGCCCGCGAAGGCCGCGTGGTCGCCCATCCCAAAGTGGAACCGGTCTATCCCCGCATGAAAGAGTTGCAGAGTCTCTTGGGCACGCCGCGCATCCAGCTCAACACGCTGGAACAAAACGCCAAGCTGCTCAAAGACGGTGTGCAAATACTCGACGAAGTCGTGCTAAAACGTAAATCCGGACATTAAGTGGAGCATCCCATGTTTCAAGCCGAAACCCTCGACCATGTCGCTTTTCCCGTGCGCGACCTGCCGCGCTCGGAAAAATTCTATCTCGAAACCGTCGGCCTGACGTTCATGACCCAGCGCAAAAACGCCGACGGCTCGCCGCGCCACACATACATGAAAGCCGGCGAAAACATTGTCGGCCTGACGCTGCCCGGCGTTGCCGTGCCGGCGTCGCCGAGCGGCGCGCCGCGCTACGCGATCGCTCTGCCTGATGAAGCGAGTTTCGACGCGGCGGTGAAACGGATTCAAGCCAGCGGCGTGAAGTGCTTCGAGGTCGAAACTCACGGCTCGGACACGCCTTTTTTAAAAGCCTTCCAGTTCATCGACCCCGACGACAACCAGATCGAGCTGTGCATTCGCCGCGTACCGTTGGCGGTAAAAGACGGCATCAGCCACGTCATCTTTGAAACGTCGAACCTCGAGCGCGCAAGTAAATTTTACACCGAAGGATTGGGATTGAAGTTCGTCGGTGAAGTGCGCGGTGAGACGCTTTTCGAATTTCAGAACGGCCAGATGGTCGGCGTCAAAGAAGTCAAAGAATTGGCCGAGCGCACCAAGAAAAAAGGCCGCGCCTGCCACGTCGCCTTCAACGTCAGTCAGGAAGACTACGACATTATGTTAGAACGGATTCCGGCGCTCGGCGGCAAGTCGCTCGGCGACTTCCGCGCGACGGATGGGCTACGGCCAGAGGGAGAACGGAGCATTTACTTCTTCGACCCCGACACCAACTATCTGCAGATCACCGCGCTTGGCGCCGAAGATGTGCCGATGATTTCCGACGAAGAAAAGTGGAAGCTCACCATTGCCAATCGCCAGCAACAGGGCAAAGGTATTTCGAGCTTCGACAAAGGCGTGAAGATTCAGAAATAGACTTTCACCACGGAGGACACGGAGAACACGGAGATTTGGGAACGTAATTTTCCGACCTCCGTGCCCTCCGTGTCCTCCGTGGTGAAAAAGGAACCTCGTGGCACTAGAAAAACCGATCATCCCCACTTTCTCGATGGCCGAACGCGACCGGCGCTGGGCGCTGCTGCGCACCGCAATGAAGAAGGCCGACCTCGACGCACTCATTTGCCTGCCCCACGAAGGTCACTGGGACCAATTTGGCTGCGATACGCGCTACATCACCCAGATCGGCGGCACGCAGACCGAGTGCGGCTGCGTCCTGCCGCTCGAAGGTGAAGTGACCGCAGTCGTCCGCGGCGAAAATGAAATCGAATGGTGGGGGCTGGCGCAGGACTGGGTCAAAGACATCCGCCCGTCGCGCCGCTCCTACGGCGAGCCGGTGATCGAGCGTTTGAAAGAAGTCCGCGCCACGCGCGTAGGCGTGGTCGCTCTCTCTGGAATGGTGCGCGCACCGGAAGGCGTCGTGCCTTGGGGGACGTTTGAGAAGATCCGCACCGCGCTGCCCAATGTCAAATTCGAGAACGGCACCGATGTCATGCAGCAAGTGCGCGCGGTGAAAAGCGCTGAAGAAGTCGCGTTCATCGAGAAAGCTGCCGAAATCATCGGCCATGCCAATGAAGTGTTGCTCCAGCACGCCAAAGTCGGCGTCGGCGAACATGAACTGATCGCCGAGATGCTGCGAGAGATTGTGCGCCGCGGCGGCGAGCCAATCACCATGATGCTGTTCGGCACCGGCGGACCTGAAGTCCCTTGGGCGCAGCGCGTCTTTACGACGAGAAAGCTTAAACCAGACGACTTGATCAACACCGAGGTCGAAGGCAAATACGCCGGCTACATCGCCCAGGCGCTGCAGCCGGTTGTGCTCGGTCCAAGACCGAAAGATTTAGAAAAAATCTTCGACGCCACCAAAGTGATCTTCGACCGTATGCTGAAGTTCCTGAAGCCCGGCATCACCTTCGGCGCCGTCGCCAAATTTTACCAAGACGAAGTCGCCGCCGCCGGCTACGAACCCGACGGCGCCCTCTTGCACGGCCGCGGCCTCGGCGAAGACGCCCCGATGCTCTGGGGCGCACGCAAAGACTTTCCCGAAAAAGACCAACTCATCAAAGAAGGCCACGTCTTTATTCTCAAGCCCGCCTGCAAACAAGGCTTCATGCGCGACTCCATCCGTGCCGGCGACACCGTCGCCGTCGAAGCTCGCGGGGCGAGAAGACTGGGCAAGCGAGAATTGTTCTTCGCCTCAGTGTAGCTTTCACCAACGCAATCTTGTCTCTTCCCCCTTGACGGGGGAAGTTTAGGATAGGAGTGCCGCGCAGCGCAATCACCCCCTTCCTCATTCCTTCCCCGCAAGGGGGAAGGAGGCAGGAGGTAACTGCGATACAACTTTGTTTCACGCACTTCCGCTTGCCGCTACCTTTCAGGACATATTATAAAGATTACCGGCATTCTCATTTGGAGGTTTCCCATGAGCGATGAAAACATCAACCCCGATGCGCCGCTGCACATTCGTGGCTTGAACCATCTCACTATTCCCGTCAAAGACCGCTACCGTGCGGCGCGCTTTTATATTGTTGCCTTGGGCGCCGAGGCGCACCATGAGTCGGCGCCCGATCGCGTCGCCAAGGGTTTGGCGCGCTCGCTGCAGTTTGGCATCCGCATGGCGGCGAATTTTGAGATTGATCTTTTCGAGCAGGACTTCGGCCAGCCCGATTGGAACCAGTCCCATCCACACTTGGCGCTCGACACTTCCGCCGAAGATCTCGATAAATGGGTGGATCATTTCAAGAAGTGGAAAATTCCCTTCGTCGGTCCGATGACTCGCTCGGGCACCAAAGGCGCAGAAATTTATTTCAACGACCCGGACGGGAATCATTTAGAAGTGCACTGCTCTGACGTCCCCGACGCGATCCGCTCGAAATACGCCGTCGGCCCCTACGACAAGAGCCTGTGCGTGCACAAACAGGAATGGCCGCCGAAGGAAGTGGCGGACGAAGCGGAAAAACTTTTCCAAGCCTCGGTGGCGCGCATGCGATCGCGCAGAAAACCGCATTAGATCTTCCTCACCACGAAGACGCGAAGAGCACGAAGGAAAGAAAAGAAATATATTTCCGAACTTCGTGTCCTTCGTGCCTTCGTGGTGAAATAGTTGCGCCGCCGTTACACAAATCCATCACTCTAAAGGTACTTTCCATGCCAGAGCTATACCCTTATCCCCGTTTCTCTCTCGCCGAACGCGATCGCCGCTGGAAGGCGGTGCGCGAAAAAATGGCGGCGCAAAATATCGACGTCATCGTCACGCCGCAGAACACCGGCCACTCGATGGACTTCCAGGCCAACACCCGCTACCTGACCCACTGCGGGGGCGGCGGCGATGCCGATATCGCGGCGGTGTTTCCGTTGCATGGCGACGTGACGGCAATTGCGACTTCGGCGAATCCGCGTTGGACCGTCACCCAAGAGTGGACCACCGACGTACGCGAGGCGCGGAGAGAATACGGCAAGATCATCGTTCAACGATTGAAAGAGTTGGCCGTTGATCATGGCCGTATTGGCATAACGGGCTTGGGCGAAGTCGAAGGCACGCGCACGCCGGAGGGCACGATCCTGCACGGCACGTGGCAGAGGATTCGCGACGCCTTTCCCAACGCGACCCTGGTCGACGCCACGCCGATCCTTGTCGAGGTGCGCTACACCAAGAGCCAGGAAGAGATCGATGTTCTGACGCGGTCCATGGAGATCGTCGAAGAAGGCTACAAAGCCGAAATCGAAGCTGCCAAGCCCGGCGCGCGCGATTGGGACGTTTGGGCGGCGGCGCAGTACGCGATGATGCGCAACGGCTCGGAAATGCCGGTGCATTGTAACTGGATCTCCGGCAAGAACGTCGTGCGGACACTAACGCGGCCGAGCATGCGCCTGCTTGAATACGGCGATCTGATCATCAATGAGCTTGAAGCCAACTGGTGCGGCTACCGCTCCCAGGGCGTGCAGCCGGTGTTTGTCGGCACCGCCGATCCGGTGCATCAAGAGCTGATCAAAGTGCAGCGGGAAATTTTCAACCGGCTCATCGAAAATCTTAAGCCTGGCGTTACTGTGAAAGAACTGGCCGAGCTGACAATCAAAACCGCGGAATCGGCGGCGCCGAGGTCTGGCCCGGCGGCGGGCGCGCGCGGCGACCTGAACATGCACGGCCGCGGCGCCGGTGACGACGGCCCGATCATCACGGCCCACGCCAAAAGCCCCAAGCAGCTCGGCGTGCAACTTCAAGAGAACATGGTTTTTATCTTCAAGCCGTCGGCGGTCGCTGCCGATGGCAAATCGCTCAGCACCTGGGGCGACACGGTGGTGATCACGAAAAACGGCGGCCGTCGCCTCGGCAAACGACCGCATGATCTGGCTGTGTCGGGAGGGTAGGAATTTCGGATTGCCTCGCGCAGAGGCGCTGAGCACGCAGAGCTAAGATTCTTTTTTACTCTGCGGTCTCTGCGCCTCTGCGCGAGATAATCTTTTCATCACTCTCACTTCCAGCGCCGCTTTACGTGCAGAAGCACCAGCCCCAACGAAATGATCACTGCTCCCCACGCAAACCAATCGCCAAGCCGCACGTAGTAGCTTTCACCGGTTAGGATTTCCACGTCGCTTTTCATCACCGCGCCGGTGAACATCGGCAGCGTTTGGACCAACTCACCCTTTGCGTTCACCAGCGAAGTCACGCCCGTGTTGGTGACGCGCAGCAGGCTGCGCCGGGTTTCGATGGCGCGCGATTGCGCCAGGCGCAAATGCTGCCACGGTCCGACCGATTTGCCGTACCACGCGTCGTTGGTGACGTTGACCAGCAGGTTGGCGCGGGTCAGACCGACGAACTGGCGCGACAGCTCGGGCATCAAGTCTTCATAACAAATTAGCGGGGCGGCGCGGATGGCGCGCCCGGCGGGAAACGTAATTGGCCCAGCGCCGGGCGTGAAGCCGTCGGCAAAAGGCATCGCCGGCAACAACGAGAGTATCTTTGCGAACGGCAAATACTCGCCGAACGCCAACAGCACCTGTTTGTGATAGCGGCTCAGAACCTTGCCGCGCGCGTCGGTGAAAAACGCTGTGTTGAACGCTTTGAAGTTGCCCTGTTCAGGCCTGCCGCTATAACTCTTGGCGCCGAAGATAAAAAAAGCTCGCTCGGCTTTGAACTCCGGCAAGAACTCCGCGGGCAAAGTTTGCAGATCGTCCGGCAGCAATGCTTCGATGGAGGACTCGGGCCAAACGATGAGTGGCGCGGCGTCGAGCTGTTTGGTCAATTCTAAATGCTTTTGCAGATTCTTCTGCGCCAGCACTGGATTCCATTTCATGTCGATGTCGACGTTGCCCTGCACCGAACCGACCGTAAGCTTGCGCGCGCCGGCCATCTCCGCGCCGACGCTTTGCAGGCGTAGCACGCCGTAGATGACCGACAACACGGCGAAAAGTCCCGCGTAGGCGACCGGCCACCAGCGCGCACTGCGCTCCGCCGGTGGAGCAAAGGCCGCACCGTAGAGCGCGGCGTTGAACCACATCACCACAAAGCCCGTGCCATAGGGTCCGACGAGATCGGCGGTTTGGATCAGCGACAAAAACGCAACCTGTGAGTTGGCCAGGTACCAAGGGAACAAGTATGGAAACAGAAATTCCAACGCGACCCAAAAAAGCGCCGGGTAGATGCGCAGCGGACCATAGCCGATCGTCCTGATCATGAGCGCGAATAGCGCCTGCGCAATACCCTGTAGCACGGCGTAGAGAATAAAGACCAAAACACTGACCGCCCACGGAAAGCCGCCAAACACGCTGATCGTATAAGTGAGCCAATGAAAGCCGATTAAATGCGCCAGTGTGCCCATGAGCCAGCCGGCGAAAATTGCGTGCCGTGTTGTTTGAGCTCGATCGAGGCACCAAAACAGCGGCAAAAAGGCGAACCAAGCGGTCGGAAACAAACGCGGCTCAAGATACGGCAATGCCAGCAGGATGGCGCTCGACAAAGCGCCCAAAAAAATTATTGACATCAAAAAATTTTAACTATAAACGAAACTTAATCCAAACATCTGCGGGTAGTTCCTTGGCAGAATAGCATGTTCCCCGTGACGAAGCCCAGAAAAGCTGCGTTTACGGTGGAGGTTGTTTCGTCTTCATCCACCAGGGAGACCGAAATCACGGGAGGAAAGCATGCGAAAGTGGCGCGGCTTTGCAAAATATCTTGGCGCGTGGCTGTTAACGCTGCTGAGCGCCGGTGTGACATTCGCCGCGGACACGCCGTTCCCGCACGAGTGGGAGCGCTTTCTCAAAGAGAAAGTTTCCTTCGGCGGCTTCATTGAAAACACCACTGGCCTGTCGGTGAGCCACGGCAGCCGCTTCTTCAACACCTCGAACCGGTTCATCATGAACCGTCTCACGCTCCAACCGGAAGTCAACGTCGAATTCACCGACTGGGCTAAGCTGTTTATCTCCTGGCGCTTCGTCAAAGAACCGCGCTACAACGCCGAGGCCAAGAGCCGCCGCGTCGCCGTCAATCCCAAGCCCGTTGAACCGCTCGACAACATTTTCTACGACGAAGATAGCCCGAAGCCTTGGGAAGCGGTGCTCGATCTGAAACCGACCGACCGCTTGAAAATTCGTTTGGGTCGGCAATTTATTTCCTGGGGCGAAACCGATGGCTTGCGGCTGCTGGATGTCATCAATCCCCAGGATGGCACCTTTGCGCCGCCGCTAGCGCCCAATCTCTTCGACCTCGACGAAACCCGCATTCCGTCCTGGGGCGTGCGCATGAGCTACACGATTCGCCCCGTGAGCAATACAATTTTGGAATTCGTCGCGATCCCCGGTTGGTGGGACGAAGCCAAACAGCGCGTCGATGAAGTGCTGGGCCGCAACGACATTGCCAGCGAGACGGTGCGCTATGGCCGCTGGTCATCGTATCCGGAAACGCGACTGCCGGCGGCGCTGGGCGGTGTCGGACGGTTTTATGCCAATCCTTTCCCGGGAGCACCTGTGGTGGTCCCGACCGTCAGCCGTGAGCTCCCAGACGCCGGCGATGCCTGGAAGATTGGCGCGCGATTCACTCACAGCATCGGCGCGCTGAACTTCGGCTTGGGTTACATCTGGGGCTACAATCCCCAGGGCGGCGACATGGTATTCAAACGGACGGGCAAGCGCTGCCTGGTGGGCGGCGGGCCGCCGCCATGCGCCGGTCCCACGACTGCGCTCATCTCGCTGGTCAACGATCGCACCAGCATCTTTGCCGGCCACTTCAACTATACTCTAGGCAATGTTGCCGGTGTGCCGGTCAACACGGCACTGCGCGGCGAGCTGGCGTTCTATCCGCAGCAGCCCTACAATATTTCAGAATTTCCCGGACGCAACTGGCGACACGATTGGCCCCAATAACTGGCAGCGCATTCAGGGGATGGTCGGCGAGAATTTCTTGCAGCGCGTCAAGTCCGGCCACACGGTGCAGATCAAAGCGCCGAAGACCTATCGTCATATCAAAGAATACACGGACGCAACCGAGCGCCACTCGGGCAAAGTTCGTCTCGGCGCCAACGGCGAGCTGCAAGGCTACGTGGCCGGCCAGCCCTTTCCCAAGGTCGATACGAGCGATCCGCAGATTGGCCAGAAACTCGCATGGAATTTTTTCTGGCGTTGGCTGGGCGACGACTACAAAACTGGCGGCGCCGTCAAAGGCGGCAAGATCATCCGTTCGGCCATCGAAAAAGACGGCGCCGAACGGCGCGCCGATTTAGTCTCCTACTTCATCTTTCCGCGCACGCGCTACAACTCAGACCCGCGGCCGGCGATCCCCGGCTACGAGCACATCGATTACATGCAGCTGCGGGTCGACAGCTACCCGCGCGACGCCGCCGGCACGACCACTTTAGAGATACGCTACGCGGACCCGGGCCGCGCCGACGACCTTTATATTTACTTGCCGAGCATTCGCCGTATCCGCCGCGCGACCACCACGCAGCGCTGCCAAACGCTGGCACCCAGCGAATTTAACCTGGACGACATCAACAGCTTCACCGGCAAAATTACCGATTTCAATTACAAGTATTTGGGTGATAAAAAAGTGCTGGCCAATCTGAGCCAAGAAGAGCTGCCGTTCAAACGCAAAACCGGTGACTATTTACCGCTCGAAGAGAAATGGGAAGTGGTCGACACCTATGTCTTGGAAATCACGCCGAAAGATTCGAGCTATTGTTATCCCCGCAAGCTCTTGCACCTGAATAAAGTGACGTATGACACTCACTGGACTTTGGTTTGGGACAAACGCGGCGAATACTGGAAAGAACAGTTCGGCATGTTCACCCCGGTAAAACTCGCCGACGGCCGCGAAGTTTGGTCGGTGGGCGATGTCACGATACACAACGTGCAGAACGGCCGCAGCACCATCGTCACTTCCACTCGCGCCTACAACAAAGGCTACCCGGCCAGCCTGTTTAGCCTGTCGACGCTCGAGAACATCATGCGCGGCGGCTCGATTGAATAGACACACCGTTGAAAAATTCTCGTAGGGGCGACCGGCCGGTCGCCCTCTTACCTTTGCGTCGCCCGATGAAGTGCTTTTTTCCCTACTCGTAAGTTTGCTGCTCATAGCTCAGTGCATCGGCAACCAAGCCTTCGCCGCCCAACCGAAAGAACCCGCGCTGGCGGAAAATTTCTATGGTGTTTCCATTGTTGGCGACCATGTTTGGATCGTCGGCTACTACGGGACCATCCTCTATTCGCAGAACCGCGGCCAAACTTGGCGCAAGCAGAAGAGTCCCACGCGCAACGCGCTCTTCGCGAGCCATTTTCTCGACCGTCAACGGGGCTGGATCGCCGGCAGCTACGGCACGTTGCTGCGCACCGACAACGGCGGCGAGAGCTGGCAGGCGGTGCCGACTGGCACCACCGAGCATCTGCTGCGGTTGACGTTCATCGACGAGCAGTCCGGTTGGGCGGTCGGCTCGCGCGCCTTGGCGTTGCGCACCCACGACGGCGGCCGCAAGTGGACCAAGTCACAGCTCGCCGGCGGTTTCACAGTTGGCGATATCGGTTTCATCGACCCGCAGCGCGGTTGGCTCGCCGGCGAGTTCGGCGTCATCTATCGCACCAACGACGGCGGCGACACCTGGAATAAGCAACCGAGCCCGGTGGAAGTCGCTTTCGCCAGCGGCGAGAACCGCAATCTCTTCGCTTTGCTGTTTCCCGATCGCGCCACTGGTTTCGCTTTCGGGCTCGACGGCGTGATCCTAAAAACTGCCGGCGGCAGCGACTGGCAGGTTGTGCGCGACAAAGGCTCCGGACCGAGCCATCATCTATTTGCCGCGACGGCGCATAACGACCGGCTGTGGGCTGTCGGCGAGCGCGGCATTTTTCTGCAAGCAGCGGCCGATGGTTTAGACTGGCGCCCGGTCAAAGCCGCGACACCACGTTTGACTCTGAACAGCATCGCCTTTGGCGGCAGCGGCTTGGGACTGATCGTCGGTAACCGCGGCACGGTGTTGCGCAGCGCAAACGACGGCGCGACCTGGAGCACGCTAAAGCTGCAACTCGATCGCCCACCGGAGAACAGTAAACCGTGAGGCGGCTGGCTTGCTTCATCGTCGGCAATCGCGCGCCGATCCTCGCGCTGATCGTTGCCGTCACACTTGGCTTTGCTTACCTGGCGCTCAAAATCGAAACTTTCACCGCGTTCTCGGACCTGCTACCCAAAGATCATCCCTACATTCGCGTGCACGAGCGCTTCTGGAAAACCTTCGGCGGTGATCAGTTTGGGTATCGGTTTCGGAGAAGACTACGGCATCTACATCGTCTCGCGCGCCATGGAAGAATATCAGGGGCGCGGCCGCAGCGACCTCAACGCCGCGCTCGTCGACGGCGTGGCCACCGCCGGCAAAGCCGTGCTCTACACCGCTTTCTTGATTTCCGCCGCCATCGCGCTGTGGTCGTTTTCCCCGCTGCGCTTTCAAGCCGAGATGGGTTATCAGCTACTGATTATCTTGACGATGAACATGCTCGGCGGCTTGCTGTTCATACCGGCGCTGCTGGCGTTGTTGAAGCCAAAGTTCGTCACGGCGGGGACGGTGGGCTAACTCGTCAGAATGCTTCGACGGGGCTCAGCATGAACGGATTGTTTCTTAAAGATTTCAACTTCCGATCCGGTCGCCCTGAGCCTGTCGAAGGGCTCGTAGGCATCTCTGACTTGATTCGGCGTGGGTTAAACTTTCTACGGCTCCTGGACCGGGTGCGTATCCTTACCATCGAAGGCGGGCGCATAAACGGCCATGGCCACCGAGGGCTCGCGGTGCGTGTTGACGAAGTAATGCATCACGCCGCGCGGGATGTGCACCACGTCGCCGGCTTTCAAGTTGATGCGGTTCTTATCCATAACTAAATAGCCTTGCCCGCGCATCATGGTCACGGTGACGTCGTGGATCTTGTGCACGTGAGGAATTTCGCGGTCGCGAATCTGGACAACATGCTGGCTGGCGCTCTCTGAGCGGCCCAGGTTCGCTACTTTGATATTTTCCTGCGGCCCGATGGGATTTTCCGCAAGAATTTTGTCGAGCTCGATCTCGCGGTACTCGTTGCCGTACTGCACGTAGAAATGCGGCCCGGATACGCAGGCGGACAGCGCGAACGCGAGGCAGAGCCTCCAACTATTTCTTGAAATCATAGGCGAGCTCCAGAAACTGGACGAGAATGCGCGCCGTGACGCCCCAGACATCCCAGCCGTTGTTGATGTAAAAATGATAGCTGGGATGGCCGCCCGGCGACATATGCGCGTCTTTGACGTAACTCGCCGGCTCCATCAACGAACGAATCGGAATCGAGGCAATCGCGATGGTCTCCGAATGATCGAGGCGAAACTCGTAGTGCGACGGAATGATGCCAACCACGGGCGTGACGACGATGCCGTAGCCAGCGGTAAACTCGTCCAGCCGACCGAGCACCTGGACATGCTCGGGAACGACGCCAATCTCTTCGTGGGACTCGCGCAACGCGGTATGAAATAAGTCGGGGTCTTCAGCATGGACCCGCCCGCCTGGGAAAGCGATCTGGCCCTTGTGTGTCGGCAGATTGTCGCCACGTTTGGTAAGCACGAGATGATCGCCGTCAGCGCGCTCTTGGATCGGAATCAGCACCGCCGCCGTTTTGTGGCCGTTGCCCGGAATCAGCTCCGGCGTGCGCGTTTGCAGGACTTGAATAATTTTTTCAGCGATCATGCCACAGCTATTTTTGACTCGTGCTGACTGTGATACAACCGCTCCAATTTAGTCAATCATCGAGGAAAAGACTAGCGTCTTATGGCTTCCTTCCCCCTTTGAAAAAGGGGGACCGAGGGGGATTTGTCTTTTGCGCACTTGGAAAATCCCCCCTGCCCCCCTTTGCCAAGGAGACTGTGTCGCAATTGTCATTCTGAGCCGAAGGCGAAGAATCTGCTGCATACAACTGCGCGAAAAAGCAGATCCTTCGCTTGCGCTCAGGATGACAAACCCGGGAATTTTGCGCATTACGACACAGTCTCAAGGAGGGGAATACAAAGATCTCAGCATTGTTGAGCCGACTAGCGACACCACAGTGAATTATGACTGATCGACAAATTCATTCCGCCATCCGCATCCTGCGCCGCGAAGTGCCCAAGTGGGAAACTCCTGTCGTCACGCTGATGGCTGAAACCTACGCGAGCCCGTTTCGCGTGCTGATTTCCTGTATTCTCAGCTTGCGCACCCAAGACGCCACCACCGCCAAAGCGTCGCATCGGCTGTTCGCCGTTGCCGACTCGCCGCAAGCGATCGTCAAACTATCTGCCAAGAAAATCGAGAAGCTGATCTACCCGGTTGGCTTCTACAGAACCAAGGCGATCCAGATCATCGAGATGTGCCGCACCATGATCGACGAATACTGCGGCAAAGTGCCGGATGAAATTGACGAGCTGCTCAAGTTCAAAGGCGTTGGCCGCAAGACGGCCAATCTCGTCGTCACTCTTGGCTACAACAAGCCGGGCATCTGCGTCGACACCCATGTGCACCGGATATCGAATCGCTGCGGCTACATCAAAACCGCCACGCCGGAGAAAACCGAGTTCGCCCTGCGCGAGAAGTTGCCCAAGCAATATTGGATCGAGTACAACAACTTGCTGGTCAACTTTGGTCAACATCTGTGCCGGCCGATCTCACCGGTGTGCAGCGAGTGTCCGATCAAAAAATACTGTCCGCAAATCGGCGTCGGCGTGAGGCGATGACCATGGCGCAACCAGTTCAACAAATTCCTCAAGGCTATTTCACCAAGAACATCGAGCCCGTCGGCTATCACGACTTGAATGGCAAACCGGCCTTCAAGCTGGCGATGCAAGAAGCGAACAGCTGTTGGTATCTCTACGTCGCTCATCTCTGGCACCGCGGCTGGAGCGTGCTCGATGTTACCGACCCCGACGCGCCGCAATACTGCACTTACGTTCCCGGCCCGGAAAACACCTGGACCATCCAGATCCAAGTCGCCGATGGCAAGATGATCACCGGCTTGGAGCGCATCGCGCCCGGCTGGGGCGGCACCGATGGTCAGCCCAGCGCCGAAGTTTTTTTCATCTTCGATGTCGGCGAACCGGCGCAGCCCAAACGGATCGGCCACTGGCAAACCGGCAGCACCGGCACCCATCGCAATTTTTACGACGGCGGAAATCTCGTCCATGCCGCCGCTGGCGCGCCGGGATTGACCGGAAAAATTTACCGCATCGTCGACATCGCCGATCCGGCGAATCCCAAAGAAGTCGGCCGCTTCTCCCTGCCAGAACAGCAGCCCGGCGCCAATCCTCAGGGCCTAAAATACTCAAGCCACGGCCCGGCGCATATCGAAGGCAACCGCGCTTACCTTTCCTACGGTGACGGCGGCGGCATCATTCTCGATGTTAGCGACATGGCGCAGCCGAAATTAATCAGCCAACTCGCCTTCCGCGGCATCACCGCGACCCAGGGCATTCACACCTATCTGCCGCTGCCGAAACGCAAGATCGCTCTCATCAACGACGAAGCGATCCGCGAGCATGGCGACGAGGCGTTGAACATGGCCGGCATCGCCGACATCGGCGACGAGAAAAAGCCGCGCATGATTTCCTTGTTTCCACTGCCAGAACCGGCCCCGGAGAGCGAGCTAAAGAATTTTTACGAGAAAGCCGGCCGCTTCGGCCCGCACAACCATCATCATCCAAATCATCAAGCGTGCTTGGAGGACCGTGACGACATCGCTTACCTGACATACTTCAACGCTGGGCTGCGCGTCTACGACATCCGCGACCCACGCCAACCCAAGGAGTTCGCCTACTTCGTCCCGGGCGATCCAAAAGTGCGGATCGGCACCAAACCCGCGCAACTCGCCGCTCAATCCGAAGACGTGCTGGTCGACCGCCGCGGCTTCGTCTATTTAAGCGACAAAAACCACGGTATTCACGTGCTGCGTTTACAAGACCTTTGGCCCTATCAGAACTAGCAAACATCTCGCTGGTAGGGATGATTCGTCTATGGGGTCAGACTTTTGTTTCTCGACAATTTTGCTGCGGGTACAACCGTTCATCAAAAATAGCCAACCAGCCGTCCGAGGATCAACGCCGTCAGCCAACTGACGAGTGACACAAAGGCAGCGAGCCGCGAGCGGAGCGGCAGATTGGCATGAGGCGCGTCTGTTTGCGGCTGCTGAAATCCTGGCAATCTGCCGATTGTCAGAACGTTCGCCGCACCGATGGCCACGACGACCATCTTGCTGAGGAATAGTTCAGAAGCAACGTACTCGCTCGCGCGCGCGATGAAAAGGAGGAAGCCGCACGTTACCGCAATGGCCAGCCCGGTGGCGCCGGTGCGAGCGAGAACTCGATAGAGTGGGACGAGCGGAACGGAAGGCCACACGCCGAGGAGCCGCAGATCCAACGGCACAATCGAGCCGACCAGCACTGCCACCCCGAGAATATGCCCGGCGTTTACCAGCGGATAGCTCCAGACCGAGTTGCGTAGCGCAGCCGCGAGCGGCGTTGCTTCCAGGGCCGCAGCCCAGTGCTCGATCATGGCGGCGCTGTAGGACGGTTTTTCAGGACTTGCGGTCCGGATACAGATTGTAGCTTTTTCCGTTGACAACCACACGCTCGGCCTTCATCAGCCGCTCGCCTTTTTTCGCCGAGCGATGGCCGTGCGCAGTGATGATTTGTTTCTTGGCGAGCAACTCCGGCTTGAGGCCGGCATTATCGTTGCGCCACGGCTGGCCCACTTCGACGATCCAGCTTTCGCCGTTGACATTGAGCGTTACCTCGCCGTGGGGATTGCCGAGTCGCACCGCGGTAATCTCGCCGGTGAGTTGGAATTCTTCAGCGGTCGCCCAGCCCCAGCCATGATGGGCCCAAGCTGCCTTTGCCAAAATCACTGCCGTGAGCAAAACGCATAGCGCCAGACGAAGTTTTTGCCACAGTGAGCTCATCGCTGATCCTCCTATCGGAAGCATACTTCATTGTAAATCTTCCGATGGCCAAGCACCATGCGAATCGTCGTCTTGAAAGAGCGGGGCAGCGTCGGCCCCGCCGAGGATCTGCGGCAGTACATGCCCGAAAAAACTCCGGTGGTCAGTCCATCAGGTTTAGCGATTTCGTAAACGTAGTTGGCGCCGATGATGCCGCCGGCCCCAACCATGTTTTGCACCGTGACGATCGGGTTGCCAGGGACGTGCTTGGGAAAGTAGCGCGCGATCGGCCGGCCGAAGACATCGGTCGGCCCGCCGGCCGAGAAGTTAACGAGGAAGCGAACGGTCTTGCCCTTATAGTGGGGCTCCTGAGCGTCAGCGAGCGAGAAACTGGCTAACAGCGACAAAATTAAAGCCAAACTCACAGCGAAAAATTGCCTGTTCATGATTCGCTCCTGTTGCTCGGAACCAAGAATACGGAATGTCTCTCGCAAAGGCGCCAAGCCTGTCGCGAGCCATGTCGAAGGGGCGAAAAGTTTCGGAAAGGGAATATTCACCACGAAGGCCACGAAGATCACGAAGATAAGAGAAGAAAATCAAATTATTTTGTCCGAACTTCGTGTCCTTCGTGTGCTTCGTGGTGAGATTAGATTTTAGTTCGCAACAAGGTTGCGCGATCCGTGCCTATTGCGCCGACTTCTCCGGTCGATAAAACTCAACTGCGTTCTTGTAAAAAACATTGGCCGCCCGTTCTTCGCCCAATGCATTCAGAACCAAATCGTAGTCGCTATCGAGATAAGGCCGCGGAGCGCGAGTGGACGGCAGGTCGGTGCCGAACATGAGCGCTTTCGGATTGGCAGCGTAGAGTTCTTTCAAAGCGGGCGCAACGTCGAAGTTCACGCGTCCGAAACCAGTGGCTTTCACGCGGATTCCCTTTTCGGCGAGCTTGAGCAGCGTTGGAAATCCCGCTTTAGAAAGCCCGATGTGGTCAACACTAATCTTCGGCAGCGAGACAAGCGTGTCGAACAGCGGCGCCAAGTCGGTGGAGTCGATGTACAGCTCTGTGTGCCAGCTAACCAATTTGTGCACCCGCCGCGCAAAGTTTTCCAGGTGGCGAATATCCTCCGACCCGCCGCGCTTGACGTTGAAGCGAACTGCGCGCACGCCGGCGTCTTTAAGTTCGTTTAACTCCTGATCCGAAATGGTTTGCGGTACTTGGGTGACGCCAACAAAGGTTGGACCGAGAACTTTCAAGGCATGGAACAGATAGGTTTGATCAAGCTCCTGAAACGAGCCGGAAACGACGGCGCCGCCGACAAGATCGATGTCTTTCACCCGCGCTAAGTAATCTTCGCTGGTAAATGCGTCCGGCATGAAGCCCTGATTGGACACGACGGGAAAGTTTTTGTCGATAATATGAAAATGGCAATCGAAATATTTCTGCTTCAACGGAGTTCTCCTCTAAGTTTCTTAGACTCGTTATCGCAGAATGGCGCCGGGCGATCAAATCGCCCAAACTACGCCCAACCGAGGTGCTCGACAATGACCGAAAGCGTGGGGTCAGGCAAAAGGTGGCCGAGTGGCGGTTTGGCGCGGCGGCAATGGGTGTTTGGGTTGCGGCTTCGACCCTTTGCGTTCTTTGCGCCCTTTGCGGTAAAAAATCTCCGAAACCGATGTTTTACCAAGGAGCCAAGCATGAACCGACTCTCGCTAACGATGGTCCTTACGCTCGCGATTGGTTTGTCGTTGCCGCGGCTGAGCTACGGTGCCGAGGCGATGCAAAAGATTCGCTTTGGTCTGCCATCGCTGGCGCTCTCCTACATGCCGCTTTACGTCGCCCAGGAAAAAGGCTTTCTCAAACGGTCCGGTCTCGAAGCCGAGTTCATCCAGATGAACACGGCAATCCAACCCCAGGCGCTAATCAACGGCAACATTAACTTTATCCCGGGGCTATCCGCCGGCATCCCAGCGGCGGTGGCGGGTATGCCGCTGGTGGTGGTGATGAATTTTTATAGCTTTACGCCGTGGACCCTTGTGACTCAGAAAGACATCAACAAACCGTCGGATCTACTCGGCAAAAAGATCGCGGTTTCCGGCTTACGTACGACTCCGTACCAGCTCATGACCGCGTTCTTCAAGAAATATGAGCTAAACGAAAAAGAAGCGACCTACGTCTTCACCGGCGGTACCGGCGGGAGCTTCACCACATTGGCCACCGACCAGGTTGCCGGCGCCGTGCTGGTGGCGCCCTATGACGATAAAGCGGTGAGCAAAGGTTTTAAGAAGTTCATGATGATCGGCGATCTGCTCGACATTCCGACCGCCGGTCTGGTGGCGACCCGCGCTGAGATCACCAACAATCGCGACCGCGTGCAAAAAACCATCGCAGCGGTCAGCAACGCAATCGCTTGGATACGCGGTAACCAGCCTGACACAGCTCAAATGCTCGCCGACAAGTTTAAAATCACGGTCAGCGAAGCGAATGGCACCTACGGCACGCTCCTCAGCATGCTCAACAAGGACGGCCGGCTGCCGCTCAAAGTTGTGCATAGCTACCTGGATCTTCTGCGCCGCGAGAGGCCGATTCCCGCCGATGTCGACCCACAGAAGTTTCTGGATTTCTCCATGCTGCCGGGAGGGAAATAGCCATCCGCTCGCGTCGGCCGTGAAACTTTTCTTCAGCGTAAGTGAATTAAAGTCACCGCCCCCAACACAGTAACCAAAGAATCTATGACGTTCAGGTAGGTTTCTTGGTTTGGGCAGTGTGCGTTGGGGCGGTCGGTCTCCACCGTGATCGGCGCGGCCACGGGCATGAATGCTTCAAACCCGTGATTGCTTTCGCGATATTTTTCTTCGGTGGTTACGAGTTTTCGTATCACCTCGCACTCCACGTTGAAAAGCGACCAAAAGGGCGCGAGAGCTGGGCTCAAGATTTTTTATTGCATTGGAGCGTCGCGCGGATTAGTTTTTGGGGATGCCAGCGCCAAAGAAAAAATCGACCAAAATACCCGCCGAATTTCGCGCACTCATTGCCGCAAGTCCCTCGCCCGCACTAGCTGAAGCGAACTTTCAAGGTTTAATCGACGCCTCAGACAGCAAGAGCGCGAGCAAGCTTTCCGCCACTGACAAACCCAAACTATTCTGTTTGCTGGGCAGCAGCGCTTTTTTGAGCGATGTGCTGATCCGCGAGGGCAAGCAGTGGCCAAGCTTGTTTGTCCGCCAAGTTAAGGCGGCGCAGAAGAGTCCTGCCGAGCACTTGCGTAAGCTGGAAGCGGCGATCAAAAAATCTCAGTCCTTCGATGAATTCTGCGCCGCGCTGCGGCGCCACAAACAGCGCGAATATCTGCGCATCGGCGCGCGCGATCTCATGCCGGAAGTTAGCATGGAAGAAACCGTGCGCGAGCTGACGGCGCTGGCCAGCGCTTCGGTGGATGCGGCCTATCGCTTCTGTCGGGCCGAAGCGGAAAAAGACTACGGACCATTGCATCTGCCGGGAACCATCCGACCCAACCGCTTCGTGGTTCTTGGTATGGGCAAACTGGGCGGCGGCGAGCTTAATTTTAGCTCGGACATCGACGTTATTTATCTCTATGAAGAGGACGAGGGCGAAACCTCTGGCGGGCGCCGCGGCAAAACCGGACCGCGAGAATTCTTCAGTGCCATCGGCCAGAAGATCATTCACGCGATGGGTGATGTCACCGATGAAGGCTTCGTCTTCCGCATCGACCTGCGGCTGCGTCCCCTCGGCGCCAACGGCCCGCTGGTGCAGTCGGTTAATTCGGCGATGACTTACTACGAGTCGTGGGGACAATGTTGGGAGCGCGCCGCGCTGATCAAAGCACGGCCGGTGGCGGGCGACATTGAGCTCGGCGCGGCTTTCATGAAAGACATCGAGCCATTTATCTACCGACGCTATCTCGATTACACGACCGTCGACGAGCTGCGCCACATGAAGATGCGCATCGAAAATGAGCTGCTCACCGGCGATGGCAAAGAACGCAATTTGAAGCTCGGCTACGGCGGCATTCGCGAAATCGAGTTTTTCACCCAAGCGTTGCAGTTGGTCAACGGCGGCTACCAACCAACGGTGCGCGGGCCGAGCACGCTGCCGGCATTGGTTGAGTTGGCGCGCAACAATCTGATTTCCGCCGACGAACGCGACAAGTTGACGGAAGCCTATCGCTTCCTGCGCCAAGCCGAACATAAAGTCCAGATCGTGCAGGAAGCCCACGCCCACTCAATTCCCGAGGGCAAAGAAGAAGAACAGGCCTACGCGCGCCGGCTCGGCTACAGCGCCAGGGGCAAACTCAGCGAGCGCGAGCTTTTCTGGCGCGATCACAAGCGCACGACCAAAACTGTGCGGGAGATTTTCGACCGGCTTTTCTACAGTGCGCAAAAAGAAATCCAGAATGACGGTGCAACAGAAGTCGGCACAATCTGGAACGATCTCGATCAGAAAGATCTCATCGTCAAAGAACTCGAACAAGCGGGTTTCACCGACCCGGCCCAAGCTTACGAAAATCTGCTCGCGGTGCGCGATGGCGAAGTCTACGCACCGCCGAGCCCGCGGCGGTTGAAGGTCATGCGCACACTGGGACCGGCGCTGATGGCGGAGATCGCCAAGTCCGGCGCGCCGGACCAGGCGCTGTTAAACCTTTCGAAGTTCAGCCACCGCATCGGCAGCCGCACCGGTTTTCTCACCTTACTGGCCGAGAATCCGAAAACCATGCGGCTTTTGATCACACTATTTTCCGATAGCCAATTTTTGACCGACCTTTTTTTGAATCGCCCAGAGCTGATCGACACTTTGATTCGCGTCGATCTAACTCGCGTCGAAAAAACCAAAGAAGAGATGCTCGCCGAGCTAAACGCCGCCATCGGCGAAGCCGACGACGTCGAAGCCAAGCTCAACGCGCTGCGCCGTTACAAGTCCGAAGAGTTTGTTCGTATCGGCCTGCACGACCTTGGCGGCGTGATTGAATTGGTGCCGGTGCTCCAGCAGCTTTCGGACCTCGCCGAAGCCTGCGTCCATGCGGCGCTCAATTTGACGCTGGAGGAGCTGCAACAAAACTTCGGCAAAGTTGCCGCTGGCCGCTTTGCAATCATCGGCGGTGGCAAACTGGGTGCGCGCGAAATCGACTACAACTCCGACCTCGATTTGGTTTTTATCTATGACGCCGAAGAAGACGCCGGGAGCGCCGGCGGCAAACGGGGAAAGCTGCCGGCGCACGAATTCTTCGTGCGTCTTGGACAAAAGCTTCTGACCTATCTTTCTTCGCCCACCGAGGAAGGCATCGCCTACAAGATTGACATGCAGCTCCGCCCTTCGGGAAAAGCCGGGCCGATCGTCTGCTCGCTCGAGGCTTATCGCGACTATCACAAGAGCGGCGCGCAGCTTTGGGAACGCCAAGCGCTGATCAAAACGCGCTTTATCGCCGGCGACGCAACGCTTGGTAAACAGGTCGATAAGTTTATCGAGAATCTTGCCTACGGTTTACCGCTGCCGGCGGGCGGCGCCGACGAGATTCATCATTTGCGCATGCGCATGGAGCGCGAGCTGGCCGACGAGGACGAAGGTCGATTCAATTTGAAGAAAGGCCGCGGCGGCTTGGTCGACATCGAGTTTCTCACACAGATGTTACAGCTCGCGCATGGCCACCGTTTCGCCGCGCTGCATCGGCGCGCTACGCTCGACGCGCTCGCCGCACTGCAAGCTCAGAAGCTTATTAGCAAAGCCGACTACTTGTTGTTGTCGGAGGGCTACCTTTTTTTGCGCCGTTTGGATCATCGTCTGCGCATCGAGCGCGATCGCTCCATCGACACCTTCGAAGCCGAGCCGGGCAAGCTCGACGGCATCGCGCGCGCGCTAGGATATAAGGTATCGAACAAGGCGACAGGCAAGCGCAAAAGCTTGTCCGGAGAAAAACTCTTGGGCGACTACCGCGTGCGCCGTGACAGGGTTCGCTTGTGTTACGAAAGGCTTTTTAGCCAAGCGGCAAAATAAAAAGAACGATGTTATAAATTTATGATCTCAATTGATTTAGAGATTTAGGTATTTAATAGTTAATTAAACGATTTCTCTGGATATATAGATTTATCGATATTATGTGTGCTTCGGAAGGATATGTTAGCTATATAAAAATTTTAAAATAATATTCTTGACAATAAACCAACCGTGCGTTATCTTCGGCAGCATGAAAACCCAATTGCTTAAGGGCATTGCCCTTGGTTTGTTCGTCTCCACCATGGCTTCGCCGCTATTCGCGCAGACGGCAGCACCGGCCCAACAAGCCGCTGAGCCAGCTGCGGGCGAGGAGCTAGGGTATGGGGTAGGATCGGTGCTCGCCAATGTGATCTACATGCCGGCGAAGATCACCTACGCTGGTTTGGGATTGCTCGCGGGCGGGCTTAGCTACGTGCTGTCGGCGGGCCGCGCCGATGTCGCCAACAACATCATTTACCCTTCCGTGAAGGGTAACTATGTGGTGACGCCAAGCCATCTAAAAGGCACCGACCCGCTCTATTTCGTCGGTGCCGCGCCGGAACAGGCGCCGGTGCAGAACTACGCGTCGGGTCCTGCGGCGGCGCCCAAGCGCTGAGCGACGCAGACCCCGCGTTTCGAAGCTTTGATAAATTCTAATAGGGCCAGCACATCCGTGCTGGCCCCTGCCTCTTTTTCCATCTGCTGCACGGCTAACGCTAAGTTACTGCCCGAGCGAAACAATACTTTGTAGGCGTTGCGAATTGCGCGAATGCGCGCTTCGCTGAACCCTGCCCGCTTTAAACCAATCACGTTGACGCCGCGCACTGTGTGTTGCAGCTCGATGATCGAAAACGGCGGCACATCGCGGCTGGTGCCGGAGAGTCCGCGCATCAAGGCGTACTCGCCGATGCGCACGAACTGGTGCACCGCGCAGTTGCCGGAAATGAACACGCCGTTGCCCACCTCCACATAGCCCCCTAGCAGGGCGCCGTTGGCCATGACGATCTGATTGCCGAGCTGGCAGTTGTGGCCGACGTGTGACATTGCCATTAAATAGTTATCGTTGCCGATCGTTGTTGAAGAACCCGGCTTGGTGCCGCGGTGAATCTGCACATGCTCGCGAATGATGTTGCGCTCGCCGATTTTCAAATAACTCTCTTCGTTCTTGTAAGCCTTGTCCTGCGGCGCGCCGCCAAGCACAGCACCGGGATGAATTTCGTTGTCGGCGCCGATATCGGTCCAGCCGGTCAGCACTGCGTGCGCGAGCACACGAGTGCGCGCGCCAATCTTGACTGGACCGTCGATGACTACATAGGGGCCGATCTCGGTGGAAGCCTCGATTTGTGCGCGTGGATCGATGACAGCAGTGGGATGAATGCTCATCTACGTCACGATAGAAAAAGGGCGGGTTTGAAACCCGCCCTCCATGTAAATTTCGCAAACGTCATTCATTGCAGTTTCTTGCTACCGAGGTCGTCTTCATCATCATCGAGATCGATCTCGATTTCTTCGGCGGGAATCTTGTAGCGCTCTTCCACCCACGCACCGAGATCGATCAATTGACAGCGGTCTGAGCAAAACGGCCGATGCGGGTTGTCTTCCCAAGGGCTTTCTTTGCGACAGGTCGGACATTTTACTATGAGCGGCATAAGTCAGCGTAGTGTCTCATGAGTAAGCGTACTTATCGTTGAGATGCGCTCTTTTGTTTTTTACCACGAAGATCACGAAGGGACACGAAGTTCGGAAAGAACTTTATTTTTCTTCTCTTACCTTCGTGGACTTCGTGCCCTTCGTGGTGAAAATTCCCTCTGGTGGCAAGCCACGAATTTGGCACAAGGTACAATCAGCGTGATACAGTACAACTAATTCTCGAAGAACAATTCTTCGGCGCTGAGCTTTTTCTCCATCAAACCCTGATCGAGCGAATAGCCGACAAAGCGCTCGATGTTGACGCGATTCTTCGCTAAGCCGTGCGGCCACGGGTCGTCGCCGAAGGCGGCGCGCTCTTCCTCGAACAAATGGCGGCCCCAGACAAAGCGCGACCAGTTGGGATCGTCGTAATATTCCATGCAGGCTTCTTTAGCGTGATCGAAAGCCGCCGTGACATTTTTCGCGAGCCAGGGATTTTTCTTCAACACGTCGTCTTTGAAAGCGATCACATGCATGATCGGATAGTAACCGTTCTTTTTGAAATACTTGGCTTCCTCGGCTTTGGGATCCGCGAATAGCCGGCGAATACTACCTCCGCCGCGCAGCGCCTCTTTGGGAGGATGGGGCACGAACAACGCGTCGATCTCGCCTTTTTCCAACATGGCGCCGATTTTTTGCTCGGGCTTCAAGAGCTGCATCTTAACACCTTCAATAGGTTTCAGCTCCACTGCCTCTTCTTTCATGATGTACCAGTCGAGCTTGCGCCACGGCACAGCGTACTCGGTTTGCAAATCGCCCTTGGCCAAAACCGATAAAGTGGTTTGAAATGTGCTCAAGCCGACTTTCTTTCCCACCAAATCTTGCGGCGAATTGATGCCAGCATTCTTATTGACCCACATTTGCGACAAGCTGAAAAGGCGCCGCGGGAAAACGGGTATCCCAGTAAACGGCATGCCGCGGCTCTTGGCGATCAGATACGACGACAACGACAACTCGCAAATGTCGAACTCGGCTTTCTGCAGCATGCGTTCGTGGCGGTCTTGGCCATGTTTCAACGGATGCGACTGGCCGACCTCCAGCGCCTGCACCTCCGCACCCTCGACCTGCACTGACCCGTCGAAAAACGGCATGTGCCGATCGTAGTGCGATAGAGCCATCGTGAGTTTCAGTTGGGCCATGAAAATCCTCGATTCGCAAATATTCTGGCAGCCAATTCTTACTGCATGAAAACAGTCTTGTCCAACCCTACACCTGGATTTACGTGGGGCACGTTGAACTTTCAACCTTGAACTTTGAACTTATCTCCCGCTATAGTCGCGCCCGAGCTTCGACCGGTGCGCGCATTGCGCGCTAACAGGGAACAAAAGGAATCTGGCGGCGCTATGTTCGACGCTTTTATCGAGGGACTCTTTCTCGTCTTGCAGTGGAAAGCTTTCAGCTTGATGCTAGTCGGCATGGGGCTGGGCTTTTGCGTCGGTTTACTTCCGGGCATCGGCGGCGCGGCCACGCTTGCCTTGATGATTCCTTTTGTTTTCAAGATGCAGCCGGCGGAAGCTTTTGCGTTTCTTCTCGGCATGCACGCGGTGGCCGCCACCACCGGCGATATCACCTCGGTTCTGTTCGGTGTGCCCGGTGAGGCGATCTCCGCCGCTACCGTTGTCGATGGTCATCCCATGGCGAAAAATGGCGAAGCCGGCCGCGCGCTCGGCGCCGCGCTGATGAGCTCGCTGGTTGGCGCACTGATCGGCGCCATCGCGCTGGCACTGGCTATTCCGATCGTGCGCCCGCTCGTGCTGGCTTTCGGTTCGCCGGAGCTATTCATGTTAGCTCTGATCGGCATCTCCTGCATTACTTCCCTCAGCGGCGCCGGTGTGCGCGGCCAGATCAAGGGCTTTGCGATGGGCCTGCTCGGGCTGCTCGTGTCGACCATCGGCCAAGAGCGCCAATCCGGTTCGCTGCGCTTCGACATGGGTTTGATCTACCTTTGGGAAGGTCTCGACTTCGTCCCCGTGCTAGTTGGGATTTTCGCCATACCTGAGATTATCGATCTGGCGGTGCGCGGCACTTCGATCGCCGGCGAGCGCTCGCGCGAGAAACTGAGCAGCGGTGTGATGGCAGGCATCCTGGACACCTTCCGCCATTTTTGGCTGGTCTTTCGCTGCTCTGTGGTCGGCGTATTTGTCGGTATCTTGCCCGGCGCGGGCGGCGGGGTCGCACAGTGGATGGCCTACGCCCATGCCGTGCAGGGCGCAAAGGACGCCAAAGATCGCGCACGCTTCGGCAAAGGCGATGTGCGCGGCGTGCTCGGCCCTGGGGCGGCGAACAATTCCAAAGAAGGCGGCGAGCTGATTCCCACGGTGGCCTTCGGCGTGCCCGGCAGCGGCGCCATGGCGATTCTTTTGAGCACTTTTTTGATCATGGGTCTGTCGCCCGGTCCCGAGATGCTGACCAAACACCTCGCGGTTACCTTCTCTATGGTGTGGACCCTGGTGATCGCCAATATCATCGCGGTCGTGTTGTGCCTAGCGGTACTCGACCAACTGGCCAAAGTCACCAACGTGCGCGGCGGCTTGATCATTCCTTTCGTTTTGTTGTTGGTGTTTGTCGGCAGCTACACCGCCAATGGACAGATCAACGATTTGATCGTCACGCTAATCTTCGGCGCGCTCAGCTAGTTCATGGTGCTCTTCGGCTGGCCGCGGCCGCCCTTTGTGCTAGGGTTTGTCCTGGGCAAGGTCATCGAAACCTACTTCTTCATTTCGGTGGCCCGCTATGGCTTTCGCTGGCTCAGTCAGCCGACGGTCGTGATCTTGATGATTCTATTGGTCGTTGTGATCGCCTATCCCTATTTGCAAAAGCGCCGCCGGCGCGAGACTGGACAAGCCCATGCGTAGCGGCGCAATATTCTTTTGTCTGTTCTTGATGATCGTGGCCGGCGGCGCGCTGGTTTTGGCGCGCGATTGGCCGTTCAATGCCGCGCTGTTTCCGATGGCGGTAAGTTTTCCGCTGCTCATGCTCGCCGGCTGTCAGCTCATCTTACTGCTCAGGGGCAAAGAGGACCCGACCGAAACGACCGCCGTCGATTTGGAGTTCGCGAACGACCTGCCACCCCAGCTCGAGCGCCGCCGGGTAATCGCGATGTTTAGCTGGATCGCCGGCTTCATCGCCAGCGTTTTTCTTATTGGCTTCCCGTTCACCGTCCCGCTTTTCATCTTCTGCTATCTTCGCTGCGCCAGCGGGACCGGCTGGCTGCCGACGATCGTCGCTACCGCAATTACCTGGGCGATCTTTTATGGCTTGTTTCAAAAGCTCGTGCACTTGCAGTTCGAGCAGGGCGCCGTACAGGCGTGGCTTGGACTATGAAGACGACTCTATATTCCTTTTGCTTGACTCGGATCGGCTCAATCGCATACCCTTGCGGCGCTTCGGAACGATGGTCGTCAGGAGATCGGCAGCCTTACAGGAGGATCGTATGGAATCTGCTCACCCCATGGCCGCGATGCCAGTTCTTGCTGCATTTCTCTACTGCGCCGCGTCCGCATCAGCGCAAGGGAATTTCTACGAAAGCAAAGCGGTGACGATTCTCATTGGCGCCAAGAGCGGCAGCTTGGAAATCGCCGCGCTGATCGTTGCGCACCACTTGGGCAAGTATTTGCCAGGAAAACCGGCGGTGATCTTACACCATATGCCGGGCGCGGCCCATCTGCTTGCCACCAATAATGTTTACAATGTCGCGAAACCCGACGGCTTGACGATTCTCGCCGCCAACCCCAACGTCGCTATCGCCCAGTTGTTAAAAGTGCCCCAGGCGCGCTTTGACATCCGCAGGTTTCACTGGCTCGGCTCCTCCGGCGCCGACGGCGCGATGTTTTCGATCCGCCCCGATCTACCCTACAAGACCTTCGATGAGCTCAAGCGAGCCGACCGTGAATTGGTCGCCGGCACCACCGGGCCGGGCTCCAACGCGCATGACTTTCCGCTGCTGCTCAAAGAGTTTGCTGGGCTCAAGATCAAGCTGGTCGCAGGCTACCCGGCCAATAGCGATGTTTTGCTCGCGGTCGAAAGAAAAGAAGTCGACTCCTGGTCGGCGTTAGCGACCACGATCAAGCTCGCCGCCGATCGCGGCGCAGTCCGTCCGCTGGTGCGCAGCCGCGTGGCTTTGGCAGGATTCGAGAATCTGCCGGTGGACGAAGATCTCGCCACCAGCCCGCTCGGCAAATCGCCGATGAGTATCAAAGGCATTCCGCAAGCGATTGGGCGCGCCTTCGCGGTTCATCCGAACACGCCGAAAGATCGCCTGGCGCTGCTGCGCGAAGCTTTCGCTAAAGCAATCAGAGATCCGGAGCTGATCGCGGAAGCGAAGCGCGCGCGCATCGAGTTTTCCTACATCTCGCATGAACAGGTGACGCGAGACTTTAATGCGTTGTTTAATCAAAGCCCGGAGACGCTGCGCGAGATGGGCAAGTACATCAAAGCGGAGAGTTAGGAATATCTCCCGCAAAGGGGCAAAGACGCAAAGTTCGGGAAAAATGTTGTAAACAAAAAGTCCGTCTTCCCTTTGCGCCTTGGCGCTTTTGCGGGAGAAAATTCTTTGGAGTAGCGATGGCGAATCTTGGTTTTGTCGGTCTAGGAGTTATGGGCAGCCGCATGGCGAAACGCCTACTCGACGCCGGTCACTGCGTCACCGGCTACAACCGGACCAAGTCCAAAACGCAATGGCTTCTCGACGCGGGCATGAAGTGGGCCGACAGTCCGCGCACGGCGGCACAATCCAGCGAAGTTGTTTTCTCCATGATTGCCAACAACAATGCGCTGCGCGCGGTCACCGAAGGGCCGGACGGAATTCTCGCCGGACTGAATGCGGGAAAAATCTATATCGAGATGAGCACCGTGAGCCCGGCAGCGATCCGTGAGCTCGCTAGACAAGTCGAAGCCAAGAGCGCTGCCATGCTCGACGCGCCGGTCTCCGGCAGCTCGATTACTCTGGATGAAGGCAAGCTCTCGTTCATGGTCGGCGGCAAACGGGAAGTTTTCGAAAAAGTCCTGCCCTATCTTCACGCCATCGGTCCGAAGGCAACCTATGTCGGCGGCCATGGTTTGGCGGCATCGATGAAGATCGCAACCAATTTGAGCTTAGCCGTACAAATGCTGGCGTTCAGCGAAGGCTTGCTGCTCGCCGAAAAGAGTGGCATCGCGCGCGAAACCGCCGTCGAAGTATTATTGAATAGCGTCATGGCCTCGCCGATGGTCAAATACCGCGGCCCGTTCGTGCTGAACATGCCCGAGGAGGCGATCTTCGACGTCAACATGATGCAAAAGGACCTATTACTCGCCCTCGAGATGGGCCGCCAGCTCGACGTCCCGCTGCCAACCACGGCGATCACGAATCAGATGTTGACAACCACCCGCGCCATGGGTTTCGCTAAGAAAGATTTCGCCGTCATTTTTGAAGCGCTGGCGCGAATGGCGGGAGGGAAATAGTTTCGAGTTTCGGGTTTCGAGTTGAGGCCGGGGAGTTTTGGATTAACCCGAAACGCGGAACTCGGAACCCGAAACTGAACGCCGGCGAATAATGAGAAAATGGCTCACACGAAGAAAAAAACGGCTAAGCGATCGAACCGCGAAGCATCCGGCGTTCACGACGAGCGCTGGCTCCACTTCTATCGCCAGATGTTAAAGATTCGCCGCTTCGAAGATGAGGTGAATCAGCTCTACCTCGGCGCCAAGATGCCGGGACTCGCGCACTTGTATATCGGCGAGGAAGCGGTTGCCGTCGGCGTCTGCGAAGCGCTGCGCCAAGACGACTATATTACCAGCACGCATCGCGGCCATGGCCACTGCATCGCCAAAGGTGCGGCGCTCGATAGAATGTTCGCCGAGCTGCTCGGCAAAGAGGCCGGCTATTGCCGCGGCAAGGGCGGCTCGATGCATATCGCCGACCAGGACACCGGCAACCTCGGGGCTAACGCGATCGTCGGCGGCAGCGCCGGCATCGCGACTGGCGCTGCGTTGTCGATCAAGCTGCGCGGCACGGACCAAGTCGCAGTTTGTTTCTTTGGCGACGGCGCGTTGGGCCAAGGGCTGCTCTATGAATCGATGAACATGGCCGCCTTATGGAGACTTCCCGTGATATTTGTCTGCGAGAACAACCAATACACGGAGTACAGCCACTATCGCGAAACTACCGCGGGTGACGTGAAAGCGCGGGCCGCGGCGTTTGGCCTGCCTAGTCATTCGATTGACGGCCAAGAAGTGCGCACGGTTCATAGCGCAGCTCTCGACGCCGTCGCGCGAGCGAGACGGGGTGAAGGTCCGAGTTTTCTCGAATGCCAAACCTACCGCTTTCATGGCCATCATGTCGGCGATATCGACCGCGCCTATTACCGGTCCAAATCCGAAGAGGAAGAATGGAAATCAAAGCGCAACCCGGTGAAGCTGCTCGCCGAATGGCTAACCCAGAACAAATTGGCTGGCGCTGCGGTACTGGCAAAGATCGAAGAGGAAATATCGACAGAAGTTAAAACGGCCGTGGAGTTCGCCCTGAACGCGCCGTTTCCACCCGCGACCGAAGTGAGTGAACATGTCTATGCCTAGCTATTGCCGATTTTGCATTCGAATCCAAAATCGGCAACCCAAAATCCAAAATCATCAAGGGGTTTATATCTGAAGTGGCGACTGTGACTCAACAGAGTTTGGCAGTTGAGAAAAGCACCCGCGAGATCACCTTCGGCCAGGCCATTTACGAAGCCCTCGCCGAAGAAATGCGCCGCGATCCGACGGTATTCGTCATCGGCGAAGACGTCGCCGAAGCGGGCACGCCGTTCAAAGTTCTCTCTGGCTTGGTCAGAGAATTCGGCACCGAGCGCGTCATCGACTCGCCGATTTCCGAAGCTGCCATCGCCGGCATCGGCGTCGGCGCGGCGATGACCGGCATGCGCCCAATTGTCGACATCATGTTCGGCGATTTCATCACGCTGACGATGGACCAGATGGTCAATCAAGCGGCTAAGATTCATTACATGTCGGGCGGCAAGCTCAAGGTGCCAATGGTGTTGCGCACGACGCTTGGCGCGACGCGCCGTTCGGCGGCGCAGCACAGCCAGAGCTTGCACGCGTGGCTCAGCCACATTCCCGGCTTGAAAGTGGTCGTGCCGGCAACGCCGTACGACGCCAAAGGCTTGCTCAAGTCGGCCATCCGCGACGACAATCCAGTGGCTTTTTTTGAAGACAAGATGATGTACCAACTGAAAGGCATGGTGCCGGCGGAAGAATACTTGATCCCGCTGGGAGTTGCCGATGTGAAGCGAGCGGGCAGCGATATCACGTTCGTTGCCACGAGCAGCATGGTGCATGTCGCGCTCGATGCGGCGAAACTGTTGGAAGCCGAGCGGATCAGCGCCGAAGTCGTCGATATCAGGACAACCGTGCCGCTCGATAAACAGACCATTATCGAATCGGCGAGGAAGACTAGCCGCGCCATCGTCATCGACGAAGGCTACGAGCGCTACGGGGTGACTGCGGAGATCGCCTCAGTGATCGCCGATGGGGCATTCTACCATCTCGACGCGCCGGTCCAGCGCATGGGCGCGATGGATGTGCCCGTGCCGTTCTCGCCGGTGTTGGAAGATCAGACGGTGCCGACGCCAGAGGCGGTGGCGGCGATGGCGAAAATCTTGTGCGGGAAATGAACCATCCCGAAACTCTTAGGAGGGGAGGTTTCTCATGGGCCTTAAAACCTTCGGCCTAATGGCCGTCGACTGGGAAGAGCGAGTCAATATCGAGCGGCTGCGCCAGGAGCGCCTTGCGCGTGTGAAGAATGCCCTGAAGAGATCCGAGCTGGGTTCGCTGCTCTGCTTCGACATGAACAATATCCGCTACATCACCGCCACACACATCGGCACATGGGCGATGGACAAGCTAGTGCGTTTTTCACTCCTGCCGCAAGATGACGAACCGATTCTGTGGGACTTCGGTTCGGCGGCGCGTCATCATCAAATCTACTGCCCCTGGTTGGGCGAGCGCTCGCGCGCGGGGATTTCAACCTTGCGCGGCGCGACCAATCCGGGCTCTGGTTTGGCCGAGGATGTCGCCAAGAAAATAAAGTTGGAATTGGAAAAGCGCAACTTGCACAACGAACCAGTGGGCGTCGACGTGATCGAGATGCCGGTGCTGTTCGCGCTGCAAGCGCAAGGCATTAAGGTCATCGACGGCCAGCAGTTGATGCACGAAGTGCGAAAGATCAAGACACAGGACGAAATCACGCTGCTTAACACCGCCACCATGATGGTCGATGCCGCCTACGAAGAGCTGTATCAATTCATGAAACCCGGCGTGCGCGAAAACGAATGCGTCGGTGTGGTCAGCAAGACACTTTACGATTTGGGCTCGGAGCACGTCGAAGGCGTCAACGCGATCTCCGGCGAGCGCTGCAGTCCGCATCCTCATGTCTACACCGATCGCGTGCTCCGCCCCGGCGATCCGGCGTTCTTCGACATACTACACAGCTACAACGGCTACCGCACTTGCTACTATCGCACCTTTGCCGTGGGCAGCGCGTCGCCGGCAATGGTCGATGCTTACAAACGCAGCCGCGACTACATGGACGCGGCGATCAGCATCGTCAAGCCGGGTATCACCACCGCCGATGTCGTGAAGCTCTGGCCCAAAGCAGAAGAATTCGGCTTTGCCAATGAAGAAGCGGCGTTTGCGCTGCAATACGGCCACGGCGTCGGTCTCTCGATCTGGGAGAAACCGATCTTTAGCCGCCTGGTTTCACTCGATCATCCCGAGGTCATCGAGGAAGGTATGGTCTTCGCGCTGGAAACCTACTGGCCGGCGTCCGATGGCTGGTCGGCGGCACGATTGGAAGAAGAGGTCGTTGTGACGAAGGATGGCTGCGAAGTGATCACGCGCTTTCCGTCGGAAAAGTTGTTGGTGGCGGGAACGCATTATTTCACGGCGGGCGGCGAATTACCGAGTACGCGTGAAACGCAATCCAACTTGAACAACCCAGGAGCGCTGGACAGAGTGAAGGGCTAAGACGCTCAAATATTTCAAAGCGGACCATGGCAACCAATGTAATCATGCCCGCGCTCGGGGTGGCGCAGCAGACTGGCACACTTCTCAAGTGGCTTAAAGCCGAAGGTCAGAAGGTGACCAAAGGCGAGCCGTTGATGGAGATCGAAACCGACAAAGCGACCGTCGAGATCGAAGCAGCGGGATCCGGAGTTTTGTCGAATCTGACTGCGAAGCCGGGCGATCAAGTGCCGGTGGGGCAGACGATTGCGCTCATATTGGCGCCGGGGGAGACGGCGAGCTCTGCCGTGGCGCGCCCTCACCCTAACCCCCTTCCACAGAGCTCAGGACAGGCTCTCCCAGAGGGCGAGGGAACAAAACCAGCTCCAGTTTTCGAAGTGGCAGCCACTCCTATCTCACTCCCTCTCCCTCTGGGAGAGGGCGCATCAGTAGCGCTATCCAACGCTTCTAGCACAATCACTGGCCGGGTTCTCGCCTCGCCCAAAGCCAAACGCATCGCGAAAGAACAGGGAATCGACCTGAAGACGCTCCGCGGCAGCGGCCCCGCAGGCAGCGTGCTCGCCGCAGACGTGCTGCGTGCGCCGGCTGAATCAATTGACGCATCACCGACTCTAGCTACACAGATAGAGCCAAAGCTTATCCCCCTCACCCCGATGCGCCGCATCGTCGGACAGCGCATGACCCAGAGTAAACAAAGTGCGCCGCATTTTTACATCAGCATGGACATCGACATGACGGCGGTGGGCAAACTGAGAGGCGAAGGGAAAGAGCGCGGCGATGCAGTCATTCCCTCGATCAATGATTTCATTCTGCAAAGCTGCGCGCGTGCGCTGCAAGATTTTCCTGGGCTCAATTCGAGCTTCACCGAACAAGGAATCAAACAGCACGCCGACATCAATCTCGGCGTCGCGGTTGCCCTCGACGAAGGCCTGGTGGTGCCGGTGATTCGCAACGCCGATAGACTGAGCCTCTTGGAGTTAGCGCGGCAAAGCCGGCAGCTCGCTGAAAAGGCGCAAACGAAAAAACTTTTTCCACTCGATTATGAAGGGGGCACGTTCACCGTCTCCAACCTGGGCATGCTCGGCGTTGACTGTTTCACGGCGATCATCAATCCACCGCAGTGCGCGATTCTCGCCGTCGGCCGAGTGGCGCCGCGGGTGATTGCGGAGGACGGCATGTTTGCCATCAAGTCCATGGTGACGGCGACCCTCTCGGCTGATCATCGTGTGATCGACGGCGCGCTTGCCGCTCGCTTCTTACAGACGGTGAAGAGCTACTTAGAAACTGGAGCCATATGAAATCGTGCATTCGAAAGGAGCGTGCCATGAAGAAAATCGGCTTCTTGCTGCTAGCGTTTTGGTTGTCCTCCGCTCTCTCGCCTGCTTACGGACAAAAGGTTGAGCGGCTCAATTTCGTCGGCGGCCCGCCCGCCGGTGTGTTCGGCATCTTCGCCACCGGCATCGGCACCTATTTGTCGAGAACCGTGCCGAACCTAGACGTATCGATTACCGCGACGGGCGGCTCGGTGGAAAATCTGCGCCGGGTAAACAGCGCTGAGGCGGAGATGGGTTTGTCGTTTGCCTCCGACATTCATGAAGCGTTCTTTGGCCAAGAGCAGTTCAAAGGCAAACCGCTCAATAATATCCGCGCCGTTGGCCTGGTGTTTTTCGGTGTGGCCCACGCAATCACCTTTGCCGACAGCGGCATCCGCACCGCCGACGACTTGGCTGGCAAGCGCGTCGCCGTTGGCACGCCGGGTTCGGGAACCTTTGCCAGCGCCGAACGAGTTTTTCGTTCCCTGGGCATCTGGGACAAGCTCAATCGCATTCCTTTGCTCGGCGCCCAGGCCGGCGAAGCGCTGAGCGACGGCAAGGCCGACGCATTTTTCTGGACCGGTCCTGAGCCCGATCGGGTGACCATGGAAGCGGCAACCAAAAAGCCGATTCGTGCCATCGATATTTACACGCCGGCAACCAAGACTGATTTCTTTAAACAGTTTCCTTACTTCGCACGCTATGTCTTTGCCGCCAATTCCTACAAAGGCATCACCGAGGACACGCCAACCCTCGGCATACCGGTGATCTGGTACGTGCACAAGGACCTGGCGCCGGCACTGGTGCAGAAGATCACCGAAGCGGCCTATAACAAAGACGGCAACGCCCATATGCTCAAAGTGCATGCTGGCTCCAAGGACATGACCGCGCAGCGGGCGCTGCAAGGCGTGACCATCTCGTTGCACAAAGGCGCAGAGGATCATTGGCGCGCCGCCGGCATTCAAATCTCCGATGCGCTCCGCGCTAAATAATCTCCCTCATGTCGGAAGCCAACGCCGAAAAGCCGACGCTGCTGCGTGCCCTCGGCGGTCCTTGGGACCGCGCGCTGAAGCTCATCATGGGAGCGACCGCGCTGTATTACGTCTGGGCGTCCACCATCGGCGTCGTCTCGCTGCAGTACTATCGCGGCATCGCGGTGCTCTACAGCCTGGTGATTCCACTCTTACTTTACAAAGGCTGGCAAAGGGCGCCGGCGGCGCGGCCGGCATTTACTGATTTGCTGCTGGCCGCCGGGGCCACAATCAGCGTGATCTATTGGATGGCCGAGCATGAAGCGATGGCCTACCGCGCCGGCGATTACACATCGCTCGACGTTGCGATGGGCGCCGTCGCGCTGGTCATCGCCATCGAAGCAGCGCGCCGGGTGCTCGGCTGGGACATGGCACTGTGCGCCATCGTGCCAATCGCCTACGCGCTGTTCGGCAGTTACCTGCCCTACATCGTCGGCCACCGCGGCTATTCGATGCGCCGCGTGATCGAATATGTTTATCTCACCTCCGACGGCATCTTCGGCATCATGGCCCAGGTCTTGGCCGAATACATCATTCCGTTCGTCGCCTTCGGCGCATTCCTGGAGCGCGCCGGCGTGGCGCAATTTTTCGTCGACATCTCGCTTGCCAGCCTCGGCCGTGTCGCGGGCGGGCCGGCGCAGGCTTCGGTGGTTTCCAGCTTGCTCATGGGCACGATCAGCGGCAGCCCGATCGCCGAGACAGTCACCAAAGGCTCGATCACCATCCCGCTCATGAAGCGCGCCGGCTTCCCCGGCCACATCGCTGGCGCGGTGGAAGCCGCGGCATCTACCGGCGGCGCGATCATGCCGCCGGTCATGGGCGCCGGCGCGTTCATCATGTCGGAGATGACCGGCATTCCTTATCTGGAAATCATCAAAGTCGCGGCGATCCCCGGCATTCTTTATTTTCTCTCCGTTGGCGTGATGGTCTATTTCGAGTCGCGCAAGTTGGGCCTCAAGGGTTTTGCCAAGGAAGAGCTGCCGCGCACGGCGGAGGTTTGGCGCCGCGGCTGGTATTTGCTTTTGCCGATCGCCGTGTTGATCGCGGTGATGATCGCCGGCTACTCGCCCCAGTTGGCGGCGCTCTACGGCATGCTCTCAACCATCGCTGTCAGTTGGATCCGCCCAGAAACCCGCATGGGCCCGGCGCGAATCTGGCAGGCCCTGGTCAATGCCGGTAAGAACTGCGTGTTCGTCGCCGCCCTCACCGGTTGTGTCGGCGTCCTGATCGGTGTGCTCTCGCTGACGGGAATCATCATTCGTTTTCCCTACATGCTTATTGAGCTCGCCGGCCAAAGCGTTTTGATCACCATCGGCCTGATCGCGATCGCGACTTTTGTCCTGGGCTTGCCGCTGCCCATCACGGCGACCTATCTGGTGGTTGCCGTCGTCGCCGTGCCGGCGCTGCTAAAGCTCGGCGTGCCCATGCTATCGGCGCATCTGCTGATTTTTTGGCTTAGCCTCGACTCCAACATAACGCCGCCGGTGGCGATGGGGCCCTTTGCCGCCGCGGCCATCGCCCAGGCCGATCCGATGAAGACCGGCTGGAGCTGTTTTCGCTTCGCCAAGATTATCTACGTCATGCCGCTGCTGTTCGCCTACACGCATATTTTGCTTACCGGCACGCCGGGGCAAAACATCGCCGCCATCGCCTCGGCCGCCCTCGGCACGATCCTGTTTTCGATCGTCAGCACGGGTTTCTTTTACGTGAAAATAAGCTTGATCGAATGGCTGCTGTTGGCGGCCGCCACGGCACTGGCCTTTGTGCCATCGTTAATGACGGGTCTTAGCGCGTTGGCGATCTTCGCCGCTGTCTTCGTATGGCAACGAAAACGCGCGGCGAGTTTAAGCGCGGCCGCCCCACTTAGCGAAAGCGTCGCAAAATGAAGCCTCCTACCGGCCAGTCTCCCAATCGAGTGAACCGAGTTCGGAATTAACGCGGAACCCGGAACACGGAACTTTGAACCCAACCTATGGCCTATCAAGATTTGCAAGCATATCTGAAAGCTTTAGAATCCGCCGGCAAGCTGCACTGGATCGAGCAGCGCGTCGACCCGGCATGGGAAGTCTCGGCAATCACGCGGCACACCTTCGATAGCTACAGTTGGAACGACCGGCCGGCGTTGGGCTTTCGGCGCGTCGGCGATTGCCCAGTGCCGCTTGTCATCGGCGTTATCGGCGGCTCGCCGGCGATTTATGCGCACGCGCTCTCAACGACCGTGGAGAAAATTCCCGAGGTTTGGGAACAAGGTCAGCGCCGTCCCATCGATCCGGTGCTGGTAAAATCAGGGTTGTGCAAAGAAATCATTCTTCGCGGTGGCGATGTCGACGTGTTGTCATTGCCGCAAGTGGTCTGGACGCCGAGCCAAGATCCCGGTCCATATATTACGGCGCCGGTGGTTATCACAACCGACCTTGAAACCGGCCGGCGCAACGTCGGCACCTACCGCGTGCAGATGAAAGCGAAAACCCGAGTAGGCCTGTACGTCGGCGGCACGCAGCATGCGGCCAAACATATCCGGCAGTATGAAGCGGCAAAAAAGGACATGCCGGTCGCCATCGCCATCGGTATGGACCCGACCATCGTGCTTTGCTCGATCAGTAAATTCGCCTACGGCACCGACGAGTTGGCGGTTGCCGGGGGCTTGCGCGGCGAGGCCGTGCCTTTGGTGCAGTGCGAGACTGTCGATCTACAAGTGCCCGCTAATGCCGAGATCGTCATCGAAGGAGTTCTCCGCGCCGGCTACCGCGAACCAGAAGGCCCGTTCGGCGAATTCTCCGGCTACATGAGTCCGGGCGGCCAGCAGCCGGTAATCGACGTAACCTGCATCACGCGGCGCAAAACGCCGATCTTTCATTCGTTCCTGAGTCAGATGCCGCCGAGCGAATCGAGCTGCATCCGCAGTCTCAGCCGTTCGGCCGCGTTGTGCCACCACTTGCGCAACGTGCTTGGCCTGCCGGTCAAAGACGTTCACTTCACCGAAGCGTGCGGAGCGAGCGGCATGCTGGTGATCTCGATGACGAAAGAATATCCCGAGCAAGTCAAAGAGGTCGCTTGGGGTGCCTGGTCGCTGATGAACAAAGAAGGCAAGTTCACCGTGGTCGTCGACGACGACATCGACGTGCGCAACCCGTTTCAAGTCGAATGGGCCATGGGCTTTCGCGCCCAGCCGGCGCGCGACACTTTTATGGTCAGCGGCGTGGTTCCCTCCGGTGTCGATCCATCGACTGCCCCCGCCGATATCCCGCAGCACGACCCGCGGCGCCGCACCGGCAGCAAAATCTTGATCGATGCCACCCGCAAACATCCCTATCCACCCGCGGCGCGCGTGCCAAAAGAGTTCATCGAGCGGGCGAAGAAAAAGTGGGCCGAGTACGGTTTCAAACCATAAGCCGGCAAGCCGGCTGGCGGCCGCTAAACTCACATCCAAGATTTGGCTATATACTCGCGACCGCTGGTAGACCCCAAGAGAGGAAAAGAACATGAGCCAAGCCGGCATTGCCACGAAAGCCGCCAACCGTAAAGAATCTGATCTGGCCGCCACCATTCTGCGGGTGGCGTGGCTGGCGATCCTCCTGGGTGTCGGAATGGAGTTGCTGCTCCTGATCGTCGCCGCCTTTCGTAGCCAAATCCCGGGCATCGAGCCCATCATCGCGGGGCTGGTGCAAAAGGTCTCATGGTCGGGTCTGGTGTGCACCGGCCTGGCCTTTGGCAAGGCGGCTTCGAACAGCAATCCGGGCTGGATGGCGCTTGCCGGGCTATTCTCAGCTCCCACCGCGTTTAGTGTCGCGCGCGCCCTACACAAAAGCACGGCCCACGCGTTGAAAGCTGCCGAGGGTGGAGCCGCAGCGGCCTTCCCACTTTTGATCGCCGGTTTAAAGGGATTGGAGTACGCCGCCCTCGGACTGATTCTCGGCTGGGTCGGCAAACGTTTTGGACCGAGCTTGATGGCCTACGGCAGCACTGGCTTAGCGATCGGCGTCGTGTTTGGCACGCCCATCGCCGAACTCGCGACACCGGGCGGCTTTGGCTCGGCAAAGATCATCCCGGTGCTGGTCAACGAGGTCCTGTTTCCCGTCGGTTGCTCGCTCGCTCTCTATGCCGCCGAAGCCATCGGCAAGAAAGCCGCGGCGGCTCATGAGCCGCCCGACGACGATTAGCGAAAACGCTCCGCCGCTTCGGTCCAGCATTACTTTTTTCTATAATGTCCCATCATGTGGTCGTCTCGCTCGATCGGGCTAGCGCTGGCAGCCGTGGCACTGCTCGTCGCACCGGCGCTCTGGTTGTGGTCTATATCGGCTCCCGCGCCGGGTAGTGCACCGTTACAGGTCGTGCGTGCTTACTTGCGAGCACTACAAGCGCGCGACTTTCATCAAGCCTATCGCCACATATCGACCCTCGACCGCCAAGCCCGCGACGAAGCGAGTTACTTGCGCGCGCAGGAAAGCAACCGCGGCTTCGCACTGCGCCTGGCGCGCAAAGCGGCGTCCTACGGCTCGGTCCATTTGCGACGATACACGGTCGATGCAGCCGGGCTGGCCGAGATCGGCGTCGCCTATCGCTTTCCGTCCTTGGACGAGCTGACACCTCTTTATCGCAGCGATGCGGCGCGATTGAATCAACTCAGCCGACACGAGCAAGGAGAAATTTTTCAACAGCTCGAAAACCGCCAACGCGAAGGCAAACTTATTTCTGTTGAAGGCCAAGAAAATCTGCGATTGACCAAGGACCCCACCGGCTGGAAAATCGTTCTTGGCTGGGCTCAAGGATTACCCGTCAAGCTTAGCGTGATCACGGACTCCAAAGAGATCGAGGGCCGGCTGGCGCAAAGCGAAATCGTGGTTAGCGGCGAAGAACCTTTCCAAGTGTACTTGACTCTAAGAAACCACGGCACGCGCGCCCAGCGCGCAACTCTCTTGCACCGAGTAGAACCGCCATCTCTCGGTGAAGAACTGGCCATGATTGAGTGCGGATTGAGCCGGCCGGTGACGCTTGCGCCGAAGAGCGAACGCGAATTCGCCATGGCTTACTTGCTTGGCGCCAACGCGCGGCAGAGCGCCAAAGCGCTCGAGCTGAGCTATCGCATCGAGACTAGCCTTGCGCCGTAATTGGGTCCGCCACGACCGCCAGCCCCAGGTAATTTCAGGCTAGCGAGGCGATACTTTTTATGTTTAATTATCTTGGCCGTACAGCGACCGTTGATTGCAATCGTTGAGGAGAGATCCGATGCCGCATAAGCGCGCCAACTATTTTGCCGGTTTCGCCATCGCGCTAGCGTTGATCGCCACCATACATCCGACGCGCGCCCAAGATAGCATCTTCGACAATAAACAGATCGTTCCTTTCGTGCCATCGCCGCAGGAAGTTGTCGACAAGATGATCGAATTGGCCGGCGTTAAAGCCGGCGACGTCGTCTACGATCTCGGTTCGGGCGACGGCCGCATCGTCATCGCCGCCGCCAAGCGCGGCGCGCACGCCACCGGGTTTGAAATCGACGGCGACCTAGTAAGAAAATCCGAAGAGAACATTCGCGCCGCCGGCGTGCAAGACCGCGCGCACATCAAGCAACAAGACATTTTGACGGTCGATCTTTCGCCGGCATCGGTGCTTACCATGTATCTTTTGCCCGACGTCAACCTCAAGCTCCGCCCCAATATTCTGAGTCAGCTCAAGCCCGGCTCGCGAGTGGTGTCGCACTCGTTTAACATGGGTGACTGGGAACCCGATCGCACGGAACGTGTCAACGGTCGGATCATACATCTCTGGACCGTGCCAGCCAAAAAGCCCTAAACGTCTCGTCATGCTCCGTTTCCCCGCTAAAATCCGCGGCATCCGCGGCGCTGTCGCAGTCGCTCTTCTCACGGTCTGCGTTCAGTCCGCAGACGCGGCGGAATCTCCTGGCGAACTGGGCACAATTCATCAAACTCTGGAACGCTACCTGCACGCGACCTACGCGCGCGATTTCAAAAACGCCTATGCTCACATAGCCGCGCAAGATCAGCGTCTAAAGGATCAGCGGACTTTTGTTCGCGAGCGCGGCAGCTTCGCGGGGTTTGCTTTGGAAACCGCGCGCCGGCTCGCTGTCTATATGGAAACGAGTTTGCTCGAACATCGGATCGTCGGCCAGCGCGCCTACGTCAAAATGGCGGTGAAGACGCCTGATCCGGCGAAACTCGCTCCCCTGATTTACGAGTGGGACGAGGAGCGTCTCGAGCGCTTGACAGCGGTGGAGCGCAAAGCATTGTTGGCAAAGCTCGAAACATTGCATCGCGAGCGCCAGATAGAGTGGGCGGAAAGCTTGGAGAATTTCGAACTGATCAAAGAAGCACGCGGCTGGAAAGTGCTCTTGAATCTAGCGGCCGGCAAAGAGGTTACGTTTCAAACTACGATACCGCCGACGCTGGCGCTGGAGGCGCAGGTCAAACGCGCTTCGGTGGTGACGCGCACCGGCGACAACTTCACCATCTCGCTCAGAATCCGCAACAACAGCAAGCAAGAGGTCGTCACCCGTATCGGCCATCTGGTCGACCCGTTCGAATTTCGCGACTATCTCGACCTGATAGAGTGTGGCTTTCTTTACCCGGTAAAATTGCCGCCGGAAAAAGAAACAGAATTCACCGCAACCTACCGCGTTCGCGAAGCATTGCCTGACAGCGTGCGCAAGCTCAGCGTGACCTATGCCATTGCGCCAATGCGTTAGACCAACAAATTATCCCTAGTGTGATCGTGAGACTAGCCGTTAAATTATTCGGAGCCCTGCTGGCGTGTGCGCTGCTGCTGGCACCTTACTATTACGTCGTGCGCGCCGAGCGGCGCACTCCGGAAGCCGAGCCGCAAAGGATTTTGCTCGCCTATCTGAGGGCCGCCTACGCCCATGACTTCAAGAAGGCCTACGAGTTCCTTTCGACCCAGGACCGGCATCAGAAAAATGAAAAAACTTATATCGCTGAAAAAGGCCCGTTTCACGGCTTCTCGCTCGATGTTGCGCGCCGGCTCGCCGATTTGATCGAGGCGAAGCCGTTGAATATTACGACCGAAGGGACACTGCGGCGCATCAAGCTCGGCATGCGCCTGCCCGACGCCAATAGCCTGTCGGATTTGCTGCACAATTGGGAGGAAGACAAGCTCAACGCGCTGCCCAAGCGGAAGCAGCTAAAGATTCTTGGCGAAATCGACCGGCTGCAACGCGACCGGCGTTTAAAAATGATCGAAGGCGAGGAAGAGTTTTTGGTCGTTCAAGAGGGCTCGTCGTGGCGGGTCTTTCTCGACTGGGCCGCGGGCATGCAAATCAGCTACAACGCCACCGTGCCCAAGAATAGTGAGCTCGAAGCGCTACCGCTAGCCAAAGAAACCACGGTGCGCGCCAGTGAGTTGTTTACGGTCGCCTACCGTGTGAAAAACCGCTCCGATCAAGCCGTCACGACTCGCATCGTCCATCGCGTCGAGCCGCCCGACCTGCGCCAGCATATCGATATTGTCGAGTGCGCTCTGCTCCTGCCGGTGAAGATGCCTGCCGGACAAGAAGCGGAGTTTTCCACGACCTACATGGTGCGCAGCGATCTGCCCGATGGCGTAAAAAACATGAGCATCACCTACGATTTTCAAGTCGAACAAAAGGCCGACATCGCCAACAGTCCTGCAGCCGAGGCAACCCCCGCGCCACCGCCAGCGAAATGAGCCGCCCGACCTCGATGAAACCCATGAACCCCAAGATCACAATCGCCTGGGCGCTGGTCTTGCTGCTCGGTCAGATACTACCGGCGCTGGCCCATGTGCCGCTACCGCCCAAGCGCGGCGAGATCGGCCGCAAAGAAGTTCGCGTCAAGGCGCCAAGCTTTGCATTGATAGATCAAAGCGGTGCCAAGTTCGCCTTCGAGCCAGCGCAAAAGAAATTGGTCTTGGTGAATTTTATCTATGCTAGCTGCCCGGACGTTTGCCCGCTTTTCTCTGCCAAGTTGGCGGCCATACAGAGAACGCTGCAGGCAGAAAAGAACGACCGCTATCTGCTCTTGAGCATCAGCACCGATCCCAAGCGCGATACGCCGGAGAAGCTGAAGAGTCACGGCGACGCCTTTAAAGCCGACTACCGCCGCTGGCATTTTCTCACCGGCTCGGCGAAGGAACTAGAGCCGGTGTGGAAAGCTTTCGGCGTGCGCGTCAAAGAGTTAGGCGACGGCCAAGTGCAGCATACTAACCTTTTGACGCTGATCGACGGCAAAGGCTTTCGCCGCGTCGACTACTACGGCGACAAGTGGTTGGAAAAAGAAGTGCTCAAAGACATGCGCCGGCTGGCTGCCGAACGGCAATGAGTAAGCGCAAAGTTTGGCTTATCGGTTTCGTTCTAGCCGTCGCCCTCGCGCCGGCGTTGGCACTGGCGGAAGGAGCGCTGGAAATCCGCATCAAAGACCATCGCGAAGCCATTGGTGATTTCACGAGCTTGATGCTGACAATCGACAAAATCGCGATCAGCCCGAAAGCCGGCATGAAATTTTGGCGCTCCGGCTGGCAGCCGCTCACGCCATTGATAACCGACACCATCGACTTGACGAAATATGTCGACAAACAAAGCGTTCAGGTCTTTCACGGCAAGCTGGCGGACGGCAGCTTTGACGGCATCGACTTAAAGCTCAAAAAAGTCGCCGGCACGCTCAAGAAAAGCAAACGCACGCCGAAAATCAAAAACTCAGTGACAGCGATCAAACTGCCTTTCCAGATTAGCTCCAGCCAGACAACTGCCATCGTCCTCGACCTGGTGATCCTCGACATGAGCGACCACCCACCGCAGGACTATGAGCTCGGCATCAAAGGCTGGGAGCTTTATCGTAACGGCAAGCTCGTGGACAAACTGCCGCCGGGGTGAGAACAGCAAACGCGGGACAAAAAAAATGAGCGGTGTCACAATTGAGGTTGGCGCTCCTGATAACAGGATTCAGCGTTCGTAAAGAACTTGTCCTGACGCCCCGGGCTTTTTCACCTCACGCCCGGTATTTGGACCCGTGCTCACCGCTCACAAGTAAAATACACCTGTCAATTTCGGCGTCAAGACACAATTTGCCCAGCTCGGCGCTTTACTTACCGCCGAAAATCTCACTGAACATTTTCTGATACTCGCTGACTTTTTCGCCGATCTCCGGGTCGTTGACGTGCAGTTTCCCTTTGGGCGCCCAGGGTGTGATCAGTCCCTTGCGAGTCGGTTGTAAATTGTTGCTCAGGTAGACGCGCTGGCCTTCCTCGGAGAGGAGAAAATCCATGAACAGCCGCGCCGCGTTGGGATGCGGGGCGTTCTTGTTGACGGCGCCGGCGATGGTGTGAACGATGGTTGGATCGAGAGCGATCCATTTGATCGGCGCGCCGGCTTTCTTTTGCCGCTCGATGTCATCGGCGTAGAGATCGATGGCGAGGGGGATTTCTCCTGCCGTCACGAGATTGGCTAGCAACGTTGTGCTGGCACGCAGGCTCACATCCTGGCGCGCCAATCGGCGCATGTATTCGAGGCCGGCTTTCTCGCCTTTGATCTTGAGGACGTTGACGAACCAGACATAGGCCGCGTCTTCGAGCCCGAGTTTGCCCTTCCATTTGGGATCGAGCAGATCGTCATAGCTGCGCGGCAAATCGCTTTTGGCCACCATGCGTGTGTTGTAGGCCGGCGCATGCACGGCGGTGTACAGAGAAGTATAGAAACCGTCGCGGTCTTTGAATTCATCGGGAATGTTTTTTCGTTCGGGCGGCTCATATTTCAGCAGCAAGCCCTTCTTTTTAAAAATATCAATGTACCAGTCGGTGGTGCGGACGATGTCGAAGGTGTGCTTGCCGGCGCGGCTCTCGGTCTCAAAGCGCACGAGCAGGCGTTGGCTCTGCACTCGGGTTTTCTTCGCCTGGATGAAGGGATACTTTTTCATGAAGGCGCGATTCATGTTCTCGTCGATCTCGGCGGAACCGCCGCCCGCCCAGATCATCTCGCCTTCAGCCTTGGCTGCTTCAATGACGCTCGGCGCCGCCGCCCAAACGGCATCGGCAACCAACAATGCGCAAAGCAGACCGACGATCGCGAAGCTTATGCGATGGCTGTTTTTCATAAGCGTGCTCCCAGGGTTTTTTTGAATAGCCTATCACAAACAGAGGAAACTAGCGTAGCTGAATCTTCAAGCACGTGACGGGAACGGCGTCGGGAAAACCAGCGGGGAGAAAACAAAAGGGCTGAGGATCGATCCTCAGCCCTTCCAAAACTTGTTATGCGGTTGGCTTTAGCCTTTGCGCGCTTTGTACCAATCGGCGTTGATCGCAATGAAGTTTTTCCACTTATCGGGGGTCGCCGCTTCTTCGAAGATCGCCTCGACGGGGCAGACCGGCTCGCATGCGCCGCAGTCGATGCATTCTTCAGGGTCGATATAGAGCTGTTTTTCTTTTTCGAACTCTGCGGTTTCGTTCTTGGTCGGATGAATGCAATCCACCGGACAAACATCTACGCAGGCAGTGTCTTTTGTGTCGATACAAGGCTCGGCGATTATGTAAGCCATCTATTTCCTCCTGGACTCAAACTTAGAATCTACTAGCAAATCGACTTCTCCAAGTCAAATTAACGTTCTATTCCGTCGCCCAAGCGGCTCGCCTTGATCGCAATACCTTGAAATGTTACAGCAATGCTGCGCTTTCCCCTTAGAAAAATCTTAGAATATCCCATGACCACGAAGGGGATATGACGCGCGCAGCGAGGCGTAGATGAAAAAGTTAATTTCCCTTTTTGCTTTCTTGGCGGTGGCGCTATCCGGCTTCAACGAGGCGAGCGGCGCAACCATCGATGACGTGCAAAAAACCCTGCGCAGCATGGCGCCGGCGCAGCGGCGCGCGGCGTTGGAAGAAGGCGCAAAGAAGGAAGGCGAGGTGTCGTGGTACACGACCATGAGCCTCACCGATTTTCCGAAGATTGTCGGCGCTTTCGAGAAAGCCTACCCGGGCGTCAAGCTGCGCGCCAACCGTCTTTCCCAGACCAGCATCTTGAATAAGATCGACACGGAAGCCCGCGCTGGCCGTTACGCCGTCGACATCGTCAGCGCCTCGCCGATCGAGATGTGGGAGCTGAAGCAAAAGGGCTACTCGACGCCGTATCTGTCGCCGGAGCTCAAGGCGTTTCCCACCGGTGCCTACGACCCGCAGGGCTTTTGGATCTCCTACGAAGTGACGCCGATCGTTTTGGCCTTTAACACCAAGATGGTCTCGCAGGACGAGGCGCCGAAGAGCTATCAGGATCTATTGCTGCCCAAATGGCGCGGCAAAATGAATTTCGGCACCGATGAGTACGCCTTTTTTTCGGTCATCCTCGACGGCATGGGTAAGGCGAAGGGAAATGAGTTCATGAGAGGACTCGCCAAACAACAACTGCACATGCCGGGCTCAAGCAGCATCATGCGCGTGCAGCTCATGCTCGGTGGCGAATCGGCCATCGTCCTCGCCGCGCGCGCTCGCCGGGTGACAGAGCTCAAAGAAAAAAACGCGCCGATCGACTATCGTATCCTTGAGCCCTATGGCGCCGAGCCCAGCGCGCTGGCCTTCATGCGCCGCGGCAACCATCCCTACAGCACGATCCTGTTCACCGACTGGATGTTATCGGAGGAAGGCCAAACGCTGCTGGCGCAGCAGATTCCACGGCTGACGTTGCGCAAAGGGATCAAGCAGATCCCGCGTCATCAGGAATTGTACAAGAAGGATTTCGCCTTTGTGAACCCAGCGTCCATCGGTCCCAACCTGAAAGAATTGATGGCGTCCTACCAAGAGATTTTCAACGTGCGCTAGGGGCAACCGGCTGGTCGCCCGATTATCATGCCGGTTGAAGTCGTGCGCCGCGACGGCGGCAAGAAATTTGCCGCCCGTCGCACGCGTGCCATTGCGGTTGCGGCGCTAGCAGCTTTAAAGAACAGCGGCGCGGAGCTGAGCGTCGCCTTGGTCGGCAATCGGGAAATCCAAAAACTCAACTCGCAATATCGCCAGAAAGACTACGCCACCGATGTGCTCTCGTTTCCGGCGGCAGAAGGTTTGCCGCCGGCAGTGCGATTGTTGGGCGATGTGGTGATTTCGGTCGACAAAGCCAAGGAGCAGGCACTCGAGCGGGGCCGGACCTTGGATCACGAGATGATCACATTGTTGATTCACGGCATCGTTCATCTCCACGGCTATGATCACGAGCGTTCGGCAAAAGAAGCGCGCGTCATGAGCCGTCTCGAAAAGAAGATCTACCGCGCGCTTTGTGACCAGGGAATAATCAAGGTATAATTCACATCATGTTAGAAGAAACCACAGAACAATTGACCCACCTAGAAGAACGGCTCGAGCTTTTGCGGAGGCGGCTTTGACGTCGAGGGCAAGCAAAACCGCATCGATGAGCTGAACCAAATCACCAGCAAACAAGATTTCTGGAACGACGCTGAAAAGGCCCAGACTACCCTCAAAGAGCAGTCTTCGTTAAAGTCGGTCATCGACTCCTGGGAGAAGCACCGCACCGACCTCGAAGAGGCGCGTTTTTTCCTTGACGTCGCCAAAGACGAAAAGAGCGACGAAGCATTGACCGAAGCGGCAACTAAAGTAGCGACGGTCGGCAAGGAGATGGCGCAGACCGAGTTGACACAGTTGCTCGGCGGCCCCGACGACCGGCGCAACGCCATCGTGACGCTCCATCCCGGCGCCGGCGGCACCGAGGCACAGGACTGGGCGGAAATTCTCCTGCGCATGTACCTGCGCTGGTGCGACCGGCGCGGCTACCGCAAAGAAATTCTCGACTATCAACCGGGCGAAGAAGCGGGCGTCAAAAGCGTCACGTTCAGCGTCGAAGGCGACTATGCCTACGGCTACTTGAAAGCCGAAGCCGGTATTCACCGCTTGGTACGCATCTCACCCTTCGATGCCAACTCGCGGCGCCACACTTCGTTTGCTTCGGTGTTTGTCTATCCCGAAGTCGACGACGACATCAAAGTCGAGATCAACGAAGCCGACCTGCGCGTCGACACTTACCGCTCGAGCGGCGCCGGCGGCCAGCACGTTAACAAAACCGACTCCGCCGTGCGGTTGACGCATCTACCGACTGGAATCGTCGTCGCCTGCCAGAACGAGCGCTCGCAGCACAAAAACCGCGCCATGGCGATGAAAATCCTGAAGTCCCGTCTCTATGAGCTCGAAGTCGAGAAACAGCGGGAAAAGATGGACACCTTTCATAAGACAAAAAAAGAAATTGCTTGGGGCAGCCAGATTCGCTCCTACGTCCTCCATCCGTACCGTCTCGTGAAAGACCACAGAACCAACGTCGAAGTCGGCAACGCCGACGCCGTGCTCGACGGCGATTTGGATCAGTTCATCCAAGCTTTTTTGATGGAGTCGAGCGACGCGTAGCTACGGCTGTTTCTCCAGGAACTTTTCTGCATCCAAAACCGTTTGACCTGCATCTACCGTAGATGTTCATATAGGCACCACGGGTGCGCCCAGCCTGACGAACCATCGCAAACCGGGCTGAATTCGCTGAGGAGGTTCTAGATGCAAGATGAATCCCTAGTTGGGGGAAACGGCAACGGCAACAATGCCAACGGCGTTAACTATGAAGCCGCAGTGCTCAAACGTTACGGCGATGCGGCGCAAGAAGTGGAAGCCTGCCTTTGCTTGCCAGTGAGCTACGACAAGTCATTGCTCAACGTCATTCCTGACGAGATCATCGAGAAAGACTACGGTTGCGGCGATCCCTCCAAGTACATTCGCGAAGGCGAAACAGTTCTCGATTTGGGCTCAGGCAGCGGCAAGGCCTGCTACATCATCGCTCAGATCGTTGGTCCAAAAGGCCAAGTAATCGGCGTCGACTTCAACCCGCCAATGTTGGAGCTGTCGCGTAAATACCAGAAATCCATCGGTGACAAACTAGGATACCACAACGTCGAGTTCCGCCGCGGCAAGATTCAAGACCTGCAAACCAATCTCGATCTCGTCGATGACTACCTCAAACAACATCCGGTCAAGTCGGTCGCGGACTTAGCCGCTCTCGACGAGTATCAAGCCAAGATTCGACGCGAGCTACCGCTCATCCCCGACAACTCCATCGACGTCATCGTTTCCAACTGCGTGCTCAATCTGGTCCGCCCCGAAGATAAGAAAGCCCTGTTCGCCGAGATGTACCGCGTGCTCAAGCGCGGCGGCCGTGTGGCGATCTCCGACATCGTCAGCGACGAGGCGGTGTCGGAGCATCTTACCAAGGATGCCGATCTGTGGAGCGCCTGCGTCTCCGGCGCATTCCAAGAAGAAGAGTTTCTCAAAGCCTTCGAAGACGCCAAGTTCCACGGCATCCAGATAGAAGAGTTCCAAGGCGAACCATATCAGATTGTCGAAGGCATCGAGTTTCGCTCCATGACGGTGACTGCTTACAAAGGCAAAGAAGGGCCGCGCATGGAGCGTAATTAGGCGGTGATTTATCGCGGGCCGTGGAAACAGGTGAGCGACGACGACAACCATGTTTTTCCGCGCGGCGCGCGCATCGCCGTCTGCGAAAAGAGCTTTGAGATTTATTCCCAAGCGCCGTACAAAGAGCAGTTTATCCTCGTGCCGCCGTTCGATGAGGTTTTGCAGGCTGAAGCCACGGAGTTCGACGGCTCGCGCGAGCAGAGGCGCCACCCGCGCGAAACCAAGGGGCAAGGATATAAGGTGACCAGCGCTGCCAGCGAATCTTGCTGCTCCACCGGTCCGGCCTGCTGCACTTGGCCGCGATTTTCCCATGCAGCCATTCACTGACAAGATTGGGCCCGGTGGCGCGCTGCGCCGGCACAGTGTCGACACCCTGCAGGTAAACTTAGGCCGCTATTGCAATCTCGCCTGCATTCATTGCCACGTCGAAGCTGGGCCGACGCGCAAGGAGATGATGAGCCGCGTCCATATCGACGCGCTGCTCGACTTTCTCAAACGCTCACCCATCTCAACTCTCGATATTACCGGCGGCGCACCGGAGTTGCACGACGACTTCGACCATTTAGTCGAATCGGCACGCGCCCTGGGCCGCCACGTGATGGACCGCTGCAACCTCACCGTGATCTTCGAGCCGGGGAAGGATTACCTACCGGAATTTTTTCGTCAACACCAAATTGAGTTGGTCTGTTCGCTCCCCTGCTATTCGGTGGAGAACGTCGACAAACAACGCGGCAAGGGGACTTTCGACGGCAGCATCCGGGCGCTGCAAATCTTCAATGAGCTTGGCTATGGCCGACCTGATAGCGGACTGACTTTGAATCTGGTCTACAATCCCGTGGGTCCTCACCTGCCCCCGCCCCAACAGAAACTAGAGCTCGACTACAGGCGCATTCTCGAAGAGAAATTCGGTATAGTTTTCAATCATCTTTATTGCCTGAGCAACATGCCGATCACGCGCTACGCGACTCATTTGAAGCTGCGCGGTGAGTACGACGCCTACATGAACTTGCTGGCGGAAAATTTTAACGCCGCCACTCTCGATCAAGTGATGTGCCGCAACTTGATCAGCGTCGGCTGGGATGGCCGGATCTATGACTGTGACTTCAATCAAATGCTGAACCTGCCTCTGCGGCGCGTCGACGGCACTGCGATGACCATCGAAAACGCCGCGCTCGATGACATCCAAAACGCCGCCATCACCGTAGATAACCATTGCTATGCCTGCACCGCCGGCGCGGGCAGCAGCTGCGGCGGATCTCTAATCTAAGTCTCGAAAGGATGTGTAGTAGATGAAACAAAAACTGCGGTTTATCGGTTTCGGTTTGTTGCTCTTCGGAGCAATTGCCTGCGGCAAGAAACCTGAAGAAAAGTCCGCGGAGAAACCGGCGACGACGGCCGCCACTGGCGAGAAAACCGTGATCCAGTACGACGCCATTCCCAATTACGCCAACTGGGGCGGCGTCACCGAAGCCTACTTCAAGAAAACCGGCGTGCGCGTGCCGCCCGACATGAAGGGATCGAGTGCAGCCATGGCGGCGTTGGAGGCGGAAAAGGACAAACCAATGGCCGACGTGGTCTACTACTCCGGCGCCATCGGTTATCAGGCGGCGGGCAAGGGTTTGCATCAGCCCTACAAACCGGCGGGTTGGGACAAGATTCCCGATAATTTGAAAGACCCCGAAGCGCTCTGGTGGACGCTCCACACGGCGCATATTTCTCTGCTGGTAAACACCAACGCGCTCAAAGGCAAGCCGATTCCGCGCTCCTTCGCCGATCTGCTCAAACCGGAATACAAAGGCCTGGTAGTGTACGACGATCCGCGCATTCATGGCACGGCGTTTACCTTCGTCTATGGCATCAATCAGCTGATGGGCGGCGGCGCCGACATGAACAAGGGCTTTGAGTATCTCAAAAAGCTCCACCCGAACATTCTCAAGTATGCCAAAGAAAACAGCTACAACGACTTGCTGCGCGGCGAGGTGCCGATTTGGATCAACGCCGATGGCAACGGCTTCAAAGCTAAGCACGCCGACAAAGCGCCCATCGAAGTAGTCATTCCTGCCGAAGGCGCCATCGTCATGCCGCTGGTCATGGCGATGGTGAAAGGCGCGCCGCGCCCCGAAGAAGCCAAGAAGTATCTCGATTGGCTGCTCACCGAGGAAGCGCAAAAGTTGATGGCCGAAGCCTTTTTCCAACCGGTGGTAAAATTCGATCTGCCGGCCGACTTGAAAAGCAAGTTCCCGCCGCCCGCCGCCTATGCCAAAAGCGTAGTGCCCAAGCTGAGCGACATGGCCGCCCAGGCTGACGCGATCAAAAAGCGCTGGGAACAAGAAATCGAAACCGCCCGCTGAGAAAAGCAAAGTGCAGGGAGCATGGGGCCGGGAGCTAAGACAGTCAAGATGAAAGAGCAGCTCGCAGCACGCGCCGCGACCAAACGACCCTGGGCGCGCCCGCAACTGCTTTGCTTGCCGTTGATCGTTTTGTTCGGCGCGCTGTTGGTTTGGCCGTTAGCGCTGCTGGTTTGGGAAAGTATCGCCACAGCGGATGGCGCTACTTTGCGACGCTATGCCGACATCGTTTTGATACCGCGCTACCGCGCCGCTTTACTCTGGTCACTGGGCATTAGTCTGGCGGTCGCCGCGGTGTCGACGCTCACCTGCCTTGCGCCCGCCTGGTTGTTTGTCCGCAAGGAGTTTGCCGGCAAGCGCCTGCTGCGCGCGGCCTTCGCGCTGCCTATGTCGTTCTCCGGTGTGATCGTTGGTTTCTTGATGATCATCATGCTCGGCCGCGCCGGCTTCGTGCCAGCGATGGCAGAAAAATTTTTTGGCAGCGCTTGGTTGTCCGGTGCGGCCTACCAAACCACCGGTCTTTTGCTCGCCTACCTTTATTTCGAAATCCCCCGGGCCACCCTGACTCTGGAATCGGCGCTGCGCAAATTCGACGTGCGGCTTGAAGCCGCGGCGCAATCCCTCGGCGCCAACCGCTTGCAGAGTTTGTTCTGGGTGATCTTGCCGACGATTTGGCCGGCGCTGGTTTCCACCTTCGCCGTAACTTTCACGGTTTCGCTGGGCTCCTTCGGCGTCGCGTTGATCCTGTCAACCCGACAGGTCAACTTGCTGCCACTGGAAATCTTTACCAACATTTTTGCCGTGCCCTCCGACCGCGCCATGGCGGCAGCGCTGTCGATGATGTTGACGGTGGTGGCGCTCGGCGTCAACTACGGCATTCGCTCCTGGATGGAGCGGGAGGCGGTCGCACGGTGATGCGCTGGCGCAGCAGTTTCGAGTTTTTAGTAATCTATGCCGTGACGCTGGCACTGCTCGCGCTGATCGTCGTGCCCATGGTGGTGGTCACGCTCGGCTCGTTTCTCAACGTGGAAATTCTCGGCACCGACCAATGGTCGGGCGATCGCAACGATTGGGTAAGCTTCGCCGCGTTCGAATATCTGTTTCGGGTCTACTTGCCGTGGATGACCTTCAGTCTGCAGCTTGCGCTGCTGTCGATCGTGATCTGCGTGTTGATCGCTGTGCCCGCGGCTTATGTTTTTGTCCAATATCCGTTTCGCGGCAGCCGTTTGATCGAGGAACTCCTCCTGCTGCCGTTGTCGCTGCCGGGCATTTCCATGTCGATCGGTTTGTTGGCAGCCTACAATACGATCCGCGGCACCTGGCTGGTGCTGGCGGGTCATATCCTTTATACGATCCCTTTTATGGTGCGCGTCGTCACCGGCACGCTGCGCAGCTTCGATGTAACCACACTCGAATCGGCGGCGCAGACATTGGGCGCGGGCTTCTGGCAGCGCATGTGGCTGATCGTCTTACCCAACTTACGCCACTCGATGATTCTGGGCTCGCTACTTGCCTTCGCCGTCTCCTGGGGTGAATTCAACGTCAGCTATTTGCTCAACGCCGGCCATCCCCAAACTTTCCCGGCGGCTCTGTTCAACACCTACGCTAACGAAAGCTTCCAGCGCTCCAGCGCCGCGACAGTGATATTTCTCGCCGTGGTTTTGCCAGTGGTGATAGCGATACAACGCCTCGGCGGGCGCGCCTCCGTGGACGTGGAGCAGGGGGTATGAAAACCAAAGTCGAAGCGAAAAATCTGTGCAAGAGCTACGGTGGCATTGCCGCCGTCGAAGAGTTCTCGCATATTTTCGCTCCGGGTCGGGTGACGACGATTCTCGGTCCGAGCGGCTCGGGCAAGAGCACCACGCTGTCGATGGTCGCTGGACTATTGGAGCCCGATGGCGGCCAGGTTCATTGCGACGACGTCGATATCACCAACCTGCCCGCCGCCGAACGCAACTTCGGCATGGTATTTCAGAGCTACGCCTTGTTTCCCCACATGACAGTGTTGGAGAACGTCGAGTTCGGCCTGCGCGTGCGCGGCGTTGAACGAAATCTACGCCGCCAGCGTGCCGGAAAGGTGCTGGAGATGCTGCACATCGCGCCGCTGGCAGACCGGCGCATTCGGCAAATCTCCGGTGGCGAGCAGCAGCGAGTCGCGGTGGCGCGCGCGCTGGCGTTCGATCCACAAGTGTTGTTGATGGATGAACCCCTGTCGGCCCTCGATGCCAAGCTGCGCGAAACCTTGCGCGCCGAGCTTTTTAAACTCTTGCAGGAGCTTGGCGTTACAACGATTTATGTCACGCACGATCAAATCGAAGCGATGAGCCTGGGCTACGAGCTGATCATCATGAACGCGGGGCGCATCGCCCAGACAGGACGGCCCTACGAAGTCTATTCGCAGCCAGCGAACACGTTCGTCGCCAATTTTCTCGGCTCGACCAATATGGTCGCCGGCGAATGCGTCGAATTCAACGGTGCGCGACGCCTCCACCTGCCGTTTGCGCGCATGGAAGTTGCCGATGAAACACCTCTTGGCGAATGTTGGGCGGTGATCCGTCCTGAAGACATGGAGATTGCCGAAGACGGCGGCGAACATTTCTACGCCGAGTTCGAATCGTCAATTTTTCTCGGCAACCAGGTGCGCTTGTTCTTGCGCGTTGGTGAGCAGCGCATCATCGTCGACGTGCCCAATGATGTTTTGCAGCAGCCGCGCCAGCAGTGGCCGCTGCAAGTGAAAACTTCCAAAATTTGCATTCTCTCCAAGGAGCAGAGCCGCCAATGGAACTAAAACCGCGCGGGGCGCGCAAACCGCAGCGTCTAGCATTGATGGGTGGAGTCTACGGTAACGTGCCGGCGTTGAAAGCTTGTCTCGCCGACGCGCGCAAAATCGATTGCGACCTCTATGTCTTTCTCGGCGACGCCACCGGCTGCTGCGGCCATAGCGACGAGGCGCTAACGCTCTTGCGGCAAAATTTTCAGGTTTTGATTCAAGGCAACCACGAGGAGGAAGCGATCGCCAGCTCGGAGGTCTGCGGTTGCGGCTATGGCGATGCCGAGGACGAAAAATACGGCTGCATGGCGCACCAGTACGCGATGAACAGTCTGAGCGACGCACAACGCCGGTGGATGGCGACCTGGCGCAAAAATGCCGTCATCGAGTTGGCCGCGGGCCGCTTGCTGCTTTGCCACGGCAGCCCGGAGCGCATCAATGAATTTCTTTACGAAAGCAAGCTCAACAATGCGCGGCTGGAGAATTGGTTGCAGCAGAACTCGGCGCAGGCGCTAGCCTGCACCCATACGGGGCTGCCGTGGATTCGCAATTTATCGGCGAATCGCTTCGCGGTGAACTGCGGCACCGCCGGCAAGCCCGACAACGACGGCGATCCGGCGGTTCACTACGCCGTGCTCAACGCGGCCACGGCTCCGTGGCAAATCCAGATTCGCCGCGTCGAGTACAGTTGCCAAGCTTGGGCCGATCAGTTGGACCGCGAGGGCGTCGATCGAATTTTTACCGAACCGCTGCGCACCGGCTGGTGGACGACAGGCGTGAAAAGCCTGCCCACCTTCGAACGCAACAAAGCGCGGCAGAAAAACCCAACCGAGACGCCAGAGTCTGCAACCGCTGACCACTGACCCGCATCTAAACCAGGTCGATGAGCGGTCGGCCTGGCGCGGTGTTATCTTGCAGAGATTCTGCTGAAAAACCCAGGAATGCTTCGACGGGCTCAGCATGAACGGATTTTTCATGAACAATTTCAACTCCGAATCCGTTCGTCCTGAGCCTGTCGAAGGACTCCGGACGGGTTTTTCAGCAGAATCTTGCAGAGATGATTGCAATTGCCCCCACCGGCCAATCCGGACCGCGATCGAGAACGTAATTCTGCAAAGAGAGACACTACCGTGAAGCTTGGCAAAATAGTGATCTTAATCCTGGTGCTCGTCGCGGCGGTTTTTGGCTTTCGCATGCTGCCGATCCGTGAGTGGTTCATCGAGCTGGAAGCCTACGTGCGCAGCCTCGGCGCCGTTGGTCCCGCGGTTTGGACGCTGGCGTACATCGTTTGCACGGTTCTTTTCATTCCCGGCAGCGCTTTGACTCTCGGTGCCGGCGGCTTGTTCGGGCTCAAGACCGGCTTTTTAGTCGTCCTCGTCGGCGCCAACATCGGCGCGCTCTGCGCCTTTTTGCTGTCGCGAACCTTGCTGCGCCAGAAAGTTGCCGGCTGGGCGGAACGTAATCCAAAATTTAAATCCCTTGACCGCGCCATCGGTGGCCAGGGCTTCAAGATGGTTTTTCTTTCGCGTTTGAGCCCGGCATTTCCGTTTTCGTTATTAAATTATTTGTTGGGCCTCACCGCCGTGCGCACGGGCGCTTATGTGCTGGCGAACTTGCTCGGCATGCTGCCGGGCATTTTTCTCTTCGTTTACATTGGCGTCACTGCGCGCGACGCCATCGCTGGTCAAACCGATGCCTCAGCAGGCTTCTATCAGCAGATTCTGAAATACGTCGGCCTCCTCGCCACGGTCGCGGTGGTAGTGGTGGTCACACGCGTTGCGCGCAAAGCCATGCGCGAAGCGGAGATGCAGCAGGAAGGCAGCGTGGTGGCGGGCAAGCCGCTGCTCAACACAAATTACCAACCCGCTTCTTACAAAGAAATGACCATCGCTGGCGATCAGCACGACAAGGTGCTGGTGGAGAACTGTCACCCGCTCAGCTGGGTGAACCCAACGCCGGCGAAAAAATACAACATGGTCGTCATCGGCGGCGGCACAGCAGGCTTGGTGAGCGCCGCCGGCTCAGCAGGCCTGGGCGCGAAAGTCGCGTTGATCGAACGTAACCTGCTTGGCGGCGACTGCCTGAACGTCGGCTGTGTGCCGTCGAAAGGCGTGATCCGCGCGGCCCGCGCGGCGCACGACGCGCGCAACGGTGCTGAGTTTGGCATCAAGCTCGCCGGCGAGCCGAGCATCGGCTTCGCCGCGGCGATGGAGCGCATGCGCCGTCTGCGCGCCGGCATCAGCGAGCATGACTCCGCCGAGCGCTTTCGCAAGCTCGGCGTCGACGTCTTTATCGGCAATGGCAAGTTCATCGATGGCAACACCATTGAAGTCGACGGTAAGCCGCTAAAGTTCGACCGCGCCGTGATCGCCACCGGCGCGCGCGCCTCAGAGCCACCGATCGCCGGTTTGCGTGAAACCGGCTTCTACACCAACGAAACGATTTTCACTTTGACTGAATTACCCAGGCGGTTAGCCGTCATCGGGGCCGGACCCATCGGCTGCGAGCTGGCGCAGAGTTTCCAACGCTTCGGCAGCGACGTGACTATTCTCACCGACGGTGCCGAGATCATGCCGCGCGAGGACCGCGACGCCGCGGCCGTTGTCCGCAAGCAGATCCAAGCGGACGGCGTTAAGATCGTCACCGGTGCCAAGATCCAGAGTGCGGCGGCGCAGAACGGCGCTAAGGTTCTGAAGCTCAATATAAGCGACCAGCCGGCGGAGCTGGCCTGTGACGCGATTCTAGTTTCCGTCGGCCGCACGCCTAATCTTGAAGGGCTCAATCTCGACGCCGCCAACGTGCGTTACAATATGCGCGGTGTCGAAGTCGACGCGCGCATGCGCACGTCAAACCCGCGCATCTTCGCCGCCGGCGACGTTTGTTCGCGCTATCAGTTCACCCACGCTGCCGACGCCATGGCGCGCATTGTCATCGCCAACGCGCTCTTCATGTCGCGGCGCAAGGCAACAGACCTAGTGATGCCGTGGTGCACTTATACAGATCCGGAGATTGCCCATGTGGGCTATTATGAAAAAGACGCCATGGCAGCGGGCTTCGACGTCGCGACGATTACGCAGTCTTTAAGCGACGTCGATCGAGCGATTCTCGATGGCGAGGACGAAGGCTTTGCGCGAGTTCACTACGATAAAAAAACCGGTAAGATTCTCGGTGGCACGATCGTCGCGGCGCACGCTGGCGAAATGCTTGGCGAATTGACGCTGGCGATGGTCGCCAAGCAAAGTGTTGGGGTGTTGTCGTCGACGATCCACTCCTATCCGACCCAGGCGGAAGTGCTGAGAAAAATCGGCGACGCCTATATGCGGACCAAATTGACGCCGACAGTGAAGAAAGTTTTCAACAAGTGGTTAGAATGGCGGAGATAGCAATGTTCAAAACACAGACTGGTTTCGGGTTTCGAGTTTCGAGTTTCGAGTTCAACCCGAAACCTAGAAACCGAAACTCGAAACACTTCCTACGGACAGCGGCAACCCTGCTCACTCTATTGGGCGTCGCCACAATGGCGCAGGCCGCGCCGAAATCCGAACTGTGGCCGCGCTGGCAAAAAAACGATGCCGCAAGCAAGCAGAAGATCGATCACGCCGCGTGGGACGCCTTTCTCAAGAAGTATGTGGTCGTCAACCCAGGCGGCATCAACCGTGTGCGCTACGCGACCGTGACTCCGGATGATCGCACGGCACTGATCAACTACGTGAAGAGTTTGGAAGCCGTGTCGATCTCCACCTACAGCCGCGCCGAGCAGCGCGCCTACTGGATCAATCTTTACAACGCCAAAACCGTCGAGCTTATCCTGTCGCGCTTTCCGGTGAAATCGATCCGTGACATTAACATTTCGCCGGGATTGTTCGTCAGCGGCCCCTGGGGTGCGAAAAATATGACCGTCGAAGGCGAAAAGATTTCCCTCGACGACATCGAGCACCGCATCCTGCGGCCGATCTGGAAAGACAACCGGGTTCACTACGCCGTCAATTGCGCCAGCAACGGCTGCCCCAACCTGCAGCCGACAGCGTTCACAACAGAAAACATGGAGTCGCTGCTCGACAAAGGCGCGCGCGAATACATCAATCACCCGCGCGGTGTGTCGCTCACCGGCGGCAAATTAAAAGTGTCGAGCATCTACGTCTGGTTTCAAGAAGACTTCGGCAGCACGGAGGGTTTGATGCAGCACTGGGGCAAATACGCGACAGGGGCACTGGCGGACGGGCTCAAGAGCTACAACGGCGGGCTGGAGCATGATTATGACTGGAATTTAAACGGCGCTAATTAGCCGTTTCGGGTTTTCGCTCGCTTGTAAGCTTAGATGTTGATGTCAACAAATTTGAACGAGAAAACCGAGGGCAACGCGAAACTCGGAACCCGAAACTCGAAACATCAGTAACCATGCCCATCGCCGTCATCATTCCCGTCCTTAACGAAGAAAAAGGCATCGCCGCGACTGTCGACGCTGTCAGACGGCTTGGCCCCGACGAATTGCTTGTCGTCGATGGCGGCAGCACCGATCATACCCGAGATATCTGTGCCGAATTGAACGTTGCCTGCATGACCTCGCCGCGCGGCCGCGCGGCACAGATGAACTTCGGCGCGGCGCGCACCAAGAGTGCTGTGCTGCTGTTTCTCCATGCCGACACTCGGCTGCCGATAATCGCCTTCGGCGATATTCGCAAAGCGATGAGCGATCCGGCTTGCGTCGGCGGCCGCTTCGACGTGCAGCTCGACGGCAATAAAGCGATGCTGCGAGTCGTCGAAAAAATGATCAGCCTGCGCTCGCGCATCTCCAAAGTCGGCACCGGCGATCAGGCGATTTTTATTCGGCGCGAGGTCTTTAACAAAATCGGCGGCTTCCAAGAGATCCCGCTGATGGAAGATATCGCTTTATCGCGCGCCATGAAGCGCGCCGGTAAAGTCGCTTGCTTGCGTAGCCGGGTGATTACTTCGGCGCGGCGTTGGGAAATGGAAGGCGTGTGGCGGACGATTTTCAAGATGTGGACGCTCAAATCGCTCTACCTAATGGGCGTATCGCCCGTCCGCTTGAAGCGCTTTTATGGCGACGGCCGCTAATGCGCTGGTCATCATGACCAAAGCGCCCATGGCCGGCCAAGTGAAAACTCGGCTGGTGCCGCCGCTGGATTATGAGCAAGCCGCGGCGTTAGCTGAAGCGCTCCTGCTCGATCAAATCGACAACCTCGCCAAGTTCACCGATGCCAGCCTGTACATTAACTATACGCCAGCATTCGCCTATTTCGAGAAATTTACGGCCCATGGTTTTTCTCTTTTCGAGCAGCAGGGCGACGATCTCGGCCTGCGCATGCGCCACGCCTTCGAGCGACTTTTTGCACTCGGCCATCGGCGGATCATTTTGATCGGCAGCGACTTGCCGGCTTTCCCGCACGCAACTCTGACCAGGGTCTTTGATTCGCTCAGTCGAGGGATGGAAGTTGTTTTGTGCCCCACCGACGATGGCGGCTATTGCCTAGTTGCTATGCAGTGCCCGGTTTTTGACATCTTCGAGGGCATCACCTGGAGCCGCAACGATGTGCTCGCCCGCAGCATCCAAAGATTGGCAACTCTGGGAGCCCGGTACGAGCTTCTAAAAACAAGTTATGATATTGATACCTGGGACGACGTTCGGCGGCTCCATTCAGCCTGTGAGAACGGCCAGTTGGCCATGAGCAACACGGTTGCGCTGCTGCGACGGCTGAGCGCCAAAGGTCTTCTTTAGCGAACTCAGTCGTCGTCGGGCGCGCGAGCGCGAAGTCGTCAAATTTTCGATCGCTGTCTACTGGCATAACAGTTGCGAAATGCGGTAGATCACGGAGTGTCGCTCATGAAGAGTCAAAGTATTGACGAGTTGTGCATCAACACAATTCGTACGCTGTCGATGGACGCGGTGCAGCAGGCCAACTCCGGTCATCCGGGGACGCCCATGTCGATGGCGCCGGTGACTTACGGTCTCTGGCAGCGGCATTTAAAATACGATCCCGCCGACCCGCTCTGGCCCAATCGCGATCGCTTCGTCTTGTCCATCGGTCATGCGTCGATGCTGCTCTATTCGATGCTCCATCTCGCCGGTGTGCGCGCGGTCAACTCGCATCATCAAGTCTTGAATGAACCGGCGCTGACGCTCGACGAAATCAAAAACTTTCGGCAACTCGGCAGCAAAACTCCCGGCCATCCAGAATACGGATTAACCGGCGGCGTCGAAACCACCACCGGGCCTTTGGGCCAAGGCGTAGCAACTAGCGTCGGTATGGCGATCGCATCCAAATGGTTGGGTAGTTACTTCAATCGCCCCGGCTTCGACATTTTCGATTTCAATGTCTACGCGCTGTGCGGCGACGGCGACATGATGGAAGGCATCAGCGGCGAAGCGGCGTCCCTGGCAGCGCACTTGAAGCTTGGCAACCTGTGCTGGATTTACGATAGCAACCGCATCTCCATCGAAGGCGCCACGAGCTTGGCGTTTTCTGAAGACGTCGGCAAACGCTTCGCGGCCTACGGTTGGAACGTCGCCGAAGTAGCCGACGCCAACGATCAAACCGCGCTGGATAACGCGCTCAAGGCTTTTCAACAAACCAACGATCGCCCAACGTTTATCGTCGTGCACAGCCACATCGCTTGGGGCGCCCCCAACAAACAAGACACCGCAGCAGCGCACGGTGAGCCGCTTGGTGAAGCGGAAATCAAGCTAACCAAGAAATCCTACGGCTGGCCTGAAGAGGCAAAGTTTCTCGTGCCCGAAGGGGTGCAAGAAAATTTTGAGCGCGTCGTGGGCGCGCGCGGCCGCGCCTTGCGTGGGGCTTGGACGGCGAAATTTCAAGAGTACAAGAACAAACACCCTGACTTGGCGGCGCAATTTGAAACCCTGCAACGGCGCGAGCTGCCTGTGGGTTGGGATAAGGCGATTCCCAATTTTCCCGCCGATCCGAAGGGCGTTGCGACTCGCGACTCTTCGGGCAAAGTCTTAAACGAAATCGCCAAGGACATCCCCTGGCTCATGGGCGGCTCTGCGGACTTGGCACCGTCCACCAAGACTCGCCTGACTTTTGATGGCACCGGCGACTTTGCCGCCGGCAGCTTCGGTGCGCGCAATTTTCATTTCGGCGTGCGCGAGCATGCCATGGCAGCGATCGTGAACGGCATGACACTCTGCGGCGTGCGCGCCTACGGCTCGGGTTTTTTGATTTTCAGCGACTATGCGCGGCCGGCGATTCGCCTCGGCGCATTAATGGAAATCCCTGCGCTGCATGTGTTCACCCATGATTCGATCGGCGTCGGCGAAGATGGACCGACGCACCAACCGGTCGAACATCTGGCGTCGCTGCGCGCGATTCCCGGCTTGATCAACCTACGCCCGGGCGACGCCAACGAAGTCGCCGAAGCCTGGCGCGTGGTTATGCAGTTGAAGCATGAGCCGGTGACGTTAGCGTTAACCCGCCAAGCGCTGCCAACTCTCGACCGCAGCAAGTACGGCGCAGCTTCAGGTCTCGCCAAAGGAGCCTACGTCTTGGCGGATGCTGACGGCGGCAAACCAAAGGTGATTCTCATCGGCACCGGCAGTGAAGTTTACCTCTGCGTCGAAGCCTATGAGCAGCTCAAGAAAGAAGGCATCGCGGCGCGCGTGGTCAGCATGCCCTCTTGGGAATTGTTCGAGAAACAAAACCAAGCCTATCGCGACGAAGTGCTGCCGCCGAGCGCGACCGCGCGTGTCGCCGTCGAGCAAGGCTCGACCTTAGGTTGGGCCAAATATGTCGGCAGCCGCGGTGCCGTGATCGGCATGAATAGCTTCGGCGCTTCCGCGCCGTTCCAGCATTTGCAGAAAAAATTCGGCTTCACCGTGGAAAATATTGTCGCCGCGGCGAAGGCACAGTTGGCAAACTGATTCGTGCCACAATGAAGATCGTCGTTGGCGCCGATCACGCGGGCTATGAACTGAAAAGGTTCATCGCCGACTACCTGCGTTATCGCGGCCATGAAATCATCGACAAGGGAACCAACAGCGACGATCCGGTGGACTATCCGGATTCTGCCGAAGCTGTGAGTAAAGCGATTCTCGACGGCACCGCCGAGCGCGGCGTTTTGGTCTGCGGCAGCGGCGTTGGCGCCTCGGTGGCGGCCAACAAGATTCCCGGCATACGCGCCGGCCTTTGTCACAACACCTATTCGGCGCGCCAAGGGGTCGAGCACGACGACATGAACGTACTGGTTCTCGGTGCGCGGGTGATCGGCATCGAGCTCGCGCGCGAACTCGTCGACGCGTTCATCGGCGCGACGTATACAGCCGAAGAGCGCCATCAGCGACGGGTGGGAAAAATCACTGCGTTGGAACATCGCTACGGAAAGCAGAGAAGCTAGGAGGCTGCATACGCCTCGCAAGGGAGACGCATGAATCCTTTAAAAGAACTGCATGACCATGGACAATCGGTCTGGCTTGACTACATACGGCGCAATCTCGTTCGCAGTGGCGAGCTGAAACGGCTGGTCGAAGAAGACGGCATTCGCGGCGTCACCAGCAACCCAACGATTTTCGAGAAAGCCATCGCCGGCAGCACCGACTATGACGACGCACTGCGGGAACTGTTGGCTAGAAATGGCAAAACCGACGTCGAGCAGCTCTACGAACCGCTCGCCATTGAAGACATTCAAATGGCCGCCGATGTTCTGCGTCCTGTGTTCGACCAGAGTGGCGGCGATGATGGCTATGTCAGTCTAGAAGTCTCGCCACGCCTGGCCAACGACACGCAAGGCACAATCGACGCCGCCAAACGGCTGCGCGCCGCCGTCTCACGCCCCAACGTCATGATCAAAGTCCCGGCGACACCGGCGGGCATCCCCGCCATTGAGTCGCTGATCGCCGACGGCATCAGCGTCAACGTGACGTTGATGTTCTCGATGAAACACTACGAAGACGTGGCGCGCGCCTATATCAATGGCTTACAGCGCTGCGCCGATCCTTCCAAAGTTGCTTCGGTGGCGTCGTTCTTCGTCAGCCGCGTCGATACCGTTGTCGACAAAGCGCTGGAATCGAACGGTTCTCCGGAAGCGAAAGCGCTGTGCGGCAAGATCGCCATTGCCAATTCCAAAGTTGTCTATCGCCGCTTCCAAGAAATCTTTCACGGCGAAGGTTTCGCCGGTTTACGCCAGCGCGGCGCGCGCGTGCAGCGGCCGCTGTGGGCCAGCACGGGCACAAAGAATCCGGCCTATTCGGACGTGCTCTACGTTGAGAATTTGATCGGCCCGGAAACGGTGAATACTTTGCCACCGGACACGATCGCTGCCTTTCGCGACCACGGTAAACTGCCCGGTGCGACGGTCAAAGAAGGCTGGACGGACGCCGACGAGGCGCTCGCGGCTTTGCCGCGATTTGGCATTGACCTCGATGCCGTGACGGAGAAGCTGCAAGCCGACGGCGTGACGGCATTTGCCGCGTCGTTCGATCAGTTGCTCAGCGCCCTCGACAAAAAGCGCAAGACCATGGTGGGCGTCGAGATCAATCGCCAAGAGCTGCGCTTGGGCAAATCGCAGCGGCGTGTCGACAACTGTTTGAAGGCTTGGCAGGCCGAACAGTTCGGCTCACGCCTGTGGAAAAAAGATCACAAGCTTTGGGTCAAAGAACCCGAACCGGAACTGACCGACCGCTTGGGCTGGTTGGAGCTGCCCGATTCCATGGAGCAGCAAGTGGCGGCGCTGGGCGCCCTCGCCGATCAGGTCAAAGCCGAAGGCATGAAACATGTCGTGCTTCTCGGCATGGGTGGTTCGAGCTTGGCGCCCGAGGTCTTCCAACAAACTTTTGCCAACGCCGCCGGCTATCCCGCGCTGATCATGCTCGACAGCACGCACCCGCGGGCCGTGAAGCCGGTCGAAGCGCGCATCGACCTGGCGCGGACAATCTTTCTGGTCTCCAGCAAATCCGGCACGACGACGGAAACCAACTCCTTCTTTTTCTATTTTTGGGACAAGGTAACGTTGCTAACCGGCGAACCTGGCCGGCACTTCGTTGCCATCACCGATCCGGGCACACCGCTGGAGAAACTCGCCGCCGCGAGAAAATTTCGCGCTACTTTCAGCGCACCCGTGGAAGTCGGCGGCCGCTACTCGGCGTTGACCGTGTTCGGCTTGGTGCCAGCCGCACTGATCGGTGTCGACGTCAGCGAGATTCTCATGCGCGCGCGGCGCATGAGCCAAGCTTGCAGTGCGGTTGCGGACGCAAAGACCAATCCCGGTTTGATTTTGGGCGCGGCTTTGGGTGAGCTGGCACTGGCCAAGCGCGATAAGGTGACGTTTCTCTGCTCACCATCGCTCGCTGCGTTTCCTGCTTGGGTCGAACAGTTGATCGCCGAGAGCACCGGCAAGAATCGCAAAGGCATCGTCCCAGTGGCTGGCGAAGCAGTGGGCGCACCGGACAAATATTCTAACGATCGCTTTTTCGTCTATCTGCGGCTCAAGGGCGATGACAACCACACCCACGATCGACTCGTCGCCGCCCTCGAAGCCAATGGCCATCCCGTTGCGACCATCGATCTCAACGACAAGTACGATATCGGTCAGGAATTTTTCCGTTGGGAAATGGCCATCGCTGCCGCCGGCGCGGTTCTAGAGATCAACCCGTTTAACCAACCCGACGTCCAGCTCGCCAAAGATCTGGCCAAGAAAGCGATGGATGCCAACGCGGGCAGCAAAAAATCCGCGGCTAGCGTAAAAGACGAAGTTGCCGTCAGCGACAACGACGCCTTGCACTCCGCCGTTGCCACTTGGCTCGACAACAAGAGGGCCTATGACTATGTCGTGGTTCAGGCGTACATTTACCCTTCCTCTGAGAACAGCGTCAAACTTCAGACAGTGTGCGCGGCGATCCGCGATCGGCTCGGCGTCGCAACGACGCTTGGCTTCGGCCCGCGCTTCCTCCATTCCACGGGCCAATTGCACAAAGGCGGACCCAACTCGGCACTGGTATTGCAGCTAGTTGATCAACCGACGGATCGCCTGGCGGTGCCGGAGACGACCTATACTTTTGACGAATTGATTCAAGCCCAAGGCATCGGCGATTTCACGGCATTGAAGCAGCGCCGGCGGCGTGTGCTGCGCGTTAATCTTGGCAACGATAGCACGCGTGCGCTGGAGCAACTGACGCAAGCGTTGAAAGCGTAGTTTCAAATTCTCCCACGGAAGGGGAAGCTGTTATGGAACTGGGAATGATCGGTCTCGGGCGCATGGGCGCCAACATGACCGAACGACTCGTGCGCGGCGGCCATCGGGTGATCAGCTACGACCGCAGCGCCGAAGCGATTCAGCGCGTTGTCGACAAAGGCGCCGTGGGCGCGCACTCGCTCGCTGACTTCGTCAAACAGTTGTCATTGCCGCGCGCCATCTGGCTGATGGTTCCCTCCGGCGATCCCGTCGACCAAACCATCGAGCAACTCCTTCCCAGTCTTACCAAAGGCGACATCATCATTGACGGCGGCAACTCCTACTACAAAGACTCGATTCGCCGCGCCGAGAGACTCAAAGCTCAGGGCATGCATTTCATCGACGCCGGCACCAGCGGCGGCATTTGGGGTTTGCAGAACGGCTACTGCATGATGGTCGGTGGCGAAAAAGCTATCGTCGACAAGCTCGAACCGATTTTTCTCACGCTGGCACCCAAAGACGGCTACCTCCACGCCGGCGCCAACGGCGCGGGCCATTTCGTAAAAATGATTCACAACGGCATCGAGTACGCGATGATGCAAGCCTACGGCGAAGGATTCGAGTTGCTCAAAGCCTCTCAATTCAATCTCGACCTGGCCAAGGTTGCGCACCTGTGGAATCAGGGCAGTGTCGTGCGCTCGTGGCTGTTGGAGCTTTGTCAAAGCGCCTTTGAAAAAGACGCCCATCTCGACGGCATCAAAGGCTACGTAGAAGATTCCGGCGAGGGACGCTGGACCGTGATGGAGGCTGTAGAAAGAGGCGTGGCCGCTACGGGACTGGCGCATTCCTTGTTCGCTCGGTTTGATTCACGCAAAGAAGATGCGTTTTCGAACAGAGTGATCGCCGCCCTGCGCAACGAATTTGGCGGCCACGCGGTGAAAAAGGGATAGCACCGTGGCCAGCGATCCGCATGAATATACCCCGCACGGCTTAGGCCAGAGCAAAAAACCGCACGCCTGTGTCGTGACGATCTTCGGCGCCTCTGGAGATCTCACCAAGCGCAAGTTGATTCCGGCGCTTTACAATTTGGCTCTAGAAAAGCGCTTGCCCGAGCGCTTTGCGGTGGTCGGCTATGCCCGCAGCGAAATGACCCACGAGGCGTTTCGCGAAAAGATGCGCGAAGCGGTCAGCGAGTTTTCGCGCACCGGGTTGAAAGACCAGGAGGTCTGGAATCGTTTCGCCGCGACGCTCTTCTACGTGCGCGGCGGCTACGACGGCGACGACGGCTACCAACGGCTTAAGCAGTTCATCGACAATTTCGATCACGGCAGCCGCATTCTGCCGGCGCGAGTTTTTTATCTCGCCATGCCGCCGGATCTCTATGGTCCGGTGATCCAGCAAATCTCCGCCGCCGGCCTGGCACCTAAAGAAACGGACGGCGAACCACCACGCACCCGCGTGGTCATCGAAAAGCCCTTTGGCACCGACCTCACCACCGCCCGCGAGCTCAATCACAAAGTGCACGAAGCCCTCGACGAAAAACAGGTTTATCGCATCGATCATTACCTCGGTAAAGAGACCGTGCAGAACATCATGGTGTTTCGCTTCGCCAACTCTGTCTTCGAGCCGATTTGGAACCGCCGCTATGTCGATCATGTGCAAATCACCGCCGCGGAAACCGTCGGCGTCGAGGACCGCGGCGGCTACTATGAGAGAGCCGGTGTGGTGCGCGACATGTTTCAAAATCATCTGCTGCAGCTTCTGTGCTTGACCGCGATGGAGCCGCCGGTGAGCTTTTCCGCCGATGCGGTGCGCGATGAAAAAGGCAAGTTGCTCAAAGCCGTGCGCCCGGTGGCCCCCGAGGAAGTCGCCTCGGTGGCCGTGCGTGGCCAGTACGGTGCGGGCAAGATCGGCGGCAAAGAGCTGCTGTCCTATCGCCAGGAGCCCGGCGTCGCCAAAGATTCTTCCACGGTCACCTACGCGGCGATCAAGTTTTTCATCGATAACTGGCGCTGGGAAGGCGTGCCCTTCTATTTGCGCTCCGGCAAGGCGATGACCAAGCGCATAACCGAAGTCGCGATTCAGTTCAAACGGCCGCCGCTGTTGATGTTTAAAGAATCGCCGGTGGAAGACATTTCACCCAACGTGCTGGTGATGCGCATCCAACCGGACGAGGGAGTTTCGTTACAATTTCAAGTCAAACCGCCGGGACCTGACATCGTCATTCAGCCGCTCAGTTTGGATTTCAAATATGAGCAGGCGTTTGGCAACAGTCCGCCGGAGGCCTACGAGACCTTGCTCGAGGATTGCATCGAAGGCGACTCGACGCTGTTCACGCGCCACGATTGGGTGGAGCTCGCCTGGGCCTTGGTGGATCCGATTATTCAGACCTGGCAGATCAGCACGCCGCGGGACTTTTCCAACTATGCGGCCGGATCGTGGGGGCCTAAGGAGTCTGACGAGTTCTTAAAGCGCGACGGACGACGCTGGCGCCGGCCGTAGAGGCAAATATCTCGCGCAGAGGCGCAGAGAACGCAAAGTTTCGGAGGGAAAGAGCTCGGATCACGGACTCGGTAGTGCAACTATTTTCGAAGGAGGCACGAAGATCAGGAAGGTAAGAGAAGAAAAACTGTTTCTCCGAACTTCGTGTCCTTCGTGTCTTCCTGGTGAGTCATAACGATGGCACAGCGCGAACTCGTGCTCGCGGGCGATATCGGCGGCACCAAGACGCACTTGGCGCTGTTTTCGGTTCATGGCGAAAAGCTGCGCTCGGAAGCGCTGCAAACCTTTCCCAGCAAGCGCTACTCGGGGCTCGCTCCGCTGGTTAAAGAGTTCCTGGCCAACAGTAATGGTCGCACGATTGACGCAGCCTGCTTCGGCATCGCCGGCGCGGTGGTCGACGGCAAGGTGACGACGCCCAACTTGCCATGGATGATCGACGCGGGGGAGCTGCGCCAATCGCTCAAATTCAACGCCGCCCTGTTGAACGATCTGGAAGCGAGCGCCTACGGCATCTTTACTCTAACTAACGATGAATTCTGCACACTCAACGAAGGCACCATGCGGGTGTCGGGCAACAAGGCGCTGATTGCCGCCGGCACCGGTTTGGGCCAGGCGATCCTTTACGATGACGGTCACCATTTTCATCCGCTTGCATCCGAGGGTGGCCACGGCGATTTCGCGCCGCGCACTGAGCTGGAGATCGAGCTCTTGCGCCATTTGATCGGCCGCTTCGGCCATGTCAGCTACGAACGAGTTGTCTCGGGCCCTGGGCTTTTCAACGTTTATCGCTTCTTGAAAGAGGCGGGAAAGTTCGCCGAGCCGGAGTGGCTCGCCGAGCGCTTCAGAACCAGCGACGATGCCAGCGCGGTGGTCTCGCGAACCGCGCTCGCCGGCGATGCGGAAATTTGCGTCAAGGCTTTGGATCTCTTCGTGTCGGTCTACGGCGCCGAGGCCGGCAATCTGGCGCTGCGCGCCAAGTCGGTTCGCGGCCTTTATATCGGCGGCGGCATTGCGCCAAAAATCCTCGCGAAATTGAAAGACGGCTCTTTCATGCGCGCCTTTGCCGATAAAGGGCGCTACGCCGACCTACTTGCGGCGATACCGGTACAAGTTGTATTAAACGATCAGGCGGCGCTGCGCGGCGCTGCCTACTTTGCAGCCTTTCTATCTCATGACTGAGCGCGACACGATTATCTGCGCGGACACCGAAGAACTCAGCCGCAAGGCGGCGGAGAGATTTATACGCCTCGCCAACGACGCGATTGTTCGCAGCGGTCGGTTCATCGTCGCGCTCTCCGGCGGGTCGACGCCGCGCGCCCTTTACTCGCTCTTGGCCAGCCCGGACTATAACGAGCGCATTCCGTGGAACAAGGTTCACCTGTACTGGGGCGATGAGCGCTGCGTGCCGCCGCACCATCCCGACAGCAATTTTCTCATGGTCCAGGAGACGCTCCTAGCGAACATCACCATTCCCCGGGAAAACTTTCATCGGATCGCCGCCGAGCTCGACCCCAAAGTAGCGGCGGCGGACTACGAAGAACAGGTCCGAAAACTATTCGAGCTAACGCCAGGCGCGCTGCCGCGCTTCGATTTGATCCTGCTCGGTCTCGGCGAAGACGGCCACACGGCGTCGTTGTTTCCCGAAAACGAGGCTCTCAACGAAGCCCACCATCTCGTGGTAGCGACCTACGTGGAGAAGCTCAACGCGCATCGCGTGACCCTGACTCTGCCCGTGATCAACCGCGCCGCCGAGATTGTTTTTTTGGTCGCCGGCCAGGACAAATCAGCCGTGATCAAGCTAATTCTCGGCGAGCTTCCCGAAGGCATAAACCTCCCCGCCGCCCGCATCCGTCCTGCCAACGGCCGGCTCGTCTGGCTAGTCACCAAAGATGCCGCCAGCGAGTTGCTTCAGTAGCACCCGACCCTGTAAACTCGCTTCCTATTCGGAAGTTTACAACCGTCACTGAGGCAGGACGAATATGAAAGTCGACTGGACCCGCGCCTTTCCAACCGCACGGATCGATAGCATCGCCGTTGTTCTGCTGAGTATCAGTATCAGCTTATCGCTATTTTCCTGCGCGGCCGTCGAGGCCCAGGGACGACCCGAGCGGCTGCGGGTGATCTACAGCGCCATCGGCAGCTCGCAAAGCCCAATATGGATCGCCAACGAAGCCGGTATTTTCAAGAAGCACGGCCTCGATGTCGAAATACTCTACGTCGCCGGCGGCTCGCGCGCGGCGCAGGTTGTGCTCGCCGGGGAAGCGCCGGTGGCGATGTTCAACGGCAGCTCGGTCATCAGCGCCAATTTGGCCGGCGCCGATTTGATCAACATCGCCAGCGGCATGAATGTCTTGCCTTTTCTTCTGGTCGTCGGGCCGAGCGTCAAACAGATCGATGACTTGAAAGGAAAGAAAGTCGCGATCACTCGCTTTGCTTCGGCGACCGATTTCGCCCTGCGCTTTGCCGCCGAGAAATGGCCGGTCAAGCCGGATAAAGATTTTACCGTTTTGCAGCTCGGCGGCCAGCCCGAAATGATGGCCGCGCTCAAGAGCGGCGCCGTGCAAGGCGCCATGCTCAATGCCGAGTTCGCCATCATGGCGCGGCGCGACGGCTATCGGGAACTCGTCGATGTGGCGGCGTTGGGCTTGACGTTTCCCGGCTCGGGCTTAAACACCAGCAAAACATTCGTCAAAAACCGCCGCGACACCACGCTGCGCGTGCTGCGCTCCTACGTCGACAGCATTCACTACGGCATCACCCAGAAGAAGTTCGCGGTTGGCGTTTTCGCCAAGTATCTGAAGAGCCAGGACCAGCCTTTTCTCGAGGCCGTGCACGAGATGTATCTCGGCAAATACATCCCTAAGATTCCCTACCCCTCAACGGAATCGATGAAGCGCGCTCTCGACGACATCGCCGAGAAGGATCCGCGCGCCAAGAGCTGGCGTGCCGAGCAATTTATCGACGCAACGCTGATGCAGGAGTTAGAAAAAGAGGGGTTTATCAAACAGCTGTGGCGGTGACAAAACCGGCTTCACGGTGCGATGCACGACGTTAGTGCACGCAATCCTCGAGCGCGCCGCTCAGAGTCGGATAACGAAACTGGTAACCCAGTTCAGTGGCTACTTTCGGAATCACGCGTTGGCTGCCAAGTAGCATCTCAGCCGCTTCGCCGAAGATACCCCGCAAAGCAAAAGCGGGAACGCTTAGGAAACAAGGGCGCTTCATCACCCGCGCCAAGGTCTTGCTGAAATCCTTGTTGGTGACCGGGTTGGGAGCCGTCGCGTTGACGGGGCCGTGCGCTTTTTCGTTTTCCAATACGAATCGTATCAGCCCAACTTCGTCGTCGACGTGAATCCACGACATCCACTGGTGGCCATCGCCAAGCGGCCCGCCGACGAAGCATTGAAAGGGCGGCAACATTTTTCCCAGCGCGCCGGCGCCGGCGCCGAGCACGATGCCGGTTCGCAACGGCACGACCCGGCAACCCAGTTGCTCTGCTTTAAGCGCTTCGGCTTCCCAATCGCGGCAGACGCTGGCCAAGAAATCGTCGCCACTGCCGCTCTCCTCGTCGACCATCTCTGCGCCGCGGTGGCCATAGTAACCAATCGCGGAAGCATTGATGAGAAATTTGGGTTTTTGAGCAGCCTTGGCAATGGCATCGACGAGCACACTGGTGGCACCGATGCGGCTTAGACGAATCTTTTCCTTGCGTCGCACCGACCATCGGCGCTTCGCGATCGGTTCACCCGCGAGGTTGATGATGCCGTCACAACCATCGATCGCTCCCTCCCAATCGCCGCTGGCACCGGGCGTCCAGTGGAGCCAACGTTTGCTGGTGTGGGATGGGCTGTCGGGCGCCCTGCGGGTGAGCAGCGTCAGTGAGTGCCCGTCCTGCAACAAACTTTCGGTCAGCACCGAACCAACGAAGCCAGACGCGCCAGTCACGACAAGTTTCAACCAAATTCCTTTCACGGCCGAGGCGGCTTAACGCGGGTTGCCGCCAATGCTAGGTTGTGAGTGAAACAACTTAGTGCTGCCCTGTCAAGATGAAGTTGCCGTGAAAGCACACAAACACAACATTCCGCGCCGTGTCGTCGTCACCGGATTGGGCGCGCTCAGCCCCAACGGCAACAGCGTTGAGAAATTTTGGTGTAGTTTGAGAAACGGTGTCAGCGGCGTCGCTCCCGTTACTCGATTCGACGCTGGTCACTTGCCCTGCCGTATCGCCGGTGAAGTCAAAGACTTTTGCCCGCAGGATGTCTTGCCTGCCCAGGAACTGCGCCGCGTCGGGCGCAGCACGACGCTAGCCATTGCGGCGGCGCACGAGGCGCTGGCGCGCGCCAAAATAGATTTGTCGCAAGCCGACATCGCCGCGAAACGCAGCTGGGGTGTGGTGCTCGGCAGCGGCGGCGGTGCGGCCGATTTCGCTGAGGAGCAATACCGGCTCTTTTTCGGCGACAAGCTGCGCAAGGTCAGCGCATACAATGTCTCGAGCTCCACCATGGGGACCCTTTCCAGCGAAATTTCGTTGCACTTCGATATGCGCGGCCCCAGCCATGTGATCTCCACCGGCTGCACCAGCTCCACCGACGCCATCGGCTACGCGTTCAACATGATCCGCTTCGGTCGCGCCGACCGTATGCTGACCGGCGGCGCCGATGCGACGATTACACCCGGCATCATGCAAGGGTTCTGCATCATGCAAGTGGTGAGCACGCGCCATAACGACGAACCGGAGCGGGCGTCGCGGCCGTTCGACAGCGGGCGCGACGGCTTTGTCTTGGGCGAAGGAGCGTGGATGCTGGTGCTCGAAGAACGCGAGCAAGCGCTGGAGCGCGGTGCGACCGTGCTGGCCGAAGTCTTCGGTTATGGCTCTACCTCCGACGCCTATCATCGGGTGCGCTTGGACCCGCGCGGCGAAGAGCCGGCGCGGGCGATGACGATTGCCATCGAAGACGCTGGCGTGGCCAAAGACGAGGTCGGCTACGTGGCGCTGCACGGCACCGCCACGTTGATCAACGACAAGACCGAGACCGTGGCGTTGAAGCTTTGTTTTGGCTGGCGCGCGGGCGATATCCCGATGAGCTCGCTCAAGTCGATGATCGGCCATCCCCAGGGGGCGTCCGGCGCCGCCGGCGTGGCGGCGGCGATTCTCAGCATGAATAATGATTTTTTGCCGCCGACGATTAATCTCAGCGACCCCGATCCGGAATGCGATCTGAACTATATTCCCAATCGCGGCATCGAGCGGCGCGTCGACGTCGCGCTGTGCAATTGCATCGGCTTCGGCTCCAAAAATTCCGCCCTGGTCATCGGTCCCGGAGACCGGGTGTGAAACGGAGTCTAGAAAAAGAGATGATGGATCTGCCCGGCCAGCCGCGCGCGCTGCTCGAGGGTGACCTGCGCAATTTGCGGGTCATCAATCGTACCTGGGCAACTACCAACACGTTTTGCGAGGATTGGCTCGGCTCCAGGGCGAACACGAGAGCCGCCATTTTTCCCTGCTCGACGTCGGCACCGGCAGCGGTGATATCCCGGTCAGGCTGGTTCGCTGGGCCGAGGACAGGCAACTCAGCACACAGATCATCGCCTTGGAATACCAAGCGGTGAGCATCGCGCAAGCGGCGCTTCAAACCCATGGCAGCGACGGCATTTTCCTAATTCGCGGCGATGGCGCAACGCCGCCTTTTCGCCCAGCGTCGGTCGATTACGTCTTGGCGTCGCAGTTTTTGAACCACTTCAGCGAAGAAGCGATCATCGCTCTGCTGAGAAGCTGGGCCGGCCTGGCACGCCGCGCGATCATCATCAGCGATCTGGTGCGCCATCCATTTGCGTATTACGGCATTCGCCTGTTAACCCGGCTGTGCACTCGCAACGTGATGACGCGGGTCGATGCGCCGCTGTCGGTCACGCGCGCGTTTACTATGGGCGAGTGGCGTGAGATTTTTCAGCGCGCCGATATCGGCGCCTTCGACGTGCGCTGGGCTTTTCCGTTTCGCATGCTCGCCATCGGATCGCTGGGTAAATGAACGTTAAACATTGCGACGTGGCAATTGTCGGCGCAGGCCCGGCCGGTTCGGCGACGGCGATAACGCTGGCGCGGCGCCGCTACTCCGTCGTGCTGCTCGACAGGGAAAAATTTCCCCGGGAGAAACTCTGCGGCGATTTTATCAACCCGTCTAGTTGGCCAACGCTGGCGCAATTGGGTGTGGCGCAGCCGATCCTGGCGGCGACCCCAGAGCGGGTCACAAGATTTCGCATCACCTCACACCTCGGCGCCGAGGCGGAGGTGCCGCTCGGGATGCAAGACGGCGAACCGGTCTTCGGCGTTGCGCTGCGCAGGGCCACGCTCGATGCGCTGCTGCTGTCCCGTGCCCAATCAGAGGGTGCCATGGCGCTGGAGCCGTGCAAGGTCAAGTCTTTGCAGCGGGTGTCGATGGGTTGGTCGGCGATCGGCGACACTCCCGAGGGTGAGTGTGAGATCAGGGCCAAGGTTGTAATCGGCGCCGATGGGCGCAATTCCTGGGTGGCGCATCGTCAAGGCATGGCTCAAAGTAGCGCGGAACGTGGACGCGCCGTCGGCTTTCAATTTCTGGTGACATCGCGCCACGACGTCGCCGGCAGGGTGGAGATCCATCTTTTTCCCGGCGGGTACGTCGGTCTTTTGGGACTTGGCCGCGGTCTGGTTAACTTCTGTTTCGCCGTGGACAAGTCATGCCTGGAACAACATGGATCACTGGACCGGCTTTTGTCATCTTCAGTGCGACAAGACCCCGATCTAAACGAACTGCTCGGCCAAAGTGAACGGGTCAGCGCCGTACGGTCAACCTATCCGGTCTACTTTCCGCCCCGGCGCTGCTACGGCGATGCTTTGTTGCTCGTCGGCGACGCCGCGCGGGTCAGCGAGCCGGTGACCGGCGAAGGGATTTACTTTGCTCTGCGCAGCGGCTTGCTCGCCGGCAATGCCGTTCACGCCGGCTTTTGCGAGGGCAATCTGACCGCAACCAGTCTGCGCCGCTACGCGCAGGCATGCCAGCGCGCCTTCGCGCTACGCCGTGGCTTGAACGCCGCAATTCGCTATCTGATGTACCGGCCGCGGCTCTTGACGCAGTTCGTTCGGTTCTCAGCTAAGCAGCAGCGGCTGCTCGATGGTGTGGTCCATACCCTGTGTCTGCCAGAAGAGCAAAGAGCAAGGGAGAGTGTCTAACGTACCGTCTGGGGGGTGCTGAACAAATCGAAGGCAGAGTTTCTTAACCCCCCTTAGCGTACTCTTTTCTTCGGCGGCGGCGTATGGTGAATTAGTCGGTATCCTATCGATTTTGATTTAGAAAGCAGTTTTCGAATGACCTTTGAGTTTAATCCCGAAGAGCAGAAAAACCTCGCCCCGTTTTTTACCAATCTTGACCGCGACGTGTTTGGCTTGAAACTGCCGCAGGAAGTCGCCGGCGCGCTGTTCTCGCGCTACAGCCGCTCGACTAAAAGTCTGCGCCGGACTTTTCTCGACGAATTTCTTGGCGATCCCGAGCTGGCGCTGAAAGATTTGCTCGGCGCGCGAGCGCCGGCGGACGAGGGCAGCGTCGCCCTGAAAAAAGCCCGAGCGTTTTACGAGCGCGTGCTAGTCGGCTACGGCGACGATTCGGTCGCCCAGTTGGGCGGCGCGCACATGGCCTGCGAGAACATTTCCAACGTCGCGGCCAAATTGCTCGAAGACGCGCGCATCGGTATTGCGCCGTTGGAGAAATCGACGCGCTACGTGCGCTTCGATCAGCAAGATTCTTCCGGCAACTATCTTTTTTACCGCGAGCCCAAGATCCTGGCGTCGCGCCACCGGGAGAACTATCTGGCGACGATGAACCTGCTGTTCGACACCTATTCCAAACAGATGGAACCGATGCTCGATCACGTCGCCAAGTCGCTGCCCATCGAGCAGCTCGAAGTGCGCGACCCGGTGTCGGGCAAAGCTTTGAGCTATGCCGAGGCGGCGAAAGATGACCGGCTCAAACGTTGGGCCGAAAGCGCCTACCGCGCCACCGTCCGCGCCCACGCCTGCGACGTGCTGCGCAGCTATCTGCCGGCGGCGACGCTGACCAACGTCGGCATGTTCGGCGTCGGCCAGGCGTTCGAATATCTGATCAGCAAACTCTACTCGCTTGATCTCAGTGAAGCCAACGAGTTGAGCGCGGCGATCCACGACGAATTGAATCAATTGATCCCGTCGTTTGTGAAGCGGGCGCAGCGCAACGAGTATCTTGCCGGCACAACCGCCGCGGCCAAAGCTTTGGCGGCGCATAAAGCCGCGCTGAAACCTCTCGCCGGCGCAGAGCCGGTGACGCTGACGGACTACGACGCGCAAGCCGAAGAGAAAGTGATCGCCGCGATCCTCTACAGCCACGCGCGCCAGCCGCTGGAGCAGCTCCGAAAAGTCGCCGCGGCGATGAGTGCAGACGAGCGGCGGAGAATCCTCGTAGAATATTTCGCCAAACGACGCCACCGCCGCGACAAATTGAGCCGCGCCTTCGAGAACGTCTATTACACCTTCGACATCCTCGGAAATCTCGGGCTCTTCCGTGACCTGCACAGACATAGAATTCTTACCCAGGAACGCCAGGAGTTCACCACCGTGCATGGCTACGACACGCCGCCGGAGATCGAAGCAGCAGGCTTCAAGTCCGAGTTTGACAAGTGCATGCAGCGCACGGCGGAGTTGTACGAACGGATCTACGCGGAGCTGCCGAGCGAAGCCCAGTACGTCGTGCCCTTTGCCTACAAGATTCGCTGGTACATGAAAATGAACCTGCGCGAGGCGCTGCACCTGTGCGAGCTCCGCACCATGCCGCAGGGCCATCCCGACTACCGCTTTATCTGCCAAGAGATGTGGCGCAAGATTCAGTCGGTGCATCCGGTTTTGGCCGAGTCGGGGAGATTTATGGATTGGCAAAAGTATCGGCTCGGGCGGTTGCAGTCGGAGATGCGCACGGAGTTCAAGAAGTCGGCATTGGAGACGACCTGAGGCCTGAGAATCTGCGATAAGGCTGCAGATACCCGCTCAGATTGGCTTTACGAAGTGAATCAACGCGGCGACGACGAACGACCCGACATAGGCCGAGAGAAAATCGAGCAGAATACGGAAACCCGGGAGCTTATCAAAATGCTCCAAAAAACCGAAATAGATGATTACGAAATGGGCCAGGAAAAATCCCAGCACTCCGACGATCAGCGCCATTAACCAATTGCCTCGGCGCTCGTAGGCGACGGTTCTGGTTGCGGCCAGGCCGCTCAGGAAGGCAATTGCCAAGTTCAACAGCGGACTGGCTTGTAAGTAAGCTGAGGCTTGCTGAGCTGCTTCCTGCAAATCATCCCTCCCGTAAGGCTGTGAGAATATTGTGTGCTGCCTCTCGCGGGTCAGCGGCGCTGATGATGGCGCTGATCAAGGCGATCCCACGCGCTTTGACGGCTAGCACTTCTTTGATCTGCTCCTGCTTGATGCCGCCGATAGCATAAACGGGCCGCGCGATTTTTTCCACCACTTGGCGCAGCGGCTCTAAGCCTTGCGGTGAGCCGTAAGCCGCCTTGGAAGGAGTGAAATAAACCGGCCCGAAAACGATAAAGTCGGCGCCGGCGCGCTCGGCCTGCTGAGCTTCAGTCAACGCGTGCACCGAGGCGCCGATCAGCTGCTCGGGGCCGAGCAGTTGCCGTGCGGTCTCAATCGGGACGGAGCCACCGCCTAGGTGCACGCCATCGGCATCGACCGCAAGGGCGACGTCGATGCGATCATTGATGAAAAGCCGGGCGCGGTAGCGGATGGTTAGTTGACGCGCGGCTTCAGCCAAATAGTAGAGCTCTTTGCCGTCGAGATCTTTTTCACGCAGCTGGATCGCCTGGACTCCGCCATCGAGCGCCTGCTCCAGCACCCACAGCAGCTCCCGCCCGTTGGTCTGTTGGCGATCGGTGACCAGGTAGAGATCGAAATCGACTTTGATCATCTAGCGGTTAAAAATTCCTTTTGGGGCGCCCCGCTAGTGCCCTCACTCGCACCTCAGGTGAGCATCCCCTCGATGGGGCTCGAAGCCGTGGCGTAGAGTTTTCGCGGAATGCGCCCGGCGAGAAATGCCTTACGGCCGGCCTCGACACCCTGACGCATCGCTTCAGCCATCAAGATCGGATCTTTGGCGCCGGCAATGGCCGTGTTCATCAAGATCGCGTCGCAGCCCATCTCCATGGCGAGCGCCGCGTCGGATGCCGTGCCGACTCCGGCATCGACAATCACCGGGACCTTCGCGTGTTCGAGGATGATCTTGATGTTATACGGGTTGCGAATGCCCAATCCCGAGCCGATCGGCGCCGCCAGCGGCATCACTGCGGCGCACCCCATCTCCTCGAGCTTTTTGGCGGTGATCGGATCATCATTGATGTAGGGCAAAACGACAAAGCCTTCTTTGACCAGAATCTTGGCGGCTTCCAGCGTCGCCGGAATGTCTGGGAATAAAGTCTTATCGTCGCCGATCACTTCGAGCTTGACCAGCTTGCCAACGCCCGCTTCGCGCGCCAACCGGCAGGTGCGCACCGCGTCTTCGGCGTTGTAGCAGCCCGCCGTGTTGGGCAGGATTGTGTATTTTTTCGGATCGAGGTAATCGAGCAAATTCTCTTTGTTCGGATCGGTGATGTTGACCCGGCGCACCGCCACAGTAACGATCTCGGCGCCCGAGACTTCGATGGCTTTTTTGGTCTCGGCAAAGTCTTTGTATTTGCCGGTGCCGACGATCAGGCGCGAGCGAAAGGTTTTGTCGCCTAGTTTGTAAGTGTCTTCCATGTTTTTAACCTCCGCCAACGAAGTGGACGATTTCGAGGGCGTCCCCTGTCTTTAAAATAGTCGCGCCAAAGTTGTCGCGCGGCACGATGTCGCGGTTGAGTTCAATCACCACGCGGCCGGGCCGAATCTGCAACTCCTCCAACAATTGGGTGACGCTCACACCATCGGTGACTTCTTTGGCTTCGCCGTTAATCTGAATTGTCATTTTCAATTGGCAATAAAAAACCGTATTCCTGAGGCCACCCGAAGATGGTGAGGGAATACGGTTTGAAACGGTCGGAAAAAACTCGCGGTCAAAAACCGCGACGTCGTCTCGCGCGCTTCCCTACGCCGGTGCGACCCGGATCAGGTTCAAAGGGTTACCTGAAAACTTTTCAGGCTCTCAGTCCGCTCGCGCCCGGACACCCCTAGCATTTAAGAAGGCTTAACAAAGGCGCCAGAGCAAGTCAATTCCGACCAAAGTTTCAGCGCGCTACGATTCCACCGCGATACTGGCATAGCCGACAACTTGCTGTATCGGCTTAACGTCGCCAGAGTGGCAATGCTTGAGCAGCGCCGCCTGCCTGGCTCCCAATGCTGTGGCAGCGTAAAGCATCGCCACACTGGGCAAGACACCGCACATGGTAATGTCGTTTTTCACAACCACGTCGAGGAGCCCCGCCGGATCGAGCGCGAGGGTTTGAGCGATAGCAAGTTCGTCCCGTCGGTGGGTCTCTTGCGGCGATAGATAATGATTCAAGTCGCTGCTCGCCAGGATCACCGTCTTGCAATTTTTCTCGCGCTGCAAAACTTGCGCGATCGCCTGCCCCAGCGCGGCGCAATCTGCCAGCGAAATGTGCGCCAATGAAATTGGCAGGAAAGCAAATTCGCCGAGGGTCCGTTGCAAAAACGGCAGCTGCACTTCGATGCTATGTTCGCTCACATGGGGCCGTTCATCGTACGCCAACCAGCCGACTAGCTTGGCCAACGACTCGCCGAGGGCGCGGTCGACGGGAATTTTACCGAGCGGAGTCTGCCACCCATCCCACGGACTGAGCGCCGCTTTGTGGCCGTGGGACCGGTGGTTGACACCCAGGAGAACCACTCGGTCGAGATTTTTACTATCGAGACAGGAATAGAAGTGTGCGGCGCAGGCACCGGAATACAGGTAACCGGCATGGGGCACGATGCCGGCAAACAAATTGGGCCGCACAGAGCTAATTCCGCGCGGCCCAAGCCGGTGAGTCAAAAAGCAGTCTTCGAGAACGCTGTCGAGTTCGTCGGCAGCCGAAGGATAAAACGATCCAGCTACGGCGGGAGGCCTGATGTTCGCCATGACCCCCTTCTATGATCAAGCGTTTACGGTGCGACGATGCTCACTTCCAAAGTGCCGATGCCTTCGACTTCACCTTCGACTTTGTCGCCTGGTTTCAAGAACACCGGCGGCACCCGGGCAAAGCCGACGCCGGACGGCGTGCCGGTGCTGATGATATCGCCGGGTTCCAACGTGATACCGGCGGACAAACTTTCAATCGTCGTCGGGATATCGAAGATCATGTCGCGAGTATTGCCGTCTTGCATGACTTCGCCGTTGACGCGGCAGATGAGCCGAACTTGCTGCGGGTCGGGCATCGCGCTCTTATGGACGATCCATGGGCCCAACGGACAGAAGGTGTCGAGCGATTTGCCTTTGAACCATTGGCCGTGCTGGCGCTGCAGCTCGCGCGCCGTCATGTCGAGGCAAACGGTATAGCCAAAGACGTAATCGTAAGCTTTGTCCTTCGGAATATCGCGGCCCTTTTTGCCGATGATCACCGCCAGCTCCACTTCCCAGTCGAGCTTGGTGGTGCACTTATGATTGATCACTTTGCCCAAATGACCGGTTACGGAAGTCGCCGGCTTGGTGAAAAATACCGGCCACTCGGGATACTTGATTTCCAGAGAGCGCGCCTTTGCGCCTTCGTCGACGTGCTCGCGATAGTTCACACCGAGCATCACACAGTTCTTGCGCGGCCGTGGAATCGGCGCCAGCAGCTTCGCTTGGCTTTGCTTTACTAGCGCGCCGGCGCGGGCGAGTTTTTTCTGATCCTCTTCGCTTTTGCCGGCGATGTATTTCTCGGCTTTGCGCGCCACCGCGACGGCTTTGGCGCCGGCATCGATGAATGCTTGCATCGATGTTAAAAATTCCGGCTTGCCACCGCGCAAATATCGGCTATTCACCTCGGCCAGATCGATAATTTGATCCTGCGGGCCCATGAGACCCAAGCGTTCCTGATTCTTCCGAGAAAAGGTAACCAGCCTCATTAATCCCCTCCGTAAACGATTACTCTTGCTATCTAAACACCGATGCCCAACAACCTACAAGCGTTGCCGCTAGCGATCTGCGCCACTTGGCTGCTTTCAATCTTAGTTTGTTGCAGCGACTGCACCGGTTCCGGATCGCCCATGTCATACGGGTAGTCGCTGCCCAAGAGCACATGATCGGCGCCGAAATTGGCCACCAGATATTCTAACGCCATCGCGCTATGTGAGATTGTGTCAAAGTAGAACTGCTTGACGTATTCGCTGGGTCGCTTGGCAATCTTCAGCGTGTCGGCCTTGGCGATTTGATAGCCGCGGTCGAGCCGGCCCCAGGTGTAGGGCAAAAAGCCGCCGGCGTGGGCGAGCAAGAACTTGAGCCGTGGGAATCGTTCCGGCACGCCGCCGAAAATGCATTTGGCCAGCGCCAAAGAGGTGTCGGTCGGGTTGCCGATCAGGTTGGCCAAATTAAAGTTCTTCATGCGCTCGGCGCCGACCACGCTATTGGGATGCACAAAGATCAGCGCATCGAGCGCCTGCGCCGCTTCCCAAAAAGGATCGAACGAGGGATCGTCGAAGTAACGGCCGTTGATGTTCGAGGCGATCTCCACGCCGCGCAGGCCCAGCTGGGTCACGCAGCGCTCCAGTTCCTTGGCCGAACGCTCGCTGTCTTGCAGCGGCACCGAGCCCAGCGCGACAAAGCGCTGCGGATGTTTTTTGACCGCATCCGCCAACTGCTGGTTTAGCCACTGGGCGTATTCCAAAGACGCCGCCGCATCCCACCAGTAGAAAAAATAGGTGCTGGCCGGCGACAAAGCCTGCATATCGACGCCCTGCTGCTCCATGATGGAGAGGCGCAGCTCCAAGTCCGAGAACTCCGCTTTCAGCTGGGTCAGATAGGGTTTGTCGTCGCGCGTCACGATGGCGCGGCCGCGCTCGTCGCTGCCTAGCTTCAGGCCGTGCCGTTTGCCAATTTCAGCCGCGGTCTTGAGGCTCTCGCTCGGCACGTAGTGGGCATGCACGTCGATATTCATGGGGGCTCGCAGTTAAGTCGGAGAGCTATCCGAGGGAGGCAAAATTGTCAAGGCGAATCCATCATCGCGATTTGCCTCACGAATTCGGCGATGATAGTTTGCGCCCCATGAGTAAGCCGATGAACCAGAACAATCGGCGGCGCCGGGAGCCGCGCGCCGCCATGAAGGAGGGCGATCGCATCCTGATCAACAAGGGGATCTCGAAAAAAGTCATGATCATCGCGCGCACCGAAATCCCCCACTCCACCGAGCGCATCTTCGTCACCAAATCGGGCGGTAAGTATACGATTGGGTTAAAAGTCTGGAAGTCCCACTACGTCTGGAGCGACAAGAATCAGATGTGGGTGCCCAAGCACTGATCCGATGGCACGCGATCTGACTACGATTCTAGCCGAGCTCAAGGCTGGCAAACACCCCCGCGTCGCCCTGGTCTTCGGCGACGACTTGCAGACCCAAGAGACCTGCCGCGCCATCGTCAACACCTTGGTCCCGGAAAGCGACCGCGGTTTTAACCTCGAACGGCTCGACGCCCGCACCGTCCCCTGGGACCGCATCGAGTCGTCGCTCATGACGCCGCCCTTTTTTCCCGGCACAAAAGTTATTTGGGTCGAGAACGCGCCCTATTTTTTTTCCCGCGATCAAAAGGGCGAGCTCGGTGAAAAAGTTCTTGAGCTGTGGCGCGAAGGCAAACGCGACGAAGCGGCCAAGCTCCTAGGCGATTTGCTGGTGGTCGAAGGCTGGACTCAAGAGCGTTGGGAGCAATTGGACGCAGCTAGCACGGCGGCAATTTTAGAGCTGCTCGAAGCCGACGACGGCGCCGAGCGCGCCGATGCCGAGGCGGTCATTAGCCATGCGAAATCAAAGGCCATCGAGCTCACCGGCCGCGCCGGCATGGAGAACCATCGCCTCGGCGAGCTGCTCGACCGCGGCTTGCCCCAGTGGGATTTCCTGCTGCTAACCGCCCTGCAGGTCGACCGGCGCACAAAACTTTTCAAACGATTCGAAGAACTCGGCGCGGCGCTGTTTCTGGGCCTGGAGCGCGACCGCTACGGCAAGGTAAGCCGCGAGAGCTTGATCGAGTTTATCAATCGCCGCATCAAACAAACCGGCAAGACGCTGGAACCGGCGGCGCGCGAGATGATCGCGACGCGCGCCGGCGACGATTTGCGCACGCTCAATCAAGAGCTGGAAAAGCTGGTGCTCTACTGCGGCGAGCGTCCGACCATCGGCGCCAAAGACGTCGACATGATTTTGCTTGACCAGGGCGAGGGTTGGATCTTCGATCTCACCCGCGCCATGGGCGAGCGCAACGCCCTTGCCGCGCTGGCCCAGTTGGCGCGGCTCACCGGTCAAGGCGAGCACCCGCTCAAGCTCTTGGGCACGATCGCCGGCGAAGTGCGTCGGCTTTTGGCAGCGCGCCAGTTGCTCGATGGCGAGCTGCGCGGCCGCTGGCGCCGCGGTATGAGCTATCAGCAGTTCCAACAAATTGGCGCGCCGCCATTAACGCGTAATCCTTATGGCGACTACATGAACTTTCAAAGGGCCGAGCAATTTTCGCTAACTGAGCTGCGCGCTCACATGGAAAGGATCTTTGACGCCGACTTGCGTTTGAAGTCCAGCGGCAGCCAACCGCGTTTGGTGATGGAGCAGTTGATTTTGTCCATGTGCCTGGGCGGACAGCGCAGAAATCCACTCAACCTGGGCCGCGCTCATCTATGAAACGCCTACTTTGCATTGTCTCAGTGGCGGCCTGGCTCGTGGTTGTTCACTCGTCCCTGGTCGCTGCCGACATGGTCGTCCAGGCTTGCTTCAGCCCGCAGGGCAAGTGCTCGGCTCATATCAGCCGCGAAATCGACCAAGCGAAGAAAGAGATTCTCGTCGCGGTCTACGTTTTCACCAGCGAGCAGCTGGCCGAGGCCTTAGCCCAGGCCAAAAAGCGCGGTGTGGTTGTCCAGGTCGTCGTCGATCAGGAATTCGACGCGCGCAACGACAAATCCAAGGTCAAATATCTCGAGCAGCAGAGAATCGCCGTGCGCCGCCACTCCGGACAGAAAGCCGCCACCGCCGATCGCGACAACGGCTTGATGCATCAGAAGTTTGCCGTCATCGATCGGAACACCCTTCTGACCGGCTCTTATAATTGGACCCACTCCGCAGATAAATTGAACGACGAGAATCTCTTGATGTTTCGCGACGCCGGTCCGCTTGCCGAGGAATACCGCAAAGTCTTTATGCAGCTATGGGAACGCAAACGGTGAGACGCCTTTCGCTTTGGCCTCTGATCAGCGCGCTGATATTTTTCGCCGCCGGTTTTCTGACGCATGCGTTGTATGTCCGATGGCAAACGCCGGACTCCGCCATCGCGGTCGCACCCAGTCCCATCGGTCAGCCGGCGGCACCCAGTGGCGCGCCGGAACCGCAAAGCCATCGCGTCAAATTTTCACCGCTGCCAGCGCCGGCAACCGCGCTTGAAAAAGCGCCCGAACTTCCGGTGGTCGCCGCGCGCGACGTCGAGCATATTCGCAGTTTGGCCGGCAACCAGGCACGCATTCGCGGCCGGGTTTTCAAAGTCGGCCATTCGGCCAAGAGCAACACTTATTTTCTCAATTTCGGTCCATCGCGTGGGTCGTTCACCGCGGTAATTTTCGCTTCGGCGGTGGATTCGTTCGAAAAAAAGAAAATGCCGCCGAGCGGCTTCGATGGCAGAGAAGTCGAGCTCCAGGGCACTGTCAAAGATCACCCACAGTACGGTCTAGAGGTGATCCTCGAAAGCCCTGCGCAAATTCGCATCCTGCAATAGGGAACAGTCTTTGCACGGCACATCTAACGCCACCGTGCTCACAGGCGATGGCCGATAATGGCGCCAGAGTGGTGGACACAAAAAAACGTTGCATGATCTGCGCGAAACCGTCGGACGTTCTGAAAGGCGCCATCTGCGAACCCTGTCAAGATCGCATTCGCCGGGAAGCCATGGGTGAGCAAGCCGGTGTCAACGCGTGCGCCGAGCGCGAGCTGAATAAGCATGGGGTGATGCCGTCCAAAGAAATGAATCACGATTGGAAGCTAAAATAGCAGCCTTTAGACCAACTCGAAAAAATATTTGCAAAAAAATGCAGATTTTTCTTCTAAGGCCCTGTTCAACAGCTTACTTTTTTGCTATAAAACGCCTTTATTAAATTGTAAAAATGACTTTCTTACGCCGCCTGAGCTCCGCTACGCCCTGCACTTCTGCTCGGCGAGCCATCGATCAACGCTGCACCGCGCTTTTCTTTCTTCTGAGTTGGTTTTTTCTGGCCGATCACAATGCCTGGAGCTTTGCACCGGACGAAGATCTGACCGCGCGCGCCGCCGTGTTGATGGATGCGACCACCGGCAAGATCCTCTATCAAAAAGATGGCGATGTGCAGTTGCCGCCTGCCAGCACGACCAAAGTGATGACCGCGATCATCGCCTTGGAAAGCGGACGAAAGTTCAGCGAAACTTTGACCGTTTCCAAGGAAGCGACCCGCGTCCCGGCGATGAAATTGTACCTGCGGCCCGGCCAAACCATCACGGTCGAAGATGCTCTGTACGCGGCGCTGCTTTCCTCCGCCAACGATGCCTCCAATGTGCTGGCGGAAGGCATTGCCGGCTCGGTGGAACGTTTCGGGCAACTGATGACGAAAAAGGCCCGCGCGCTCGGCGCGCCCAACACCAACTTCACCAATCCCCACGGACTGACAGCGCCGGACCACTACTCGAGCGCCAGAGATTTGGCGCTGATGTTTCGCTACGCCATGCGCAACCCGGCCTTTCGCGAAATTGTCCAGACCAAAATCAGCTCGGTTAATTCCAGCACTGTAATACGCAAGAAGGTGGTGCCGCGGCGCATTTCTCTGCGCAATCACAATCGTCTGCTTTGGAATTTTGAAGGCGCCATCGGCGGCAAGACCGGCTACACGGCGGCAGCGCTAAAATGCTTCGTCGGCGCAGTGCAGAGAAACGGCACGACCTTGATTGTCTCGATCCTAGGCGCCACGGATCAATGGGGCGACACCAAACAGCTGTTGGAATATGGCTTCGAACACTATCCCGCGCTGCGCGCCGGCACTCCCGTGACGCCCAGGACATCGGGCAGCGAGCGCGTGACCACCGCACTGGAAAACTTCTCGGCGCTCACCTTGACACCACGCGAGGCGGTCGCCGCCGCGCCACAATCGCGTGACGGCTACATCCTCCAGGTTGGTACTTTTCGCGAAGGCGGACGGGCCGATATGTTAACCAAATATTTTCTGGCCAACGGTTTTAACGCTTTTGTCGAACGGACCGTTCTGGAAAAGGCCCAAATCGCCTACCGCGTTAGGGTGGGCCCCTATGCGGACATGGCCCACGCCCAGGAAGTTGCCCGGGAGCTGCAGCTGCGCAGCGGCTACCAGCCAATCATTCAAACCTATCAGCCTCAGAACGAAACCCGCGGCGACGCCGGGTGATTTAGGCCGTTCTTCGATCATCTGAAATCTGGTAGGATCGGCGCCTATGAAACCGATCCGCAAGGCGCTAACGATTGCCGGTTCCGACTCCGGCGCCGGCGCCGGCATTCAAGCCGACCTCAAAACCTTTGCCGCGCTCGGAGTGTACGGCACCTCGGCCATCACTGCGATCACAGCGCAAAACACCGTGAGTGTGACCGCGGTTTTGGCACTGACTCCTCGGCTCGTGGCAGCGCAAATCGATGCGGTCATCGGCGACATCGGCAGCCACGCGCTCAAAACCGGCATGCTCGCCAACGCCGCGATTATTGATATCGTCAGCCAAAAAATCCGCGAACACCGCCTGAAAAATATCGTTGTCGACCCAGTGATGGTCGCCACCTCGGGTGATCTGCTGATCAAGAAAAACGCCGTCGCCACGCTGCGCAAAAGATTGCTTCCACTCGCCACGATCGTGACGCCAAACATTCCAGAAGCCGAAGAGCTCACCGGCATGAAGCTGCGCAGCGCCAATGACATCGAGAAAACCGCGCAGATGATTGTCGAAATGGGCGCCAGCTGCGTGGTGATTAAAGGCGGCCACCGCTCGGGTCCGGCGGCAGATTTGTTTTATGACGGCAAGCGCTTCACAGTTCTCAAAGCACCGCGCATCCGCACCAAGAACACCCACGGCACGGGCTGCACGCTATCAGCGGCGATCGCCGCCTATCTCGCGCAAGGTGAGACACTCGATCAAGCAGTCAAACTAGCGAAAAATTATATCACCGAGGCGCTCCGGCAAAGTTTTGCCGTCGGCCACGGCCACAGCCCGGTGCATCACTTTCACCGCTTCTGGCGCTTGGCTAGAACTCAGCGTAAACGGCAGGTTGAAATTTGAAATCTGAGATATTTTAAATGCCGAGCCTTAGCGAGGCGAACCGGCTTGCTCCATCTCAGCGACAATGCTGTGCGCTGCAGCCACCGGATCCTTCGCTTCAATGATCGGCCGGCCCACGACAATGTAGTCGACCCCGCCGCGCACCGCATCTGCCGGGGTCATCACCCGCTGTTGGTCGTTGCGGCTGCTTTCGGCAGGTCGAATGCCCGGCGTGACAATGACAAAGCGTCGCCCGCAAGCCGCGCGAATATCGGACACTTCGTGCGGCGACGCCACCACACCGTCCATGCCGGCTTCCTTGGTCAAGAGCGCCAGGCGCACCACCTGAGCGGCGACTTTGCCGTCGACGCCGACCCGCTTGAGATCGTCCTGATTGAGACTGGTCAACACGGTGACCGCCAGCATGATTGGCTTGCGCCGTTTTTCCTGGCGGCAAACGCGCGTCACTTCTTTCACCGTGGCGCGCATCATTTCCAAGCTGCCCGAAGCGTGGACGTTAAACATCTTGACGCCCAAACGCGTCGCTTCCACCGCGGCTTTGGCCACGGTGTTGGGAATATCGTGAAATTTGAGGTCGAGGAAAATCTCGCCGCCCAGCTCTTGCACGGTGCGGACCGCTTGCGGCCCTACGGATGTGAAAAGCTGCTTGCCGATCTTGAACATACCGACTTCGCCGGCAAGCTGGCGCACCAGCGCGCTCGCTTGCTCCAACGTGTCGACGTCGAGGGCGACAATCACGCACTCGCGCATGGAGCCGCGTTTGCGCAATAGCTCGAGCTTGGAAGCCATGACTAACTCTGGGTTGCCTCAGCAATCAGACTGTGAATTTTTTTTACGGCGTCCGCCACGGGAATCTCATCGGTTTTGCCGTCGCGCCGCGTGCGCAGCTCGATCGTGCCTTTCTCCAAGCCTTTGGCACCGAGGGTCACCCGCAGCGGAATGCCGACCAGGTCGGCGTCTTTGAACTTCACGCCGGGCCGCTCATCGCGGTCGTCGAGCAGCACGTCGACTCCGCGCTGCTGCAAATCGTGATAGAGCTTGTCAGCGGCGGCGCGCAGTTTCTCGTCTTTGTAGTTGATCGGCAAAATCAAAACTTGAAACGGCGCAATCGACATGGGCCAGATGATGCCGTTGCCATCGTGGTTCTGCTCGATGGCCGCGGCCACCATGCGGCTGACGCCAATTCCATAGCAACCCATCTCGATGGGCCGCTCGCGCCCTTCTGCGTCCAGATAGGTCGCGCCCATTTTTTCACTATACTTGGTGCCAAGGTAGAAAACCTGGCCCACTTCAATGCCGCGGTGGGTTTGCAGCTTGCCCTTCTCACAGCGCGGACAAGGGTCGCCGGTGATGGCCAAGCGCAAATCCGCGAAGGCCGACGGCGTAAAGTCGCGTTCTTGGTCGACGTTGATGTAGTGGGCGTTGGCTTCGTTGGCGCCGGTCACCGCGCCGCGCATGCCGTGCACCGAAAGATCGGCGACGATGCGCAGTTGCAAACCGATCGGCCCTAAATAGCCCGGCACCACTCCCGTCGCCGCCGCCACAGCCGCTTCATCGGCCAAAGCGGCTTCGCGGCAGCCTAGCACCGTGCGCAGCTTGAGCTCATTGATCTCATGATCGCCGCGCACCAGTGCGGCGATCAGTTCGCCGCTATCGGTCTGGTAGACCAAGGTCTTGATAAATTTCTCGGCGGATAGCTTCAGAAACTCCGCCACGTCGGGAACGGTTTTCTTGCCCGGCGTCGCGACTTTTTCCAGCTTGGGTGACTCCTCCGAGAGGTCGCGCCCCTCGGGCGGCTTGCCTTTGACCTCGGCCTTCTCCACGTTGGCAGCGTATTCACAACTATCGCAGCTGACGATGGCGTCCTCGCCGGATTCGGCGAGCACCTGGAACTCGTGCGATTGGCTGCCGCCGATGGCGCCGGTGTCGGCTTCCACCGGGCGAAAGCTGAGACCGCAGCGCGTGAAGATTCGCTTGTAGGTTTGATACATGTTTTCGTATTCACGCTTGCAGTCGGCGACGTCTGTATGAAAGCTGTATGCGTCTTTCATGATAAATTCGCGCCCGCGCATTAGACCGAAGCGCGGCCGTACTTCGTCGCGAAATTTGGTCTGCAGCTGGTACAGGTTAAACGGCAACTCGCGGTAGGAGCGCACCGACCGGCGCACCAGGTCGGTGATAATTTCTTCGTGGGTCGGACCCAGGCAAAAGTCGCGCTCGTGGCGATCTTTGAAGCGCAACAGTTCCTTGCCGTAAAATTCCCAGCGGCCGCTTTCCTGCCACAGCTCGGCCGGCGAGGTAATCGGCATCAAGAGCTCCTGCGCGCCGGCGCGGTCCATTTCCTGGCGCACGATCGCCTCTATCTTGCGGATCACTTTAAGCGCCAGCGGAAAATAATCGTAAACGCCGCGGCTCACCTGGCGGATGTAGCCGGCACGCACCAAAAGCTTATGGCTGACGACTTCGGCGTCGGCAGGGTCTTCTTTGAGCGTTGGGATGAGCGTCTTACTCCAAAACATGCTGCTCCTTGAATCTCGGGATAAGGGAAAAAACCTCGAAAGAAAAAAACCTCAAAGCCGCCCCTATGAGCTGCTCCGATCGGCACGCGCGCGTCTTTGAGCCATAAGTTTGGCGCAATCATAAGCGCCCTGCGGTCGTGGTTCAAGGGACGAGCCGCAGGATATCGTACGCAACAAAAGGATGTTTGCTGCTGGAAGGAATGTCGCCAGCTATCCCATGCGGTCGATTGATGCGACGGCGCGGCGGTGCACAGCCATGTGAAGGGTTTGACAGCGGGGCGCTAGCTTCGGTATGTCCGACGAGCAGAAGGTTCGTTCGGCACGATGACGGAACAGGAAAAAAGTTTAATAGCCGGTTGCTTGCGCGGCGACAAGGCTGCATGGGACACGTTTGTCCAGCAGTATTCAAATCTTTTCTATCACACAATCCGTAAGACTCTGACGACTCACCATGTTGAACGACAAGACGACCTCATAGAAGAACTTTTTCAAGACATTTTTGTTGCTCTGAGTGCAGATGGCTACCGCAAGCTCAAGCAGTTCCGCGGCGACAACGGCTGTACTCTTGCGAGCTGGTTGAGGACCGTAGCAGCCCGGCTCACGATAGACAGTCTGAGAAAGCCAAAGGAGCGCTTGGTCGAAATTCCGGATAATCTACCGGCTGATCGTCCGAACATCGATGATACCCTGGCCCAACGACAACAAGAACAACGCCTGAGTGAAGCCATCCAAGAATTATCTGACCGAGACAAGCTCCTCGTCGATCTACACTATCGCAAAGGCCTCGACCCGAGAGAAATCGCCGCCATTTTGCATACTTCCGAAGCTGCTGTTTACACACAGAAAAGTCGCCTGATCGGTCGACTCAGAGATATTCTCGAAAAAAACCGCTCCCTGTAAGAAATACTCACGCCTCCCGTCTATTCGAGCAAAATCGCAAACCGAATAGGAGGTGTTCCGTGGGTATCCAAAAACATTTCCGGCTCTTTGGGCTTTTACTTTTGACCGGATGTTCTGCTTTAGGACCAGGGCGGTTCATCGAGTCGCCAGAGTCTCAACCCGTTGAACTGGCGATTCGGGCGAATGGGGAGGAAGTGAAAGCGGTATTACATCATGTGATTGTTCCGGATGGGCCTGGATCGTGGGTAAAGGGCGCCACTTGGAACGAAATGGTTATCAGTCTGCAAAACGCCTCGCGCGGCGATGTTACGATCAAGCGAATCAGCGTCATCGATTCCACGGGCCTGTACGTCAATCCCATAATCCCAAACGTGTTGCCGTCGGCAACCGAAAGAGTGGAAAAAATGCAGGGGATGAGTCTACTTATTCAAGGCGTTGGCGTGGCGGGACAGCTGTTGGGCGCTTTTTCGGGCATGCCGCTGCTCGGAATCGCTTCAGGAGCGTTCATAGTAAACGCGCCCGCCGCGCAAGCAGGCGCCTCCGCCAAAGAAATGGACCAACTACTAGCCGAGGTGAAGAGACGAATGCTGGCGTGGCCCATCGAGATGACCGCTGGGGCTACGGTCCGTGGCAGCCAGTTCTTTAGCGCGCCTGATCCTAAGATGCTGGTTATTACCTATCAGACCGCAAAGGGAGAGAAGCATTTGAAACTCGCTCTCGACCAAATCTCATTTGCCGCAGTCAAGAACTAGCCGATCGATTCACATGTCTGCAGAAGGAGCCATCTCGCTTTCACGAGATGGCTCCTTTTCTTTTTATTGAAAATACCTGGTGTAAGAAGTCGGCTGCCGCTGCGTCTATTCGAGCGAAAGATATTCCAAGCAAAGGAGGCCCAATGGACGAACGGCGTACATTCTCAAGCGGATAGGGATTTCATAGTGACAACATGATGGCGGAGGAACATTCCTGCTCGAAAAACTAAGAAAGGAGCGATTAACATGAAGAACAAGCGTATAGTTTTCTTAGCGGCAGCCATAACGTTCGGGTGTTATGCCGAAGGGTTAGCCGGAACGCGCAGCGGCTACAACAGTTTCAATTTCGGCAACAGCCAGGCAGGGGCGAACGGCACCTATAGCGTGGTCGCAGAGAACCGCAGCAACTATTCGCGTATCGATCTCAACGCGACCGGGACCGTGAAGTTTCTGAACAAATCGGCTAAAGGCGTAGAGTTTACTGCCACAACAGAAAACTCGGCCGGACGCAAAAGCGCCGTGTACACTCTTCAAGTCGCTGGTTATGTCGTCGACAGCGGTACGAAGAGTGTCAGTTATGTGTGGAGCAAACCGATCAATCGAACTCTAATTCAGACTTCGGCTACCGTGACGGTCGGGCCGGTGCCCGTCACCATAAGCGGTGCCGTCGGCGGCGGGACAAATATCGGTTACACATTCCAACTCGATCCCGCCGGGGTCGGGGTGAGCGGCAATGCTTCTGCGTGGGCCAGCGGCAATGCGTCGGCGGGAGTCGGAGTAAGGGGTTTTAACGTGTCTCTCAGGTCGGATTTGCAGTTAGCCAAGACGTCGTTGAATCCTTCGGTCCGAGTCACCCCGACAACCTGGTCCGGTAGCGCAAACCTGGTTTTCGATCCGGTTTCCATTAATCTATCCATAGCCTTGCAGACACTAAACCGCGTGCTCTACCAGCTCAACCTGGCGAATTATTCGGCGCCGAGCTCAACCCGCACACTGCTGCAACTGTAAACTCGACGCGGTCTCCTAAGGGCGGGGTGCTGCTCTCTACGGCGCCCTGCCCTCCTTTCATTAAGCTAACTGCCGGTCACAGACTCCAAAAGCACTACCTCCTGTAAGAAATTCAATGTGATCCCGTCTATTCGCTCAAGAAAATCAAATCGAGGTGGCACTATGGAGAAACTTAAGGCTGGAATTCTCAAGACTTGGCGAGGCAGTCGGCGCCGCATTTTGCTCTTGTCGCTGCTGGCGGTAACCGCTCTCGGTTGGCTGGGGAGCTACTACATCATCCAACCTGCCGGATATGCTGGCTTTTCCGCTCCCGTTATCTCGCTGATCCGAGCCACCGCCCAATCGAACTATTCTCCAGGAGTTACCCGCGAAGCCGACAAACCGGCTCCCACACTCGGTCTGCGCAAGGGCGAAAAACTCGCTTATTCCTTCTCTCAGAACCGGATTATCAAACTCACTCCTGGCAGCATTTCCGCCGTTTCTACGGCGGCAAAGCCAATATCCGTTGATATTCGAGTGCGCCAATCCGGCAATCTGGTCGCCCGAGTTTACGATGAGAACGAGGAGGGCTGGACGGTAGGTTTCGAGATGGAAAATGCTCTGGTCGAAATCGATACAAACCAGACCCCTGTGAGCAAGGACATGGCGCAGATGGCGGCGGAAATGAAGGGAGAGGTGCTCGCCTTTGTGCTCAAGTCCGGTCGGCTGCAAAAACTGCTGCTGCCGGATAATATGTCACCGGAAGGCGGTAATCAGTGGAAGGATGTGCTCGCACGCTGGCAGATTGTTCTATCTGACCGGGCCGACGACGCGCATTGGAGCCGCACGGAAGAAGACACGACCGGCACTTATCTGGCCGGATACTCCCGCGTTGCCACCGCAAGGCCGTCTGAACTCACCAAACGCAAGCACCGATATATAACCATTCGAGCGGGAAATCAGACGCCTCTGGCCGCGGCAAATACCGTCTATGGCGCAACTGCGATTAGTCTCAACCCCTACCCTACTTTAATCGAGGGACGCGAGCAGATGAGCGTGCCTGAATTGGGCATCGGTTCGGATGTGGTGTTCGTGTTTCGCCTCAAGAATGGTTCGGCTGATGCCGGTATCGATGAGATCACAAGCGCTTCGAAGGCAGCATCTCTTGAATCGGCGCCGACAAGATTCTCATGGAGCAGCGACCATGTAGCGCCGGCAAACAGCCGATCAGGATCGTCTCGACCGGACGGAAACATCAAAACCGAGCTGGCCCGTCTGAAGCAACTTTTTGCCGACGGTAAAGCCGGCACCCCCGAAGAAGTAAATGCCTTAGGTAGGATCGCGGATTTTATCAAAGCGGATGACTCTGCGATCGACCCAATTTTCGATGAGCTTGCCAGCGCTGCGCCGAACGGAGACATGGCTTCCGCTCTGGCCGGAGTTCTGGGCGCAGCGGGTACGCCTGCAGCGCAACTGGCGCTATTGTCCATTGCCACTAGCGGCGATTGGCCGCGTGGACACCGGCAACTGGCGCTCTTCTCTTTTGCTCAGATTACCGAGCCGGTGCCGCAAGCCGAAACTTGGCTGCAGTGGCTGCACGGACAAGGAGATTCGCTGGCGAACAATGCGCTCTTAGTACTCGCCGCCATGGGCGATCGGCTGCGGGATATCGACCCGCTCCGCTTCAACAGCATCAGCCAATACGTCGGTGATGTCGCGAAAGCCGGAGAGTTATCGCTCAACGATAAGATCGCTGTTCTAAATGCGCTAGGCAATCTTGGGCCCTCAGAGGTGCCGCACTTCGTGAAATCCAATCTCCGCAGCGACGACGCGATTCTCCGGCAGCAGGCGTTGACCAGCCTCCAAAGAAGCCAGAGCAGCGAAGCCTACAACCTGCTCATGGAATCGGTCAGGAACGATCCGGTTGAAACCGTCCGTGCGGCTGCGGTAAAGACCCTCTCAGGAATGTCGCTGGTTTCGAGCCCTGATGAGTTTATCCGGCTCGCATCGAATGACAATTCCGTTCAAGTGCGGCGCGAAGCCCTTGTCGGTCTTAGCCGCTGGGCCGAAGAAAGTCCGAAGGTTTTGGAAGCTTATCAACGCATCGCGCAAAGCGATCGCGCGAACGAGGTAAGAAGTCTAGCCGCTCAGTTGTTGGCCTCGCATACCAGCGCGAGATAAGCTTTCGGAAAGCCTGGGAGAAGGTCATGGAACATGATATCGAGAAACTCTTAAAAAGCGTCGTTACCAAAAGCAGGCAAACACCTTCGCGCCATGATTGCCCGGACGAGGAACGACTGACAAACTATTTCGCCGGCACTTTGCCACAAAACGAAAAAGAGGCCGTAGAATCTCATCTTGCCGCCTGCTCGTTCTGTAGCGATGAATTGGTGAATCTGCGCCAAATCGCAGAGCTTGCCGATCAAGGTCGCGTGCCGCAGCGATTGATCGAGCGGGCCATGGCTCTCGTGCAATCACCCAAGGCTCAGGAAAGTATTCTCGACCTGGTCGTGCGCATCGTGAAAGATTCCATAGAATTGGTGCGCACCTCGGGCCAATGGATGAATCCCGCAATGGCGTTGCCAGCGGGGGTGAGAGGCAAGGCGCAGCCATCGGCCACGACGATTCTTCAGGTAGAGAAAGATGTAGGGCAGCTTAAGGTTGCCGTCGAGGTCGAACTGATCGAGGCGGGTCAATGCCAGGTGGCTGTAGGCGTCAAGGACAGCAGCGGCAATCCGGTTGACAACCTGCGCATCAGCTTGATATCGGAGGGCCGGGAACAGGCCTCCTATTTGACGCGCGGTGGTGAGGCGGTATTTGATCGCATTCCCAAGGGCGACTACGAACTTTCTCTAGCCCGGACCGGCAGCCCGGTTGGAACCATTCGATTGAGGATGGAGAACGGTCACGAGTGATGCGACTCTCGTCCTGGACATAAGCCGGGACGATTCCACGGTCAAAGTCAGCGTTCATGATAATGACGACGGCGGCGCGCGAACGCTGCGCCAGTACGAGGAAATACTGGTCAATTGGAGCGAGGTCGATTCGTGCCGCGCCGAAATTATCACTCTTCTAAACCGCGCCAATAAGCGTTCTCGCGTCACTGCCAACATTCTCGATGACCTGCGCAAGTCCGGACAGCTGCTATTCGATCTGCTTCTGCCGCCGAAAGCGCGAGCGACGCTGGACTCAGCGGCGGCGCAGAATCTGATTCTTCACATCGACGACAAGCTCGTTCACATCCCCTGGGAGCTGCTCTTTGATGGCCGGCAGTTTCTCTGCCGCCGTTTTTCTTTGGGGCGTATCGTTCGAACGCGGCAGTCTCCGACTTCAGTAGCGCACCGTGAATTGAAAGCACCGCTAAAAGTTCTGATCCTCGCGGATCCCCGCGGCGACCTCGAAGCATCGTACCGCGAAGGTAGAGAGATACGAGATTGTCTCGATGGCAGGATGGAAACGTTTCGCGCCAGCCTGAAAATCCACCCCGTTGATATCGCTTACGTCAAAAAGAATATTCGGGACTATGACGTGGTTCACTATGCCGGGCACGCGGACTATCATGCAGAAAATCCGTCCGAGAGCGGCTGGCTATTGAGTGACGGCCGGCTAAAGGCGAGTGAAATCTCCACGATGGGCGGGCTCCAGCCAATGCCGGCGCTGGTTTTCTCCAATGCTTGCCAAACCGGTCAGACAGTCGAATGGCAGATTCAGGAGGGTTACGAGCAGCAAATCTTCGGTTTGGCTAATGCTTATTTGCTAGCGGGCGTACAGCACTACATCGGAACGTTCTGGGAAATTCTGGACGAGCCAGGTTCCTGCTTCTCAAAAAGCTTCTATGGGTTTCTAGCCGATGGCTATCCGATCGGCGAAGCCATCCGCCGCGCCCGCGAACAACTAATCACAACCTACGGCGAAGAGACGATCGTTTGGGCGAGCTACATGCTCTACGGCGATCCGACATTTTCTTTATCGTCTTCACAAAAACAGAAACGAACTGAGACTGTCCCTGTTCCGCCACGCCAGGTCGAGTCCGGCAATCCCAGACGCATCAGCGAAAACGCCAACGTCTTTGACTTCGCAATCACCGACGGCGACATGCGCACACTCGACGGTTTCCACGAAAACCTGAGGACCTGCTGGGACCCGACCCACGCGCCGTAAGTGAGGCAGTCCGGCGCGTTCTCGCTCCGGAAACAGCAGCGAATGAAACTAGATCGCTTTCGTTTCCTCATCCTTCTCTGCCAGCCACGCCACTTCCTCTGCGCGCTCGTAAGGTTTTTATCATATCACGAGCCGCACGCCCGATCGGTTCAACGGCGGCATGTGGTTCGGCCAAGCGCGCATAGATGGAGATTGGCGTGTGTGCCACGGATTTAATCAAACCACCAAAGCCTGCTATGCTAGTTCTAGAGTGACCCTGCAAAGCGCACGTGCCGGAACAAGAATAGTCTTAATTTCTTATGCATAGGGACCCGAGATGATGCAGCGTAGTCCTTTCCTTCCCGCCCTTCGAGGCGCCGGCCCTCTCGGCATAGGATAGAAAGTCGAAAGGTTTTCAGTTGGCCAATCAAGACCGTCTCAATATCGCCGTTTTCATCGACTTCGACAACATCGAGATCGGCGTCAAATCGACCCTCGGAGAGAGTTTCGACGTCGGCGCCATCCTCGACGCCTTGAAAGAGCGTGGCGAGGTGGTCACCAAGATCGCCTATGCCGATTGGACGCGCGCAGGGGAGTACAGTCGCCATCTCACGCAGCACGCCATCCGGCTCGTGCAGCGCAACTTGACGCCCGGCGGTGACAAGAACGGCGCCGACATCAACCTCGCCCTCGACGCTCTTGAAATGGCCTTCACGCACCCGCACATCAACGCCTACGTGATCGTCGGCGGCGACAGCGACTTCCTCTCGTTGGTCGAGAAGCTGAAGCAATACGACAAGAAGGTCTTCGTCGTCGGCGGCCGCGCTTTCACGAGCATTATCCTGCAGCGCAACTGCCATGAGTTCATCGCCTACGAGAACCTCACAGGTGGCCGTCGCTCCGCCTTCAAGGGAGGGCGCCCGGTGGCGCCTTCAGCCCCCAGCCCGATCGCGCAGGCGTTCCCGATCGTGCGCCGGGCGCTGAAGATCCTCTCCGACCGCGAAGTGTCGCCCCAGACCGGGCTCCTGAAGAGCACCCTGCTCCAGCTCGACTCGACTTTCTCTGAACGCAACTTCGGCGCGTCCTCGTTCCTCGACTTCGTCGAAAAGCTAGCCAAGACCGGACTCGTGCAATTGAAGAACACTGGCCGCAGCGTAATGGTCGAATTGAACGAGCAGTTCGAAGAAGGTGACCAGCCAGCGGACCCGCCGGCTGCGCCGGAGAAGCGGGACGACATTCAACCATCTCCCCAGGCAGAGGCCGTCGAGGCGCCCGTCGTAGCGCAGACAGCCGCGGCACCAACGGGCGACCAAGCCGGCGGTGTCCGGCGTGTCGCGGAGATTCTAACGGCCGCGACGACCGCACGCTGGCCAATGTACCTGCGCAACGTCAAGCAGCTGTTGCGCGCCGCCGAGGGAGGATTCGACGAGCGCCGCTACGGCTTCCAGGGCCTGATCGATCTGTTGCGCGCCTGCCAGCGCGAGGGCCTCCTGCGGCTCGAACGCGATCGCCGCGGCGGCCTGCGCGTCTTGAAGGGACCGCTCCTGCAACAAACGACGGCGAATCGGTCTGCTGTCCCGCCACAAGCTCCGCGCGAAGCGGTGTCCGACGAGGGCATGGAATCGATGGACGCCGCTGCGCGCGACCAGCTACTAGAGGAAGTCGATCAGATCGAGCCCGGCAATCGCCTCGACCCACAGCCAGAGGCCATCGACGACGAGGATGCCGCGATCGGCCCCATTCCCATCGACACAACCGCGGAACGCCTCGGCCGCGCCGAGCCGCGCCGTCCGCGCGCCCGCGTCGGGGGCGTAGCTCGGAGCAAGCAAAAGACGACGGCGCCGAAGAAGCCCGCGCCCCGTCCATCCAGCCGATCGCGCAAGCCCGCCCGCCCCGACTCCGGCGGCAAGCACGACAGCTGATGCGGGCGGTGGGCGGCAAGAGGAATTTCGAGAACGTTAGTCAAGTCAGTCAACTACCCAGCAGATTTCCCCTAAGGCTTGCAGACAAGATCTTCGCGTCAACGTCCGGCAATGACTGTTAGGCCCAAGGTAGGGAAATCGCGATCGAAAGCGAAACAGGGAATATCGTCGAGCAACCTCGTCACGATGACAAACGAAACGGCATCGCAGAACGACAACCGGCGCTGACGTCCCCGGCGGCGAAAAATCTCTTCAGCTTCCGCGCGTGCGATGTCGCCATAGTTGATGACCGTCAAAGTAGGCTTGATTTCGTCTAGAAAAGTGACGGCATGCGTAGTGCCGAGTCGATAACGCAAAAGCGTTGTGGTCTCACTAATAATGTCCCAAGTCGTTAGGAACGATACCCCGCAACGCGCCGACTCTTCTGCCAGTTCTTCCGCATGTTCATGATTTTCATCGTCAACGTCGAAACACGCATAAAAGAACGAGGTGTCGCAAAATACACGAGAGGGCAGAGTCACTAGCTGCGCCGGGAAACCCGCCCGTAAAGATGATCCTTCACCCGGCCTGAGACGTTTGTTTTCCGACCCTCTCCGCTTCGGCATCTTGCGCATGAAACCCAGTAACTTCTTCGCTGATCAACCCAGTCGACTTAGTCAACTCCGCCAAGTGCGCTTAGGTTTTCGCGCTGGCGTTTTCCATTACCCGGATTAGCCGAGATTGTATTCCGGATGGGCCGTCATTATAATCCGGATTGGACGAGACAATAATCCGACATGGCCAAGATCGCTGGCACTCTCTATCAACGTTTCTCTGCCGCGCGCGTACGCACGGCACTCGCAGACACTCCAGTGGTGCTGGTCAATGGGCCGCGCCAGTGCGGTAAAACAACTTTGGTTCGACAGCTTGTTGGCGGCGAAAGAGGTTATCTGACCTTAGACGATGACACCGTGCTTGATGCGGCGCGCAACGATCCGGCCGGTTTTGTGCGCTCGCTCGACCGCGTCGTCATCGATGAAGTTCAGCGGGCGCCCAATCTCTTGAGGGCGATCAAAACCTCGGTGGATAACGATCGCCGTCCAGGGCGATTTTTGCTCACCGGGTCGTCTAATTTATTGACGTTGAGCCAGGTGCCCGAGAGTATTGCCGGGCGCATGGAAGTCTTTACTCTTTTGCCGCTTGCCCACGCTGAGATCCGCGGTAAGAAGTCGCCCTTCATCGAACGCGCGTTTTCGGGACACTTGGCAAAGCCGTCCGAGGTTGTGGTTGGACACGACCTGATACACCTCGTCCTCAGCGGCGGTTACCCGGAGATGCTCGGCCGTGCCGACCCGAACCGGCGCCGGGCCTGGGCGCGCGCGTACATAAACTCGATTTTGCAACGCGACGTGCGCGATATCGCCGAGGTAGAAAAGCTCGACCAAACGCCACGCCTGCTACGCGCCATAGCCCTTCACTCAACTCAACTGACCAACTTTACCCAAATCGGCGGCCGGATGGGACTCGACGACAAGACCACGAGAAAATATCTCGGCATTATGGAGCAACTCTATCTGTTACGCCGCGTTGAGCCGTGGTTTCGCAATCGTATCAAGCGCTTGATCAAAACGCCCAAGGTCAATTTCCTCGATTCCGGTCTGCTCGCCGCTTTGCTGGCTACGACCGCTGAACGGGTCGCAAAAGACCGCTCTCTTTTCGGCGTACTTCTGGAGACCTTCGTGTTCGGCGAGATCCTAAGACTTTCTTCGTGGGCTGACCAGGCTTACGCAATTTATTACTATCGTGACAAAGACCAAAACGAAGTCGATATCGTCATAGAAAATGAACTCGGCGAAATCATCGGCATCGAGGTCAAGGCCAGCGCCACAGTGAGCGCAACTGATTTCAAGGGGCTACGCAAATTAGCCGAACTCTGCGGCGCAGAGTTGAAGCTTGGTGTGGTGCTCTATGACGGAGAGAATCTCGTGCCTTTTGGCGAGCGCATGTTTGCCGCGCCGGTGTCTAGCCTTTGGTGTTAAGCTCATTGAGGCAAGCCGCCAGCAGGTGACTATTTCTGGTTGCCCGATCGTGCAAAGGTATTCGCGGACGTCGTTTGAATGTCTGAATCAAACCCAGTCCGGACCATTTTTATGTGAATTGTGAACAAGCTCGATCACATTAGGTTCGGTGCAGCCAATGGCCGTCTGGATCCGGGGCAATTACTGTCTCAGTAGTCTGATGGCAATTTGTCAATGTTTAAAAGTCTGACCCCATAAAATGCAACCATAAAATGCAACGATCATCATCGCGGTTGTCGGTATCCTCAACGCGCTCAAAATCGGAATCCTTACCAACGTTGGGCATCGCCGCGATAACCTCGGCAAACGATCGTTTGCGCGATTTTAACAGAGCTTGAGCGAGAAGAATTCGGATTGACAGTCCTGAAAAAACAAAGCCCCGGCGCTACGTATGCAGCGCCGGGGCTTTGTTTACATTCAGACTGCGCGTCTACGTATCCCGCTCGCTCGTCGGCCCCACCTCGCCCGTGCACCATGGGATAAACGCTTTCATCTTACACGTCGCGCCGTTGCGTTTGAGCTCGCCTTCAAAGATCTTGTGAATTTCGCGTTCCTCATCCTCATACTCGATCTGCCAGCCGCCCTCTTTGATGCTTCGGTCGGCATACTCGCCGCCGCCGCCGCGGCCTTTTTTGTACAAGCCCATATCGCCGGGGCGCAGCGCCAGATAGCGGGCGCGGGTCGTGCCTGAGTTAAAATGTTGGTGGTAGCAGTTGTCGTTGGGGACGGTGACCATGGAGCCTAGCGCCCAGTCGCATTTGATCATGTCGGAGCGGTCTTCTTTGGTCCAGATCAGTGAATAGCCGCCGGTGCCGCTGAGCAGGACCAAGTGCGCGCCCGGGCCGTGGCGGTGCGCTTTTTTATAAGTCCCGATGGGGAACTCTGAAATGTGGCTCTTGGTGTTGTTGTCGCACATTTCCAACATGGCGTTGATGCCGCCGGCGCCGCGCTCTTTCCAGCCGTAGAGCGCCATGTCGGGCGCGTTGGCGATGAAGTTCGACTCCCAGACGCGGCGGGTGTAGAGCTTGCCCTTGCCGCTGAAATAATCTTCCTCGCTGTCATAGCGGCCGGTAAATTTGTAATCGCAGTTGAAAATAAACTTGTTGTCGCGATAAAGGCGGAACATCGGCGGCGCGTTGGTCACCGCGATATAGCGGGTCGGCTCCTGACCGCTGCCGTTAAAATTCTGATACCAGCTATTAAGCGGTATCGAGAACAAGCTGCCCGCCTGCCATTCAAAGCTCGATTTCTTCTTATCGTCCTGCCAGATGGTCGTCGCGCCGCGGCCCGAGACGACGTAAATCGTCTGCTCGTACATGTGATGCTCAGGTTCAGACTTGCCGCCGGGCTTGATCTCGACCACATGGCAGTCGTTGGGCATGTGGTTGTTGTCGATATGGACGACCGCACCGCTGCCACCCTTGCGCTCCCATGGCCCCAATTCGACCTGCGCCAAGCTCTTGAAATAATATTCCTGGTAAACCCTCACCCCTTCGCTCTTGAGCCAGTCCGCGTAGGGATCGGTTTTGAGATAATCTTTGAGACCGTCTTTGGGGGTCTCCGCGACTTTCATATCAGTGCCTAGCATGACCACAGTTGAAGCCCTCCTCGTGAACTTAATGTTGAATATCCGATACCTGATAAACTTGTCAACGCGGCGGAAAGCCGCGCAAAGCCGCTTGGAGTCTCGCGTCAAGAGTTTAACCTCCGGCGTCAGAGCCTCTGCAACATGAAGTCGCTTACGCAGCCCTCGCGTTTTTCTCGCCCCAGAGTGCCCCAGGCGCTGAGTTAGCATCCATTTCTTTTCTCTGCTGCCGGTGCGCGGGAAATTCTGGACGCTTGACGTTACGCCGATACCAGTGCTACGCCAACGCAAGCAAAAACTTTTCGGAGACAGTCAATGAAAATCGTTGTATTTGGACCTGATAAACGAGTGGGTGCGTTGGTGGGCGACACTGTGATCGATCTCAACCGAGCGTCGGCACAGATACCCGCGCGCTTGCTAAACTTCATCGAAGCCGGCAAGGCGGCGCTGGACGAAACCCAGAAGATAATCGCCCATCAGCGCGCGACAACACCGAGCGCGGGCGGCCCAGTCCAGCCGTTGAGCAGCGTGCAGCTGCACGCGCCCTGGCCCGAGCGGCGCATCGCCTGCGTTGGCGGCAACTACGCCAAGCATCTGCTCGGCATGTGGGCCAACCGTCTGGGCAAAACCGATATCACCGTCGAAGAAGTTGCCACGGAGGCGAAGAAAGCCGGCCAGTGGGGCTTTTGGAAAGTGCCGGCGGAAGTTGCCGGACCGGGCGGCACGATACCGTTTCCCAAGCGCGTGACCTATTTCGATTACGAAGGTGAAGTGGCCATTGTCATCGGCAAGCGCGGCAAAAACATTCCGGCAAGTAAGATCAACGAATACGTCTGGGGCGTAACCCTATTCCACGACTGGTCGATCCGTGACGGCGGCGGCACGGATCGCGCGGTGAGTTACAACTTGCAGAAAAATTTCGACGGCGCGGCATCGATGGGACCGTGCATCGTCGTCGGCGAAACCGGCCAACAAGAAGTCGATGTCGAAACCCGCGTCAACGGTGTGGTGCGCCAGAGCTACAGCACCAGCGAAATGATCTGGGACTTCGGCGAAGTGATCGAGTATCTCTCCCAGGACTTCACCTTCGTCCCCGGCGACGTTATCGCCGGCGGCACCTCCGCGGGCACGGCCGCCGACAAGTCGCGCCGGGGCGCCGACGGCAAACGGCCGTTGGATTTGTTTCTCAAAGTCGGCGACGTCGTCGAGGTGTCGTCGTCGAAGATCGGCGCACTGTCGAACAGGATTGTTACCAGCGAATGACCGCCGCGCATTGCATCACTTCGCGCCGGCGCGCTCTAGCAGTTTGACCATTTCGCTGTAGCCGCGCCGGCGCGCGTGCGCGAGCGGAGTTACGCCTTCGCGGTCGGCGATGTTTACGTTGGCGCTGTGGGCGAGGAGCAGCCGCATGATTTCTTGATGCTTGGCGCCGCCGTCGCTCAGAATGATGGTTTCGAGTAACGCGGTCCAACCGAGATTGTTGACGTGATTGACGTCGATCTTGGTCTTCAGCAGCTCACGCACAACTTCCACATGACCGTAGTGGCAAGCCGGTATGAGGGCATTGCCGCCGTATTGGTTGGTAGCGCGCACGTCCGCCCCCGCGGCCAGCAACAACCGGACGATTTCCACATATCCGTGCACCGAGGCGGTCATCAAAGGCGCCTCGGCACCAGATCGGCCTCGTTCACATCGGCGTCCGCCGCGAGCAGGCGGCGCACGACCTCGATGCGGTTTTCATAGACCGCGGCATTGAGTGCGGTCCGGCCGCGGTCGTCCTTGGCTTTGGCGCTCGCCCCCTCTTTCAACAGACGGTTCACTGTCGTTAGGTCGCCCGCGGCAGCGGCGCGAATCAGCGTCGCGTCACGCTCAGCGCTGAATTGGGCACACAGCGTCCCGGCGGATAGAAGCAACAAGACAATAGATATCGCGGGTCTTGCGAAGCAATTCACGAATCCCTTTTTTGCGCCTTTCGCGCATTTTGCGGTTAATTCCCAATCCGCCTAATTTTCTTCCTCCCCCAACATCGTGCCGCGGCACTTCTTAGCGCCGCAGTAGCAGGCGTGCTCGCGTTGGGCCTTTTCGGTGTGCGGCTCGCCTATCTGCAAGTTGTAGTCGTAGGTCAGCTCTTCGCCGGGTCCGATGACACGCAGCGCGTGGATAAAAATCCGATCCTTCTCATCGATGATTTCACAGTTGGGCGCGCAGGAGTGATTGATCCAGCGCGCCGAGTTGCCGCGGCGCGTGGCGTCGATGACGGTCTGATCATTGACCGTGAAAAGCATCGTGTGCGCCGAGTTCGCGTGTAGCTCGCTGTAGCGCTCATCGGCTGCTTCATGGGAAATCCTTTCGCCTTTGTACTCGATGACGCGCACGCCTTTGGCGATCCATGTCAGCGCGAACACCCCGAGGCCATGAATGGACGAGCGGCGCACGGCAAAGCGCCGCTCGCGCTTGGCTTTGGGCGCCAATTTTTTTCTTGTTTGCATTTCCGTAGTCATGTCACCGATCACCTTCGCACAGCGGCAGCCGCAAGAAAAATCATGTTTTCGCGCTTTCACTTCCCGGTCAGCTCGATTGAGCGCAAAAATAGGCTTTGACAGAAGTGGCGTATCACGCTTCAACTTCCGAGGAAAATCATGCCTAAGCTTGGACAAACCCGGGCAATAATTTTGACTATTGGCTATCGCTGTCTATCGTTTGCGCAAGGCTACTTTCAGAGGTCGTGTCGACTGTGCTTTGTCAGAATTTGGTCGATAGATACCTACTGAGCCCCCATGTTCGAGACTTCGATCAACAATTACTTCGGCATCACCACCGAGAGATTCTGGCAACAACTCCTCGCTGGCGCTGCCGGCGCACAGGTCATCGCCACCCTAAAAGCGCAGGCATCGAAGCCGCTCGCGTCTGAAGACTGGCCCATCGTTCTGTCCGGCGTAGCGGCCCGCGCCAAAGATCTTTTAGACGTCGACATCGCTTGGGTGGTCGTTTCCGGCTGGGGCAAGTACCGCGAGCTGATGGAATATGCCATCGCCGACCGTCACAATCCGCGCGACACCCATCTCGTGCCGTTGAGCAAACATACCATGACGGTCGACTACAATCCGTTTCTTGAAGTGCGCTACGACGGCCAACCCTTGGGCAAGGTTGTCTTCGACGTGCAGCTGACTTTCGACCTAGAGGGTTTTGTCCTGACCCTTCAAGATAGCAAAATCAGAAAGGTGCGCACCGGCAGCTGCGCCGCGCAGGGCAAGATCGAATTCGCCGGCCACTGCTTGGTTGAAAAATCACTCACAAAGATCGCGCTGCCCAATGTGGTCAATCTCGGCGAAGGCGTCGACCTACCCTGCAGCGACAGCGAAGCTTTTCAGTAACTTCTCCGAGTTCCTACTTCGACGGGTAGCGCTTGGCCATCTCGTTGAAAAATCCTTCTTTCTCCAACTCCTGCAAAAAACTCATATCGACAAACTGCTCGGGCTTGGCGCTCTTGGCCTGCGGCATGGTCGGCGCTAGGCGGTCCAGAAGAAATTGCAGTCCTTTCAACGTCGGGTATGGCCGTTTGGGCGTGGTGCTGACGTAGGCTTGGTACGATGTTTCGAGCACATCGGCGTCGTTGGTGCGCATGTATTTGCTGAAGACCTTTAGCGCGCTGGATTTATTGCTGTAGATCGAGTGGATGCCCTCCACGTAGCCCTTGAGCGCCGATTTGACCACGTCGCGGCTGCTTTTAATGAAGACGCGCGTCGTCGCCATGCCGTTGCCTTGCACTTCGACTTTCAGATCGGGAATCTTGAGCAACTCCACCAAGCCCATGCGCTTGGCGATCGGCAGCGTCGATGAATTGAAAACTCCCGCATCGATCTTGTTGGCGGACATGGCGGCGATGCGCTCCGCGTCGGGGCCGCCGGGGATCAACTGCCAATCTTTGTCCGGGTCGATTTTCAGATGTTGGGCAAGAATAATCGCCGCAAAATGCGTCGCCGCACCGTAGCCGCTGATGCCAAAACGTTTGCCCTTGAGCTGTTCGAGCCGGGTTATTTCCGGGCGCGCAAACACGGTGGAGTCGTAGTAAATTTCCACGCCGCCGATCAGCACCAAATCATGCCCCGCGAGCGACGCCTGGACGACTTGGCCGATACTCATCAGCGGCGGATCGCCGGCGGCCAGAGCTTGGATCGCCAGCTGCCCGCCACGCAGAAAAATCGGCTCGACGTCCAGACCATATTTCTTGAAGAGGCCTTCTTCCTTCGCCACCCAAATATGTCCCTGACGAAACCCGAGGGACGGATAACCGAAGCGAACCCTCTTGAGCTCCTGGGCCGTCGCCAGCGACGCCACTGCATTGAGCCCCATCAGCAAGGCCGTCGACAAGAGCAATCGCGCAATCAACATGGTTTTCCCCCGGCAGATGGTATTCCGTGCAATCAACATTTGCCATTTTGCCGACCACCGAGCAAGACACCGCCCACCCCGTGGCACGAAACTCTAGCTGTGCTAATATAGCCGCTCCAATCCTCATAAGGAGATTTCGTTATGCGCAAATCAGTTAGAGCGTTGGCCTTGCACGGTTTTTTGGCTGGCCTGTCATTCGCGTTATTTTCCATTGGCGTAGTGCCGGTGGCGGCGCAGGAACTTGTCAAACTCCCCTACGTGCCAACGCCTCAGAAAGTGGTCGATGAGATGATCAAGCTTGGCGAAGTCAAAGCGACGGACTACGTGATCGACCTTGGTTCTGGCGACGGCCGCATTATCATCACCGCGGCAAAGACCGCCAAAGCGCGGGGGTTGGGAGTCGACATCGATTCTAAACTGGTTGAGCTCAGCAACAGCAACGCCAAGAGTGCAGGCGTTGCAGATCGCGCCGAGTTCGTCGAGCGCGATATGTTCAAGACCGACATCAGCAAGGCCAGCGTCTTGATGCTCTACGTCTTGCCGGAGTTCATGCAAAGGCTGCGCTCCAAAGTGCAAAACGAACTCAAGCCCGGCACCCGCGTGGTCGCCCACGACTATCACATGGGCGACTGGTACCCGGACCGCATCGTCGAGCTGACCGTGCCGGAAAAGATTGAGGCCAACGGAACCGATAAAGCTTATCTTTACTTGTGGGTTGTGCCGACCATGGTGCAAGGTAGTTGGAATGTCCAGTTCGAACCGGCGGGAAAGGTCGACCCGCTCATTTTCGCTTTCAATCAGAATTATCAAATGATCAGCGGCGCCGTTGTCGGTCCCGGGCAACCCAAGATCGAGGACAGCAAGCTAAACGGCGACGAAATCAGTTTTACGCTGACCATGCGCTCGACGCCCTATCAATTCACCGGCAAGATCATGGGCAACACGATCGAAGGCAAAGCCCTTGCCGCCGGTGCCAAGGAAGCGATGCCGTGGAAAGCGACTAAAGCGAAATGACGAGTGGAGCTAAGGTCCGCGCTGTTCCGCCATCCTAGCGCCTACCCAATCGACGACTGCGGGTACGCCGGCGCCGGCCTTTAGATCGGTAAATAAAAACGGCCGCGCGCCGCGCATTTTTTTGGCATCCCGTTCCATCACGCCGAGATCGGCGCCGACGTGGGGCGCCAGGTCGATTTTGTTGATCACGAGTAAATCGGATTTGGTAATCCCGGGGCCGCCCTTGCGCGGGATCTTGTCGCCGGCGGCAACGTCGATGACGTAGATCGTCAGATCGGCAAGTTCCGGGCTGAACATGGCGGCTAGATTATCGCCGCCCGACTCAATTAGAATCAGATCAAGATCAGCAAAGCGGCGCGTGAGCCGATCTACGGCTTCTAAATTAATCGACGCATCCTCGCGAATCGCTGTGTGCGGGCAGCCGCCGGTCTCCACGCCGATGATGCGCTCCGGCGCCAGCGCCTGATGGCGCACGAGAAACTGCGCGTCTTCTTCCGTGTAGATATCGTTGGTGACGACGGCGAGATTATAGCGCTCGCGCAGCTCACGACAAAGGGTGAGCGTCAACGCAGTCTTGCCCGAGCCCACCGGGCCGCCAATGCCAACGCACAGCGGTTGATCTTGCTGCATGGTGATCCCTAAAATTTAGCGCTACAAACGTTCTTAGGCCTTGTCAGGGCGACCGGCTGGTCGCCCAATTTACGAGCGAAACAACCTTGTGTACTGCGTCTCGTGCCGGCTCGATAGAATGGCCAATTGCGGCATGAAACCGCCGAGCTCGTCATCGCTCAATTGCGCCGCAGTCTCTGTGACACGCACGACATGATCACTCAGCGCCAATAAAATCTGCTGCCCCTGGGTTTGGCCCAACGGCACGGTCTTGATCGCCGCCATAATCTGATTCTCCAGCCAGCCCCAGAGATACGCCGCCAGTGCTTCTTGCGCGGCGATTTGCCAGTGGGCTACTGCCATTCCAAACCCGGTGGGAAAAGCTGTTTCCGCCAAGCTGCGGAGATGGCCCAGCGCGCGCGGCTCAAGATCCCCGAGTTCACCAAACAGGCGCGTCAAGGAGAACCCCATCTGCACTGTTTCCGCGCGCAGCTCCGCAGTTTCTCGCCCGGCAAGAAACAAATCGTTCCAACGATTCACTGCGGCGAAATCGTTTGCTTGCCACGCGGCGATCAGCCGCAACAACAGCGGCGCTTCAAGCCGCCCGAGGGAATACTCCAACACATCGCCGATCCAGCGCTTTGTCGTCGCTGCATCGGTGACAATCCCCGCGGCAATCGCCGCCTCCAACCCTTGCGAGTAGCTGTAGGCACCCACCGGCAAAGCCGGGCTGGCCAACTGCAATAGACGCAGGAGGCGAATATCCGCGTGACCGTTCATGACTTCGCATGCGCCATGTCGCCGTTGCCGTACTCGTGAATTTTCGCGGCACCGTCGCTGCCGTGCGAATGACGGCTGGAATAGGCGCCCGCCTCGGGTTCGAACACCGCTTCTGTGCAGATCAGATTGGCGCCCAGACTTTTCAGCATCGCTTCCAGGACGTGGTTTCGGTGGATGCGCAAAAAGCCCGCGCAGACCTGGGTGGGTGCGTGACGATTGCCAAGGTGATACGCGGCGCGAGTCAATTCTTCCGGCGTCGCAAAGGATGCTTGCACGACGATCTCGGCAGCGGCAACCACTTCGACCACACGGCCATCGGTTGCAACGAGCAGTTCGCCGCCGCGCAGCGACTCACCGCGCGGCAAACGAACGTGAACGTTCTCGCCGTCGGACAGACTGGCATCGAGCCAGCGTTTTTGCCGTGACTCATAGGTCAGCGGCAACTGCGCGTCGATGCGCAGGTCGGCACGGCGTTCGATGCGTTTGATAATTTCTACCATCAGAAAAGAAAGTAGCGCTGCGCCAGCGGCAACACGTTGGCCGGCTCGCAGACCAGCAACTCGCCTTCGGCGCGCACCTGATAAGTTTCTGAGTCGACCTCGATCTTTGGCTGCCAGTTGTTGTGCACCATATCTTTCTTTCTTAGCTTGCGGGTGCTTTTCACGGCGACCAACGGGCGCGATAATTTGAGTTTTTGCAGCGCCGGATTTTTCAACGCCGCTTTCGAAATAAACGTCGCCGACGTATTCAAAGCTTTGCCGAAGCTGCCGAACATCGGCCGGTAGTGCACCGGCTGCGGCGTCGGGATCGACGCATTGGCGTCACCCATCGCCGCGGCGGCGATCATGCCGCCTTTGACAATCAAATCCGGCTTGACGCCGAAGAAGGCCGGTTTCCAGAGCACGAGATCGGCCAATTTGCCTTCAGCGATGGAACCGACAACGTCTGCGATACCGTGAGTAATCGCCGGATTGATGGTGTACTTGGCGATGTAGCGTTTCACCCGACCGTTGTCGTGGCACGCTGGATCGCCGCGGAGAGAACCGCGCTGAACTTTCATCTTGTGCGCCGTCTGCCAGGTGCGAATGACAACCTCGCCCACGCGCCCCATGGCCTGCGAGTCGGACGACATCATCGAGAACGCTCCGAGGTCGTGTAGGATATCCTCCGCCGCGATCGTCTCTTTGCGAATGCGCGATTCGGCGAACGCCATATCTTCGGCGATGCTTGAATCCAGATGATGGCAAACCATCAGCATGTCGAGATGCTCGGCGATGGTATTCACGGTGTAGGGCCGGGTCGGATTGGTCGACGACGGCAGCACGTTGGCTTCGCCGCAGACTTTGATGATATCCGGCGCATGGCCGCCGCCGGCGCCTTCGGTGTGAAACGTGTGAATCGTCCGCCCTTTGAACGCTTTGATCGTCGCTTCGACGAAGCCCGATTCGTTCAACGTGTCGGTGTGAATCGCCACCTGCACATCGAGCTTGTCCGCTACTGACAAACAATTATCGATGGCCGCTGGCGTCGTGCCCCAGTCTTCGTGCAACTTCAAACCGATAGCGCCGGCGTTGATTTGTTCGATCAACGGCGCCGGCAAGCTCGCGTTGCCCTTGCCGAAGAAACCGAGGTTCATCGGAAACGCTTCGGCGGCTGCGAGCATTGAGTAAATGTGCCATGGACCCGGCGTGCAAGTCGTCGCGAAAGTCCCAGTGGCCGGACCCGTACCGCCACCGAGCATCGTCGTCACCCCCGACATCAACGCTTCGTCAATCTGCTGTGGACAGATGAAATGAATATGCGAATCGATGCCGCCGGCGGTGACGATCTTCCCTTCGCCGGCAATGATTTCGGTCGCTGCGCCGATGGCAATCGTCACGCCTGGTTGAATATCGGGGTTGCCGGCCTTGCCGATCTTCCAAATGCGGCCGTTCTTAATACCGATGTCGGCTTTGACAATGCCCCAGTGATCGACGATCAGTGCATTGGTGATCACCGTGTCGGCGACCTTCGCCGCCGGCAGTTGGCTCTGCCCCATGCCGTCGCGAATGACTTTGCCGCCGCCGAATTTCACCTCGTCGCCGTAGACCGTCAAGTCTTTTTCGACCTCGACCCACAGTTCGGTGTCGGCGAGCCGCACCCGGTCGCCCACCGTCGGCCCAAACATCTCCGCATAGGCGTGGCGGCCGATCTTCATTTCACCGCTCCCATGACTTTGCCATTGAAGCCATAAATCTTTCTCGCGCCGGCAACGGCGACCAGCTCCACGGTGCGGGTCTGTCCCGGTTCAAAACGAACCGCGGTGCCCGCGGCGATATTCAAACGAAAGCCGCGCGTCTTCGCGCGCGCGAACTTCAACGCCTCGTTAGTCTCGAAGAAATGATAGTGCGAACCCACCTGAATCGGCCGATCTCCACTGTTGGTCACGGCTAGTGTCACGGTCTTGCGACCGAGGTTGATTTCAAGCTCACCGTCGACAACTTGGATTTCCCCGGGGATCATCACATCTCCTCACGTGAGGGCAAGGGCGACCGCCGGTCGCCCCTACAGCTTGTTCCTAGACTATCGGATTATGCACCGTCACCAATTTCGTGCCATCCGGAAACGTTGCTTCAACTTGAATCTCCGAGATCATTTCCGGCACACCTTCCATGACATCGTCACGTGTCAACAATGTCGCGCCCCAACCCATCAGCTCCGAAACGCTCCGGCCGTCGCGCGCCCCTTCCATGATCGCCGCGCTAATAAATGCGACGGCTTCCGGATAATTTAACTTGAGACCGCGCGCCTTGCGCCGCTCGGCGAGCAAAGCAGCGGTGAAAATTAGTAGTTTATCTTTTTCGCGTGGCGTTAGTTCCATTTGTGGCTCCTGCAAAGTGCGAATCGAGGATAGAGGATCGAAGATAGAGGATTGCGCCTTCCCCCTCCATCCTCCATACTCAACCCTCGATCTTCCAACTAAGTCCGCCAAATTCTTGGCTCGATCCCCTCGCGTCTTAACAACGCCGGCCGCAATATCCGCCACAGCTCGAAGAAATATTTTTTCGCTGCTTCGCTCGAATCACCGAGATAGCGCGCAACGAGCACACCCGGCAACAACGTCACCGCGCCGTCACCCCCGACTGGTGCAGCTTGCCGACAGAGGCCGAGCAGTGCCACGCTCAATTGCGGCGCCGCCGCGATCAAAGTTCCAACCACCGGTTGGTCGGCCAACAGCGCTGGCGAGCGCAGTCCAGCGCCGCCGCCTTCTAAACAAGCCCGCTCAAGCAGCAGCGGCTTTCCGCCACGATCGATCAACGTGCGCGCGAGCCACTTTCCGTTCGTGAAGCGCTCCCCCGCGCCGCTTCGGCCCAAACAGAGGATTTCCCAGCCGATGTAGCAAGATTCGGCACCGAGCCGCACCTCGGTTTTCTGCTCCGCCAGCGCGGCGTCAAAAACGATGGTCTCCTGCGGCAGCCATTCCAGCGTGGTATCCGGACCGAGGGTAAATTGGATATTCTGCGTAGCCGTGGGACCGGCGCTACGATACCATTTGGTTGCACCTGGAGTGGTCAGCAGGACGGAGGAGCCTGGCTGCACGGTCGCGCCGAGGTCGAGTCGGTCGCCGCCAGCGATCCCTCCCGGCGGGTGAACAATGATCGTGTGACACACGGCATCGCCTTCGGGATAAAGCGGCTTTTGCACGACCAGCGGCCCATCATGCGCGCGCCGCGCAAGCACGGTGCGCCGGCCGCGCTTGGCGAACTCCAGCGCCAATTGCGCCTGCCAAGCTGGCGCCCTGGAAGCGGCGGCCTGAGACATCGGAGGTTACACCGCTAACATCTTACGCACGGCGTCGCCAGAAAGATCGTCGCGGCCGCCGGCATGGACCACAGCGCCGCGATCGAGCACACAGTACGCATCGCAAATCTCACGCGCGAAGTCGAAATACTGCTCGACCAGAAGGATCGCAATCCTTCCCTCGCTCTTGATGCGGCGCACCGCGCTCTTGACCGCCGCAATTTCCGGAGACTCACGCTGGCCGCTTTTGACGCGATGCAAGACTTTTTGGATCTGGCTGATGACACTCGGCTGAATGCCTTCCGTCGGCTCGTCGAGAATCAAGAGCTTCGGCTTCGTCAACAGCGCCCGGCCGATCGCCAATTGTTGTTGTTGGCCGCCGGAGAGATCGCCGCCGCGCCGTTTGGCCATCTCTTTAAGCACGGGAAACATCTCGTAGATATCCGCATCGATGGATCGGCTTTTCTGCCCCGCCAGACCGGTCAACAGATTCTCTTCCACCGTCAGCCGCGGAAAAATTTCCCGCCCCTGCGGCACGTAGCCGAGACCCAAGCGCGCGCGGGAGTAGGATGAAGCGTTCGTAATATTTCGGCCGTCGAAGTTGATCGTCCCAGAACGTACCCGTTCGACGCCCATGATTGCTTTTAGCAGCGTGCTCTTGCCGACGCCGTTGCGGCCGAGCACAGCGGTGCAAGTACCCGCCGCGACTTCCAAGGAGACATCGTTGAGCGTGTGGCTGCCGCCGTAGTAGTGATGGAGCTTTTCGATGCGCAGCATCAGCGTCCCAGATAAACCTCGATTACCCGCTCGTCGTTTTGCACCGCTTCCATGGTTCCTTCCATCAAGACGCTCCCTTCGTGCAGCACTGTGACCTTGCGCGCCAGCGACGCCACGAACGCCATGTCGTGCTCGACGACCACCAGTGAATGTTTACCCTCCAGTGAGAGAAATAGCTCCGCGGTCCGTTCGGTCTCCTCATCGCTCATGCCGGCCGCCGGCTCGTCGAGCAACAAGATTTGCGGCTCTTGCATCAGCAGCATGCCGACCTCCAGCCATTGCTTTTGGCCATGCGACAAGCGGCCGGCAGGCTCGGCCATGCGCTCTTTCAAATGCACCCGCTTGAGCATCTCATCAATGCGATCTTCTTCTTCTAAGCTGCGCCGGTGAAACAGGGTCTTCCACACGCCTTTAGGACCGTTCATCGCCAATTCGAGATTTTCAAAAACCGTCTGCTGCTCGAAGACGGAGGGCTTTTGGAATTTGCGGCCAATACCAAGCCGGGCGATTTCGTACTCGCTGCGCCGGCTAAGGTCGATGGTCTGGCCCAGATAGACGCTGCCCGAGTCGGCTTTTGTCTTACCGGTGATAACGTCCATCATAGTGGTCTTGCCGGCGCCGTTGGGACCGATGACGCAGCGCAGCTCGCCGGCGTCGATAGAAAATGAAAGCTCGTTCAGCGCCTTGAAGCCGTCGAAGCTCACACTCACGCCGTCGATGTAGAGGACAACGCCATGCGAGACATCGATGCGGTCGCGTTCGACTACATGGCTTTCCCCGGAAATGCCGATGCCGTCGAGGTCGGAAACCGCCGTCGTCACTTGGCACCACCGCGCCGCAAGACCATCACTCCTTGCGGCAAGAACAACGTCACGATAACGAACAAGGCGCCGAGAAAGTAAAGCCAGATGTTGGGCCAGGCAATAGTCAAATAGCTTTTGGCGGCGTTGACCAGCCCGGCTCCCACTAAAGGTCCGACCAATGTACCGCGCCCGCCCACCGCGACCCAGATAGCGATCTCGATCGAATTGGCCGGCGACATCTCGCTCGGATTGATGATGCCCACTTGCGGCACGTAGAGCGCACCGGCGACGCCGCACAGGAGCGCCGACACCGTCCAGGCGAATAATTTATAATCGCGGGTATTGTAGCCGGAAAACATCGCGCGCGACTCGGCGTCGCGGATCGCCGTCAGCACACGGCCGAATTTCGACGCGACGATGAAGCGGCAGACAATGAGAGTCAGAATCAAACACCCGCCGGTGATGGCGAAAATCGCCACACGCGTGCCGGGATGCGCTAACGAAAAACCGAGCACCCGTTTAAAATCGGTGAAGCCGTTGTTGCCGCCGAAGCCGGTGTTGTTGCGAAAAAATAACAGCATCAAAGCGTAGGTCAGCGCCTGCGTGATGATCGAAAAGTAAACCCCTTTGATGCGCGAGCGAAAGGCGAACCAGCCGAAAACATAAGCAAGCAGGCTGGGGACGAGCAGAATCTTCAACAGCGCCACAAAAAAGTACTCGCTGCCGGCCCAGTACCAGGGAAATTCCTGCCAATCAAGAAAAACCATGAAGTCCGGCAGATGGCTGCGATACTGTCCCTCGGCGCCGATCTCGCGCATCAGATACATGCCCATCGCGTAGCCGCCGAGGGCGAAATACAAACCATGTCCTAGCGAGAGAATGCCGGCGTAGCCCCAGATGAGACCGAGCGCCAAAGCGACGATCGCGTAGCACATGATCTTGCCGACCAGCAAGAGGTAGTAATCGGATAGATGAAAAAGACTGCCTGCTGGCACGAGCAAACGCAGCGCAGGAACCACGATCAACACCACGGCGGCAAACCATGCCAGATAAAGCCAGCCGCGCCGGTCGTAAAGTTGCGCGATGCGCGTCATCTCAGCTGTCGGCCGTGCGCCCTTTCAGCGCAAACATGCCCTGCGGCCTTTTTTGGATAAACAGGATGATTAGGATAAGCACAAAAATCTTGCCGAGCACGGCGCCGGCGAAAGGCTCGAGAAACTTGTTTAATTCGCCCAGACTCAATGCCGCCACGATGGTGCCGGCCAATTGGCCGACGCCGCCGAGCACGACGACCATGAAAGAGTCGACAATGTAACTTTGCCCCAAGTCGGGGCCGACATTGCCGATCTGCGACAACGCGACGCCACCCAGTCCGGCAATGCCCGAGCCGAGACCAAAAGTCAACGCGTCGACGCGGGGCGTTTGAATCCCCATGCAATCGGCCATGGTGCGGTTCTGCGTCACCGCGCGCACATAGAGCCCGAGCCTCGTGCGCGCCAAGAACAGCCAAACCAAGAACAATACGAAGCCGGCAAAACCGATGATGACAATACGATTGTAGGGCAAGACGACATCGGCGCCCAGATCGAAGCCGCCGGACATCCAGGTGGGGTTGGCGACCTCGACGTTTTGCGCGCCAAAAACATTGCGCACGACTTGGATCAACATCAAGCTGATGCCCCAGGTCGTTAGCAGCGTTTCCAGCGGACGGCCGTAAAGGAAACGAATCACGCACCGCTCCAGGGCGATGCCGACTAGCGCAGCGACCAGAAATGCTGCCGGCACCGCCGCGACCAGATACCAATCGAGCGCTGCCGGCCAGTAGACGCGAAAGAGCGTCTGCACCCAGTAGGTCGCATAAGCGCCGAGCATCAACATTTCGCCATGGGCCATGTTGATGATGCCCATCAAGCCGAAGGTGATCGCCAAGCCCAGGGCGGCGAGCAGCAGCACACTGCCCAGGCTGAGTCCGCTAAACAGGGCGCCGGCAATCTGCGGGATCAAGTTTCGCTGCTCGATGGCGGCCAGCGCCTTTTGCGCTTCGCCGCGCACCTCGGCATCCGGCTCCGCCGGACTGCCGTCGTTATTTTTTTGTAATAGAGAGCTAAGAATCTGCCTGGCCTGGGGGTTGGAGCTGGCGCTGAGCAGCTGCACCACTTGGCGGCGCACCGCGGGTTCACTGCTTTTCAATTCAACAATCGCACGCGCTTGCGACAACAATGCTTTGATTTCCGCATCGGCCTCTTTTTCTAAAGCAGTCTTGATCAATGGCAGCATTTCTTCGCTGGGTTCGCCGCTGATCGTTTTCGCCGCGGCGAGCCGTTCGGCACGCTCGCCAGACGCCAACCGGAGCGCGGCTATGGCGCCGTCGAGCGCCGCGCGAATCCGATTATTGACGGTAATTTGCTCGGTTTTGCCCGCCGCCCCATCCACGGCCGCTCCAGTCACCGCATCAGTGACTTTGCCGTCGCCAACGAGAACCGGCCGGCCATTGAACAGATGCAACGCGTCGTCTTGCATCGCCTTAAACAAAGGCAGCGCCGCGCTCTCCCCTGACGCCACCAGTTTGTTAATCGCTGCGATCCTCGCGTCGGCGTCCTCGGCGCCCAACTGCTTGACCATCGACTCGTCGAGAGCATGGCCGAGCGCGGTGAAAAGAAATGCTCCCAAGAAGGCCGCGGCCGCAAGTCTCTGTTTAGAGATGAAGTGCATCTAGTGTTCGCAGACTAAAAATCGCAGAGGGCGAACAACCCGCCCTCTGCCAGCAAAATAGTTACTTCTTCGCGACGATCTCAGGCTCGTCCTTTTTCTTCTCGTTGCCTGCAATGAATGGGCTCCAGGGCTTTGCCTTGACTGGGCCTGAAGTTTTCCAAACCACGTTAAATTGGCCATCCGCCTTCACTTCACCGATGAATACCGGCTTGTGCAGGTGATGATTCTTCTCGTCCATCTTGGCCGTGAAACCGGACGGCGCCTTGAAGGTCTGCCCCGCCATGGCGCCGATGACTTTATCCGTATCCGTCGATTTCGCTTTCTCCACTGCCTGCTTCCACATGTAGATGCCGATGTAAGTCGCCTCCATTGGATCATTGGTCAGCGGCTTGTCTTTATGGCCCGCCAGCCCTTTGGCTTTCGCGTAGGCGAACCATTTCTTGGTAAACTCTTCGTTGGTCGGATTCTTCAAGGATTGAAAATAATTCCACGCTGCCAAATGGCCGACCAGCGGTTTGGTATCGACGCCGCGCAGCTCTTCTTCACCGACGGAAAAAGCCACCACCGGCACATCCTTGGCTTTCAATCCCTGATTGCCCAGCTCTTTGTAGAAGGGCACGTTGGAATCGCCATTGATGGTCGAAATCACCGCGGTCCGTTTGCCTTCGCCGGCAAATTTTTTGATCTTGCCGATGATGGTCTGGTAGTCCGTATGGCCGAAGGGCGTGTACTCCTCCATGATGTCGGACTCGGGAATATTTTTCGATTTCAAAAACGCACGCAAGATCTTGTTGGTCGTCCGTGGATAAACATAGTCGGTGCCGAGCAAGACAAAGCGCTTGGCGCCGCCGCCATCCTTCGACATCAGATACTCTACCGCGGGAATCGCCTGCTGGTTCGGCGCTGCGCCGGTGTAGAAAACGTTTTTTGACAGCTCTTCGCCTTCGTACTGGACCGGATAAAAGAGCAGGCCATTCAACTCTTCGAAAACCGGCAAGACGCTCTTGCGCGATACCGATGTCCAGCAGCCAAACACCGCAGCGACTTTGTCCTGAGCGATCAACTGCCGCGCTTTTTCGGCGAACAACGGCCAGTTCGACGCTGGATCGACGACCACCGGCTCGATTTTCTTGCCCAGCACGCCCCCCTTGGCGTTGATTTCGTCAAAGGCCATCAGCGCCATGTCTCTTAAAACCGTCTCGCTAATCGCCATCGTGCCGCTGAGCGAATGCAGCACACCGACTTTGATCGTGCCTTGCGCCTGCGCCTGATTCAGGCTCGCTAACGCCAGCCCGACGCTGAGCGCCGCTACGGCAAACATTTTGATAAACTGGCGCCGCTTACGCCCAGCCAGCGACCTAAAAGCATTCATGAATTCCTCCTCTATTGTGAAGTCCGTAATTTTTCAAAGCACCTAAAACAAGAATTGAGTTTGCAGCCGGATGCGGTGCGCATCACGCACGCTTGGCTGACCGCTGAATCTGCTGTTGTCGAGGAAGCTGTAGTCGCTCTGCAGCTTCAGATTGTGGCCGTAGATGTAATAATAATTGAGACCGGCCGTATACGCGGTGGTTTTCCGCGCCACTCCAGCGACGTTCGCCTTGTCGAACTCGACGCCGGAAATACGGCCAGCCAGCTCCAACTTCGCCGGAACCACATAGAAACCGAGCTGCGAGTAATAACCCCAGTTGTCACCGGAAGAGCGGCCGGGGGTGGTAAAATGATCATGCCGGTAATAACCCGCCGCCTGCAGCGCCAGCCGTTCCCAGCGAAAGCCGAGGTCGAGAGTCAGGTTCGTCGTGGTATCTTTGCGCACCAGGTTTTGAAATGACGAACCACCTTCGATCGGGTTATAGGCGGCCGCAAAACCGACGGACAATTCCGGATCGGCGGCCGGCTTGGGAGAGCTTTCGTTGTATCCATAGGGCTTGAGAATATCTAATTCCAGCCGGCCCAAAGCGCCCATCCGGCTCGAGAAGTTCTGTTGTCCGGGAGCGTCGAGAGCGCGAATGCTGTTGAGCGCCGCCGCATGGTAAGAAAGCGGTCCGATTTTTCCGGAAACATGCGCGCCGATTGAGCGCGGCAAATTGAACGCGTAGTCCGCCTCGGATAAATCGGAGAACAGCAGGTTGCCAGGGTGCGTGTAGAACTGCCGGCTGTACGGCAGCACGAAGCGGCCGACTTGCGCGCCAAACTCCGGCGCGTAACCGTATTTCATCCACCAGTCGAGCATGGTTATGTTGTTGTTGTTGCCAAGCGTGCTGCCCTGGATCTGCATAAAATAAGACAGCTTGGGATCGAAAACCTTTCCTGACAGCGCCAACCGCGCCAGCCCCACGTCAAACGTGTGATTGGTGCTGGTATTCTCGGCCTTGTTAAATGTGTAGCGGAATTGGCCGAAGCCGTTAGCGACCAAAGAAAACGGCTTATCCTTGCTGCGAATGTAAAAACCGTCTTCATAACCTGCTTCAATCGCGGGCAACTTGGCGAGGGCCTCCGCTTGCGCCTTCGCCTGAGCTTCGCCCTTCGTCTCTTGGGCTTGCACGCGCTTTTCGAGCTGCTCAATGTAAGCCCGCTGTTTGGCCAACTCCTCCCGCAAGACTTTCAAATCGAGATCCGCCTCACCAGCGAATCCTCGCGCCGTTGCTGCAAGCAGCCCCAGTACAGTGGCGCACAGGGACCCGCGCGCCGCCGGTGTCTCAATCGACCCATGGTTCTCCTCCTATGAAAAATTACTGTCTTATGTTGGAGACCCGTCGTTGGGTCGAGCGAAGAACGCCGGTGTTCCTCACCGGGTAACAGGCGATAGCAACTCTTATGCCGCAGGCTATCGAGCTAGGCGCGGCGGGATGGCCGCGAAAAGATGATGAATTATTGCGTATGGCTGTGCAGTGCGTGCAGAAAAGCGTGTTCGGTTTGCTTAGAAACTAGGCACTGCGATTAATTCCTAAGCACATCTGCGGAAGATGGATCAATGTGAGATCTGCGGAAAAATCTCGGGTGAGATTTTCGCGCGGCAATCGTCGGCGCCGGCGAGCTTCAACCCTTCCCTCTCCTGCTCACCGCTTCGGAAAGGATCAAGGCCTCGGCGATTTCCTTCATCGGCCGGCGCAGGTTCATGCTCTCTCTTTTAATCAAGGAAAATGCTTCCGCTTCAGTGTAGCCGCTTTGCTCCATCAAGAGTCCCTTGGCTTTTTCGATTAACTTGCGCGCTTCCAAAGTCCGCTTCAGATTGCCGTTCTCGTAGCGCAGCGCCGCGAGCTCGTGAAAGCGAACCAGCGCCAGCTCAATGGCCGCTGGCAGCTCCTCAGCGCGGAGTGGCTTGAGTAAATAGCCCATGATGCCGGCAGCGACAGCGCGCCGAATCGTCCCGGCATCGCAGCGACTCGTAAGTAGAATGATCGGCGTCGGCTGCGGGGCCATGATTTGCTGCGCCACACTGATGCCATCGAGGTCGCGCAGCCCAACCGCCATGAGCACTACATCCGGTGTTTTTGCGCCGACCAATCCAGCGGCACCCATACCGCACCGCTCGAGGTTTCGGCGATAACTTCATAACCCCTGCCGTTCAGGACACTGACAGCACTGCGGCACGATGGAGGGTGATCGTCGACGAGCAAAATTCGCGTCATGGCTGCATGGCGTTTCCGTTCTCGTGCAATGTGAGCAATGCCGATGCCAGCGAAATCCGGCGCTTTGGGGCCAGTGCTGCCCCGAGAACCAGTCGGAAGCTTATACAACTGCACAGAAGTTGAGCGACGCGAACAAATTCTAGGCAGGCAGGAGATAGCCGTCGAAATGCCCGGCGCGGGCATCCGTCGCTCTTTATTGAGCTAGCAACTTCAGCTTGTTTTTGGCGTTCTTGCCAATCTTATTGCGGGGAAATTTCTCGGCCACATGTTCTAACAACTCGCGCCCGAGATTGCGTTCTTCACCCTGGCGTTCGACCAAATTGAAACCGAGCGCGAAATATTCTTCCGGGCTAAAGTTCTTTTCTTTCTTCAAGGTCTCGAATAGCGGGAAAGCACTGTTGCGATAGAGGTCGACAACCAGATCGACGCCCGGATGTTGGCGATGGCTCGCCACCGTGTGGGCATGCCGCTTCAACTGCGCCAGCGCAAGCTGGAACTTGTCCTCGGGCTTGAATTGAGCCAGCTCTTTCAGCGGCGTCAAAAACGGCACCGCTTCCTTGTACTTCTTCGCTTTGACCAGTTTGCCCCCTTGCTCGGCAAGCTTATCGTAAACAAACTCACCGTCGGCCTGCTTTAGCGCGTGCAAGAACGCTGCTTGAATGCGCTCCTCGCTATCGATCGCTTTCTGCAGCCGCTTCCATAAGGCATCGATGGTGTCCTGGCGCCACTTGCCCTCGAACGATGGCAACAGCTCGACGATGCTCCAAGCTTTGCTGGCGTCCTCGCAGGCGAGCAACTCTTTGATCAACGCCGTGCGCGCTTCGGGAATCTTGCGCAGCGAGCTCGCCGCCACGTCGCGCTTGCGGTAGTCGGCGTCGCCCAATTGCTCAACCAACGTGCGCACCGTGCCCGGGGTGCCCACCTCGCCCATCTGGCGCAGAGCAAATTTCTGCACGTCGTTGTGTGGGCTCTGCATCAATTTCGACAGCAACGCGCGCGATTCATCCGGCAGTCCGTGAATGTCGAGCAATTCGAGGGCGAGCCGCGTCATCTCGGTGAATTCATTTTCTTCGAGCAGCGGCAGCAGTTTGGCGTACTCGTCTTTGCGGAGATCTTGATCGCGCAGGCAACGCAACAGCGCGACCAGCGCATGCGAACGAATGATTGGCGGCTGCTCCGCGCCAATGAATTTGAAGAGCCACTTGCGCGCGCCCGGCCGGCCAAGCATGCCGAGCAGGCGCATCGCCGACACCGCGGCTGGCCGCTGCTGCTTCACGTCGAGATCGTCGGCAAAGGCTTCGACTTCTTCGAAGAATTGTTCCTGTTCTTTGTCACTCTGCTCGCGCACCACGGGTGTCAGAAAATCGCAGATCGTTTTGTTCAACTCATCGCTGCCGCTAAGCAGCATTTGCAACAGACCCTTCAGGGCACCCTTGCCGCGCACCGCGCAAAGCACCCGCGCGCCGTTGACCTGTCCAAGGCGTGGTGCGGCGGACAAACGCTGGAGCAAGGGTTGCACGACGGGCTGCCCCGCCGTAGTCAATAACTTAACGGCACGTTCTTGAATGTCTCTGTCCGGATCTTCGAGCAACGGAATCAGCAGTGCAGGACCGTTCTTCGCTTGAATCGTTTCGAAATAGCGCAGCGCATAATCCTTAATAACCGGGTTGGGATTGCTAAGGCTCGCCGCGACCGTCTTAGCAACGGCAGCGTTATCGAGCTTGAGCGCGCCAAGGACCAGGAGCGCGGCCGCCCGATGCTCCACGGTACCTTTGTCGGCGAGCGCCAACAGTTGTTGTTGCAAATCAGCCATAAGATAGATCGTTTAACATCTGCGGTTTGGCGTCTAGAGTCCGGCGTTAGACGTCCGGAGCCCAAAACCGCTAGACCCAAAGCCGTTAGACTCTAGACGCTAAGACTTTTCCCTTTATCATCGCGCCGGCCCGCCAGTCCGCAACTCCTCCATCAACCGCCCATACCCTGGCCGGCAATCAAAAATGCGCAGCGCCTTCAACGCGCCCCACACCATCACCGCTGGCGCGGCCACGACGGCCTTGCCGCTGTCAGCTTCCAGCGGTGCGATGATGTCGACGCTCGGCCAGCGCGGGCAGGCGATATAGATCGCGTCCGCTTCGGGATGCAGCCGCGCCAGGTCGCGGCCAAGCGTATAGGCTGCGTCGGCCGATTGGCTGGCAAAATCGATGTTCTTTGTTAACCCTAGCCCCTTGGTCGCTGGCACTTTGAAGCCGCTGGCTTCGAGAAAATTCTTGATCTCCTGATTGCGCGCATCGATAAACGGGCTCACGGCCAAAACTGAGCGCGCGCCAAGCAAACGCAGCGCTTCGACCACAGCGCCGTTGGCCATCACCACTGGCAAATTCGTTTCGCGGCGCAAGAGCGCGCCAAGCTCAGCATCGCCGTTCGGCCCCTTCGCCAACGCCACCGGCGCGCCGCCGCAGATCAACACATCGACTTTCTCAGCGGCCAAACGCTTGCCGGCGTCGACCATGCGGTCGAAGGCCGAAGCCGCCTGCTCCGCACCGAGCGTTTGAATCGGCTCGCTGATCGTCAAGCCGACGTGCAAGACACCCTCGGGTAAGAGTTTGCGCATCTCTTCGCCGGAAGTGTCGAGAATCGCCGGCGCGATATGGCCAACTCGCGCGCGCCATCCGTATTTCATGATCTGTAGCCTTTCTGAAAACACTTACTCACCACAAAGACACGAAGATCGGAGAAAAGAACGACTTTTCCGAACTTCGTGTACTTCGCGTCTTCGTGGTGAAGAGTCCTATGTTGTCGACTTACTCGCAGCAATCACGAAGCGCGCCCGCCGGTTCTTGGCCCAACAGCCTTCGTTCTTGTCCGTGCACACCGGAATCTCCTGACCGTAGCTGATGGTATTCAAACGCTCTTTGCCGATGCCCAACGTTGCCAGAAAATCCAGCGCCGCTTGGGCGCGCCGCGAACCCAGTGCGAGATTGTACTCGACGGTGCCGCGCTGGTCGCAGTGACCTTCGATCTGCACACGCGCCGCCGGGTTGGCTTTCAGCCATTCACCACTGGCGCTGAGAATTTTGCGCGCCTCGGCGCTCAATTCTGAGCTATCGAAGCCAAAATAAATCTCTCTCAACGGACTCGACGCCGGAGTGACGCTGCTCTGCCCACTGCGCAGATCATCGAGACTGCCTCCTGTAACCGTCGGCACCGGCTTTGACGCCATCGGTGCGTTTTTTTCGGCGTCGGGATTCTCGAATGTCCACTTTGGCATGCCATATTCATCGAATCTCGGGTTGATGCTTGGCGCGCAGCCAGCCAGCCAAATAGTTGCCAATACTGTCGGCAAAACCATTGCCCATGAGTTCATTTTCTCCATGTTGCTATTTGTCCTTCCTCCTTGATGATTCATGCTTTGATGCTTGAGGTGGTGAGCTCTTGCTTCACGCGGCGGCCAACAAGCGTACGCCGTAGAGCTTTGGCTGCGAGACCACGAGACGCCGCCAGTTGGCGCCGCCGTCGGTGGTCGCGTAGACCGAGCCGTCGGTGTAGCCGACGCATAGTGTGTTGGGGTCGTCGGGGTGTATCGCAAAGCCGCAAGTCATATGTTCGTGTCCCGCCGGCAACCCGGTCTTCAAAAAAGTCCAATTCTTGCCGGCATCGTCGCTGCGCAGAATCTGCGTTTTGGCGCCGCCGGTTTCCGCCAGACGGAGCTGGCTAAACTTTACTGTGTTGTAAGGGCCAGCGCGCACGGTGCGGTAGCCGGCCCAGGTCGCCGGGCCATTCTCCGCGGCGCCGAGGAAGACGCGGTCCGGCGCTGCCGCATGATTGATCATTGGAATCGCATAGGCGCGGCCGAGACCGTACTCGCATTTGATCCAATTTTTACCGCCGTCAGTGGTCCGGTAAGTGCCGATGCCTGTGCTGGCATAAAGCGTGTCCAAGTCCTTCGGATGGCGGGTCACCCAGTGCACGTCGCGGTAGACCCGCCCCTCTTCATGCTGACCCATCTCGTAAGGAACGACGGCCGCCGGATCGTTAAACTTTGGGTACGCCGTCAAGCTCCACGGCCCGCTGATATCTTCCCAAGTCGCGCCGCGGTTGCGGCTGCGCGCCACACCGCCCTCTTCGATGCCGACGATGATTTCGTCGGGCACGCGGGCGTCGAGCACGATGCAGCGCGCGTGCGCCACATGGGCGCCGGGCGGGAAGGTCCAGCGGTTGTAATCGGGTAAATTGCGAAACGTCGATAGCTCGGTGAACGAGCGGCCGCCGTTTTCGCTGACGTAGACCGAAGCCGGCAGCGTGCCGACGTAGATTTCATCCTTGCGTGTCGGATGCACCGCCATGCACCAGATATCGCGCCGGTCGATGCCGCCCGACGGCAGCCACTTCCAGGTCACGCCCTCGTCCTCGCTGATGTGAATCTCGGTCAGCGTCGCCGCATAAAGTTTTTTCGGGTTGAAAGGATCGCGCGCGACTTCGCGGATGGTCTCACCATCCATCGCGCTGTTGATGATTTCGACGTTGTCGGACTTGCCATCCCAGCGGCAGCGCAAAAGTCGCTCGGCGGTCAGGAGAAATAGTTGCAGATCCTTGCTCATTGTGCACCTCCGTAGTCGAGTGGTCCAAAGCGAGAGTAGGGAAATCAGCCGAGCAGGTCAAGCCGCGCGGCGCGGCTTCGCCGCGCTGTTTCGGGTTCTAGCTTTCGAGTTTCGGGTCTTCGCTCAATTTCGTTGTTCAACGCTTGAACCATGAACGGATGTTGTTCTACATTGGCGGCCATCATGCGCCAGGTAAAACCACCCGACCCCAATACTCGCAGGCCGAGTTTCAAGCTGCCGCCCGGCGCCTGCGATACTCATTTGCATATCTACGGGCCGTTCGACTGCTATCCTTTGGTTCCCGAGCGCCACTACGACCCCGACCCACACTGTACGCTAGATCATTATCTGAAAGTGCAGGACGCGCTCGGCTTAGAGCGCGCCGTCATCGTCACCGGCAGCGGCAATGGCACGAATAATCAAATCACACTGGACGCCATCGCGCGCATGAACGGCCGCTTCAAAGGACTGGCGCAGCTCGATCCCAACATCAGCGATGCCGAGTTGGAAAAATTAACAAACGGCGGCATCACCGGCTTTCGCATCAAAGGCAGAAATCCCCCGAGCCGCGGCGGCATGAGCGTCAAAGAAACCCCGCGCATGATGGAGCGCACACAAGGCTTCGGGTGGCATATCGAGTTCATGTCTGAATCCATGCAGGAAGTCATCGCCACCACGCCATTTCTCAGTTCCCTCAAAGTTCCCTATCTCTTTGACCACGTCGCCCACGCCGAGCCCGACCAACACAAACATGGCGATAAGGAGTTTGCCGAACTGATCGCGATTTTAAAAAACGAAGAGCACGCCTGGATCAACCTCTACAGTTTCTACCAGCTCTCAAAAACCGGCACGCCTGACTACGCCGATATGGTCGGAGTCATCCAAGCGCTCATCGCCGCCCGCCCGGACCACGTCGTCTGGGGCACCAACTGGCCCCACGCCAGCATTACCGTAGCGACGCCCAACGACGGCGATTTGGTGGATTTTCTATTAGCCGCGGCGCCAGACGAAACCACGCGCAATAAGATTTTGAGTGAGAACCCGGCGAAGCTTTACGGCTGGTGAAGTAAGTCATTGAATACCCCTCGATACACGACTAGCGTCGCCACTCGGGGCAATCGGCAAAAAAATCCCGTCCGTCCCGAGTAGCGCGAGGCGTTATCGTGGGGCTTGACCAGGAGGATTCAAATGTACGGCTGGCGCGCTCGCATTGGTCACGTCGCCCCCTCGCGCGGCGACACGTTGGTTTATGAATTCTACAAAATGTTTCCCGAGGGGTTCATGATCATGAACACCACGGGCACCGTGCGCAATCTGGTCGACAATGACTTTGAGGCGGCGCTGCAACGCATCGATGAATCTGTCAAAGACCTCGTCGACAACAACTGCGATTCGATCATCTTCAGTGGCTCACCGCTGTTTACGCGCTTGCCCTTCGGCAAAGACCGCGAGTTGGGACAAGAACTGACGAAAAAATATGGCGTGCCGGTGTCCGCCGGATTGACCGCGGAAGTGGAAGCGCTAAAAGCGATGAAGTGTAAAAAACTCGTCGTCGGCACGCCCTATCCTGACGAGCTGAACAAACGATTGAAGCACCATCTCGAACAGTCCGGATTCGAGGTTCTGCAGATCGCCGGCTACGGCGTCAGCAACAACGCCAAGCTCACCGACTTGCCGGTGCATGCGGCCTACAAAATCGCCAAGCGGCTCTACGCCAAAGGCCGCGATGCCGACGGGATTTTCATACCCTGTCCACGCTGGCCGACGGTAACCGACGTCCAGCCGCTAGAAGACGAGCTCGGCATTCCGGTCATCACCAGCAGCGTCGCGTGCTGCTGGCACGCCATGAAGTTGATCGACATCAAAGAAAAAATCACCGGCTTTGGGCGCTTGATGGCCAGTTTGGGACAATGAGCACACTCGCGCATGCGGGCGAAACTTGATGCGACGTAAAGTTCCCGTCGTCTAACCGATAGCCATAACAAAGGAGACCATTTATGGACTGGCTCAAAGCAATGATTCTAACGGCGCTTTTTTCGGCGACCATCGCCGATTTCAACGCGGCTGCCATGGCGGCCGACTGGGGCCGCAGCGGCAGCTGCCGGCGCGGCGAGCCCATTCAAATCCAAGACCTCGACATGCGGCCCGATCCGGTGATTGAGGGACAGCGCGTCCGGTTTTGGCGCATCAACCTGCGCTACGACGGCCGCGGCGAGTGCGAGACCAACATTTATGTGCGCGAGGGCAACAACATCGCCGGCGCCCTGCGCAACTACACGATTCACAATGGCATGAATGAGATCCAAGTACCCGCCAATGACGGTTTTCGTTTTCGCACGCGCGAATCTTGCTTCAACGTCCAGGTGGACCTCGAAGGATCGCGCCGGCCGGTGGACGCCGAGAAACGCTTCTGCGCTACCCAGCGCGTGGTGTGGTCTATGCGCGAACCGGAAGACCGCGGGCGCTTTGAAGCAAATCGTCGCTAGCGCCTGATTCACGATAAACCCGGAGGCGGGAGGACGGGTGATTCTCAGCCTTCCGCCTTTCATCCTTCATAATTCATCATTCATCCTTTCCCACGCCGCACCACCAACCCGGTCCCGCACAGGACCAACACACACCCGAGAATCGTCTCCGCTGTAACCCTCTCACCGAGAAACAGCGCCGACCAGATCATCGTAAACGCCGGCATCAAAAACGTCACGGTCAACGCTTTTGTCGCCCCGACGTCGGTGATCAAGCGGAAATACAAAAGAAACGCCCAGCCGCTGCATAAAAGCGCAAACGTCAGCATGCTAAGTGCGATGTTAACCGTTATGGGACCGGGCGGCGGTGCAAGCGGAATTAGCGGCAGAAGCAACAATCCCGCCGCCAGTTGGCTCGCGCCGGCAATCGCTTTCGGATTGGCGCCGCCGGCAAAACCCTTGGCATAGGTGCTGGAGATCCCGTAACAGCAAGCAGCGCCCAAACAGGCAGCGATGGCCCACAGCGCCATCGTGCCAATCGCGCCGGAGCCCAGCCGCGTCACCAGCGCAACACCGGCCAGACCAAGAAAAAATCCCAAGATCTTCTGAGCCGTGATCTTTTCGCCCAACCAAAACGCGGAGAACAACGCGCCAAACAGAGGCGACGTAGCGTTGAGAATCGCCGAGTAAGACGCCGGAATGTGCAGCGCCGCAAAGGCGAACAGAAAAAACGGCAGCGCCCCATTGAAAATGCCGATGACAACGTACTGCCTCCAGAATCGCCGCCAATGGACGTCGAGACCGATGGCGCGGAAATAGAGCTGCAGCGCCGCCCAGGCGATCAGCACGCGTAAATCAGCAGTAACAATCGGACCGAGGGCCGGCGCGACAATGCGCAGAAACACAAACGAGCCGCCCCAGATGGCGGCGAGCAAAAGCAAACGAAGCCAGTCTGGTAAGGACATTTTGTCTCACTGGAAGGGAACCAGAGGTATCCGAGTGTGAACAGCCCCTCGATACGCGACTTGTGTCGCTACTCGGGGAATCGGTCAAAATTCCGTTTGTCCCGAGTAGCGCGAAGCGCGTATCGAGGGTAGTAGCGGCATTGGCCACGTATCGAGGGAAGTAGCGCGAAGCACATAGCCTGGTAGGTCATCCCCAAACTCGCCGCGCCGTCTCCAACATCACGTCAAATTTGCGGAACTGATCGTCTTCGGTGAGCAGATTGCCGCGGATGCTCGAGGCGAAGCCGCACTGCGGGCTGAGCGCCAATTGTTCGAGCGGCAGAAAGCGCGCCGCGTCGTCGATGCGCCGGCGCAGCTCGTCGACCGTTTCGACGCGCGCGCTCTTGGTCGTAATCAACCCGAGCACGGCGATTTTGCCCTTGGGCACGAAACGCAGTGGCTCAAAGGTGCCAGCGCGCTCGGTGTCATATTCCAGCAACAAACGCTGATGGTGCAGGCCACCAAAGAGTTTCTCGGCGATGGCGTCATACTTGCCTTCACGGTGCCACATGCTTTGGCGATTGCCGCGGCAGATGTGAATGCCAAACGTCACGCCCGGAAAATTCGCGATCACTTCGTTATCGGCGCGAATCGACCGCTCCATCGTCGCCATCGGCTCTTCACCGCGCGCTCTCATCGCCGCGATCGAATCCGGATCGACGTAGGCCGTGTAGCCAGGCCCGTCGATGCCGACATAGCGGCAGCCCGCTTGGGCCAACTCGCCGATCATCTGCCGCTCGACGGCGACGACGTCTCTTAGAAATTCATTCGTCGACGGATAAACCGCCTTCGAGGCATCACTATCGTAACATTGCTGAATGCGATCCGGCCCGATCAGCGAGACTTTTACCGGGCGATCGCTCACGCTCTGGGAAAACCGAAAGTCGTCGACCAGCGTATTGTGAATCAGTTTCAAACGCTGGCTCACGCGCTTGCGATTGAGCAGGATGGGATCCTGCGCCTTGTGCGTCCCTTCTTTGTCTTCCTCCGTGCGCGCCAGCATAACGTGGTAGCTTTTCGCGCCGGCCTGCCACTCCTCGACACCCGCCACTACGGCGAAGCTTTCCATAAAACTGGTGCGGCGAAATTCGCCATCGACGACGATCGGCAGATTGTGCGCGGCCTGTTTCCCAATTACGTCGCGAATCACCTCGTCCTGGACTTTGCGCAGATCGTCTTCGCCGATTTCGCCCGCGCCATATTTGGCGAAAGCATCTTTGATTTTTTGCGGCCGTAGCAAGCTGCCCACCTGGTCGACGCGCATGGTATTTAGATCCGTCATTGAAGCCATACGATTCCCTTTTAGAGTTCCATGTAAACCCCACCGGAGTGCTTCGACAAGCTCAGGACGAACGGAACAAAATTAACGAGTCGAAGCATTCTTGGGTTTCAGCGGACTGTTCCGCTCAACCCAAACCTTCGATGACCCCACTGGCATTGACACTCATTTTCACCGCTTGCGGCACTTTACCCAACCCCGGCATCAGCAGCATGTTGCCGGCTATGCAAACCACAAAACCTGCGCCGCTCGACAAATGCGCGTCGCTGATTGTCAACGTCCAACCCTTCGGCGCGCCGAGTTTTTTCGGATCGTCGGACAAGGAGTTTTGCGTCTTGGCGATGCACACCGGAAAGTGGCCAAAACCCATTCCGGCAAATTTATCAAGTTTGCTTTTCGCTGCATCCTTAAACGTTACGCCGTCGGCGCCGTAGACTTCGCGAGCGATCGTAGCGATCTTCTGAGTGAACGGATCATTCGCGGCATACAGCGGCTTGATCTCCGCCGGATTGGCTTTGGCCGCAGCGCCGATGATTTTTTCTCCCAGCTCCGCACCGCCTGCACCGCCTTTGCTGAACACCTCGTTCACGGCAAACTCAACACCGAGCTCCTTGCAGCAATCCTTGACGGTTTGAATATCGGCATCGCGATCGTCGGCAAATCGATTCAAGCCGACCACCGCGGGCAAATGATACTTGCGCAAATTGTCGACATGCTTGGCGAGGTTTTCCAGGCCGGGCTTTATGTCGGTGTTGGCGGCGTCGTGGCGGCGCAGTGCTTTAATCGTCGCAACCAAAACCGCGGCGCTGGGCTTGATTCCAGACGACGGCATCACGATGTCGATATATTTCTCGCCGCCGAGATCGGAAGCGAAACCGGCTTCATTCACCACATATTCGGCGCGGTCCAGCGCGATGCGCTGGGCGATGATGCTGCTCGTGCCATGGGCGATATTGGCAAACGGCCCGGCGTGAATCAGCGCGGGCGTGTGCTCGGTGGTCTGCACCAAATTCGGCATTAGCGTTTCGTTTAGCAACACCATCATGGCGCCAACGGCCTGCAAATCCTTCGCCCGAATTGGCTTACCTGCGCCGGTATAGCCAATCGTGATCTCGCCCAAGCGCCGCTCGAAGTCAGCACGCGATTCCGCCAACGCCAAGACCGCCATGATTTCGGAAGCAGCGGTAATGATAAAGCGCGAATCGCGCGGCACGCCATCGGCTTTGCCGCCGAGGCCAATCTTGATATTGCGCAGCGCCCGATCATTCATGTCCATGGCGCGGGGCCAGGAGATATTGTTGAGATCGAAGCCCGGCTCGTTGCCGAAAAAAACATGGGCGTCGAGCATGGCGGCGAGCAGATTGTGCGCCGAAGTCACCGCATGTTTGTCACCGTTGAAATGCAAGTTAATTTTTTCGTAGGGCTGAACTTGTGACCGACCACCGCCGGTGGCGCCGCCTTTGACGCCGAACACTGGCCCAAGCGACGGCTCGCGCAGCGTCGCCACCGATTTCTTGCCAAGCTTTTCCAGCGCTTGGGCTAAACCAATTGTCGTGACCGTCTTACCTTCACCGGCGCTGGTCGGGGTGATGCCCGTAACCAGAATCAACTTGCCCTTGGGAGCAGTCCCTTGCGCCGGCAAACACTCGAGCCGAACTTTGGCCGTGTGGCGTCCGTAGGTTTCGATGTCGTCGTCGCGCAGACCGAGTTTGTGGGCGATTTCGTTGATGGGCAGTAAGTCGCTCATGATATCGGCTCTCCGTTTGCAGCCTTCCCCTTTTGAGACTGCGTCGTAATGCCAAGCATCGCTCGTTTCGTCATCCTGAGCAGTAGTGAAGGATCTGCTTTTCCGCCAGCTACATGAAGCATATTCTTCGCCTTCGGCTCATGACAATGGCGACACAAGTCTCCCTCGGGGCAAGATCAAGATAGGGGCTGCTCCTAAACGGCCCCCTCTCTAACTCTCCCCCGAAACCGGGGCGAGGATTAGAAACGCAATCACCCGACTTGGTACTATTTCACCACCCCGTCACTTTTAAGCTTGCTCAGTTCCTCTGCGCCTAATCCCAACACTCCCTTCAACACCTCGTCCGTGTGCTGCCCCAGCGTTGGCGACTGGCTGCGGATGCTTGCCGGTGTCTTGGACATGTGGATCCATGGTGCCAACATTTTCACCGGTCCGGCGGTTGGATGGTCAACGTCCGTGAACGCTTTGCGCTCTTTGATGTGCTGGTCTTCGATCACTTCGCCCATGGACAACACTGGCGCACCGAAATAGTCGATGGCGCGCAAGCCATCCCAAAGTTCTTGGCGCGGTTTGGTGGCGATCCAAGCCTTTACCAAATTGTACAGCTCGTTGCGATTTTGTTTGCGCGCCGCCTCGGTGGCGAAGCGGGCATCTTGCACGAGATCTTCGCGCCCCATGAACTTTGCCAGCTTGGCAAAGCGGCCGTCGCTCAAATCCGGCACGCGCAGCGTAAAAAATCCGTCCGCCGCCGGCACCGGCTTGTTACCGATCTCGATGCCGATGAAGTGCTCGTGCCATTCGCTGATCATGAAACCGATCAGCGCTTCTTGCATCGACACGACAATGCGCTGCCCCTCGCCAGTGCGCTGGCGTGCGTGCAACGCGGCGAGGATGCCGCACACCATGCTGACGCCGGCGGCTTCGTCACCGATGCCGATCGCTTTCGTCCCGGGCGCTTTGTTATAGCCCCAGCCGGTGTGCGTCCAGCCGGACATGCTATTGTTTGTGTGCGCCGTGCTGCCGTAGTCTTTGTATGGCCCGGTCTCGCCGAAGCCGCGCGAACAGGAATAAATGATGCGCGGATTGATCTTCTTCAAGTCTTCATAGCCCAGCCCGAATTTTTCCATGGTGCCGGTATGATAGTTCTCCACGACGATGTCCGATTTGGCAATGAGTTGCTTCGCGATGTCGGCGCCTTTGGGATCTTTGAGATTGAGCACGACGCTTTTTTTGTTCTGACTGACCCAGAGAAACTCGTAGCCATCGACTTTGGCATTGGGCGGCATCCACGAGCGGCGAAAGCCATCCCCAGCGGGCGGCTCGATCTTGATAACTTCCGCGCCGAGATGGCCGAGCAGCATGGTGCAGAAGGGGCCGTTCAATGCATGGGTAAAATCGATCACGCGAATATCGTCGAGTGCGCCGGGCATGAGAACCTCCGTCCGATAAATTATGAAAACGGCAAGCGGATTTTCCCTTCCGCGAGTGGTCGGACCATAGCATGATTTGGGCGCGGCGCAAAAGAATCTGCGTTTGACAGCCAACGCTCTCCAGGGGTAGCGTTCGGCATGCTTGTCGAATCCAAACCAAAGGAGATTTTACTTTGTCGCGTTTAAGAACTTGGTTTGCTTGCGCAGCACTCGCTCAACTAGTTTTCACCAGCATCTTATCAGCGGCCACTCACCCGGACATGCCTGCTCTACAGCCCGATCTCAAAGCAGGCGGGGGCCGATTCAAAAACGCCAATTACATGAGCCCTGACTTGCTCTACGAGAAGGGCAGCGAATGGCAGGAGTATTTTCAGAATCAGTTCATGAAATAAGCGGGATCGCATTCACAGTTGACAAGTTCCACAGTCGGGGACTAGCGTGATCAATCCGCGCAGCCCGACAGCAAGAGGGGGAACATGCTTCGACCGGCACAGCATGAACGGATCGCATGTAGCGAGACGACGCTTGATCTGTTCGCCTGAGCTTGTCGAAGGGCTCCTAAGAATCTTGCCATAGGCCCGCAGCCCTGACAAATCGAGAGGAGGATCCAATGATTCGAAACCTAATTGTTCTCCTGTCTGCATCTCTCATTCTCAGTGGCTTTAGTTTAGCCACAGCCGCCAGCGTCGAAGACGTGGCGCTAATGAAATCGCCCAACCGCGAGAAGCTTCTCATCGAAGGCGCCAAGAAAGAAGGCAAGGTATCTTTTTACACTGGCTTGATCGTCGATCAGGTCGTGCGCCCGGTCAAAGACGCTTTCGAGAAGGAATATCCGTTTGTCCAGGTGGAATTTTTCCGCGCCAACGCCGACCGCTTGGCGCAGCGCATGATCACCGAATATCAGGCAAAAAAATACGAAGCCGATATCGTCAGCGGCAGCGCCGCGGCAACCATGCTGCAGCGCGCCGGCTTGATGCAGCGTTTTTATTCGCCGCCGATTGCCGAATATCCGCCAGAGTTACGAGACCCAAAAGGATTTTGGGGCAGTACCAACGTTTACTTCATGACGCTGGGTTACAACACGCGCAACGTCAAAGCCGCCGAGCTGCCGAAAACCTACGAAGACCTGCTTAACCCGCGCTGGAAAGGACAAATGATGTGGTCCACCAGCCGCGGCTCCGGCGCGCCGCAATTTATCGGCAACATCCTCGTCAGCATGGGACAGGAAGCCGGCAAAGCCTACCTGCAAAAACTCAGGCAGCAAAACATCGTCAAGACCACCGCCAGCGCGCGGCAGATTCTCGACTTGGTGATTGCCGGTGAATATCCGATGGCGGTCCAGATCTTTAATCACCATGCCTACATCAGTAAAGCCGCTGGTGCGCCGGTGGAATGGCAGCCACTAGAGCCGGTGACGGCGACCAACAATGCGATTGGGCTTGCGAAAAACGCGCCGCACCCTTACGCGGCGATGCTGTTCATGGATTTCGTCCTGTCACGGCGCGGCCAGCGCGTCTTTCAAGCGGCGAACTATTTGCCCGCGCATCCAGAGATTGCGGCGTTGCAAGCCGACTTGAAACCAGGTGTGCGCTTCAAAAAGGCAAATTACTTGGGCCCGGAAATCCTTTACGACAAAAGCAATGAGTGGGGCGACTATTTTGAGAAAGAGTTTCTGAAGTAGTTCGGGGATCGGAGAATTAACCGCAAAAAGCGCAAAAGGCGCAAAATAAGAATTTGGATTTGTAGGGGCGAGCAAACTTTGCGTTCTTGGCGCCTTTGCGCGAGGAAATCCGGGAGCGAAGGATGGGCTTGAATCAACGGATCGGCATCGACTTCAAAGACGATGGCCTCGACTGCGCTTTGTCGGCGCAGGACGTGCTCGATCTTGCGCGCCAAGCTGAAGCAGCCGGATTTGAAAGCGTCTGGCTAAACGAAGACATCGGCCGCGACTCGATGGCGATGCTCGCTGCGATGGCGACGACGACCAAACGCATTGGCATCGGCACAGCGATCGTCAACGTCTACACCCGCTCGGCGTTTCAGATCGCCATGGGCGCCGCAACTTTGGATGAACTCTCCGGCGGCCGCGCCCGTCTGGGTCTCAGCGTCGGCCATCACCCGTGGAATGATCTGGCGCACGGCATTCCCCTGCGGGCGCCACTGGCGCGCTGCCGCGAGTACGTGCAGTTTGTTCGCAAGGCGCTCACCGGCGAAAAATTTACCCATGATGGCCCGGTTTTTTCTGGCGTGAACAGCAGGCTCGGCGTGCATAAAGCGCCGAAGCATTTGCCCATCTATGTCGGTGCGACGCGCCCCCGCATGGTCGCCCTGGCCGGCGAGGTTGCCGATGGCTTGCTGACAAATGTCGTCTCGCCGTACTACGTGGCCAATTTTTCGACACATCAGTTCCGCGACGCCGCCCGCAAGGCGGGACGCAACCCCGACGCATTGGAACTGACAGCCATCACCACTTGCTGCGCCAACGACAACCGCGCCGAAGCCCTCAGTCATGCCCGCGCGACTTTCATGCAAAGGTTTCGCAGCAACCCCGACCGGATGATCGGCACGCAGTCGCCGAAATTTCACGATGAGCTGCGAGAGCTGAAAGACCTGGTTGAGCGCGGCGAGACCAAGCGCGCTCAGGAACAGATCAGCGAGGGCTTGGCAACGACGTTTGTCGCCGCAGGAAGTGGTGCGGATATCCGCAAAACCATCGACGAGTATTTTTCCGCCGGTTGCACGCGGGTCATTGTCGCGCCGTTCCCGCGCGGCAGAGACTCAGCCGAGCGGCTGATTCGAGCGCTCTCGGACTAACATGCACGCTTCCCTGTTTACAATTGCAAACTGTGCGGGCTCAGCGCCTCTGCGCGAGATATTCCGCTAGTTTTTATTCTGCGCCTTATGCGCTGCTTGCGGTTAAGTTCCCCGATTCCGAATCAAACCGGACGGAACTTCGGCAGGGTCGCTTCCGTCGTGACATCATCGAACACTACGCGCACCGCCATGCCGACTCTCACCTCTTCCCACGAACAGCCGATCACGTTGCTGCACACTTCCACATGATCGTTAGTCCCGTCGATCATGATGTGCGCCACGACGTAGGGCAGGTCCGGCTGAAATGCGGTGACGGCAGCATAGTGCACCACCACAAACGTTGTCACTTTGCCGGTCTCGCGAAGTTTGTTCCAAGCGTAATCCCAACTGTAGCAGTGCGGGCAAAAGGGCTGCGGCGGCCAGCGGTATTCGCTGCAGCTTTTGCATTGCTGCGCGATTAGCTCGTGGCGTTTGCAGCCGTCCCAGAAGGGCTGGGTATCGATGTCGGTTTGCGGCAGCGGCTTGGCGTAGGCTTCCATGTTCATGCCTTTCTCAGCAAGATAGCGCTGTCGACGCATTCGCCGCAGAGCAGCGCGATATTCGGATTCTTCACTTGCCGGCACTTCGCGCGATCGTAGCTGTGCGGCCCTTCGCACAGATCGTCGATGACACCTTCGGGCCGAAGCTGCTGCACCGCTTCAATGAAATGGTTGAGCCCCGCGATGTGGCCTTCTGACAAGAGCCCCCCGTGCGTATTTACCGGCAGCGAGCCGTCGAGCTTGTTATGACCAGCGCGCACCCACGGGCCGATCTCGCCCTTGGGCACTTGCAGCAAGTCTTCCAGGTGGGTCATGCACATGAACGTGAACGGATCGTAGATCTCCGCGAAGCTCACGTCTTTTGGCGTGATGCCCGCGCCTTCGTAGAGTTTGGGTGCAGTTTTCACCCCATTCGTTTCCCACCATCCCGAAGTTTTACCTACACCGCCGACGCCCGACATGATGTAAACCGGCGTGTGCTTCATATCCTTTGCGCGCTCAGCCGAGCTCACCACCAGCGCCACCGCGCCATCGGTCTCCTGGCAGCAATCGAACAGACGAAACGGATAAATCACCCAGCGCGAGCTCTGATGCTCTTCGATGGTGAGCGGCTTGCGCATCATGGCTTTTTTGTTGACCATCGCATGCTCGCGCTCGGTGACCGCGAGATGCGCAAAATCCAGTGAACTCGTGCCGTACTTCGCCATATGCGCAGTGGCATGGGGCCCAAAATGCGCCGCCGCATGGTGCTGTCCGAACGGCATGGTGAATTGATCAGGCCCACTGACATCGCGAGCGCGCTCGGTCCGCGCCACTCGCCCTTCGCTGTAGCGATTCTGCGCTTTGAAGACGAGCACGTTTTTGCAAATGCCCGAATGCACCATCATCGCCGCCGACAACACTGCGGCGCAGTTCCAACCGCCGCCGCCGTCGCTATAGAGCTGAAAGTTGCACTGCTTAATTCCCAGCATCTTGGTCAGCTCTTCTACTTCTTTGGATTCCGGCCGCTTGTGGAAATAAGAAACAACGCCGTCGATGTCCTGGACATTGAGCCCCGCATCGCTGATGGCCTTGAGGCTCGCCTCCGCCGCCAGCGTCAGCGTGCGCACCCCGGACTTGCGCGTAAACGCCGTCCAGCCGATGCCGGTGATGGCGGTTTTATCTTTGATGGCTTGTTCCGCCATTGCTCATCTCCTTCGAATACACGGTGTACTGGGCTTTATCACTCGAAAAATTTCAAGCTACGATGGCCCAAATAGATGCGGCAATAGCAACCGCCGTAACGAATCCGATGACTCCTTCGCGTCGACGCCAAAAGTCCCCTGCCTTCACGGTTTTCAATTCTTGCCAAAGAGAATAACGACAGCCCTTACGAAGCCACAAAACAAAACCGCCTAGGAACACACACAAGTCATCGAAGATTAGGCCAAGACCCAAACTGATCTCCTATCACAATCCATAAAACGTCTTCGCGTTTTCGTGCAGAATCTTCTGCACCGTGCTGTGGGACATCTCGCCGGCGTCGGCGCGCTCTTTGAGCAAGCGCGGAAACTCGTACTCCATCGACGAGTCGCGGTGGGTGTAGTCGGAGCCGACCATCAGGCTGTCTTCGCCGGCGACTTTCAGGATATACGGCAAATCTTCGTCGACTTGGCAGGTGACGTACATGCGGTTGTCTTTGAGTAGATCGGACGACAGCGTGTAGCGGGCGAACCGGCTGAAAGAGCCGGCGCCGTCGAAGGCTTTTTCCATGCGCCGTTTCAGTTCCCAGGCGATGAACGGAATCCACGAACAGCCGGCTTCGATAATACCGAAGCGGAGCTTGGGATATTTTTGCGGCAAGCGGTGGCGGATGATCGTGTGAAAGGCGTGCACCGTCGGTAGCTGCGAGCGCATGAACGAGCCCAGAGAAAATTCCGCCGCCGACACGAAGTCGGGCGTGCCGGAACCGATGTGCACGCAGATCGGCAGCTCCAGGCGATTGGCCTCAGCGTAGAATGGCTCGAAATATTTGTCCGCCGGCCATTTGCCGGCTTCGAGATCGCCCTTCTTCAAGATGCCGCAGGCGCCGTGATCTTTGGCGAACTGCAGTTCTTTAATTGTCTCTTCCATGTTCATGAGGGGCGGCAAGCAGACCCAGCGCAGCCGGCCTTTGGACTCGGCGCAGCGGTCAGCAAGCCAGCGGTTGTAACTGCGCCGCAATGCCGTCGACACTTCGGGATTGGTCGTCGCTTCCATCAAGAACAACGTCGGATAAATCACCTGTACGTCGGTGCCCATCTCATCCATGTCGCGCAGTCGCTTTTGCACGTCGAGCAGTTCTCTCGTCTCCACGGTCGTACGCGTGTTGTCATCATCACGAACAAAGCGCATCTGGCGATGGCCGTCGACCAACCAGTAACGCACCGGCGGCTTGGAAGGATCGACGCGGCTCGGATACTGAGTGAGCGGTTTATACTCCTGCTCGAAATCGCGCAGATATTCCCAGGTCGCTTCGGTTTCGTCGATATGGGTGTCAGCATCGATGATCGCCATGGCATTTCTCCTTAAGGATTCTTATATCGAAATATTAATCACAAAACGGCGCTCGTTAGCAAAGTTGAAAAGGATGGATTTTCACCACGAAGTGCACGAAGGACACAAAGTTCGGAAAATAATTTCCTTCTCTTCTCTTCGTGCTCTTCGAGCCCTTCGTGGTGAAAAAATTCCCTCTCTCACTTGCCGAAGATTTTGTCTTGCAGCGCGACCCACTTCGCGCTTTGTTCCAGGACAACTTCGGGATGAAAATAGTTCGCCTTGGCAAATCTGCCGCCGCCCGGTTTCAGCTTTGGAGTTTTTGCTTTTACCTTGGGATGTGCCGGCAAATAGTCAGCCTGCTGAAAGCCGCGAGAGTTGGCGCGGTGGAAGTCGACTTTGATGAATGGATATTTCTTCTCGAAGACTTCTTTGAGCGGGCGCACCGCTTGGTTGACGATGAGCGGTGTGTACCAAACGACCTTGCCTTCTTTCTTGGCGCCTTCTTTAAGGAGCTTTTGCCGATCAGGCTTGTTGAGCTGGGCAATCTCTTCAGCCGTTGTTGCCAACGCCGGCCCAGAAACTGCCATTATCGCGACAACGATCGCAAAGGTTTGAAACCCAATACTCCATCACTCCAATGCTTCTGTAGAAGCGAAAAAGGGCCACCCAATGGAGTGACCCTCTTCATTGCAGTCATCGCTCGCCGCGACGTCTACCCCGCCGACTCGGCGAAGAACTTGCCCATTTCGATGGGCGGCAGATTGCGGTTTTCAACCGACCCACTAGGCAGCGGTTTGCCGTCTTTGCCTAAACGCATCTCTTGGCCGCCTTGTTTTTGGCCCTTCACGCCGGCGCCGATGCGGAGCACGACGAGATTGCCTTCGCCGGTGTTGAGATAACGATAATAGGCGCCGCGCGGAATCATTACCCCCTGGTACTTTTCGATCTTCAACTCGCCGCCTTTTTCATCGAAGACGCTCATCTGGCCTTCGAGCACGATGAAAGAATGATCTTCGTCGAGGTGCTGGTGGATCTCGTTCTCGCCGCCCTCGGCGTTGATCTTGGTGTGAATCCACATGTTGGTCGTCTCGGCGACGAGCTGGGTGACGCGGCCCTGTTTCATGTAGGGGGTTTTGAGCGAGAACTTTTTCGATTTGGGTTTTTCGTTCTCCAAGATTCTCGCGGCATTGGCACTGGCTTGCATGGTTTTTTCTCCTTTGGTCTAATTTTGATTAATTGCTAATCCCGTCAATTTTCAAATTATACAATTTTATCACGTTCTCGCGCACCACCTTGCGCAGCACTTCTTTGGGCAGATGGCCTAGCTCCTCGGCAATCACTTTGCGCGAGTGCGGCCAGGGCGAGGCCGCGTGCGGGTAATCATTGGACCACATGAACGTATCTTGGCCATAGCGGGTCATCAACAGCCCACCCGTCGGGTCGCTGAAAAATGTCACGTAGACTTGTTCGTTGCAGTACTCACTGGGCAGCTTCTTCATAAACGGCAGCGGCACTTTGTTTTTGAAGCGCAGATAGTACTTGTCCCACTCATGCATATAGAATGGCAGCCACGCGCATTCGTTCTCGACATAGACGAGTTTCAACTTGGGGAAACGCGACAGCACGCCGGTGAAAATTAAGTCAAAAAGCGTGTTCGCCGCGTCGTTCAACTTGTCGTTGACCGCCGTCTTGTAAGTGTCCAACCCTTGCCGCTCCCAGCGGCTGTAGTTAAAGCCGGTGAGAATGTGCAGGTTGACCGGCATGTCCAATTCACTGGCAGCTTCCCAGAAGGGATCGTAATAATCGCTCTTGAACGAAAGATGCTCCGGCGGCACCTGCCAGACCAGGCAGCCGATCATCCCGGCCTTCTTGCAACGCTCCAGCTCTTTGATGGCGTTTTTGATGTTGTAGAGCGAGATCATCGGGATGCCGAAGAGCCGTCCGGGATGGACCTTGCAGTAGTCGATCATCCAATCGTTGGCGATTTTGAAACAAGCTTCTTGACACTCGGCGTCTTCCATAGCGAACAGGCGCAGGCCAAGCGTCGGATAGAGCACTTCCGCCGAGACACCGTCGGTTTCCATCTCACCGATGCGCGCGTGGGGATTGTAGCCGCCCGGCTTTTCTCCCGGCGAGTTACGCTTGGGAAATTTCGGGTAGCGGTCTTTCATCGAGCCCAGGTTGTTCACCCAGAGATCTTCCGGCTCTTGAATGTGCGAGTCGGCGGAGATGATGTTTTCTCCAGCCAATACGACGTCGGGCGTATAATGGGAGGTCGGCGCATTCATCGGGTTACCTCGCTTTCGCTCTGTGCTTTTTTGGTATTAGTCCAATTCGGGACGTTTGTCCATGTCCACTCGCGCGACCGATGCCGCCTTGACCCGAACCGTCACGCGTAATAGGTAACTCAGAAACGGACGGTATCCTCAATAACAGGAATCTTGCATGCAGCGGCGTTGGTTATCACTCATTCTTGCTATCATGCTCACGGGCTGCGAAAGCGGCGTGGATCATAATCCCGCGCTCGCTGCCAAACAAGCCGAGGAGTTTGCTGCCTTGGCCTACGTGAAGCAAGATTACGAAGGAGCCTATGCGCTGCTCGCCGACAGTACTCGGCGCCACGTGTCGCTGACACAATTCAAGCAAACGGTCACCAGAAACGAAACTGGCGCGAAACCGGCCAAGATCGTTGCGCAAGAGTTTGAGCCCATGGCCGACGAGAAGGCGATTTATGTGTATCTTACCGCCGCCAACGGCGGACAGTCGAACTATCGGATCACCTTGGAAGGCACCTCGGCCAGCGGTTACAAAGTCTTGCGCTTCGACAACCTCGGCTTCAGTCTATCCCTCGGCAAGCGCAAAAAGCTTCCTCAATAGCACGCCTCCTCGAAAGCTTTCAGCCGTTTTTCATCGACAATTCATCTGTTACAAATTGACTGCCAACCGGCGCCGTGTTAGTTAGCGAAAACTTTAAGCCAAGGACCGATGGTGGCTAGACTACAATTCGAAGAGCTTCGGTCGCTCGACTTGCGCCAATGCGCGACCGTCGGCGACATCGTTGATGGCATGCGCTACTGCGCCTTCGGCGCGCGCATGCTGGGCGAGGTGGCGCGGACAATCGAATCGATGATCGCCGGGCCAAAGAAGCCCGTCATTATCTACGACGGCCTGCCGCGCTCACCGCTCGGACTTTTGCTGAGCAAGTTCGTTGCGAACAAATGGTGCAGCAAGATCATGCTGCCGTCGGAGTACGCGCGCGGCAAGACACGCGGCGAAAACGCCATCGTCGTCGGCGCCTTCTCTGAGCGCGACGCCAAGGCGATCTATCGCCGGCCGAAGCGCGCCTTGTTCATCAATCAGTTCGACATGGCCAAGCCAGGCCAAGTGCGTGACGGTTTTTTCCCCGACGCGGTGTTCGCCGACCCGCGCTATATCATGCCGCTCACCTATCACGCCCTGAATGAATGGCTGAGCGGCAAGCGCTGCACGATCACTTCATTGGTGGCCGATCTCAAACGCTACGGCGGTGTCGCTGACCAAGTGGCGCGCGGCGCAGCGGCACTGCATGCGATGATCGAAGACAAAGATTGTCAACGCTTCATGACGATCAGCGGCGCCATGACCGTCGGCAAGATGGACCTGGTCATCTGCGACATGATCGAAATGGGCTTCACGCACGCGATTTCATCCACCGGCGCGTTAATGGCGCACGGCTTGGTTTCGTCCATCGGCTTGAAACACTACAAGTACAATCCCAAGTACAACGACACCGAGCTTGCCAAGCGCAAACTAAACCGCGTCACCGACACGTTGGAGCCGGAAACCAATCTCGACACCGTGGAAGAAGTGATCGGCAAAGTCATCGAGCAGCTCGATGGCAAGGCGCCCTGCAGCCCAACACAATTGAACCGCCTGATCGGCAAACACCTGGCGGACAATTATCCCAACGACCGCGGCGTTCTAAAGTCGGCCTATTTACACAAAGTGCCGGTGCTGGTGCCGGCGTTCGTCGATTCGGAACTGGGCAACGATATTTACATTCACAACATCAAGCGCAAACGGCGCGGCAAGAAACCGATTTTTATGGATCTGGAGCTGGACAGCAAAGAACTGATCCGCCTGGTAACGGCAAAAAAACGCTTCGGCATTCTTTCCATCGGCGGCGGCGTGCCGCGCAACAACACCCAGAACGTCTCGCCGCTGATCGAGATCATCAACGAGCGGCTCGGTCCCACGTTTCCGCCGCGCCGCTTCAGCTACGGCGTGCGCATCTGCCCCGACCGGCCCCACTTCGGCCATCTGTCCGGCTGCACCTATTCGGAAAACGAATCCTGGCGCAAAGCGGCCAAGGACGGCATCTACGCCGAGATGCTCGCCGACGCCACGCAGGTTTGGCCGTTTCTCGTCAAATATGTGATGGAGCAGCGCGCGTGAGCGGGGTTTTGTTTCGGGTTTCGCGTTAGGGCAAGACGCGCGTAAACGCGAAATGGAGCGAACTGTTCCGAAAAACACGAAACCCGGGACCCAAAACCCGAAACGTTATTTCTTAATCCCCAAGATTTGCCGACCGTATTCGCGCACGAGGTCGTCGCGTTCCGGCGATGGCGGTAGGGCTTTCAGGCGGTCCTCGATGCGGCCGCGCGCTTCGCTGCGCAGATCGTTCCACAGCTCGAGCTGCTTCTGCAGTCGATCCTTCTCATCCGCTGTCAGCGGCTGCGATGAAGCTTCGTTATTACGAGCCGTGACAATTTCGCTGCGGTCCTCGGCCCGAGTCTCGATGACCATGGCCCGATAGGGCCGGTCTTTTTCGTCATAAAGAAGTGCGAAACCGCGAAAACCGATGGCATAAACGAACAAGCGCAGAGCTGGTTCGATGGGCAATTGGCTTAGCTGCAAGCTCACCGTCTGGGGCTTGGCACTGGCCGGGAGGACAATCTGCAGACCGGTGCGTGCTTGAATCAAATTGATGGCGGCGTCCACCGGAAATTGCTCGAAACTCACCGACAGTTTGCCATCACGATAGTCCACCCGTTGGCCGGTCTCCGCTGTTTGCGCAACACCGGGCGCGCCTAACAGAAAAACCAGAAGTACCGAAGCCAACGCTCGTTGAATTGATATTTTCACTGCTTTGAACCTTTCAGTTTCCGCACAACGAGCAAAGTCCGTGCCTTGGCCTAAACCAACCCGAATTTGCTCTTATTCGCTCAAAGCATCCTGCAAAGTCCTAGAGTTCCATCCAAGTGCGCTGTCTCTTCTGTCGCAAACCGACAACATTGTAGCCATCGAGAGCAGGATTGTCCTTCTCTGGTTTGCCCCGCCACCCTCACTTTTTTTGTACAAGCCCCTCGAGCCACGGGCGAAATTCGTTGATTTTATCTTTATGCTCTTCCAAGCCGGTAAATAGGTATTCGCGCTTAGGATCGAGAATGTAGAACTGATTGACAACCCCTTCCTTGGCGATGTCCACGCGCAGCGAATTCTCCCGCGTCAGTTTTTGATAACTCATTTGACCGTCGCGCGAAAGAATCCAATTGAGAAAGACTTTGGCGGCGTTTGTATGCGGCGCCGACGCCAAAAGCGAAGCCGCATCGGTGCCCGCGCCGACGGCCGCCAAGCCTTCGAGGTGAACCGAGGCCAACGGCAATCCTCTTAGCGCCAGGTTTTCGCAATCGACGCCGCCGATGGCGATGGCGTATTTGCCGCCGGCGACCCAATCGGAAATCTGCGGCAGGTTGCGCGAGAAGACAATATCCATTTCGCCCAGGAGCCGCTTCAAATATTCGCCGCCCAGATCCTTGCGCGCGTAAAGCGCGTACATCTGATTGCGCGCGCTGCCGATGCGCAGGTCCTGCGAAACGATCTTGCCTTTCCATTTTGGCTGAAGCAGATCCCAGTAACTCTTGAGCTCGCCCGCCTTCACCAAGTTGGTATTGATGCACGCCGCCGTGTACGGCACCGCGCGCCACATGGGAACAAATTTGTCTTCGTTGTCGGCGAACCAGATTTTGCCCTTGTACCAACCAGCGCTGTCGAGCACGTCGGGCAAAACCAGCATCGAGCGGATCGGCTGCAGCATCCCTTTGTCTTTCAACGTGCCGAGTAAAATATCCGTGCCGCCCAGAACAAGATCGGCTTGGCGCAGCCCGGCGCGCTGCTCCGCCATGATGCGCGAGATCAGTTCGCTCATGCGCCCCGGCGTATAGTTGACCTTGATCTTGGGGAACGCTTTCTCGAAGGTATCGACATAGAGCTGCTGCTGATCGGCAGCGGGCGGTCCGAACACGACCAAGCGTCCTTCTTTTTCCGCGGCTCTTTGCGTGGCATCCCAGTCGGCTTTCCAGTTGGCAGGAGGTTGGGCAGCGAATAGTTGAGCGCAACAAATTATCCAAGTAAGCATGAGTGTCCCCCTTTGGAAAAGGGGGATTAAGGGGGATTTTTTTCTTTCAGCGTCAGCAAATCCCCCCATACCCCGCTTTTTCAAAGGGGGGTAGAAACAAGACAAAGCCGGCATTCGCTCAATGATTCGTTGGCAAAATTCCATGATTTACAATCTCACTATCCGCGGCAAATGATCTTTCATCTCACCAATATTCACCAACCGCCCCGAGCCAACCACGTCGAAGTGAATCATCTCATTGTCCTTTAAATCGCGCAGGATACCCGGCGGATCGTCGCCGCGCATGACCGCTTGTATCGCCGACATCCACAGCTTGCGCACTAAGATCACGCCGCGATCGGAGTAACCTAAGTGCTCCGCCGCACGGTCGGCGATGGCACCCTGGCCGATTTGTGCGGCGGCATCTTGGCCATTGACAGTGGTCATGTCGTATTTTTTGAAAGTGCCGCGCATGAGCGGCTCTGGCCGAGGCTTATTGCGTTTCGGCCGAATTGTCGACTTGCCATCTTTAAAAGGAAAAAATTTCAGAATGAAAGATTGCGTGTTGTAGTCGTCCACCGGCACGCGCCACGCGACGTCGCTGAAGAAGTCATCCGCCGCGCCCGGCAGCGAGCCGCCGTCGTGAATGACCAGCACAGGCGGCGTGTAAGACACTTCGCGATGCCACTCTTTGCCTGGCTCCGGCCCCGGCCGGCGCGCCACGTAGCTGGCGAACAGATCGCCCGCCAGCACGTCGAATTCGGGAATGCGCTCACGCTCGGGATTTTCCCGCGCGCCGTTGACTTCGCGCCCGTGCAAAATCGTCGCGTGCACCGGATCGAGACAGTTGTCGAGCTGATTCAAGAAATTGCACTCGCGCAGATAGCCATCGTAGGTGCGCTCGCCATCTTCACGCACAAGAAAGTCATAGCGCGGAAACGGCGGCGGATCGCCCGGGCCCATGTACGCGAAAACGATGCCGCCGACTTCGTTGACCCGATACGCTTTAAGGCGAACTTTGTCTTTGAAGTTGCTGTCCGCCGGCTCGCCCGGCTGTTCGATGCAGCGGCCGTTCACGTCGAACACCCAACCGTGATAGCAGCAGCGCAAGCCGCCCGCTTCGATCCAGCCATATTCCAACGACGTGCCGCGATGCGGACAACTTGGCTCGGTCAAACCGACCCGCCCATGCTCGTCGCGAAACAATAACAAATCTTCGCCGAGACGGCGGACAATCTTCGGCGCGTCAGAGCTGATCTCTCGGGAAAGACTCACCGGCAGCCAATAACGGCGCAGGGTTTCGCCCGCCGGCGTGCCGGGGCCGACGCGGGTCATCATATCGTTTTCTTGGCGATCCATAGTCTTTTTCTTGTCGGAGAGAGGGCACAAAGTCAAAGCCTCGCCAATCACCGTGAGAGGGCGATCAACCGGTCGCTCCTACGAGTCATCGCCATTTCGCTTTGTTCAATTCATAACCGACCCGTGTAGGGGCGACCGGCTGGTCGCCCTCCCAAACGGTTGCCTGTTACCGAGCGTTCGGGCTAGCCTAGCATCAGCCATGAAACAAGAACCGAGCCCTCCGGCTGAAATTCCTATCGATCCCGAACTCCCCATCTGCGATCCGCATCATCATCTATGGGAACGTAACGACGAGCACTATCTGCTTGAAGATTTCTTACGTGACACGAATAGCGGTCACAAGATTGTTTCGTCCGTGCTGGTCGAGTGCGGCACGCACTATTGGCAGGAAGGCCCCGAAGAGACTCGCCCGTTGGGCGAAACCGAATTTTTCGCGAGCGTGGCTGTGGACGCGAGCGAGCGCAAGCTTGGCACCCAGGTCGCTGCGGCGATCGTCGGTCATGCCGATCTCGCGTTGGGCGATAAAGTTGCGCCGGTGCTCGAAGCACAATTGGCCATGAGTCCAAAACACTTTCGCGGCATTCGCCACCAAACCACCTACGACGACGACCCTGACATTCGCAGCACCGCGGCCAAAGCCATTCTTGCCGACAAAAGCTTTCGCCGCGGCGTCGCCTGCCTCGCAAAATACAATCTGACGTGCGACGCGTGGATTTATCACACGCAGATTGGCGAACTCACCGAGCTCGCCCGGGCGCTGCCCAACGTGCAGATGATTCTGGACCACATTGCCGCGCCTTTGGGCGTCGGCCCCTACGCGGGGAAACGCGCCGAGATATTTCAACTGTGGAGCAAAGGCATTGCCGAATTAGCAAGCTGCGCCAATGTGTCGATCAAACTCGGCGGCTTCGGCTCGCTGCGCTCCGGCTACGATTGGCATCAACGCCAACCGCGTGTCGGTTCGCTGGAGCTCGCCTCGGTGATGGCCCCCTATTTTGAATTTTGCATCGAGAAATTTGGCGTGCGGCGCTGCATGTTCGAAAGCAATTTCCCGGTCGATAAGCGCTCCTTCGACTACGGCACGATTTGGAACGCCTTCAAACGAATCACCCAGAACTATTCAAAAGACGAACGCGCCGCGTTGTTCCACGACACCGCCGCGCGCGTCTATCGACTTTCCTAAACGTCTGCCGTACCGAGCGGAAAACGGATTGGCAACTCGAAATCCGAAACTCGGAACGCCGGCCTATCCCAACGGCTTGAGCCCGTAAAACCGCTCGGCGTTGCGGTGCAGCACCGCGTGTTTGTCGTCGTCGGTGAGATGCTCGTTTTCGATGATCTCTTCGATCTCGTGTTTGCAATATTCGTTGTTCACTTCGTGCGGGAAATCGCTGGAGAACATGAACGGCTTGTTGCCCACCGCTTCGATCGCGTGATGGAGCGTTCTCTCCGTCCCTTCGCAGCCAACGAAAAGTCTGCCCGCTTCAGCCTGGCGGCGAATGTAGTCGCTGACCTTTTCGCCATTTTTCAACTGGATGTACTCGCCGCGCGGATCGTATTGGATGTGGGTCTCCCAACCGCGGTCGAAGCGTTCCAGACAGGTATTGAGCCATGAGACGCCGGCTTCCATGAAACCGATGCGCACGTTGGGGTATTTTTCGAAGATGCCGTTGAACACGATGCCGGCAAACGCGACCATCTGCCCCACCGCGTGGCCAAGGCCGTTGATCGGCGCGTAGGGCGTCAGCCAATCCATGCCCAAGCCTTCGTGAGCGCCGCCGTGGATGCCGATGCAGCAGCCGAGCTTGCTGGCTTCCTCGTAAAACGGCCAATATTCTTTGTCGCCCAGGTGGCCTTTAAAACCAGTCGACGGCAGCATGACGCCGCAGAATTTCAGCTCGTTGACCGCGCGGCGCATCTCCTTGATCGCTTCCGCCGGCTCCTGCAGCGGAACGAGTGCTAAGCCCTGAAAGCGCGGACTCTTCTTTAAATAGGTATCGGCGAACCAGCTATTCCAGGCGCGCGCCACGTCGACGGCAAACTCGCGGGTGATCACTTTGCCAAACGCGAGACCGCCGGTCGAATAGAGCACCGCGCGCTCGATGCCGACGTCTTCCATGAACTCCAACCAGCCATCTTCGCGCACCGGCCGAAACGCGCCGGGAACCAATGTGTAGAGAGTCGCCCCATGCAGATGATCCAAGGGCGGAAAGATTCTGCCTTTGAACCTGCCGCTCTTGATATAGGGCTCCGGCATGTAGCTCAGCAGCCCGTCCCAATCTTCCATCACATGCCCGTCGCCATCGACAACCGGGATTCCATTGCGTGCCATAAATGAATACCTCCTTAGGAGATTTGATTGCCCCTTCTCTATCGCAATAAGGTCGGCCCTAGCAACGCTTGACTCCAGTGTCCGATACTGCCTAACGTCACCGCGAGAATGGCTGACTCACCACGAAGACACGAAGGGCACGCAGTTCGGAAATATTTTTCGTGTCTTACCTTCGTGTACTTCGTGCCTGCGTGGTGAAAAATCCCTTTCTCTGGAGGATGAATTATGCAGCAACCCAAAGTCATCGATGCCGACGGCCACATTTACGAAAACCACGAAGAGATCGAAGAGTACTTCGAAGGCAAGTACAAAGGCATGCGCCGCGCCCGCGCTTATGCGCTGTTTCCATCCCTCGATGGCTGGCCGCGCGGCCTGGGTGCTGGGCGGCCTGACAAAGTCACTGAGACCAAACCTGACGACGTCATCAAGTTCGTCGAATCCCTCGGCGTCGACTACACTGTGCTCTATCCGACTGCGGCGCTGGCGATCGGTTTGGTGCAAGACCCTGGCTGGTCCTGCTCGATCTCGCGCGCCTACAACAACTGGTTTCACGCGCGCTACATCAAGAGAGATTCCCGTCTAAAAGGCGTTGCCGTTTTACCCGTGCAAGACCCGCAAGGCGCCGCTGCGGAGTTGCGCCACGCTGTGGAGAAGCTCGACATGTGCGGCGCGTTTCTGCCCTCGGCAACGGTGATGAACAAGGGCTTCGGCCATCCCGACTTCCGGCCGATCTTCGCCATGGCGCAAGACCTGGGCGTGCCGCTCGGCATTCACGGCGCGCCAAGCCGCGGTTTTGGTTTCGACTATTTTGAAGATCAAGGACAAGTCCATGCGCTCGAACACCCGTTTCCGTTGATGATCCAGTTCACCAGTATCATTTGCGACGGCGTGCTCGAACAATTTCCCAAACTGAAAATCGCCTTCCTCGAAGCCGGCTGCGGCTGGCTGCCCTACATGATGGATCGTTTGGATTATGAATATGAAACCCGCGGCGCGCGTTCGTTTCCCAATCTGAAAAAGAAACCGAGCGCCTACGTGAAAGACTGCCCGGTCTATGTGACCTGCGAGCCGGAAGAAACATCGCTGGCGCACGTGGCGCAAATCATTGGCGATGACCGCATCATGTTTCCGTCCGACTATCCACACGAGCGGGTCTACGGCGAGTTTTTGAAAGACATCCCGGAGCTGCTTAAGCGGCCCGAGTTGTCAGATTCGACCAAACAGAAGATTCTTTACGACAACGCCAAAGAGTTTTATCGGATTTAACTTCCCAAACTGTAGGGGCAGGCCCCCTTGCCTGCCCGTCTTGTGACCCCACGAGCGATCGGACGGGCAACCACAGGGGGTTGCCCCTACAAAACACAAAGAGGTGCAAGAAAGATGATGCAGATTTACCGCGCATTGATAGCCTTATTTTTGTTCTTCGCCGCCCCTGTCTTCGCCCAGGACGCTAAACTCATCGAAGCGGGCAAGAAAGAAGGCAAACTGGTGCTGTACGGCACCATGCAAGGCGACACGTTTGACCTCTTGCAAAAAGCCTTCACGAAAAAAACCGGCATCGCCATCGACTACTGGCGCACCTCGGCGACCAAAGTCGCCGAGCGCGCCCTGGCCGAAGCGCGCGCCGGCAAGGCCCTATTCGATCTGGTGATGTCCACCGAAGACACCCACCGGATTATGTACAAGGAAGGCATTCTGACTCGCTATGAATCGCCCGTGTGGAAGGACTTTCCCAAAGAAGCGATCGACCCGGTGCTCGGGCCGCGCGCGCGCAACCACATCATCGGCGTGATGTACAATAAAGACGTCATCAAGCCCGCCGATGCGCCGAAGTCCCTCGAAGATATCGTCAAGCCGCAGTATCGCGGCAAACTGGTTATCGCCGACCCGACCGTCCACACGACGACCGCCCAATGGCTGGCGAATCTCCACAAGATCATGGGCAAGGAGAAGGCCGACAAATTCATCCGCGACCTGGCCGCCATGAAACCGGTCCTGGTCGAATCCTTCGCGCCCAGCGCCGATCGGGTCACCACCGGCGAGACGCCGATCGGCATCACCTATGTGTATTACGTCTATCTCAACGGCCGCAAAGGCGCGCCTGTAGACTACGTGCGCGGCGACTACCGGCTCCTCGGCGACGCCAGCTACATGTCGCTGTTTCACAAAGCACCGCACCCCAATGCGGCAAAAGCATTTATTGATTTCTTCCTCGACGACGAAAGCATGAACATCATGGCCAAGAACGGCGAGTTCGTGAATCGCAAAGGCGTTTTCCCGCCTGTGCCCGACGCCGACAAGATCAAGTTCGTCGAGATGGATGATCTCGGCGAAAGCTTCTACACTGAAAAACGCAAAGAATTTCAAAAATTATTCCGCTAATCATGAAGCTCCGAGCCAACGCTCCATCACTCGATTACTCCAGATTCGTGCTCGTGCTCGCGCTCACGGTGGTAACGGGGATCGTTTCGGAGTTGCGTGCCCAGTCGCTCATCAAGGTCCCCTTCCCCTATTCGCCGATCAACGCCAGCGCGCTGCCCTTCTTCATCGCCAAGGACACCAAGCTCTACGAGAAATACGGCCTCGACGTCGACCCGGTCTTCGTCGGCGCCTCGCAGTTGATCATCCAGTCGATGCTTTCCGGCGCCGCCAATGTGGCCGGCTTCGGCGGCCCGGCGATTGTGACGAATGTGTTGCGCGGCGGCGACATCATCACCGTCGCGGCGATGACGCCCCTGACGATTTCACTCGTGGCGCATCCGAGCATCCAACGGGTCGAAGAGCTCAAGGGCAAAAAGGTTGGCATCAGCCGTCTCGGCGGCATTCCTCATTTTGCGATTCAGTTGATCCTCGACCGCTACAACATGAAAGACGTAACGATTTTACAAATGGGCACCCAGTCTGAAGCCGAAGTTGGCCTGCGCCGCGGCGCCATCGACGCGGCCGTATTGTCACCGCCGCAGCTTTATTTGCTGCAGCGCGACGGTTTTCGTGAGCTGGTCGGCGCCCAGGACTACACCAAGCTCGGTATCAAGTTTCTCTCCGGCGGCATCGCCGCGCGCCGCTCCTACGCGGTCAAGAACCGCGATGTGATCGCGCGCATGATCAAAGCCACTTTCGAAGGCGTCAAAGTCATCTTCACCCAAGAAGCGCTGGCAAAGAGAATTCTTTCCAAATACACGCGCCAAACCAACCCGGAGATTCTCGACAAGCTGCACAAGTTCGCGACGGAGACGATTCCGCGCGACCCGACTATTCCTCGTGAAGCCATCGTCAATATGTCACGGCTCATGGGCGAATTTGGCATCGTCGAAAAAGCACAAGTCAGCGCGACGACGCCGGAAGCCTACTTCGACAACAGCTACGTCGACGAAGTCAAGCAGTCGGGGTTCTTCAAAGAGCTGTGGAAATAGATCGCCTGCGGCCGAAATTGAGTCAGTCCATGAGCAATTTTTTTTCCGGTCGCTGGCTCCCGCTAATCATTGCAGTCGGGGTCATCACGTCAGCGCTGCCGGCATCGGGCGGAACGCCCGACGACGCCGATCCCGCCGCGCGCATGGCGCGCTACGATCTGACAAAGTCCGATATTGACGACGTCGATCGCACGCTCGGCGACGCCTTCAAAAACTTGTCAGAGATCTGGAGCAGGATTTTCGCCGAGAATCGTCTCAGCTACAGAAATCCCGCGCTCAAGCGCTACGTCAACAACGGCACGGCGCGGTGTGGTTTGAATTTTCTCCGGGTGGGCAACGCCTATTACTGCCAGCCCGATGACGTCATCTGGTACGATCCAATTTTCCTGGCTCGAGTGAAAAAACTGGTCGCCGCGCGAAGCAAACAGTCCGCCGATGCGGTGCCGGTTCTGATCGTCGCGCATGAGTGGGGCCATGCGGTGGCGGCCCGGTTGGGATTCGGCAAACAAACCATTGGCACCAACGTAGAAAACGATGCCGACTGCTACGCCGGCGCAGCCACGCGCGAGCTCATCAAGCTGCGGCGGCTTCCCGCCACCGCGCTGCAGGAAGCAGAGCAGATGTTTGAACTGATCGGCGAGCCGGACTCCAAAGCGACCGGGACGTTCGACGATATCCCTTCCCGATTGCACGGCGTTAAATCCGAGCGCCAGTTAGCTTTCTCCCGTGGAGCGGAGTCGGGAACCAAGACTTGCCAAGCTGAAAAGCGCTACTACGACATACTGCGAAAAGTTCAGAAGCCGATTAAATGAAGACCTCGCTTTGACCCCGAGCACGAAGCGGCCAGCGCCAATTTTCAGCTCGAAACGCAGGTTTGAAACGGCGTGATCGGACATCCTGAGTTGAGCTGAAGGGGGCTCCGGACGCCGTAAACACCGTGCGTCCGGCACGACTTATTGATGCCCAACGCTTTCGGTCTCGACTTCGGCACAACGAACAGCGCGCTCGCTTGCGCGCGCCGCGACCGTTCGGTCGAGCTAGCGCAATTCGGCGGCGGCGCGACGTTTCGCTCGATCCTTTATTTCGAAGAAGACGAGACTGCCAAGCTTCATCGACTCCGGGTCGTCGCCGGCCCCGATGCGATCCAGCGCTATTTGAACGCGAAAACGCCGGGTCGGCTCATCCAATCGACCAAATCCTATCTCGCCAGCCGATTGTTTCAGCAAACCCAAATACTCGGCGAGACTTACTCGCTCGAAGAATTGATCGGTGTGTTGCTGCGCTACCTGCGCAAATCGGCCGAAGCACAATTCGGCGACTTAGGTTCCACGGTGGTCGTCGGCCGCCCCGTCCATTTCAGCGGCACCAAGAAAGATGAAGACGACGAGTTCGCGGTGAGCCGGCTGCGCACGGCTTTCAGGAACGCCGGCTTTGACGACGTGCACTTTCTGCCGGAACCGGTCGCCGCCGCTTACAAATATCAGCGAACTCTGGACCACGACGAGCTGGTATTGATCGCCGACTTCGGCGGCGGCACCAGCGACTTTTCGCTGGTGCACCTGCATGCCACACGACCAGGCTATAGCTTCAGCGAACAAGTCATCGGCCAAGTACTTGCGAATGACGGTGTCGGCATCGCCGGCGACATGTTCGATAGCAAGCTCGTGCGCAACCTGGTCGCGCCCATGCTCGGCTTAGGTTCGCAGTACAAAACGGAGTTCGGCAAAGTCCTGCCGGTGCCCAACTGGATCTATGAGCATCTCGAGCGCTGGCATTATCTCTCGTTTCTCAAGAATCGTAAGAACATGGAGCTGCTGCGACAGCTGCACTTTCAAGCCCGTGAGCCGCAAAAACTCGCGGCATTGATCGACCTCGTCGATCACGACCTCGGCTACCGCTTGTACCAATCCACAGAAGCGGCTAAGTGCGCGCTGTCCGAAAGCAACAACGCGCGATTTCGCTTTCACGAAGCCGCCGTCGACATTCAGAAAAGCGTCCTTCGGGATAACTTCGAAAGCTGGATTAGTCCCGAGCTGCAGCAAATTGCCAGGTGCGTCGACCGATTGCTCGGCACCTGCAGCGTCGCTGCCAAGAACGTCGACGCCATATTTATGACCGGCGGTTCCTCTTTCGTCCCGTCCGTGCGCCGTATCTTTGAGCAAAAGTTCAGCCACGCACCGATCCGCGCCGGCCAAGAATTCACTTCGGTAGCCGAGGGGTTGGCGCTGCACGGGTTGGAACTGTTCAGTTGATGTCCCTTGCTCCAAGCCCTTTGCTGTTGCCTATTGCCTCCTGCCTTCCCGCGATTGACACCACTGCCACGTTCGCACTAGAAGTGGGCTGACTCATCCCAACAAGGAGAAGCCCATGGCTATCATCGACGCCGACGCCCACTTGATCGAAGGAGCACAAACCTGGACGTTCATGTTGGAAGAAGAACGTCATCTCGCGCCCGAGCTTTTGATCTCGCAAAAAACCGGCATCGAGTTCTGGCGCTTCGAAGACCGTGTGCTGGCCAATTCCAACGTTGGGCTTAACGTGCCGCCGGAGTCGCGCGACATGCTCGATGTCACGTCACGCCTGAAACACATGGACGCGCTCGGCATCGACATTCAAGTGCTCTATCCAACACTGTTTTTGCGCCCGACAACCGCCCGCGCCGACGTCGAGCTGGCGGTCTATCGCGGCTACAACCGCTGGCTCGCGCATATCTGGAAGCTGGGAAACAATCGCCTGCGCTGGGTCGTGCTGCCGCCGCTGCGCTCTATAAATGAAGCCATCGATGAAATTCGTTTCGGCAAAGAACATGGCGCCTGCGGCATTTTCATGCGCGGCCACGAAGAGGGCCGACTGTTGTCCGACAGCTCGCTTTTTCCATTGTACAAAGTAGCGGAACAACTCGATCTGGCTATTTGTGTTCATGCCGGCACGGGTGATTTCGCCTACTACCACCAATACGGCCAAGATGTTTTCTCGCGCTTCAAGTTGCCCTCGGTGGGCGGCTTCAATAATCTGATCTACCAAGGCATTCCGGCGAAATTTCCCAAGCTCCGCTGGTCGTTTGTCGAAACCACCGCCCAATGGCTGCCCTACGCTGTCAACGATCTGGTGATCCGCACCGAAGCCGAGCGCGCCTTTCAGCGCAACAACGCCGGCCACGTGCTCACGCAAGCGCGGCCCAAAGAACGCACCATCCATGCGTCCACTATCCTCGCCGACAATCGCGTCTACGTCGCCTGCCAAACCACGGACGATCTCGCCTACATCGCAAGCTGCGTCGGCGAAGATCACATCACCGTCGGCACCGACTACGGCCACGCGGACTACTCCAACGACATCGAAGCGTTTCAAAGCTTGGCCCAAGACGGTGGGATCAGCGTAACGTTCGCGAAGAAAATTCTCGGCGAGAATGCCAAGCGGCTCTACGGTTTGTAAAATCTTTTTCAGACTTAAATACAGGTGCTGCACCGGTTGAAGTTCGGCACCGGCGCGCAATTGCGTGCCGTCACCCGTGTGACGGCGTGCGCAAAAGGGTGGCTTCGCTCGTTAAGCTAGCGCTCCTTGTGACTTCGTTAGTTTCTGTGAATATCTTTCGCCGTAGCGGCAGCACTTACGGGTTAGTTAGATTGCAAGATTTGCAAGCACGACAGCTTATTTTTGATTTATACCAGTGGGCCATCAGGTCAAAAGGCGGGCGTCGAAAGTAAATTCCTGCGGTTTGCCAAGGGTGATTTTCCGGAAGTCAGGGTGGTTGGGATTAAGTACGTAATTCAGCTCTTCCGGTATGATAATGCTCGGCACAGCCAAGACCACCGATCGCGATTCTCTCACCCAGGCGTCACCGATCCCTTGGGTGGAGGGTGGCGGTGGCTCTTGTCGCCAATCTTGTGACAGACCTCGTAGCGGTAGCGTTTCAACCAGTGACTCGGGAAATTGAAAAGGGAATGCGGTGAATCGGTTGGGCCTTCTGAGGTCACGGTGGACGAGAAGTTCTAATGCCGCGAGGGACTTGTGCTGGCTACCATAGAGAACCGCCACACCGGAGGAATTCCAGCGACCACCAAATAATTTTGCACCCTCGCCAATAAAGGCGTCGTGAGCACGAGCGTCCGGCACGATGCGCCATCCCGACGCCATCAGGAATAAACGCCGTACTCGATCCGGCCCAGGAGATTTTCGACCTCGCGGGCGCCGATCTCCGTTTCTGCATAGTCCAACGGCACGGCGCCACCCAAACCAAATTGGGGAGCTTTTAGCCATTGGCGCGCCGCCTCGATGCCGCCTAGGACTGTCGCTGCCTTTCCTATCAATCGGGCTAATCGCACAACTCGGTCGGACTCCGCTGGCCCCAGCCGCCCCTGCGCCTTTCTTCGATGGAGGGTGGCGTTCGAGATGCCCAGTTTCGACGCAAGCTTCTCCATCGGCATATCCAGGCTATTCCGCAAAGCCTCCAGCTCCTGAACGGGTAAGCCGCCCTGAACCTGCTGAATAATCTTTGTCGAGGCTAACATCCTGGAGCCGGACTTGCCTCGGACTTTATCAGACGAAACGCGAAGGTAAGACTCCACAATCATTGCCGCAGGCTTGGCTTTCGGCGATTTTGTCTTTTTCAGCACAGCTCCCATTTGATAATATAAATAATGTCATATGACACCCCTGTCAAGCGAACCCGGCCAACTGTCAGAAAGAAGATAAACGGTGGACCGAATCTTACGACGCAGCGCCGCGCTTTTGTTTTTCGGCCAGCATCATCGCCGCTTCGACTATCATGTCTTCTTGACCGCCAACGACTTTGCGCTTGCCGAGCTCAACTAAGATATCACGGGCGTCGACGCCGAACTGTTCGGCGGCTTTGTCGTCATGCAAAAGAAAACTCGAGTAGACTCCGGCATAGCCCATGGTGAGACTCACTTTGCCGATGCGCACCGGCTTGGGCATGATCGGCCGGACGATGTTCTCCGCCACGTCCATGATCTTCCATAAGTTGATGCCGGTTTCATAGCCCATCTTGTCGGCACGGCGGCGGGACGATGCCGGCCATGAGCGTCGGGCGCAAGGTTTTGCTTCGTTTGAGTTTGTACAACAAGTCCGTGCCGATGTTGCCGGACCCGAGAATGGCCGCGCGGATCTGTTCCATCGGTTTACCTTAAATAAAGCGTACCGAAACGGTGCCGAGCCCATCGTAAGAAGCCTGCAGCAGATCATTTGCTGCAACATCGACAGCACCGCACAGGGCGCCCGGCATGACGATGTCGCCGGCATTCAAACTCACGCCGAACTGACCAATGGCGTTAGCCAGCCAGGCACCGCTACGGCGGGGTGGCCGAGGACAGCGCCGCCGGCGCCGGTTTGAACGATGTCGCCGTTTTTTTCCAAGATCATGCCGACCAGTTTTAAGTCGCGCTCGTCGACGCGACGCGGCGAGCTGCCGAGCACGACCCGCGCCGATGACGCGTTGTCCGCAATCGTGTCGCAGAGCTTGATCTTCCAACCCTCGATGCGGCTATCGATAATCTCCAATGCCGGCACGACAAAGCGCGTGGCGGCCATCACTTGCATCGGCGTGACGCCCGGGCCTTTGAGGTCACGATCCATAATGAACGCAATTTCCGGTTCGATCTTTGGCTGCATCAGTGCGCCGACGCGAAACTGCGCGCCATCCTGCAGGACCATGCCGTCAAGGATATGGCCGTAGTCCGGCTGGGCGACGTTGAGCATCTTCTGCATCGCTTTACTGGTAAGACCGATTTTTTTACCGACGACTTTGGCGCCGGCGGATTTTTTCAAATCGATAAACGCCAGTTGAATGCGATAGGCGTCTTCCTGAGTGATGTTGGGAAATTTTTCGGTAAAAGGTCGGAGCGCCGCTTTGGTTTGCTCGGCGCGAAATAGCGCCTGACCCTCTTGGGCGATTTGTTCTCGGGTTAATCCTGCCATGGATATCGAGTCCAATCTCAGCGGCTGTTGCCGCGCTCGTGTTTTGCTAGTCGGATATCACGTCAGCGCGGGCAAACCAATCCACGTTTGGCGACCGGTCAGGGATGCACCCGCTGGAATCGACTACCATGTTAGGTCCGTTGTTCGTGCAGCGTTGGTCGTGTTATGTACGTGGTCGTCGCTGTTCTGCGCGCCAGGAGGAGGCACACCCATGCGCCAAGGTTTTAAAGTTTTTGACTCGGATACACACCTCGCTCCAAACTTTGAGACCTTGGAGCCTTATTTCGATGCCAACACTCGCAAGCGGATCCCAGAGTGGGAGGAGTTTAAAGTACCATTTCGTGTCGGCTGGTCCGGCGAGATTCTAGAGCCGCCTTATGGTCACCGGTTACAGTTCAAGAAAAGATCCGGCTGGCGCCAGAAGCTGCGGGTGTTGGGCGAAGCGGGGCCGAGGGAAGAGGCCAAGCGGCATCACCCGAAATTTATGGGCAGCCGCTTTCCATCGCCGGGCGTCTCCGATGAAAACTTCGAAGCGCGCATTCGCGATATGGACGAAGAAGGCGTCGATGTTCAACTCATGCTTCCTCCAGCGCCGCCGCCTTCGGACGACGTCGATATTGAGCTTGGATTTATCCGCGCGGGTCACCGATTTTGCAACGACTTTTGTGGCAAATATCCCCATCGGCTCAAAACTCTCATCGTGGTGAGCAATAAAGCGGTCGACGCATCCGTGGCAGAAATCAAAACCTGGGCGAAGGCACCCTGGGTCGCCGGGATTTATCCGCACTTGGATGAAGGCTTTCCCATCGACCACCCCGATCTTGAGCCGATCTGGGCCGCTGCAAATGAAGCCGGGCTCTGTGTCGCGCATCACAGTTTTACCGAGGGGTTCCCTGGCTACCGCGATCTGTGGGACAACCCGTTCCTCGGCCGAAGCGCTTCGCACCCGTGGGCTGCGATGCGAGCGATGGCGGCATTTTTCGGCGCCGGCATCATGGAGCGCTACCCGAATATTCGCTACTGCGTCCTTGAGTCCGGCTTTGGCTGGCTGCCGTTTTGGGCCGCGCGGATGGACGATCAATGCGAGTACATCTCTTACGCACTTCCAGAAAGCATGACTCGCAAGCCGAGCGAATACCTTGCCAACGGGCGTTTTTTCGCCAGCGTCGTGATCCATGAAGGCGAGAAGATGGCAAGAATGGTCACCGACTATCTCGGCGACGGTTTGCTGATGTATTCGTCCGATTATCCTCACCCAGAATCCCGCTTTCCGGGCTCCATCGACGTCGTACTGGCGTGGAAATCTCTTGGCGATGAGGTCATGCGCAAAATGCTCTGGGACAACGCGGTAAAATGCTTCGGAGAGCCGTAAGAACTTTGTTCAAAGTTCAAGGTTCAATGTTCAAGGGTTCAAGTAGGCGAGCACATCTCACGTACCGTGCCGTATTTCGATTTATCGTTCCGTTCCGAAAGGGGATCTCATGGGAGAAATTCTTGGGATTGGCTATAGTCACGGACCGGGAATTACCGGGCCGCTAACACGGCTGACGGATATCTACTTGCGCCGCAATCTGCAAAGCGAACTGACGCCGGCGCACATGAAGGATCCCAAGAATTGGCCGAAGAAGATGCAGAATGTCTCCGACCCGCCGCCTCCGGCGCCGCCGCCCTGGCGTTGCTATGATCTCGGTAAGGCTGTAGCGGAAGTAATCAAACAGAGCCCGTGGCGCGCGGTGGTCATTGGGTCATCGAGCTGGTCCCACGCGTCGCTCACAAAGAAGAACTATTTGCTCTGGCCCGACGTAGAAACGGACCGCCAGCGATTAGCCGACTTGAAAAGCGGTGAGCAGCGCAAGTGGCGGTCGGTGTGCGCCAATTTCAGAAGACTCACCAGGGAGGTCACGGAGAACACGGAGGAAGAAACAGAGGAAAGAGCTTTGTAAAACAATTTTCTAAGGCTCTTTTCTTCGTGCCTCTGTGAACTCCGTGTTACTATCTTTGAAGATTTGCGCGATTTGCAAAAACTCTCGGATGACTCACCACGGAGCGCACAGAGGACACGGAGAAACTGACAGAGGAAAGAGATTCGTGAAACAAATTTCCGAAAGCCTCTCTCTTAATTAACTCCGTGACCTCCGTGTCCTCCGCGGTGAGTGCTCCGAATCTCTTGGCTGCGGCTACGCCGCGCTGTATCCTCCGGGGTGAATAATCAGACTACTTTTTTTGTTTTTCCGCGTTTGCCAGCGCCTCTTCAAAAACCGCCAGCGCCGGCTTTATATCCGTCCATTCAACCTGGCTGTCGAGGTCGAGATAGTTGACTCCCGCGGCGCGGCGGTTCTCTGGACTGACGTCGTTTTTCGGAATATCGATGCGCAGCGAATCGGCCGTCTCGGCAGCGTTCTTGGCTAGAGTTTTTTGCAGTGCGATCTGGCCATCGCGCGAAAGAAACCAGTTGATGAAAACCCTCGCCGCATTTGGGTGAGGCGCGCGATTCACGAGGCCAAGCGTGCCGTATTGCGTCACCAGCGGCGCGCCTTCCTTAAAATTCACAAACTCGTCGACCGGTAGTCCCTGAGCTTTGGCCTTGTCGCTGTCCGCGCAGAACAAGCACAGGCTCGCCTTGCCGCTCGCGAGCCAATCGATACCCTGGCGAAAGTCACGGAAGAGCGTCACCTCCATCTCGCCGAACAACTTCTTGATGAAAGCCGGGCCGATCGCCGGGTGCAGGTAGAAAAAGCGCATCGGCGCGCTCCCCGGCCCGGGAACGCGCACGTCGCGCGCGATGATTTTGCCTTTCCACTTTGCATCGACCAAGTCCCACACCGAGTGAATTTCCTTCGGGTTGACCAGCTTGGTGTTGTAGGCGATGTTGCCATTTTGCCGCGTGCCGACGTAACGAAAGATGAACTGCCCTTCGGGGTCGGCGTAGCGGTGCTTACCCTGATACCAGAGCGATTCATCGGTCACTTCGGGCAGCAAGAGCGCGGCTTTGATCGGATCGAAGCTTTTGGCCAAATGCAGCACCCGATAATTGGAACCGATGCCTTCGCTGCTCACGTCGGCGAGAAACTTTCCGGCGCGGCGCTCGGCGAGAATGCGTTTAGCGTTCTCGCCGCCGCGGCCGCCGACCCAGGTCGCCTTAATCTCGGGAAAGGCTCTTTGAAATGCACCCGATTCGAGGACGGCTTCCCAACCGCCGATGTAGACATTGACCTGGCCTTCCTTCTTCGCCGCCTCAACGGTTTTTTCCCATTCTTTTTTCCAGTCCGACTGAGCGCGCGCCTCCGCCAGGCATAGCAATACGGCGCAAGCCGACAAGACAAGGTTTGACATTGGCAATTTCCTCCCACGGCAGTTTCTATGCCGGTTTTGGGTAGGTGTTCGGTGTCACGACCGCGCTGCCATAAGCGATGCACGGGTGCCAGCAATGGGCGGTGACTGTTGGCGACTATCATACATATTCAATTTTTACGTGCGTTGCGCGAAAGTGCCTGATTGACGACGCGCTGCATCGGCTCGGAATCGATCCAATCTTCTTTCCAGGTGACAACGTATTTCGCGCCTTCTTTGCGCCGCGCCACCGGCCGCACATCATTTTTGGCAATGTCGATGCGCAGTGAGTCGTTGATCCCGCCATCTTTTTGCAAGGCGAGCTGGCCCTCGCGGGACAAGAGCCAATTGAGAAACACTTTCGACGCGTTGGGGTGTGGTGATTTATCCAACCACGCCAGCGTGAACGCTCCCGGCTCCAACATGCCGCCCTCTTTCCACACCCCAGTGTCAATGACGTTGATCGGCAATCCCTGCGCTCTTGCTTGCAGCACGTCATCGCCATTGCTGAACAGCATGATCGAAAATCTTTTCTGCGCCAGCCAATCGATTGCCTGGCGGTAATCGCGCGATACCATCACAACCTGATCGCGGAACAGCCGGTTCAGAAACTCGGCGCCGAGCTGAGGATGAAAATACGCAGCGCGCGCACCGCTGCGGCCATAACCGGTGGCGCGCGGATCGATGACCACGATCTTGGCCCGCCACTTCTCCTGCAGCAGGTCCCAAAAGGAATTAAGCTCCGCCGGGGCAACCGCGTCCGTATTATAAGCCACCATGTTGATCGACACGCTGCCCACCGGCACGAAAATATATCGCCCTTCGCTGTCGATGTACTGGTGTTTGCCGGACCACCATTTCGACTCGTCTTTGACTTCGGGAAGCAGCAGCGCCGACGCGATGGGCTGGAGCGCTTTGGCTTGATAGAGTGTGTAGGGCGAGGTGTTGCCGATGCGCGCGATATCGGCGAGATACTTGCCGCCGCGGCGCTCGGCCATCATGCGCGCCAAGAGATCGACACCCCGGCCCTGAACGACGCGGACTTTGATGCGCGGAAATTTCTTTTCGAATTCGCTCAGGAAATTAAACTCGCCAACAGTGTAGTAAGTAAATTCGCCCTCTTGCTCAGCGGCTTTGATCGCCCGCTCCCATTCCGCCTGCCAAGCCTCCGCTCCCTCGACCGCTGTTTGCGTGCCAAGAAGAAACAGTGCCAGGGAAAGAAGGACAACCAGCATCGGTTGCATCTCGCTGCCTAAACGGGGGCGAGCCGATGCGCCCGGAGGAAGGAACGTATCTGGCGCACCGCCAGGGGAACTCGTTCCTTCGGTTCCTTCCACGGGAACATGCTCACCTCGCCCTTCGGCGCTAGCAGAGCGGACTCCATGGCAACCGCATACGGGTGCGGTGGGATGTCGTCCGGCAGGACCAGCACCGGGGTTTGGCAATGGCGCACGAAATCGCGCGTCACGCACCAGACGAAGTCTGGGTTGGAGAGGTACATCTTGGTGAGAAATTTGTCGACCATCTCTATTGTCAGGTCGGGCCGACGCTTAACCAGTTCCGGGCCCCACTCTTTCATGTTGTGATCGTACGCCTGGTTGGGCCGCTCCGGGCGACAGCCGCTCGGCTGCGCCATCACCGAGGCAACGATACGACCGGGGGCGCGCTTCAAAAGGTTCCAAGCCAAAGGTCCGCCGATGCAGAAGCCCATCACCACGAACTTGTCGATCCCCAAGTGGTCCATCAGACCGATTTGATCATCGGCAGCGGCTTCCCACGGCCGTTCGATCTCGAGCGGGCCGGAGGACTGTCCGCCATTGGCGTTGCGCAGATCCGCGAAGATGCAGCGATACTCTCCCCCGAACTCTTCGATCGTACTAAAAGGCCTGCCGCGCTTCAGACCGGCAATCGTCGAGTTCAATCCTCCGCCAGGGATGACCAACAACGGATAGCCCGAACCGGCCTCCTCGTAATAAATGCGAACGGCGCCTTTTTCGTAGAACGGCATTGCAGTTCCTTTCCAACGATTTCGCCACGGCAAAATGCAAGCCTATATCAAGTTCGCTGGTGTTTCGATAGTGCCGCCGCGCCCATCAAGTCGTCCTCGACTTCAGCCGGTAGCGACAGCGCTGGAGCCGTTGTCAATAGGTGTGTAAAAAGATACTAGGCGGCGACCCTCATCTCTTTGCCATTGTCATACTTCGTCCCGCGCGCTACTTTTCCGACAAGCTGTG
>Ga0194131_10000039_pt1 | contig 165877 bp, 132 predicted proteins | sample TA2KigO120mmetaG_FD_148631 | JGI IMG/M metagenome (GOLD analysis project Ga0194131, IMG submission 148631) | Freshwater microbial communities from Lake Tanganyika, Tanzania - TA2015053 Kigoma Offshore 120m | ecosystem: Environmental > Aquatic > Freshwater > Lake | place: Tanzania: Lake...
CAGCCGGTGCTGGAGCGGCCGGCGCATCCTGCGCTGTCGGCACGGCCGCAGCTACCGGAGGTTCCGGACTCGCCGACGCCGATGGAGCCGCCGAGTCGAGCACGGCGCGCACGCGCTCCTGGGCCAGCGTGACTCGCGCGTTCAGGTACGAGCGGTACGCGTCGAGGTCCGGATTCGGCGATTCGAGGACCGCGCGCAGGTCGTCCTGCATCAGGTCGTCCACGAACAGCAGTTCGCGTTCGCCCGCCAGCAGCTGGGTCACGGCGTACGCGTAATCCTCGTTGGTCTCCGTGCCTACCTCGGCGCGCACCGCCTTGTAGGGGATGAACGCGAGCAACTCGGACACCTCGAGCGCGCCACCGAGGTACTCCGGTTTCCGGTCCCGGATGGTGCGCACGAGGCGAGCGAAAAGGAGGTCGAGCGAGTCAGCCACGCGTGGGCGTCCGCAGTGTGGGTCCGTTCAAAACGTAATACGGCCGCAGGTCAGGTTCGTGCCGCCGGGACCGCGGGCAACGACGCGTGCGCCCGGAAGGCGGCGCGTGACGGTGGCGCGAAGGGCGGCCCGTGTCGGGCGCCCGCGGTCGCGGCCCACGCGTCGAATGCCGACTCGATGAAGCCGTCCGACGCGTCTTGCTCGCTGGCCGCGCGCGTCGCGAGATGATTGGCGTACTCATTCTGCGCATGGCCCGCATGCCCGCGCACCCACTGCCACTGGACGGCGTGCGGACGGGCCGCGGTGATAGCGCGGTGCCACAACGCCAAGTTCTCGATCACCCCGCCTTTCCGGGTCCAGCCGCGGCGCGCCCAGCCGTGAACCCATTGGGTCATCCCGTCCACGATGTAGCGCGAATCGGTCGTGAAGACGACGTCGAAACTTGCTCCTTTCGCGCCCAGGGCGGTCAGCGAGGCGATGACCGACTGGAGAGCCATCCGGTTGTTCGTCGTCGCCGGTTCGCTCAGCCAGAGGTCGCGCCGCACGAGCGCGCCGTCGGGACGCACGTACTCGAGCAACGCGCCGGCGCCGCCGGGATTCGCGCCTTCCTGGCCGTTGCCGAGGCAGGATTCGTCCGCGTAGATCGCGACCACCTCCCGTCCGCGTGCGGTCATCACCGGACGACCTCGATCGAGTCCGCGTCGTCTATCCAGATCGTGATGTGCTCGCCGGTGGTGGGGTGCCGCGCCTCGATCGCCTCGCGGCGCTGCAACAGCGTCAGTCGCTCAGGCACGACCACCAGGTCCTGGTGCCGGCGGTGCACCACGATGCGGCGGCCGTCGCGGATGGCGGATTCGAGGGCGTCGTACTGGGCCACGGTGAGCTGCGCCATGATTGCGTACTGGGTTGCCGCTCAGCGCGCCGGCAGCCAGGCGCGAATCACCTGGGCGAGCACATCGGTTGCGCACGCGATCTCCGCGATCGGCACGAACTCCTCGGCGGCGTGCGCGACTGCGATATCGCCCGGGCCAAAACACACGGCGGGCGTGCCGGCGGCGGTGAACAGCGCCGCGTCGGTCCAGCAGGACAGTCCCTCGATCGCGCCCGCCTGTCCTGCCTCGGAGAGCGCCGCGTGCAGCGCGCCGACGACCGGATGCGACACCGCGACATCGTTCGGGTCCTGCGAGAACCCGAGGGTGACCTGCGCGCGGAGCTCGGGGCGGCGCGCGTGAACGCGCGCAACGGCCGCCTCGAGCTCGGTGGCGAACACCGGCGCCCGTTCGCCGGGAATCGTACGTCGTTCGTAGCGGACGACGCATCGGTCCGGATACGTGGACAGCCCACTGCCGCCGGTGATCAACGACGCGTGGACCGATGCGCGCCCGAGCAGCGGGTGCGTCCGCGTCACCAGCACCTCGCGCTCGAAGGCGTCAACCTCGGCGATCACATGGCCGGCGAGCGAGATCGCGTCCACGCCGACGTCGTAGCGACTGCCGTGAGCTGCAACACCCTGGACGTCGAGGTCTGCCCAGACAAACCCCTTGTGGGCGGGCGAAATCGCGAGGCGCGTGGGTTCGGTGACGATGGCGGCGTCGGCGCGCAGCCCGGATTCCACCAGGGCGCGCGTGCCGATGCTCTGGTACTCCTCGTCCGCGACGGCGGCGATGATCACTTCGCCACCAATACCGGACTGCGCGGCCCGCCACGCGGCCGCGCACATGGCCGCGATGCCCGCCTTCATGTCGGCCGATCCGCGGCCGTACAGGCGACCGTCCCGCACCTCCGGATCCCACGGCGCGTGCGTCATGCCGTCAACGCCGACGGTATCGAGATGCCCGTTGAGCAGGAGCGACTTCCGTCCGCCCCCTCCAGTTCCCATGCGCGCGACGACGTTCGGCCGGCCCGGCGCGGCGTCCGTCACTTCGACGCGAAACCCCCAATCACGCAGCACGTGCGCGAGCGCACGTGCACACGCTTCCTCCCCGGGACCGCCGGGCACGAGTGAAGGGTTCCTTGAATCGATGGCGACGAGGGCACCGGTGAGTGCCACTGCGTCGCCCGGCGCCACGGCGAGTGTCATTCGCGGCGCCGCCGGTCGCGCTACTTCTTCGCCGCGGGCTTCTTGGCCGGCTTCTTCGCCGCGGGCTTCTTGGCCGGCTTCTTCGCCGGGGCCTTGGCCGGCTTACCCGCCTTGGCGGGCTTCTTCGCCGAAGCGCTCTTCCCGCTCGGCTTGGCGGCGGCCGCACTCTTGCCCCGCTTGCCGCGCGTGGCTTCCTCAGCAGACGCGATCAGCTTGTCCGCCTCCACCTGGGTCATCTGGCTGCGGCGCACCATGAACTGCACGAGGTCGCGCGCACTCTCGATCGAGAACGCGCCGAGTCCGGCGCCCGCGTTGATGACATCTTTCATCGCCGCGGACATCTTGCTGCCGGCTTCAAGGCTGATCTCGTGCGCTTTCGCGGCCATTTCCGCCACGGTGTCACGGACGTCGGGACCGCGGTGTCCGGGGTGACGGCGAACGGGGAGCGTGGTTCCGCTCCCAGGTGCAGCGGGGCGGACGGAGGGCGTCAGTTTATCGGGCATGGAGAAGTGCTCCAGATCGGTCGTTGGATCGCGAGGTAACGGTTCCCGCGGACGGCGGTGCTAGACTGCGGGGCGTCCAAGCTAGGGCGGAGTACCCTTATAGTTGCCTCGGACCACTTTTGGACCGCGCAATTATACGAAAAAGTCGTTGCACTGCAAGAGGTTAGGTCGATCATCTGATAGTGTTTGTAGCGCGCGATTGTAGTGTCCGGACGAGCCGAAAACCGATCAATTGTGCAATGCGAAGGCCTATTATAACGCCATTATGAGTACAGTATCAACACAGCAACCTCTCATTGGCGTGCGCGTGCTCGACTTGAGTCGAGTGCTCGCAGGACCGATAGCGGCTATGCAGTTGGGCGACTTGGGCGCTGACGTGATCAAAGTCGAGCGGCCCGGTACCGGCGACGAAACGCGCGGCTACGGCCCGCCGTTTGACGCGCGCGGCGAGGCGGCCTACTACCTCGCGTGCAACCGAAACAAGCTGGCAGTAGCCGCGGATCTGGACGTCGCAGCGGACCGTGAGTTGATCCGGGCGCTCGTCGCAAGCGCGGACATCGTCATTGACAACTTCAAGCCGGGAACGCTTGAACAGCGCGGACTTGCCCCGACGGACTTCGTTGATGGGCACCCCAGGCTGGTCTGGTGCACGGTCACGGGATTCGGCGCCGAGTCGGCGCGCCCGGGGTACGACTTTGTCGTGCAGGCCGAGTCGGGGTGGATGGCGGTGACGGGCGAGCGTGACGGCGCACCGATGAAGACCGGCGTCGCGTTCGCCGACCAGATCACGGGCCGCGAAGTCGTCGCGCAGGTGCTTGCGGCGTTGGCCGCGATACGCGGCGGCGTGACGGCGCCGCGGCGCCTGCATGTATCGTTGTACCATTCCGCCGTGCAGTCGCTGATCAATGTGGCGCAGAACCACCTGGTCTCGGGCGCCGAGGCGTCGCGCTGGGGAAACGCGCATGCAAACCTGGTTCCGTATGAGATGTTCAACGCGAGCGACGGCCCGATCGTGATCTGCGTTGGGAACGACGCACAGTTCGCCGCCCTCGCTGGCGTGCTCGGGTCGGCGCAGCTGCGCGAGGATCGTTTCCGCACGAACGCGGGTCGGCTCGCGCATCGCGAAGACGTGTCGCGCGAAGTCGCCGCGCGCGTGCGGTCGAACACCGCGGCGTTCTGGGTCACGGCGCTCGAACGTGCCGGCGTGCCGGCCGGCGTGGTGCGCTCCGTTCGCGACGCAGTCGGTACGGTGGGCGCGTCCGCGCTGACGGGAATCGCGCCGCCGGCACCCGGTAGCGTGCGGCTGCCGCCGCCGCGGCTCGATGAACACGGCTCACTGATTCGCGCGCATGGTTGGGGGGCATTTGCTCACGTCTAGCGCGCGGTGTTTGGCGCTGGTCGTGTTGCTCACGGCCTGCGGGGGCGACGCGACAGGTCCCACGGCGAACCTGTTCCGGAACGTCGTGGCGATCGGCGGGGACCTCACGGCGGGCGTTCGCGACGACGGCCTGACCCTCGAGTCGCAGCGCGAATCGTGGGCCGCGGTGCTAGCCCAGGCGGCGGGTGCGTCGTTCGGCAACCCGCTGTATCGGAGTCCCGGCTGCGCCGCCCCGGTGGTCGCGCCGCTCGGGCTGGGCCGCCGCGCCAGTGGCGCGCTCGCCACCGCGGCGGATAGCGCCTGCACTGGTGCGGCCGCCTCGTTCACGCTCCCGACGAATAACCTCGCGATCCCCGGCGCCACGGCCTGGGCGGTTCGGAACGCGACGCCTCGGAGCGTGACCCAAGCCAACTCCGCGTACAGCGCGCTCGACCGCGCGCGATACCCACACGTGCTGCCCGCGACGCAGTCACAGGTCACGGCCGCGTTGATCGCGCAGCCGACGCTGGTCGCGCTCGAACTCGGGTCCGCCGAGGTGCTGGCCGCGATTCGTGAAGGCCGCGTTTCACTCGCGACCGCCCTGCCGTCGGCACCGAGCGCCACGGCCGTTCCGGCGGCGCTCTTCGCGGCGGAACTCGCCATGATCGCCGATAGCCTGGACCGCACGGGCGCTCGCGTCATGGCCACGACGGTCCCGCACTTCACGAAGGCGCCGGCGTTCCGGACCGGGAATGCGCTGTGGGCCGTGCGTGCTTCGCTCGCCCCCTTCGGCATCACCGTCGCGGCGGACTGCAACGGCAGCGCGAATCTCGTGAATGTCGCGGCATTGGTTGCTCCACTGGTCGCGCCGCCCCCGGTGCCCGCCGCGGGGTCGGCGGGGCCGTCGGCTTCCGTGAGCTGCAGCGACCGCCCCGGTACGGCCGATCGCGTCCTGACGCCCGGCGATGTCACGCAACTCGATGCGATCGTGGATGCGATGAACGCCGAGTTGCGCCGTGTGACCACCGCGCGCCACTGGGTGCTCGTGGACCTCGATGCGCTGTACTCCACGCTGTCGAGTGGCGCGGGAGCGGTTGTGTCCAGCGCCTTGCTCACCTGCGCCCGTCCGTTCGGGCACTGGATATCGCTCGACGGGATCCTGCCGTCCGGACCGGGGCACGTCCGGATTGCCGCCGCCGCCGCGGCCGCGCTGAACCAGGCGGCCGGCACGGCCGTGCCGGTCGCGGACCCGGCGCTCGCGCTCACGGCCGCCGCCTGCGCCAGCACCCCGTAGAGGCCAGGCGGCGAGGCCTCGCGTGACCTTTGCCGTGGGCCGGTCGTCAAGCGTTCGTGCAACAAGGTCTTCGCCGCGTGGCGGGCCTCGCCACGACGCGTGTGCGTAGTTACACTCGTGTCGTGCAGTCTGTCCCGTCGCACCCGCAAGCTCCCGAAGCCGACGCCGATCAGGCGATCATCAACCGCGTACTCGCGGGCGACCGCGATGCCTTTTCGGTCCTGATCAACCGGTACAGCGACCCGCTCTACCGTCACGCCGTGGGCATGACGGGGAGTCCGGACGACGCCGCGGACATCCTGCAGAACTCGTTCATCAAGGCATTCCACCACCTTGGCGAGGTCCGGGGACGGTTCGATGCCTGGGTGTTCCGGATCGTCGCCAACGGGTGCAAGGACTGGCTCAAGAACATCCGGCGGACCCACCTCAGTTACGAAGAAGACGATCAACCGTCTGGATATGAGACGCCCGACGAGGAACTCGACCGGGGCGAGCTGCGGGGCCATCTGGATCGGGCCCTGGCGGCTCTTCCGGCGTCCCTGCGGGAGGCGTTCGTCATGAAGCACGTCGAGGGCCGGTCATACGAAGACATGGCCGTGATGCTCGACACGACGGTTGGTGCCCTGAAGATGCGAGTTCACCGCGCCCGTGAGGCGCTCCAGAAACTGTTGGAGGATCGAGCAGCATGATGCACGACAATCTTGACCCGAATGTCGCCGGCCACATCGAGCCCGCTGCTGAGCGCACCGCTCGGCGCGACGACCTGGAGATCGCCGGGGACCGAGAAGTACCGGTCGCGGCCGCGACGATGCCGGAAGTGGTGCACGCGTGGCTGGACGGCGAGCCGGTCAACGAAACCGCGCTGCAAGCAGCGAGCGGCTACCGACTCTGGAATCAGGTGCAGGCCGAGACCGCCCGCCGCCGCCGGATGAGCACGCCGACGCCCGTCGCCGGCGCCATCATGGAGGCGATCCGCAAGGACGCTTGAGCGGCGCTGACGCGACAGCCAGCGCGTGATAGGTTACTGCGGGCGACGGAGCCAGATCTCCGTCGCCCGTCGTGTTTCCGGCTTCGAAGTCCGAGGCGCATCCTCACCCTGGCGGGGTATTCCATGCTTGCACGTCCGCAGGCCGACGAGTTCGCACCGTACTACGGCCGATACATCGCCCTCGTGCCCGATGGCGACGTGCGCGATCACCTGCGCCGTCAGCTGCACGAGACCATCGCCCTGTTCTCCGGGGTGAGCGATGATCGGGCGAACCGCGGCTATGGCCCCGGCAAGTGGACGCTCAAGGAGATGATCCTGCACATGAGCGACACGGAGCGGGTGTTCAGCTACCGGCTGCTGCGCGTCGCGCGAAATGATGCAACGCCGCTCCCGGGTTTCGAGCAGGATGACTGGGTGCCGCACTCCAATGCGAATCGTCGCAGCGTGTCGAGCCTGATGCTGGAGTTCGCGGCAATCCGGTCTGCGACGCTGCAGCTTGCCGATTCGCTCGATCCGGCGGCGTGGCTGCATCGGGGCACGGCCAGCGGATTCGGCGTGTCGGCTCGTGCGCTCATCTACATCACGGCGGGCCACGAGTTGCATCACCTGGGCGTCGCGCGCGAGCGGTACCTGGCCGCGTAGGGCCTTACGCCCGGCCCGCCGTGGCCGGTGTCGCGACGAGCCAGCGGCCGGGCAGGTTGGCCCCAGCCCACGGCCGCAGCTCCTCGGTGAGCCGTTGCGCGTCCTCAACGGAAACGCCGACGCGGGCGGCCCAGGCAACCGGGTCTCTCGGTCGCTGCTCGAGCACCTGGATCCGATGCGTTGCACCAAAGCGCGTGCGCAGGAGATCGGTGACCCCCGGCGCGGCGAAATCATGCAGCTCGACGCAAAGCGCGGATCGCCCGAGCCACGACACGGCAGATGGGTCGAGGAGTTCGCGCTCCATGCCCTCGCAGTCGCAAACAACCAACGCGCGCGTCACGCCGGTTGACTCCAGCGCGGACAGCGTCGGGATATCCGCCGGGCCGTGGATCTGCACGCGGTCGTGGACGCCGTTGATGGTCGCGGATCGTGCGGTCTCCGCCCGCATCGCCGCGTCGGCCTCGAATGCGTGCACGCGGACCTCGCCTCCGGTTCGCAGCGCGAGCCCGGTGGAGTAGAAGCCCGCGTTGCTCTTGATATTCACCATCGCGGGCCACCCGGTCCGGAGTTCGCGCTCGAGCCACTCGTGGACTTCGCACTCGTACGAACCGATCAGGATGGGTCCGTAACAATCGTCGGGCGCATTGCCCGCGAGCCGAAGGCCGGCGAACGGGCCGGCGGCGACGCGACCGCCCGTCTTCGTCCACAGGTTCGCCCGCGCGCGGCGATCGGGAGAAAACCGCGACACCCGGAGGGCTCGTCGCAGGCCCAGCGGAACCAGCGCGTGGTACACGCGCCGGAGCGCGGCGAGCATTGGTCGCCTCAGGTATGAATGACGCGCCCTAGCGCGGCGAGGGCCGCTTCCTTCACGGCCTCACTGAGCGTCGGGTGCGCGTGGACGGTCTCGCCGATGTCCTCGACCGAGGCGCGGAATTCCATGGCCACCACGATGGCGGCGATCAACTCGCTCGCGTTCGGCCCGATCATGTGGCAGCCGAGGATCTCGTGCGTGTGCGCATCCGCCACGAACTTCACGAAACCGCCGGTCTCGCCCATCGTGCGGGCGCGGCCGTTGGCGGAGTACGGAAACTTCCCGCTGATGACCGCGCGACCGGACGCTTTCGCTTCCTGCTCGCCGAGTCCGCAGGTGGCGATCTCGGGCCAGGTGTACACGACGCCGGGCATGTTGTGGTAGTGCATCGCGGCCCGGTGGCCGGCGATCACCTCCGCGGCGATGACCCCTTCTTCCTCGGCTTTGTGCGCGAGCAGCTTTCCGCCCACGACATCGCCGATCGCGTAGACATCCGGGACGCTGGTGCGCATCTGGGCGTCCACCAGGATCTCGCCGCGTGGCCCGAGCACGAGCCCAAGTCGCGCGGCATCCACGCCATGGAGCGCCGGTTTCCGGCCGATGGCGACCAGCACCACGTCGCCATCCAGCGTGAGTTTCGCCTCACCCTGTTCAACCTGCACAAACACGCGATCGCCCTGCCGGCCGCCGCCGGTCACCTTGGTGTTCGTGTGGATGGCCAGTCCCTGCTTGCGCAGGATCCGGTCCGCTTCCTTGACGACGTCGTCGTCGTTGCCCGGGAGGATTCCCGGCATGAACTCGATCACGGTGACCTTCGCGCCCAGCCGACGCCAGACGGAGCCAAGCTCGAGGCCGATCACGCCCCCGCCGATCACGATCAGGTGTCGCGGCACGGCGCGGAGCGAGAGCGCGCCGACGTTCGAGACGACCCGCTCCTCGTCGAACGGGAGGAACGGAAGCTGCGTCGCCGTGGACCCCGTGGCGATAATCACGTTTCGGGCGGCACAGCGGCTCACGCTGCCGTCGGCCGCGGTGACTTCGACAACGTTCCCGGTGAGCAGGCGCCCCGCACCTCGCGCCCACGTGACCTTGTTCTTCTTGAACAGGAACTCAACGCCCTTGGTGTTCGCGGCGACCACGTCGGACTTGCGCTGCATCATCCGCGCGAGGTCGAGCGAGACGGTGCCAAGCGCGATGCCGTGATCGGCCGCATGCGTGCGCGCGAACTCGAAGTGCTCGGACGACTGGAGCAGCGCCTTGCTCGGGATGCAACCAACGTTCACGCAGGTGCCGCCCAAGGTCTGGTCCATCTCAACGCAGACGGTTGACAGGCCGAGCTGCGCCGCGCGGATCGCGGCGACATAGCCGCCGGGGCCGCCGCCGATGACGACGACGTCCGCCTGTTGGGGCGTCACGCTCACTGGACGGGAGGGGTAATTGGTGGTAGGTCTTGGGGTGTCGCGAGGCAGGGAATCTAACGGCGCCACGAAAGTGGCCGGGCGGACTATGGCAGCGGTCAACGCGATGGCTCTGGTGGCGATGGCGGCCGTCGCCTGGCCGGCGACTGCCCAGCTCCCGCAGACCCGGATCGCCGGGCAGGTCGTGTCGGCACTGACGGGCGAGCGAGTGGTCGGCGCGCAGATCCTGGTGATCGGCTCGGCCAACCGCGCCGCCAACACCGACGACGACGGCACGTTCCTGCTCAACGTGCTGAACGACACGACGCCCAGGCTGGTGGTGCGGCGGATCGGCTTCCGTCCCGAGACGCTGCAGGTCCGGTTGCCGTTGCCGGAGTCGGCGCCGCTGCTGGTGCGCCTGACCCGCGCCATCCAGATGGTTCGACCGGTCGTCGTCAACGCCGTGCTGTCGCGCGCCGACACGCGGCTGGAGGAAATCCGCGAGCGGCAGCGCACCGGCGGCAACGGCCACTACGCCTACCGTGCGGATTTCATGAAGTACAACCCGCCGGCATTCACGGATGTCCTGCGGCGCATTCCCGGCATCGCGCTGTTCCGGACGTCGCGCGGCGCATTTGACGTCCGGCTGCGCGGCAATCGGTGCCCGCCGCTTTACTGGCTGGACGGTACGCCGCTGATGGGAATCCCGTTCGACCCCGATGCGCTCCAGCCTTCCACCGTCGAGGCGATTGAAGTGTATTCGAGCGCGTCACTCGTGCCGCCACGGTTCCAGGGCCCGCCGCAGGCGCAGGGCTGCGGTGCCATCGTCATCTGGACGCGTCACGGCGAACGCCCCGTGCGGGCGCCGAAGATCGATGCGGACTCGATCGTCCGGCTGCTCGACGCGCAGCGACTGTTCGTCGCGACCGAAGTGGAAGTCCCGGCGCGCGTGAAGGCTATGCAGGAGCCGGATTTTCCCGATTCACTCAAGATGGCGGGGGTCAGCGGGTCGGCCGTGATCGAGTTCATCATCGAGGCGAACGGCACGCTCAACAAGGAATCCATCGGGATCGTCTCGGCGACGCACGTGCGGTTCGCCGACGCCGTGCGGCTCGCGATCCTCGACGCCACCTTCGAGCCGGCCCGGAAGGCCGACCGCCCCGTGGCCCAGGTGTTCCAGTTGCCGGTGACGTTTACGGCGCCGAGGGGGCCGGAGAGACAGTAAAAGGCAGATAGTAGATAGTAGGTATTAGGTGATAGGTGCTACCTACTACCTACTATCTACTACCTACTATCTCTCAACTGATCAGCATGGATTCGGGGTCTTCCATCAGTTCCTTGATGCGCACCAGGAACTGCACGGCCTGCTGGCCGTCAATCAGCCGGTGGTCGTACGAGAGCGCGGTGTACATCATCGGCCGGATCACGACCTGGCCGTTCACCGCGATCGGGCGTTCCTGCATCTTGTGCAGCCCGAGGATGCCCACCTGCGGGTAGTTGATGATCGGCGTCGAAACCAGCGAACCGAACACGCCGCCGTTCGTGATCGTGAAGGTACCGCCGGTCAGGTCTTCGATCGTCAGCTTGCCGTCCCGGGCGCGCGCGGCGATGGCCGCGATCTCCTTCGCGAGGTTCAGCACGCCGAGGCGCTGCGCGTCCTTCACGTTGGGGACGACGAGGCCGGCCTCGCTCGCGACCGCGATGCCGAGGTTGACGTAGTTGTGATACACGATCGTGTCGCCGTCCACGCGCCCGTTCACCGTGCGGAACTGCTCGAGCGCGACCACGGCGGCTTTTGCAAAGAACGGCATGAAGCTGAGCTTCACGCCGTGGGTCTTCTCGACGCGCTCCTTCATCCGGTCGCGAAGCGCGTTCACGGCGCTCATATCCACTTCGTTGAACGTCGTGAGATGCGCCGTGTTGTGCTGCGCGGCGAGCAGGTTCTCGGCGATGCGCTTCCGCCGCGTGGTCATCTTCTCGCGCGTCTCCCGCTCTCGCTCGTGCGCCGGGCGATTGAGGGCGAACTGGGTCGGCTGGGCCGCGAGCGGGGCAAGCGACGGTGCTGACGGCGGCGGTGCGATCGGCGTGGCCGGAGCTGTTGGAACAGTCGCGGCCGACGGCACCGCCGCTGCGGCAGGTGCCGACGCCATCGCCGCTACGATATCTGGCCGGCTGACGACTCCGCCGCGACCCGTGCCGGAAACCGACGCGAGGTTGACGCCGGCCTCGTCCGCCAACTTTCGGGCCGAGGGTGCGGACCGGACTTCGCCGGCAGGCGTGCCCTGGGCGGGCGCAGCCGATTGGCTGGTCGCAGGGCTGGCGGCGACCGTCCCGTCGCTCCGCGAGTCGTCCAACTCGCCCAGCAGGTCGCTGACGCCGACGACATCGCCCTCCGCGCGAGAGCGGTTCGCGAGGACGCCCGCCTTGAGCGCGGGCACTTCGACCGTGATCTTGTCGGTCTCCAGCTCGACGAGCGTTTCACCGGCGGCGACGGCGTCGCCTTCGCGCTTGAGCCACCGCGACACGGTGGCTTCGGTGATGGACTCGCCGAGCGGAGGAACCTTGATCGAGACCATGAACGAACATAATAGGCGAAGGTTGCCGGTTCCGTCCACAGTTGGTCCCGGGGTGACCGCTTTCGCGCGGAGGCACCGATGCGTGCGCTGACGATCTCCGCGCACGGCGAGCTCGACCAGCTCGAGTTCCGCGACGACCTGCCGACACCGGAACTCGCGCACGACACCGACGTGCGCATCCGAGTCCACGCCTCCTCGTTGAATCACCTGGACTTGTTCGTCGTGGCGGGTATGCCAGGCCTTCGGATCACGCCGCCGTGGATCCTCGGCTCCGATGCCGTCGGCGTCGTGGACGGCATCGGGCCGGCCGTGCGCGACGTGCGCGTGGGCGACCGTGTGGTGGTGAACCCGGGCATCGGGTGCGGGACTTGCGAATACTGCCGGTCGGACGGACATCCGATGTGCCTCAAGTTCGCGGTGCTCGGCGAACACCGCCCGGGAAGCTTCGCCGAGTACGTGGTGGTACCGGCGACGCATGTCGCGCGGCTCGCGGATTCGATCGGCGACCAGGCCGCCGCGGCGTTTCCCCTCGCGGCGCTGACCGCGTGGCGGATGATCGTCACGCGCGCTGACGTGCGGCCCGGCGAGCTGGTGCTGGTGCAGGGGATCGGGAGTGCGGTCGCGATTGCCGCGATGTTGATCGCCAAGCAGCGCGGCGCGACGGTGTGGGTGACGTCGTCGAGCGATGCCAAGCTGGAGCGCGCTCGCTCGCTGGGCGCCGACGACGGGTTCAACTACCGCACGCAGGAGGTCGCGCGGGAGGTTCGCGCACGAAGCGGAAAGCGCGGCGTGGATGTGGTCGTGGACAACGGGGGCACCGTCAGCTGGCCGACATCGCTGGGGGCGCTCGGGCGCCGTGGCCGCCTGGTGACCTGCGGCGGCACCACCGGGCCCACCGTCGAGACCGATGTCCGGCGCATGTTCTGGAACCAGTGGACGCTGATGGGCTCGACGATGGGCAGCGAATCGGAGTTCGCCGCGGTGATCGGGGAGTTGAACGCCGGGCGACTCGTGATTCCCGTGGACAGCGTGTTTCCGCTGGCCTGCGGCCGTGAGGCATTCGAGCGGGTGCGTCGCGGCGAGCAGTTCGGCAAGGTCGTGCTCCAGGTCGCCGCAGTGTGAGCGCCCCCGACGAAGGGCCCGATCCCTCGGTTACGCCGCCCGCCGGGCAGAAGTCTACACGGCAGTCACCGGCGTATTCAGCGACTGAACTCCGCGCGATGCGCGAGGCGTTCGCTCGCGGCGAGCCGCCGGTGTGTCCTTCGTGCACAGATACCATGACCAAGCGGGCGATCGGCGGCGGCAGCTTCGGACTCGGCTACGCGCGGAAGCGCGAATGGCTGATCTGCCCCAGATGCCGACGCAGCGCGCTCTTTGACGTCCGTCGGGGTACAAGGAACTGATGACACCGGTGAACTCGCTCTCCATTCCCGCGCTGCGTCGCGGTGCGGTTCTTGTGATCGCGCTCGTGGCAGCGCAGCTGCCTGGGGGTGCCGCCGCGCAGTCGGCACCGGCCGCCCAACCGACCGCGGCTCCGGCTCTCCGAAGCGACTTTGTGCGCAACCAGACGCTGATTGGCGCGGCGATCTATGCGCCGGCGTTCGCCAGCACCTTTGCCAAGGACGGCGTGGCGTGGACCGCGGGCTACATGCTCGTGGCCGGCGGTTCGTTCGTGGCTTCGGCCGAGATTTCGCGCCGCATTGCGATCACGAATCCGATGCAGCGGCTTGCGACCGGGCTTCCGGTGCGCGGCGCGGTTGCTGGCCTGATCGCCGGGTCCGTGACCGATGCCGGGGATCGCGCGACGGCGGTGTCGGTCCTGCTCGGATCGGTCGGTGGCACCGCTGCGGCGCTCACGCTGGGCAAGCCGATGAATGACGGCGAAGCCGCCGCGACGCTGCTGGGATCGGACCTGCTTGGGCTGACGGCGCTCGGGATTGCCACAGCTGCGGGCGTCGAGGAGGCGACTGGCCGGCACCGCGTTCGCGGGGGACTCGCGCTTGCGGGCATGATCGTCGGCGCCCCCCTCGGGCACGCCTACGCCGCGCTCGCGCCGTACCATGTGTCGCCGGGCGACCTCACGGCCATGACGGCGGCCGCGGGAATCGGGATGCTCGCGGGACTTTCGTTCGTGACGCCGTACCCGACCGACCGGGAGGCTGCGACCGCGTTGACCGTGGGCGGGCTTGCGGGCGTGTTCGCCGGTGACCGGTTCTTCGTGCGGCGGTACGATCATTCGCCGGGCGAAGGGCGGTTGGTGGCCGTTGGAGCGATCGCTGGCGGCCTGATGGGTGCCGGCGCGACGCTCCTGGTGCGTGGCGAGGACGCGGACTTCGACATCGGCACCGGGCTTACGATGACGGCCGGCGCGGCGGGGGGGATGGCCCTCGCGCACCGCTACATGCGCCCCAAGGGCGATGGCGGCCTCCGAACCGCGGGCCTCTCGCTGAACCCGATCGGGGTCGTGGCGGCCCTTTCCGGCCTGGGTGGCGGGCGCAACTCCTACACGATCGGGAGCTTTCGCTTCTAGATTCCGGCTATCCTCGTGCGGCGAAAAATCCTGTGAACTTTCTCGACCGGCTTCAGCAGAGTCTGACGCTGCTCTGGGAATATCTGCCCGGCCTCTTTGGCGCGGGCATGGTGCTGCTGGTCGGCTACGTTCTCGCGAAGCTCGGCCAGAAGGGCACGGCCCGTGGGTTGCGCCGGATCGGGCTCAACTCGCTGATGCGACAGGCCGGTGTGACGGGCGTGGTGGACAGTGCGGCCGCGCACTTCAATCCGGCTCGCATCGTGGCGCACCTGGTCTTCTGGGTGGTGATGTTCACGTCAATGCTGGTGGCGGCGAACGCACTCGGCATTGATTCGCTCGCGCCCGTGTTCTCCGAACTCGTCGGGTATGTGCCGAGCGTGATCGCGGCGATCGTGATCGTGATCCTGGGCATCGTGCTCGGCGATTTCGTGGGCGGCCTGATCATGGCGAGCGCGCACACGCTGCACGGTGGTCCGACGCTTGCGCGAGCCGGCAAGGTGGGCGTTGTCCTGCTCGCGGTCTTCATGTCGCTGCAGGAACTCGGGGTGGCGACGAGCATCGTGACGACGGCATTCGCCATCCTGTTCGGCGCCGTCGCGCTGGCCGCTGCGCTCGCGTTCGGGCTCGGCAGTCGCGAACTCGCGGGCGAGATCACTCGCGATTGGTACAAACGGTACCGCGCCGAGCGCGACGCGATCGAGAAGGAAGTCGCGACCGAAGAAGCAGCCGAAGGCCTCGCGGACGAGCCGCCGAAGTAGCGCGGCGCGGGCGCTTTTCAACACGGCGAGCGACAGCGGCTCGACCGGTATCTAAGTGAAGGCGGCCCAACGTCTTAGCTGGCCGCTTCCGGGTTGATTTGACATGGTGCGGCGGGTAGTTTTCCACGTTCCCGTTTAGCGGCCTGGCACCCCCTTATTCCGGCCCAGAAATGACGGCTCCAAACAACCGCGAGCGGATCCTTCCGCGGCTCATTGACGACGAGATCAAGGAATCGTTCATCAACTATTCGATGAGCGTGATCGTCAGTCGCGCGCTGCCCGATGTGCGCGACGGACTGAAGCCGGTGCATCGCCGGATTCTCTACGCGATGAACGAACTCGGCCTCGTGCCGGGCCGTGGATACAAGAAGTCGGCGACCGTGGTGGGTGACGTGCTCGGCAAGTACCACCCGCACGGCGACAGCGCGGTGTACGACGCGATGGTGCGCATGGTGCAGGATTTCTCGCTGCGCTACCCGCTGGTGGACGGGCAGGGGAACTTCGGTTCCATGGACGGCGACGCGGCCGCGGCCTACCGGTACACGGAGGCGCGGCTCACGCGCATCGCGACCGAGATGCTGGCGGACATCGAGAAGAACACGGTGGACTACGCGCCGAACTTCGATGACCGGTTGCAGGAGCCGACGGTGCTGCCGGCGGCGTTCCCGAACCTGATGGTGAACGGCTCGAGCGGCATCGCCGTTGGCATGGCGACGAATATCCCGCCGCACAACCTGCGCGAGATCGCGGCGGCCGTCGAAGCGCTGATTGACGATCCGTCGCTCAACGCCGAGGCGCTGCGGCAGCACATCAAGGGTCCTGACTTCCCGACCGGCGCGTACGTGTACGGTACGGCGGGGATCAAGGAATACATCGAGACGGGGCGCGGCAAGATCGTCATGCGCGCGCGCGCCGTGATCGAGGAGAACGAGAAGGGGAACAAGTCGCAGATCGTGGTCACGGAGCTTCCGTACCAGACGAACCGCGCGTCGCTGGTGGAGAACATCGCCGAGCTGGTGCGGGACAAGAAGCTTGAGGGGATCAGCGACCTCCGCGACGAGTCCACGACGGAGTCGCGCATCGTGATCGAGCTCAAGCGCGATGCGATCCCGCGCGTGGTGCTCAACCAGTTGTACAAGCACACGGCGATGCAGAGCACGTTCGGCGTGATCATGCTGGCGCTGGTGCCGGACCCGCAGACGAAGCGGCTCGTGCCGCGCGTGATGGGGATGCGCGAGGCCCTGTTGCACTTCATCCATCACCGGCACGAAGTCATCGTCCGGCGGACGCAGTTCGACCTCGACAAGGCGAAGGAACGCGAGCACATCCTCGAAGGCCTCAAGATCGCGGTGGACAACATCGACGCGGTCATCAAGGTCATCCGGGCCGCCGACGATACCGAGTCCGCGTCGAAGGAACTGCAGAAGCGCTTCAAGCTGACCGAGAAGCAGGCCGAGGCGATCCTCAACATGCGTCTGGCCAAGCTCACCGGCCTCGAGCGCGAGAAGCTTGAGGAAGAACTCAAGGAAGTGCAGGCGCTGATCAAGGAACTTGCGGCACTGCTCGACTCGAAGCCGGCGCGCATGAAGGTGATGAAGGCCGAGCTCGCGAAGGTTGTCGAGACCTTCGGTGATGCCCGCCGCACCGAGATCACGAGCGACCAGGGCGAGATCTCGATCGAGGACCTGATCGCGAACGAGGAGATGGTCGTCACGATCACGCACACGGGGTACATCAAGCGGACGAGCATCTCGACCTACCGCAAGCAGCGGCGCGGCGGGAAGGGGATCGTCGGTGCGGATTTCAAGGCGGAGGACTTCGTCGAGCACCTCTTCGTCGCCTCAACGCACGACTACATCCTCTGCTTCACGCAGGATGGGCGCTGCTTCTGGCTGAAGGTGCACGAGATCCCGCAGGCGGGGCGCGCGGCGAAGGGCAAGCCGATCGTCAACCTGATCAACGTCACGCCGGACACGCAGATCAAGGCGATGGTCCCGGTGAAGAAGTTCACGGACGACGAGTACCTGCTCTTCTGCACGCGGAACGGCACGATCAAGAAGACAGCGCTCTCCGAGTACTCCAACGTCCGGGTCACGGGCGTGAAGGGTATCAAGATCGAGGACGGCGACGAGCTCATCAACGTGCAGGTGACCAGCGGCACGAACGACATCGTGCTCGCGACGCGCCACGGGTTGAGCGTGCGGTTCCATGAACAGGATGCGCGCGCGATGGGCCGCGACACGACCGGCGTGAAGGGCGTCGAGCTGACCGACGGCGATGTGGTGATCGGCATGGTCGTGATCAAGCGCGAGGCCACGCTGATGGTGGTGACCGAAAAAGCGCTCGGCAAGTGCTCGCAGATTGACGAGTACCGTGTGCAGAAGCGCGGCGGCAAGGGCATCAAGACCGTGAACCGCACGGAGAAGACAGGGGATGTGGTGGCCTTGCTCGAGGTGCTCCCCGAGGACGAGATCATGTTGATCACGCGCACGGGGCAGATCATCCGCTCGCCCGTGAAGGACGTGCGTGTTGCCGGCCGGAATACCCAGGGCGTGAAGCTGATGAACCTCGATGGCGGGGACCTGATCACGGCGGTCGCCCGCGTGGTGCCGGACGATACCGCTGAGGGAGAGGCAGGGGAGGACGATGGTTCGTCGGATGACGGGCCGGAGGTGCTTGAGTTGACGTCCGAGTAGGCGATTTCTTACTGCTTTAGCAGGGAAAAGACGGAAACGGCGGATCGGGGCGGATACGGCAACGGCTTTTTTGGGGGGAACTGCAACGGCACTTATCGTGGCGTTGTAGTTCCCCCAAGTTCTTGTGGTATCCGCAGTTTCCCGGCCCAAGCAGTGGCAGTAACCCCTGATCGGACCCGCAGGGTACTAATCCTCGTCTCCCCATCACGGAATCGAACCCCATGCGCCGTCGTCTCCTTGCCCTCGGGATGATCCTCCCCACAATCGTCCTTGCACAGAAGCCTCTCGTCCTCACGAAGCCCGAAGTCGAGTACTCGGAACCTTTCACACAGATCAGCGGTGTGCGTGAGCTGCGCGATGGTCGAGTGATCGTCGCCGATGTGCGCGACAAGACGTTGCAATTGCTCGACCTGAAATCCGGATCCTCATCGAAGATCGGCCGCGAAGGACAAGGCCCGGGCGAATACGGTCTCCCGTTCCGCCTCGTCGCGCTGCCTGGTGACAGCTCGGCGCTCTACGATGTCGCGAACTCCCGGTACCTGATGATTCACCCCGACGGAAAGACGGGAAAGGACTTCCGTCTTGAGGCAGCTGGCTCGGCGGCGGCGCCTGCCCCGGGCGGTGGCGCTGCGGGCGGACGTGTCGGCGGCGGGCCGCCGGGCGAGGCCGGCCGCGGGGGGCGCGGCGGGCCGATGGTAACGCTGGGCGGCGGTCGCGGTGGAATGATGACTATTACGCCGCCGCGGGCGACCGACGCGCGGGGCAACGTCTACTACGAAGGTCCACCGATCTCGATGGGCCCGAACGGAGAACCCGTCTCGGCCGATTCGGCGGCGGTGCTGCGTTTCGACCGATCGTCCAATCGCGTGGACACGGTGGCCTGGGTGCGTCTCGCGAAGGCGAACGTCGAGGCGAGCGGCGGGCAGAACAACATGCGCATCATGATTGGTGGTGCGAACCCGCTTGTGCCGCGCGATGATTGGGCCGCGTTGCCGGACGGACGTGTCGCGGTCCTGCGGTCGCCCGAGTATCGCCTGGACCTCTACAGCAACGCGCGCAATCGCGTGCAGGGATCGCCGATCGCGTACGACAGGATCCGCGTGGACGATGCGGTGAAGAAGGATGTCGAAGAGGCGCGCAAGCGAGCGCAGGCAAATGGCATCCGCATGATGGTGACCGATGGCCGCGGCGGCCAGCCGCAGCGTTCTGTGAGCGTCGGCGGTGGTGGTGGCGATGTCCAGCTCCCGCCGCTCACGGGATGGCCGGAGTTCGTGCCGCCGTTTCTTTCGAACACGGTGCAGTCGCGCGGGAACGGTGAAGTCTGGGTGCTGCGCACGAGCAAGCCCGGCGACTCGGTTCCGGTCTACGACGTGTTCGACGCAAGCGGCAAGATCATCGGCAAGGTCGCGCTGCCGGCCAAGTCGCGGCTTGCCGGCTTTGGCGCCAACACGGTCTATGTGATTCGCCTCGACGAGGACGATCTCCAGTACCTGCAGCGCTATCGCCTGCCCGCGGATGGGAAGCTGATCGGGTAGTTCGTGATGTGCAGGCCGCTTGCCGCACACATCACCGGCAGCGCATCTGCACGGTGACACACACGGATACCTACCTGAGCCGCTCCGGTCGCGTCACATTTCACGGGGTCGGGGCGATGTCGCCTTGATGTACGGAAACCCACCTCAATCCTCCCCACTCAGATGAATCGTTTCGCCACCCGCATGACGTCCGCTGCGCTGACGGTCGCCTTTCTCTTCCTGCCTACCGCGCACGCGCAGGCGCAGGGCCTGAGCTTCTTCATTACCAGCGTCGGCTCCGGCGACGGGGCGAACCTTGGCGGGGTCGAGGGCGCGGACAAGCGTTGCCAGGACCTCGCCGCCGCGGCTGGCGCGGGTGCGCTCACATGGCACGCATACCTCAGCGTCGGGGCGGAGAACGGCAAGCCGGTGCAGAATGCGAAGGACCGGATCGGCAGCGGCCCGTGGTACAACGCGAAGGGCGTGAAGGTCGCCGAGAACGTGGCGGACCTGCACAGCGACAACAACAAGCTGTCGAAGGAGAACTCGCTCACCGAGCAGGGCGCCGTGGTGAACGGCCGCGGCGACACGCCGAACACGCACGACGTGATGACCGGTTCGACGCTCGACGGCATGCTCTTCACGGGCGCGAACTACGACAACTGCAACAACTGGCGGTCCAACAGTGCCGGGTCGGGTTCGGTGCGAGTGGGCCACCATGATCGGCAGGGCGGTGGCGAGAACCCCACGTCGTGGGGTTCGGCGCACAACTCGCGCGGCTGCAGCCAGGACAACCTGCGCGCGAGCGGCGGTGCGGGCTTGTACTACTGCTTCGGGATGCCGCGCTCAGGCGGCGCCGACGGGATGGACGACAAGATCCGGGACTGAATGCGTAGTTGAAGGCGTGTTGGTGGCGCGCGCCCGGCGTGCGCGCGTCACCGACTCGTTCCGACGCACGACCCGCCGACGGAAGCGCCAACCGCAAAGCGGAGCACGAGGACCGCATCGATGATTTCGATGCGTCCGTCGCAATTGGCGTCGCCCCGTGGAAACAGCTGCACCGTTGGCTGCACTTGCACCCCAGCCAGCGCCTGTTGGATGAGCAATGCGTCCACTGCGGTCACGGCGCCGTCGGCGTTGACATCACCGCGGAGTACTGCGGCGGACGTGCCGAAGTCGTAGGCCCAGATTCCCCGTCCGTACGTCGCGGCGACGATCCGGCCGGTCCGCGCATTGTACACGAGGTCCGTGACCCGAATCGTCGGGAACTCGCTTGCGCGCGCCCACGTTGCACCACCGTTTGGCGACTCCCAGACGCCCAGCATGTTGCCAACGAACAGGCGACCATTCGGTCCGAACGCTGAGGCTTGGGTCGTGACATCGGGGAGCAAGACGCCGATGTTGGTCCAGTTCGCCCCGCCGTCGGTCGTCAGCATCACATGCGCGGTTCCACTTGACGTAAAGGTGACCATCGCGCGCCGTGGATTTTCGGGATCCACGGAAATGTCGCCGACCGAGCGTGAGGGAAGCGCAGTGAGCGGGGTCTGCCAGGTTGCCCCGAAATCGGTCGAATAGCGGACGTTCGCGTCCGAGGTGCCGACGTAGATGATCGAGCTGTCAGAAGGCGCAACCGCGATCGCCGTGATGACACCGGAACCGCGAGTCAAGTCGACTGAAATTGCCGTCCAGAGCGTGCCGCTGCTTGACGTCCGATAGAGCCGTGCGCCACCGAAATACAACCTCGTGTTCCTCGAGGGGTCGATAACGAACGGCGCAATAAACGCTCGCCGCTCGTTCGCATCGATTCCTGCAGTGATACCGCGGTACGTCGCGGTGCGGGTGTCGACGCGAATCAGGTTTCCGTTCTGGCTCGATACGTACACGACGTCGGGGTTCGTGTGGTCCGTTGCCGTGAACGCGCCGTCTCCGCCGAAAATTCCGACCCACTGACCAAGCCCGTTTCGCGCGATGATCGTCCCGTTGTCCTGCATTCCCGTCAGTACGCCGCTGGGGTCTGTCGGGTGGAGCGACAGGCCGGGGTAATGCAGCGTTGTGGCGAGGCCGCTGTTGATCGCCAGGAACGAGTCGCCCGCGTCACGCGAGAGGAAGACGCCCCCGTCACTTCCCGCGATGACGCGACGCGGATCGGCGGGGTCGACGACAACCACGTGCCAGTCGCAATGGATATTCGGTGCCACCTCGGTGAACGTCGCCCCGCCATCGGTCGACCTGTACGCCCGGACGCCGCCGAGGTACATCCGTGACGGATGCGTGGGGTCGACGGCAATCATCAGGTCGTAGTTGCCTTGCGCGCCGAAGTTGTTGCGATTCGCGACCGCCGGCGGTGCCGTGACGCCAGCGGCCGAGAGCGTCGTCAGGGCATTCGAACCGTCATCCCACCGAAACAGCCCGCCAAACGTCGAGTTTACCGCAGACGCGACCATCCAGACCGATCCGGGTTGCGCGGGCGACACGGCCATCTCGATGCGGCCCACTGCATTCGCGCCGAACACATGCACGGGAATCCAGGTGCTCCCATAGTCCGTTGAACGAAACAACGCACCGGTCGTTGCGCTTGACCCTCGGCGGGCGGCGTACAGGACTGCGGGGTTCGCCGGATGTTGCACCACTTCCGAGAACGCACCCGACATGAGTTGTAACCACGTCGCTCCCGAGTTCGTGGATCGATACACCCCGCCATTTGTCGCGGCGAACAGCGTTGTGTTTGTCGCCGAACCCGCCGAACCTCGGTCAACGATGAGCGAGTAGAAACGATGGTTCCCTGCGCCCACCGAGGTCGCAAACGGAGCGACCGCAACATTGATCCAGGATGCGCCGTCGTCGGTGGATCGCAGGATACCGCAGCCTTCGGTTGTCTCCGACGGTTCTCCCGTTGCGGCATACACGATCTGTGGATTGACGGGATCGATCGCGACAACGCCGATCACGAGCGAGCACTGTGTGTCCGTCAACGGTGTCCACGACGCGCCCTCGTTGCTCGACTTCCAGACGCCGCCAGCCGACGTCCCGACGTAGAGGGTGTTGCGATCGGTGGGATGAAACGCGACCGTCGGTACGCGTCCCGCGTCCAGTTGCGGCAGCGAACCGAAGAATCCGTTGTCGCCATAGAACCCGAGCGGGCCGATGGATGTCCAGCGACCGGGAAGGCCAACGGGCATTGCTGCTGTCGGCCGGCTCAACGAGACTGCGCGCCACTTGTCGAAGGAAAGTCCGGTGGAGGCCGTGCTTGACCCGGGCGGCGCATCCCAGAGCGTGATGAGCGCCTCGCGCCGCCGTTCGGCGTTTTCCTCGGCCACAACCGGTCGTCCCTGTGCAGGGGTGGCGCGCGCGAGGGCACTCGCGACGACAAGCGCGAAGACGAGCGAGATAAGAGGCGCGGTCGCGCGGCCGATGATCCCGCCGCCGTTCGTGTTCACGGCGCCCCCGTCAGCATGAACCGCAGCGCATTGGAGCGCCCGCGCGATGTCGTAATGCTCACATCGTACGGGCCCGTCGTGAGAGGCTGTGGCGGTGCTTCGCCGCGCAGTGGCCTCATCGAATCGTCGATCGGAACCACGAACCGGATTTCAGTTGCCGTGCGGCGCGGGACGTTGCGCAACTCGATCGGGCCAAAGTGCACCGTGTTCAACGAGTCGAAGCCGCGTCCGGTAATGACGACCTCAACAACTTCACCGCGTGACACGGTGCCGACAGCGGGAGAAAGGCGGCCCAAGGAGAGCCCCTGGGGCCGACAGGCCGCCATTCCTCCCAGGACCGATATGCCGACGCCGAGCGCAATCGTCGAGCGCACGAACCGGCACGCATCCCTGGTCACGAGCGTCAGCGTCAAGGGATGGTCCCCGGGCGCACGACCAGAGAGTCGTGGACGGCGCGGGCACTCGCATCGTGCGCGTCGCGCAGCGTCAGGGTCCAGCGGGGTTGCGCCGTGGAAGCGCGACGCACGAAAGTCAGCGTGATCAGTGGTCCGTCCATGGCGCCACCAGGCCACGCCGCCGCGAGGTTGACCGCCGTGCCCGCGTCATGACACATGAAGAGTGGTTGGCCTTGCGCAGCCGCACACGCAACGAAGGTCCACTCGGCGGCATCGTTGCGCAGTGAGGCCGTGATGCTGCCGAGCACGCGGTTGGATCCGCCGTTGAGTGTCAAGGAGACGGCCTGGGTGTCGCCCCGCACGGCACCGAGCGTCACGGCGATCGTCGCCGGTTGTGCCGGCGCGGGGACGGCAAGGTCGCTGGCGTGCCTGCAGCCGACCGCCACTGCCGCGAGCACGAGCGCGAAGGTGCGCCTCATGGGATGATCACCACTGGGTTCATGACACTGACTGCTGCCGTCAGGTCTGCCAGCGTGGCGGAAACCAGCTGGTTGACGGTCAGTACTATTTGGTTGCCGACGCCACGCTGGTTCACGCGGCACCGGAGAATCACGAGGGGAATGACTCCGGAGGCCGGTGTGCTCCCTGCCCATGTGACGCGCAACTGGTCGCCAAGCACATCGCCGCGATTCAAGATCATATTTGGCTGGAGGGCATTGAATCCGGTGACCGTGAACGGCGAATACGGGAAGGAACTCGCGCCTGGCCATGAGACCTCGAAGTCCCCCGCCATCACCGATTGCCCGTCGCGCAGTTCCAACTGCACGACGATGGAGAACGTGTCCACGACCGCGAGCCGGTAGGTATCCAGCCCTGTGCGGAGGACCGGGCCCGTCGTTCCGCTCGGCACATGGATCAGGACGGAGTCGGCCACCGCAGTCGCGAACGGTGATTGCGCAACCACAAAGGTCCGCCCGGGGCGAACGCCCGTGACCACCCCGGAGGTCGAAACGCGTGCGCGGGTGGAATCGCGCACGACCCAACGCACTCCCGTCGAGGCAATTGTGCCGCCCGAGGCATTGGTTGCGAGCGTCGTCATCTGCGCTGAGGCCGATTGGTTGCCGAGCGCAAGCGCGCGGCGCAACGAATCGCTGGCGGAGGTAGACGCAGTAATGCGTGCGGGGCGCAGGGACGCATCCGGCAGTGTGGTCGCGACGCTGCGCGACGTCACCGGCTGGAGGCCCTGAGCGGAGAATGTCACGGTTCGCGACGATGCCGCGCCGTAGAAGGTGAGTCCGCTGAACGATGCCCTCCCATCTGCATCGGTGGTCGCCGTGTTCCCGCCGAGTGCGTCTAGTTCACCGGCAATCGTCGCCGTCACCAGGGTTCCGCTTCCTGCAGCGGCGTTGCCGACGCTGTCGGCCATCGCCACGACGGGGGTCGGAGCGATCACGGTGCCCAGCGTAGCCGCACCGGGCAGGTCCGTGGCCATTGTCAGTGCCACGGGCAGTCCGCCGAGCAGCGTCAACGGCACTGTGACTGGTTGGGCAATTGAGTCAGCGGCGAAGCTCAACGTTCGGCTTCCGGCGCGGCCCGCGATACGAAGCCCGGTAAACGTCGCAACGCCGAACTGGTCTGTTGCCAGCGCAGGCGGATCGGCGTTCGGGATGCTCAACCGCGTAATGCCGGTTCCACCGCTGACCTGCGCTGTCACGCGGCGTCCCGCGATCGGCGAAGCGTTTCCGAAGCGATCCCGCAGCTGCACCGTGACATTGGACGTCAACGCGACACCGCTGCGAAACGTCGGCGGTGGCGCGGCGGACAGCTGGAGTGCCGCCGGGGCGTCGGCCGTCGCGGTGACGGCATACTGCGTGCTGACACCCGCGCTGGAGATCGTAAGCGTGTTGGGTCCGGTCGCGGTGCCGAGCGTCCAGCCCGTGCATCGGGCGCGACCGCTGCCATCAGTGGTGGTCGAGGGCGTGCCGATGGAGCCCCCATTATCCGCAGTGCACGTGACCGCGAGGCCGGGAACGGCCCGATTTCCACTGGCAAGGAAGGTGGCTTCGAATGGCCCTGCCAGGGTCGACGCCACGGTGGCGGTGCGCGGGGCCGTCGATGGCTCCGCTCGGGCCGTGGTCGCCACCAATGGCTCACTCGGCACGCCGCCACCACCGCCGCAACCCAAGGCGGCCAGCAGCGTCAGGAGCCCAAGGCGTACGACTGGAGGTTGTGAACTCATCCGATGCGAAAATTCGCTCATGCCAGCGCGATCCGCCAGCGGCGATGGGGTGACGGTGACGCCCAGTCGGAAGGCGATCGCCGTCAGAACGCCTCGCCCAGCGCCACGTACAGCCCGCCGCCATTCTTGCCCCGGGCGTAGTCAATCCGAATCGAGAGTCGGTCGGCCGGCTGCAGTGCGTAGCGGATTCCGCCGCCCGCGCTGGGCGGCGTGATGGGTGCGTTCTGGGCGACCGGCGCGGCGTTCACGCGCGAGGCGGCGGTGGGCGTGATCCTCGTGATCGGGCTGGCCGTGAGCCACAGCGTGCTGCTGGTGGATGCCGCGCTCGAGCGGCGCCGACGCCGGGGGTATGCGGCCGGAAGAATGGCCGGGCTCCGAGGGCTGACGGGTGCGGAAGTGCTCCGGGCCGCGCTGGACCGTTCGGGCATGATCGTCCTGGTGACGTTGACCACCCTGGCCTCCCTGCTGCCACTGGCCTGGGGGACGTCGGCGACGACCCTTTTCGGGGCGATCGCGTTGGCGACGGCCGGGGGGACCATTGCCGGGATCCTTGGGGCGATGTTCGTGCTCCCGGCCCTGATCATGGCCTGGGGGCGGGGGAGGCGGACCGCGGGGCCCCTCCCGCCGGGCCCGGCCGGTGCTCGACTGGCGCCCGTCCCGGTAACTGACGTAAGTTCAACCACTTAAAGGTTGTGCCCCGTCCGCCGGCGCCTGCCGGTTCGCGGGACAGAGGTTGCAGGACGTCCGCCGGCCCAGATGACCGCGATTCCCACCACCGCACCCACCGCCTCCAAGGGACAGCCGCAGGCCAGCGCGCAACCGCTGGTCGGGCTAGACGCAATTCGGAAAGCGGCGGGCGTCCTGCGCGGTGTCGCGTTTCGCACTCCGCTGCTTCGGTCGTTTGAGCTCGAGGAGCTCACCGGCTTCCCGGTGTACCTCAAGCCGGAGATGCTGCAGCGCGGCGGCGCGTTCAAGTTCCGAGGCGCGTACAACTTTGTCGCCGGGCTGACGGACGACGAGCGCATTCGCGGGCTGGTGGCGCCATCGTCCGGCAATCACGGCCAGGCGGTCGCGCTCGCGGCGAAGATCTTCCGCGTGAAGGCGACCATCGTCATGCCGACCACGGCGCCCCGCGCGAAAGTCGCCGGCGCTGAGCGGTTGGGCGCGCGCGTACTGTTCGAAGGCACGACGACCGCCGAGCGAATGGCGAAGGCGATGGAGATCGTCGAGGCGGAGGGTGCGACTCTCGTTCCGCCGTACGACAACGCAGCGATCATTGCGGGGCAGGGCACTGCCGGCCTCGAAATCGCCGAGGACATGGCGGCCGCCGGGATCAACCGCTATGCGGTCGCGGTGCAGGTTGGAGGCGGCGGACTCTCCGCGGGTGTGTCAGCGGCGGTCAAGCTGGCCACGCCGGGCGCACGGGTGATCGGCGTAGAGCCCGCAGGCTCGCCCAAGCTCTCGCGCGCGCGCGAGGCGGGTGAACCCGTGACAATCCCCGCGAACCCGCACGGGCTCGCCGATGGCTTGCTTGCCGTGCGCGTGGGGAACGTCACGTTCGCGCACCATCGTGCGTTCGTGGACGCGGTCGTGACCGTGCCGGACGCCGACCTGCCGCCAGCGGTGCGCTTTCTGCTCGACCGTCACAAGCTGGTCGCCGAGCCAAGTGGCGCGATCACGGTGGCCGCGCTGCAAACGGGCGCGATCAAGGCGGACCTGCCGATCGTGTGCCTGCTTTCCGGCGGCAACATCGAGTTCGACGGACTGACGCAGTTGTTCGAAGCAGGAGCGCGCAGCTGATGGGCGCGTCGAACGCACGCATCCTGATCGCCGACGACGACCCGAGTATCCTCGAGTCGTTGTCCGGCGTGCTCCGCGACTCGGGGTTCGACGTCGCGGCCGGCGACGGCCGTGATTCGCTGCTGCGGGAACTTGGAAGGACGACCCCGGACCTGCTGCTGCTCGATGTGATCATGCCGGGCGCGGACGGCGTTCAGGTGTTGCAGGAACTCAAGGAAGACGCGCGCTGGCGCGACATCCCAGTACTGATGGTCTCATCGCTGTCGCCGGACGAGATGACGGAGAAGACCTTCGGGCTCGGCGCGGCGGATTTCATCCGGAAGCCGTTCCGTCCGCGCGAGCTGCTCGCCCGCGTGCATGCGCAGCTGCGCATGCACCGCGCGCTGATGCAGACGCGGAATGCGTTGCGATTCGCGGAAGACGAGCTCAAGCGGGCGCGCGAGGACGCGGAGAGCCGCAAGAAGGTGGTGGACATCCTCCATGAGGTCACCGGCGACCTCGCGAGCGACGAGATCTACCACCTCCTGGCTCGCCGCGTGGCGCGTGCGCTGAACCTGTCGCGCTGCTCGGTGATCCTGGCGAAGGCGGGGGACAAGACGGGAATCGTGGCTACGGCGTTCGATGACCCGGCGCTCCGGCATATCGAGATTCACCTCGATCGCTATCCGGAAATCACGGCGGCGCTCGAGTCGGGGAACCCCGTGCTGGTCGAAGACCTGCAGAGCAGTCCGCTGCACGCGAACATCCGGACGGAGTGGAAGACGAAGGGCGTGCAGGTGCCCATCCGCTCGGTCATCGTGCTTCCGTTCTCGCTCAACGATGGCGAGCAGGCGGGCGTGTTCTTCCTCCGGCGCATGGCCACCGAACCGGCGCTGACGCCCGAGGACGTGGATTTCGCGGACACGGTGGTCAAGGCGGCGGTCGCGGCGATCGTGCGCGCGCAGCTGCTCGAGAACACCCGCGCCGAGAACACGCGGCTGGAAGTCCTCGCGCACACCGACCCGCTGACGCAGACGCTGAACCGGCGCGCGCTGACGGTGCGATTGGTGTCCGAAATGGACCGTGCGCGGCGTTACAACGCGATCATCTCGATGCTGATGGTGGACCTCGATCACTTCAAGAAGGTGAACGACTCGAAGGGCCACCTGGTCGGCGACGACCTGCTGCGCGAGATCGCGCACTTGCTGACGGATTCCGTCCGTAGCGTGGACTTTGTCGCGCGCTATGGCGGCGAGGAGTTCGTGGTCGTCCTGCCTGAAACGAACCAAGTGGGTGCCGTGAAGTTTGCCGAACGTCTGCGCGAGCGGATCGAGGCGATGCAGTTCGTGCAGGCGCACGGCGGGGCGCGCGTCACGGCGAGTATCGGGGTGGCCAGCTATCCGACGTCCGAAGTGCACACTGTGGATGATCTCTTTGCCCGCGCCGACGAGGCGCTCTACCGCGCCAAGGCCGAAGGGCGCAACCGGGTTTGCCAATGAGTACGCGTTGCCCGACCTGCGGGTCGCTCTACGCTGATGACGCGAAGTTCTGCACGAAGGACGGCGGTCGGCTCCTGCCGCACGGCGCCGCGACTCCGGTCACGCCGTCGCCGGTCGGCGGTGGCGAACCGCGGGCCACCACGCCGCGCATGGGTGGTCCGACGCCGGGCCCGGGCAAGGCCGTCATCAACCACGCGAACATGGCCGGCCAGGTGCTCGATGGCCGCTACGCGATCGTGAAGAAGGTGGGCGAAGGCGGCATGAGCTACGTGTACCTCGCGCATGACGTGAGCTCGAACCAGCGCTACGCCATCAAGATCCTCTCGCCCGCGCTCTCGAGGGACGAGAACTCGATGGCCCGGTTGCGCCGCGAGGCGTCGCTGGGCATCCGGCTGGCGCACCCCAACGTGTGCAACATCGTCCGGCTCGGGGAAACCGAGGATGGGCTCGTGTACGTGGTGATGCCGTTCGTCGAGGGCGAGATCCTGGCCGATCGCAATCACCGGATGGGCGTGATTCCGCTCGCGGCCACCGTCGAGTTCATCGTGCAGATCTGCGAGGGGCTGAACGTCGCGCACGAGCTCAAGATCGTGCACCGCGACCTGAAGCCCGAGAACATCATGGTGTGCAAGCGGGGGGATGGCACGGAGTACGCCGTGGTGATGGACTTCGGGCTGGCGAAGGAGCGCAAGGCGGGCGGTGAGCTCGAGAAGCTCACCGCGACGGGCATCATCCTCGGCACGCCCGAGTTCATGAGTCCCGAGCAGCTGCGCGGCAAGCCGCTCGATCCGCGCACGGACATCTACTCGGTGGCGCTGATGATGTACGAGATGCTCACCGGGAAGCTGCCGTTCGAGGGTCGCACGCAGCAGGAGATGATGATCGCGCGCTTGCGGAACGACCCCATCCCGCTGCGCCAGCGACGGCCGGGCATGGAGTTCCCCGAGGCGATCGAGAAGGTCCTGCTCAAGGGAATGGCGCGGAACGCGGATGATCGTCACACGACGACGCTGGAGTTCGCCGCGGACCTCAAGGGCGCGATGGCGGGCGGCGGGGGCGGCGGTGGCGTGCTCGGGCGGATGCTCGGGCGGTAGGAAGTGCTACGGCGAGTGATGGGTGATGGGTGGTCGGTGGTCGGTCGTGGTGACACCTTCACCGAACACCGAAGACTGACCACTTACGTCTCGCGATTGTTGCTCCTCGCCCTCGGCTGGACCTCGCCCGCCACCAGCCAGTCGGCGCGGCCGATCGACATCCTCGAGTACCACTTCCAGCTCACGCTCCCCGAGGCGGGGAGCACGATTGACGGTCAGGCGCAGATCAGCCTCCGCCGCCTCGCGCGCGGCGGCGCCGCGGACACGCTTCGGCTCGACCTGCTGGACCTGACCGTCAAGTCGGTGCGCGTGGGGACGCGCGACGCGGACTTCTCGCACGCGAACGGCGTGATCCGGATTCCGCTTGGCCCGGGCGGGCCCGATTCGATCGGCGTGACGGTCAGCTACACAGGCGCGGTGAAGGACGGGTTGATCGTCTCGACCGACAGCGCCAAGCGGTGGATGGCGTTCGGCGACAACTGGCCGAACCGCGCGCGGCACTGGCTTCCGACGGTCGACCATCCGTCCGACAAGGCGATCGTGACGTGGCGCGTGCTGGCGCCGGCGGACCGCAAGGTTGTCGCCAACGGCCGGCTGGTGGAAGAAGCGCCTGTGGCGGAGCGGGAGGACCCTGACGGCCACGCGGGCGCGGCTGTCCCGATGCGCTTGACGACGTGGCGCGAGTCGAATCCGATCCCGACGTACCTGATGGTGATCGCGGCAGCGCCGCTCGTTGAGTTCCCGCTCGGCAACACCGCCTGTGGCTACGGCCCCAACCGCGGCTGCGTGCCACAGATGGTGTACACACTGCCGGAGCAGCGGCGCATCCTGCCCGGCGCATTCGCCGAAGCGGATTCCGTCGTGACGTTCCTTGGGCGCACGTTTGGGCCGTTCGGCTATGAGAAGCTTGCGCACCTGCAGAGTTCGACACGCTACGGCGGCATGGAGAACGCGGGCGCGATCTTCTATGCGGACCGGCTGTTCCGGACCAGCGGCGTGAGCTACGGCCTGCTCGCGCACGAGACGGTGCACCAGTGGTTCGGCGACATGGTGACCGCTCGCGAGTGGTCGCACGTGTGGCTTTCGGAGGGTTGGGCGACCTACGGCGCGGCGATGTACACGCAGCATTCCCGGGGTGACTCGGCGTTTCGCGCGCAGATGGCGGGCATCCGGAGCCAGATCCTGAATGCGCCCGTGGTGGCGAGCCGGCCCGTGATCGACACGGTCGAGACGACGCTGACGGCACTGCTCAACACGAACAGCTACCAGAAAGGCGGGTTCGTCCTGCACATGCTGCGCGAGGAAATCGGCAACGCCGCGTTCCTGCAGGGCGCACGGATCTACCAGGATCGCCATCGCCACGGGACCGCGCTCACGAATGACCTGCGGTCAGCGATGGAGCTCGCCGCGGCGAAATCGCTCGCACCGTTCTTCACGCAGTGGCTCACGCGCCCGGGGTTCCCGGAGATCGAGACGCAGTGGAGGCATGACGCGGCGACCGGCCGCTTCACGCTGACCGTGACGCAGTCCGGCCGGTTCGGGCTGTTCACGTTTCCGCTGACCGTCGAGTTTGCCGACGCCACCGGTGCGCCGCATCGTTCCCGCCTGGTCGTGCCGGCCCAACGCGAGAGCGTCTTTACGTTGAGCGCGGGCCTGCGCGCCGCGCCAACGCGCATGCGTGTGGATCCCGACGTGCAGCTGCTCGCGCGAATCACGGAGAAGTGATCGCGCGGACTGGCATGGCGGTACTGGTCGGCGTCGCGGTACTGGTTGCGTCCGTGCCGGCCGCCGCGCAGCAGCGAGGTCGCCCCGAGCCGTCGCCGGCGGAGTTCGCGATCGCGACAGGCCGGTTCGCCGAAGCCGAGGCGGCGCTCTTCGCTGCGGTGAGCGCTGCGCCGCGCGAGCCATCGGCCCGCGGTGCACTTGGCGCCTTCCTGGCCGCGCGCGGGCGGTTTCTCGTTGGCACCGTGCTGCTCGATGAGGCCGTTCGATTCGGCGCGGATACGGCGACCGTCCAGTCGCGCCAACTGGAGATCTTCCGGTGGGCCGGCGAGTTCGGGCGGGCGGCCGCACTCCCGGCGGCGCGCATGAGCGGTGCGGAGCGGGAAGCGTTCCAGCGGTCGGGGTTGGCAGCGGTTTCCGGTGCGCGGCTGGTCACGGTCCCGCTTCGCCCGAACGAGCTCGCGGGGCTCGGGCGCATCCGGATCGGCATCGGCGACGTGGAACTGGACGCGGACATTGACCCTTCGCTGCCGGGGCTCTTCCTCCCCTCGACGCTGGAAATCGCGACGGCGGTCGAGCCGACGGGAGCGAGCGGTGATACCACGTTCGCCGTCGCGCAGTGGCTCAAGTTCGGTGGGCTGCGCCTCGGCCCGGTTCCGGTCGCGCTCATCCCCGGGAGGGCCGTGGCCCGGATCGGGTTGAACCTCCTCGGCCGGCTGACCCCGACGTTCGGATCCGGCGAGCTGACGCTGCGCGCTGATCCGCCGAGCGTGGCCGCGGGCGAGTCGTGGCCCGTCATGCTGATGTTTCCGGGGATAACCCTGGTGCCCGGTACCGGCGCAGCCCCCGTGATGCTGCATCAGGCGGCCGGGCGGGCGGTGCTGCGCGGGCGCGAGTGGACACTCGACCTTTCTAAAGGCGAAATCGCCGTGACGCCCCGTTAGTTTTCGGGCACCACAATGCACCTGCTAGTACTTGGCGCGGGCCTTCAGGGCGCCGCCTGCGCATACGATCTCCTCCAGCAGTCCTCGCTGACGCGTGTGACGCGCGTGACGCTCGCGGACCATGACCTTGCCAAGGCGCCTGCCTTCCTCGACCGCTGCAAGTCGGACCCGCGGCTGACGCTGTTGCCGCTGGATGCGCGCGACCACGCGGCTGTTCGCGCCGCCATGGACGGTGTGCAGGCGGTCATGTGTGCGCTGCCGTACTACTTCAACCTCCCGATGACGCAGCTCGCGATCGAGGCGGGCGCGCATTTCTCGGACCTTGGCGGCAACACGCAAATCGTCATGGACCAGAAGGCGCTCGATGCCGCGGCCCGCGCGAAGGGTGTGAGCGTCGTGCCCGACTGCGGACTGGCGCCCGGCATGGTCAATGTGCTGGCGCAGATGGGGATTGCCCGCTGCGACTCCGTTGAGAGCGTTCGCATCTATGTGGGCGGGCTTCCGCAGCAGCCCACTGGCGTGCTCAAGTACCAAGTGGTGTACTCACTTGAAGGTGTGCTCGACTACTACACGACGCAGTCGTGGGTTGTGCGCGACGGCAAGCAGACGCAAGTCACGGCGCTGTCGGAGGTCGAGCCGGTCACGTTCGACGCGCCGGTCGGCACGCTGGAGGCGTTCCATACGGCCGGCGGCCTTTCGACGATGGCCTTCCGGTACGAAGGGAAGATCCCGTCCATGGAGTACAAGACGTTGCGCTACCCAGGGCACGCACAGCTGATGTCCGCGATCCGTGAACTCGGATTCCTGGATTCGGAGCCGGTGGAGGTGAAGGGCCAGTCCGTGGTGCCGCGCGATGTGACGATCGCCGTGATGAAGCCCCGACTCACGAAACCGCAGGGGAAGGACCTGGTCGCGCTTCGAGTTGTCGTGAAGGGAGTCTCAGGCGGGAAGCCGGTCCGCCATGAGTGGGAGCTCGTGGACCGTTACGATGAAGCGCGTGGGATCAGCGCGATGGAGCGCACGACGGGATACTCGCTGGCGATCACCGGGCTTATGCAGGTTGGGGGAGAGATCGGCGCGGGGGTGAGTACGCCGGATGAAGCCGTGCCGGGGGACTCGTATGTGGGGGAACTGGCGAAGCGTGGGGTCGCGATACGTTATTCCGCGAGTCCCGCAACTGGCTGAGCAGGGAAAGGGCGGAAACGACGGATAACTGCGGATACTGCAACTACAAATTCTTGGGAACTGCAACGGCAACGACAGGCGCCGGTCGAAGCGTCACCGCTCCTTTCGGCTCGCGGTTAGTTCCCCCAGTATTTCGTCGTTTCCGCAGTGATCAGTAGTCTCCGCAGTTTCCCTGCTAGTGCAGGGGAAGGGCGGATACTCCAACTGCAAATTCTTGGGAACTGCGACGGCAACGACCGCGCCTGTCGAAGCGTCCCCGGCCCTTTCCGCCCAGGGTTAGTTCCCCCTGTATTTCGTCGTATCCGCAGTGATCAGCAGTTTCCGCCGTTTCCCTGCTACGGCAGTTGCAGTATCGCGGTTAGCGGCTGAACCCGGCCAAAGTGACGCCGATCTTATCGATCGCGTCGCGGGCGATCCATCGGCTCCGCCCATTGTAGATCAAGGCGAACGCGAGCTCTTCACCGTTCGCCGCGGTCACGTACCCGCCGAGCGACGTCACGTCGTTCGTCGTCCCGGTCTTCGCGCGGAGGTTGCCCGCCGCAATCGTCCTGCGCATCCGTCGCGCGAGCGTCTCGGTCTTCCCGGCCACGGGCAACGAGTTCTCGAGCACCGTGCCCCAGCTTGCCTGCTTCGCGTAATCGAGCAGGTGCACCATCGAGCGCGGGGTCACGCGATCGAGCGTCGAGAGCCCGCTGCCATCGGCCGCGAACACGGCCTCTCGTTCCACCTGGGCCTTGGCTTGCAGGAAATCGCGCAACAACGAGTTCGACGCCTCCGCGGTCCCGCCATCCCCATACATCCGCCCCACATTCCGGAACAGCAGCTCGGCGAAGTGATTGTTGCTCTCGCCATTCATCTCCGCGACGAGTTCGGTCATTGGCGGCGAGGCCAGCGTGGTCACCAGCGTTGCCGCCTCGTTCGACGCGCCGACGCGCATGGGACCGTTCACCTTGATGCCTTCCGCGATCAGCGCTGAGCGGAGCGCGCCGAGCGCAAAGAGCTCTGGATTCTCAACGACGAGCTTGTAGTCCCGCTCGCGGCTCATCGCGCCGATCCACCCCGTAATCCGAATGCGGCCGATCGCCGAGTCCTGGAGTACCTGGATACGGGCGCCGCGGCTGCCGGCGACCACACGCACGGTATTGACCACGTCAATGCCGCTGACCGCAGGGCGGAAGTGGACCGCCGCCTTGCCGGCCTCAGGATGGACGAGCACCATGATCTGGTTCTCGTTGAACGAGAGCGCCGAGACCCGCGCCGCGTATGAGGCGTGCAGGTAGCGGCGGCGCCAGCCGTCGGGAACCTTGCCGTCGGCGAAGCCCGTGGCGTCACCGACCAGTGCACCGTTGACCTGCGTGATGCCGGCGTCCGCGACCGAACGCGCGAGCCGCGCTATCGGTGACGGGCCGTCGTTGCGCGGGGCGGGTCCGCCGAGTGTCGGGTCGCCGGCGCCGCGAAGCACGAGGTCGCCGTCCAGCGTGCCGTCGGTGCGCAGCGTGCCGGTGCGCGAAAGCTGCGTCTCGAATCGTCCGTTCGGACCGAAGTGCTCGAGCGCCAGTGCCGCGGTATAGAGCTTCATCGTGGATGCCGGGAGGAGCAGGCGATCCGCGTTCGTCCCGAACAGCGTGTCCTTCCCCGTCAGCGAGACCACCATCACGCCCCAGGTGCCCGCGTTCTTCGTGCGGGCGATGGCGGTGCGAATCTGCACGCCGAGCTCGGCGCGGGCGGCCTCGCGGCGGGCCATTGCGGCCGGGGCGGCAAAGACGTCGAAGTTCCTGACCGGGAACTGCGCGAGGACGGCGCTTGGCGCGGCGACCATGGCCGCGATCACGGCGGTCGCACACGAGCGAATCATCGCAGTTCTGGTCCGGCGGGATCGCACCAAGGGCTGCCTCGGGGTGCCTCGTTGTGGGAGCAGGGCTGGCGCCAGCCCCAATACTTAATAGAAGGACGACCGCCGACCGCTATTGGGCACACGCGAGGCCTTCCGGGTTGCCGGTCGGCCGCGGTCCTACACCTTCAGCACGACGCCCCGTTTCCAGAGTGCCCAGAGGATGCCGTACCAGAGCAGCACGAAGCTCAGCGCGAAGGCCAGCGACGCATCCCGCGGCGAGAGCCACGACGCGTAGTACGTCTGGTAGATCGCGGACTGGATCGCGACCTGCTTGCCGTCCACATCCACCTTCCAGAGCGAATAGATCAACCGCGCCATCATCCCGGAACCCACGAATGCGATCATCGGATTGGTGCCATAGATCACCAGGGGCCTCGCCCAGCGCGTCGCGCCCACGGAATCCGTGAGCCAGGTGATCGTGCCGAGCGTGACGCACGCCATACCGGCGGTGAAAAGCACGTACGAACTGGTCCAGAGCGACTTGTTGATCGGGAAGGACCAGTGCCACATGAGACCCGCGACCATCGCAAGTGCGCCGGCCGCAAAGAGTCCGCTGAGCCGTTCCGCGAGTGGGCGTGCGGTGCCGAGCCAGCGTCCGGCCATGACGCCGAGCATGGCGGTCGCGATCGCGGGGAGCGTCGATAGCACGCCCTCGGGGTCCCAGGTCTTCGACTGCGACCAGAGGTGGCCTTCGAGGAAGAGGCGGTCGGTCCAGGCCGCGAGCGTTCGCGACGGCGCGGTAAGCAGGTTTGCGCCGATCCCGCCGTCCGCGCCCGGCACGGGGACCAGCGTCATCGCGAACCAATAGCCGTAGAGCAGCGTGACGACGATGAGCACCTGCTGCTTCAGCGTCGTGCGGAGCGTGAGGAGCGCGGCGAAGGCATAGGCGACGCCGATGCGTTGCAGGACCCCGGGAATCCGGATGTTGGTGAACCGCGTGATCGGCGTCCACGGGAACGACGCGAGCAAGAGGCCGAAGATCACGATCAGCGCCGCGCGCTTGATGATCTGCGCGCGGATCGCGGCGTCATCGTCGCCGCGCGCTCGACGCGCGGACAGCGAGAGGTGCGTCGTGATGCCGACGATGAACAGGAAGTACGGGAAGATCAGGTCCGTGGGCGTCCACCCGTGCCACGGCGCGTGCGCGAGCGGTGGGTAGATGGCGCTCCAGGTGCCCGGGTTGTTGACGAGGAGCATCCCTGCGACCGTGAGCCCGCGGAACGCGTCCACGGAGATGAGGCGGGTCGGGGCGGCGGGCGCGGCACCGCCGGCCTGCAACACCGGATCGAGCAGCGGAGCCGTGCGGGTCGCGGTTGCGGTCTGCATCGCGGGCGCGCGATCCGGATTGGCCATGCTCGGGAATCTATCGGGTACAGCTGTCCAAGGCCGTCCAGCAGGAGCGAATCGGGCAGGCGTTCGAAGCGTCGCATATGCTTCCCCCATGCCCAAGCGCCCCCTCGTCATCGTCCACGGCTACAGCGACAAGGGCGAGAGCTTCCGGAAATGGAAGGACATCCTCGTCGCCCGCTGCGGCTACTCCGCCGACCAGGTCCACATCTGCAGCTACCGGTCGCTCACGAACGAAATCACGATCAAGGACATCGCCGAGGGTTTCGATCGCGCGCTGAAGCTCGTGCCCGCGCTCCGGGACGGCGCGCCGTTCGACGCCATGGTGCACTCGACCGGCATGTTGGTCGTGCGATCATGGCTCACCCAGTACGGCGCGGCGAAGGCGCCGCTTCGCAACCTCATTGCCCTCGCGCCTGCGACCTTCGGATCGCCGCTCGCCCACAAGGGCCGCAGCTTCCTTGGATCGATCTTCAAGGGCAGCAAGAGCATCGGCTCGCCGGATTTCATGGAAGCCGGGAACGAAGTCCTCTACGGACTCGAGCTCGGCGGCTCGTTCACCTGGGACCTCGCGCACCGCGACCTGTTCAGCGACGAGGTGTTCTACGGGCCCACTCGCAAGACGCCATGCGTCTTCACGTTCTGCGGAGACCGCGGCTACGGCGGCCTGCAGTCCTTGGTCAACGAGCCGGGCACCGACGGCACGGTGCGCTGGGCGGGCTGCGCGCTCAACTCGCGCAAGTTCGTCATTGACCTCACCGCCCGTCGCGACGGGAGCCGGCGCGCGCGCACGGTGGTGGTCCCCATGCAGGGCGAGGATTCGCGCCTTATTCCCATCGCTGGGCTGCACCACGGCACGATCGTCTCCAATCCGTCCGACGAACTGATCGGTTTCGTGCGCGACGCGCTCGCCGTGGGCACGGCGGCCGAGTATCAGGCCTTCAATGACCGCGCCTCCGCAGCCACCAAGGCCGCCCGCGCGAAGATGAAGCCGTTCCAGCAGTTCGTGATCCGAGCCGTGGACGAGCGTGGCGACCCGATCCCGGATTGGAACGCCACGCTGTTCCGCACGTCGGACGGTGGAAAGCAAGTGCGCGAGTTCGCCACCGACGTGCACGTGTACTCCCGCGACAAATCGCTGCGCTGCTTCCACGTGGACTTGGGCGCGCTGGGCAATGCGACAGACGGCGGGCTCCTGCTCCGCGTGATCGCCTCCACCGGCACGGCGTATGTGAGCTACTCGGGCGTGAAATCCGAGATTGCCGAACTCACGGGCGAACAGACGCGCGCCGGCCACTGGGATGCGCAGCTCGAGGTTCCCGCCACCGTGAAAGGCACGACGCTGTTCTACCCGTTCACGACCACACTGATCGAGCTGGTGCTCAACCGCGAGCCGACGCCACTCGGCGATGACAAACCCAACGAGGTGACGCGCTGGGTGTAGGGGGGGGGCGGCCCGTTCCGCGCTCGGCGACGTCGTCGGCGTAGTCCGGCGCTGTCCTGCGGTCGCCGCGGGCCGGGGCGAGCAGTAGCTTCTGGCCATGCATCGCCGAACCCATGGTCTCATCGCCGCCGCGAGCATCCTTTCGCTGGCATGCAGCAGTGGCGCGCCCCCTCGCACCGGCGTCACACTTGCTCCAGGCGCCGGCGTGGCCACGACAATCAGTGAGGCCACGCGCGTAGCCCTCGTCACGGCCGACAGCGCCGCGCGTGCGTTTGCTCCGGCGGACGTCGAGTTCATGCAGGGCATGGTTCCGCACCATGCGCAGGCCATCCGGATGGCCGGTTGGGCGGAAACTCACGGCGCCCGGGCAGACGTGAAGCTGCTCAGCGCGCGCATCCTGGTCGCACAGACCGATGAGATCCGCATGATGCGCCGCTGGCTCGCCGATCGGCGCCAGGAAGTCCCGGATTCCATGGCCATGCGCCACGTCATGACGATGAACGGCATGAGGCACGAGATGATGATGCCGGGCATGCTCACCGACGAGGAGATGGCCGCGCTCGATGCGGCGCGCGGCTCAGCGTTTGACCGGCTCTTCCTCACCGGGATGATCCGCCACCACCAGGGCGCGATCGAGATGGTGTACACGCTGCTCAGTCACGGCAACGCTGGGCACGACGACACCGTATTCCGGTTTGCCAACGATGTCGTGTCCGATCAGTCGGCGGAGATCACCCTGATGTACCGCATGCTCGAGACCGTCCCCCCGCTTCAGTAGCACACCAGCTTGTCCACCCTCACGCAGACCTCCATGAAACAGCGTGCCGCAGTTGTCGTCACCCTCCTCGCTATCGCTGTGGCGTGCTCGCGTACGCCGTCGCCCGCCGGACCGCCGCAGCCTGCGGACGGTCGTACGATCTCCGGCGACATCTTCCTCGGCGATGCCCCGCCGCAGCGCTACCCCGAGAGCGCGAAAGTGCCGAGTCCTGACCCGCGCGTCGGGCTGAAGCCGGGCGAGAAGGTCGGCGAGGCCGGCGAAGCAGCGTTCCACATGCGCCTGCTCTCCAACTCGCCCGCGCCGCAGGTATTCACCGGCCGCGGTGCGACGGGCTCGGACCTCGCGTTCAGCGGCAACTACGCGATCCAGGGCAACTACCGCGGCTTCGCGATCTGGGAGATGTCGAACCCGCGCGCGCCGAAGCTCGTGAGCGCGTACCTCTGCCCGACCAGCCAGGGCGACCCGACGGTGTACGGGAACCTGCTGTTTATCTCCGGCGAATCGCAGGGCGCGCGCAATGACTGCGGCACCACGCCGATCACCGACTCGGTGAGTCTGGACCGGTTCCGCGGCGTCCGCATCTTCGATATCGCGGATAAGGCCAACCCTCGGCTGGTCATGAACGTCCAGACCTGCCGCGGCTCGCATACGAACACGCTCGTGCAGGACCCGAACGACAAGGACAACATCTACGTGTACGTCTCGGGCTATTCGGCGATTCGTTCGTCGAAAGAGCTTGCGGGTTGCCAGGACGGCGCGCCCGGCGACCCGATGAGCGCCCGGTTCCGCATCGAGGTGATCAAGGTGCCGCTCAAGAATCCCGAGCGGTCCGCAGTCGTGAACTCGCCGCACTTGCTGGCCGACCTCACGGGCCGCACGGTTCACGCGCCCCCGCCGAGCGACACCGGTGGGCGTGGTGGGCGGGCAGGCGGCGGTGGCCGGGGTGGTGCCGGTCGCGGCGCGCCGCCCCCGGGACCACCGGGCGTGGGCCAGAGCGGGTGCCATGACATCACGGCCTACCCGCGCATTGGATACGCGGGCGGGGCTTGCGGCGGCTACGGGTTGCTATTTGACGTTCGCGACCCGAAGAACCCGAAGCGCCTCAAGTCCGTCGCGGACTCCAACATGTCCTTCTGGCATTCGGCGACGTTCAGCAATGACGGCTCGAAGCTGCTGTTCTCGGACGAATGGGGTGGCGGCAGTGCGCCGCGCTGCCGCGCGACCGACAAGCTCGAGTGGGGCGGCAACGCGATCTTCACCGTCGAGAAGGGCGAGCTCAAGTTCAAGAGCTATTACAAGATGCCGGCAGCCCAGACCAACGAGGAGATCTGCACGGCCCACAACGGCTCGCTGATCCCCGTGCCGGGCCGCGACATCATGGTTCAGGCCTTCTATATGGGCGGGCAGACGGTGTTCGACTGGACCGACCCCGCGAACCCATTCGAGATCGCGTTCTTCGATCGGGGCCCGGGTGGCGGCTACTGGTCCACGTACTGGTTCAATGGCGTGATCGTATCGTCGGACGAGGCGCGCGGGCTCGACATCCACGAACTCACGCCGAGCCCGTACCTCACGCAGAACGAGATTGATGCGGCGAAGACGGTGAAGTACGTCGAGTTCAACTCGCAGGAGCAGCCGCACACGGTGTGGCCGCCGAGCTTCCCGCTCGCGCGCGCGTACCTGGATCAGCTCGAGCGCAACGGCGGCCTCTCGGCGAACCGTATCAGCGCGATCCGCAACGGGCTGCTCGCCGCGGAGCGGGGCGGCTGCGGAGGGCGGAACGCCGCGCTTGCGGCGCTCGGCGAGGGAGTGAAGGGCGACATCGGCGGCGCGACCGACAAGGGCAGGGTGGAACTCGTGTCGCGCGCAATAGTGGACCTGTCGAAGACCAACTGCGTGAACCCGGTGATTCCGTAGGGATCCCGGAGTGCACGCGGAACGAAAGAGGCCGCCGGGATTCTCCGGCGGCCTCTCGTGTTTTCCTGCCCGCGAGTCAGCGAGCTAGAACTTCACCTTCCCAAACAGGAACAGCAGCGCCAGCAGCGTCCCCATCGCGATCGCGAGCAATCCGCTGAAGATGCGCTTGAACAACGGGCTGTCGTATTTGAGGTGCATGTAGAACATGACGACGATGACGAACTTCACGGCCGACATGATCAGCAGCGCCGGCACGAAGAACTTGGTCGCCACGAACGCAGGGATGTAATACACCCACACTTCGACGACGGTGATCAGGAATAGCCAGAGCGCGACCCACTTGTATTCCTTCCAGGTCGGGTGCGCGTGTCCACCGGCTTCGTGGTCCGCGTGTGCGGCGACTGAATGATCGCTCATTGGGGGAGTCCGATTACTGGATGAGGTAGATAAGCGTGAAGATCGCGATCCAGACGACGTCCACGAAGTGCCAGTACAGCGCGCAGATGTCCACCAGCAGCACGTCGTTCTTGCCCTTCAGGTCGCGTCGCACGTCAATCGCGAACATCGTGAGGAGCCAGAGGACGCCAATCGTCACGTGGCCGCCGTGGAAGCCGGTCAGCGTGAAGAAGGAGGACCCGAAGAGGTTCGTCTGGATCGTGAGCCCTTCGTGCACGAAGGACGTGAACTCGTAGCTCTGGTAGCCGAGGAACGTGGCACCCATGATCGCGGTCGCCATGAGCCAGAACCTGGATGACGCGAGGCAGCGGTCCCACCAACCGGCGCCGGCCGGAAGCGGCTTGCCCTTGTTCTCCACGGCGGCCAACGCAAGCACCATTGCCAGCGAGGACATCAGGAGGACAAAGGTGGACTGCGACGTGACCGGGATGTCGAGGATCGGCTTGGTCACATCGGCGACGGCGCAGCCCTTGGCCTGCACCGCCGCGGCGCTTTCGCCGATGACGTTGGAAACCTTGCACCCCCACTCGTGCGGCCACGGGCCGACTTTCGAGCGCCCCTTGTACACGAGATACGTGGAGATGAGCGAAGCGAAGAGCATGCACTCGGAGCCGATGAACGTCCACACCGCGATCTTGCGGTGGTCGAGTCCGGTGGTGGTGTAGTGCACGTGATGGCCGTCATGTCCGTGGGCGTCTCCGCCCCCGTGCGAACCACCGTGCGAATCGTGTGCGACAGCTGCAGTAGCCACGGGTATCGTCTCCGGTTTATTCGAGTGGGCTGGTCAGCCAGGCGTACAGCGACGCGATCATCGCGCCGCCGCCGCCGATTATCACGGCGAGCGCCAGGGGCATCATGTCCAGGTGGATGAAGATCAGGCCGCCGAACATCACCACCATGAACAGCGCGGTGACCAGCGGCTTGATCGTGGCGATCGGCATCGGGATACCGAGCGCCTGCGCCGACCGCGTGTCCGTCTGCTCGTGAATCGGCACAGCCTGCGCGGCGGCGATGAGCGCCGGGTCCGCATTCGAGTGCCCGATGTCCGCCGTGAGGGCCGGATTCTTCAGGTCCCACATCGGGTAACGCGACGTCACGATCGGGTACTTCGCGAAGTTGTAGTCCGGCGGCGGCGACGGGATGGACCACTCGAGCGTTCCCGCACCCCACGGGTCGTTCGGCGCCTGCTCACCGCCCTTCCGGCTCTTCAGGAAGTTGTACGCGAAGATCAGGAGGCCTGCGCCTTGGAAGAACACGCCGATCGTCGAGAGCCAGTTGAAGAAGTCCCAGCCTTGGCCGGCGTCGTACGTGTAGATACGGCGCGGCATGCCCAGCATGCCGGCGTAGTGCATCGGGAAGAACGTGAGGTTCATGCCGATGAAGAACAGCCAGAAATGCAGGTTGCCGAGCGTCTCGCTCATGAACCGGCCGGTCATCTTCGGATAGTAGAAGTAGATGCCGCCCATGATGCCCATGATCGAGCCACCGAAGAGCACATAGTGGAAGTGCGCCACGATGAAGTACGTATCCGTCTGCTGGAGGTCCGTCGGCGGTGACGAGTGCATCACGCCGGAGATGCCGCCGATCGTGAACAAGCCGACCAGCGCGATCGCGAACTTCATCGCGACGGTGAACTTGATCTGGCCGCCCCACATCGTCGCGATCCAGTTGAAGATCTTCACGCCGGTCGGGATGCCGATCAGCATCGTCGCCATCGAGAAGATCGCGTCCGCCGTGGCACCCATCCCGACCGCGAACATGTGGTGGGCCCACACGCCGAAGCCGAGGAAGCCGATCATGATGCCCGAGTACACCATCACGTTGTAGCCGAACAGCGGCTTCTTCGAGAAGGTGGGCAGGATCTCCGAGGCAAGGCCGAACGCCGGGAGGATCAGGATGTACACCTCGGGGTGTCCGAACACCCAGAAGAGGTGCTGCCAGAGCAGCGGATCGGCGCCGGCGGCGATCTCATAGAACTGCGTGCCGAAGAAGCGGTCGAACTGGAGGAAGAACAGCGCGATCGTGATCGCCGGGAAGGCGAGCACGAGCAGGAACTGCACGACAAACGACATCCAGGTGAAGATCGGCATGCGCATCAGGGTCATCCCCGGCGTACGCATGTTGATGATCGTCGTGATGAAGTTGAACGCCGCGGCCAGCGAACTGATGCCGAGGATCTGGAGGCCGAGCAGCCAGAAGTCGATGTTCAGCCCGGCGGAGAATTGCCGCGTGGTGAGCGGCGCGTAGCCGAACCACCCGCCATCCGGGGCGACCTTGAAGAAGATCGGCAGCGTCATGAACAGGCCGCCGAAGAGGTACACCCAGTAGCTGAACGCGTTGAGTCGCGGGAAGGCGACGTCGCGCGCGCCGATCTGCAACGGGATCAGGTGGTTGAAGAACGCGGCGGAGAGCGGCATGATGACGAGGAAGACCATCGTCGTGCCGTGCATGGTGAACAGCTGGTTGTACATCTCCGCCGAGACGAGCTTGCCGTTCGGGCCCATGAGCTGGAGGCGCATGATGAACGCCTCGATGCCGCCGACGAACAGGAACCCGAGCGCGGTCCAAAGGTAGAGCGTGCCGATGCGCTTGTGGTCCGTCGTCGCCAACCAACTCCAGAGGCCGGATTGCGCGCCGGCTCCGGCGTACGCGCCGGCGGCCTGTGACCCGACCGGGGCGGGAGCTGCTGTGGTAGCCATATGAGTAGGAGTCTCCGCCGGTTACTTGAGAGTCATCAGGTAGGCCACGATATCAGCGATTTCCTTGTCGCTGAGTCCGGCCGTGACATTCGCCTTCATTGCCGGGCTGTACTGGCCCTGGCCGAAGGTGTTCATCGTCGCGCCGGGCTTCATGACGGGCGCGTTCTTGATCCATTTCGCCAGGTTCATCGCGTTCGTCGGGAACAAGCCGCCGCCAAACGTGTGGCGTGACGCCATGTGCGTGAGGTTTGGTCCCTTCGCCTGGTCGTCCGTGATCATGGCGAGTTCGCCGCGGATCACGTGGCAGGTCATGCACGGCGCCTTGCCGAGGTTTTGCGGGTTCGTCACCAGTGCGTGGCCCGCTGCGGCGTCGCCGCTGCCCAGCGTGGCCTCGTCAAACGTGATGCCAGCCGGAATCGGGGTCTGCGGAATCGTGTGCGACGGCATCTTGTCAGCCGGGTACACGTAGCCGGCGGTCGGTGCCGCTGCCGGAACGGGCAGCGGGAGCACGGCGGCCCTCGCCGGCGCGCGGCGGGCGGCGCTGTCCGCCGCGGCCTGTGCCGCGAGTACCGGCGGCGACATCGCGGCCGGACCCTTCTGGTGAGCGGCCCAGCTCTCGAAGTTCTCTTGCGACGTCGTGTACACCCGGAAGCGCATGTTCGCATGCGACGCACCGCAGTATTCGGTGCAGAACCCGTTGAACACGCCGTCGGTCAGCTTGGCGTCCGGCGTGTACCAGAGGTGGTTCGTCTTATTCGTGATCAGGTCGCGCTTGCCCGCGAGTCCGGGCGTCCAGAACGAGTGGAGCACGTCCACGGTGCGCAGCGAGAAGTTCACCGTCTTGCCTGCCGGCAGGTACAGCTCGTTCGCGGTGGTCACCCCGTACTGCGGGTAACGGAACTCCCACCACCATTGGTGACCAAACACCTCGACCTGGAGCGCATCGGCCGGCGCCGGCGCCTGCGTCTTGAAGATTGCCTTGACGGTGGGGATCGCGATCGGCAGCAGGATCAGCACCGGAATCGCGGTCCAGACCATCTCGAGCGTGTGGCTGCCATGGACCGCCTTCGGAGCCGGCGCACCCGGCTTCGTCCGATAGCGGACCATGGTGTAGATCAGCAGGGCCTCGACGGCCACGAACACGATCATCCCGATGAACAGGATGCGATCCCAGAGCCCGTTGACGATGACGTTGTGCTCTGAGTTGGCGGTGAAGGTCGTGTTGGGATACTGATCCGTTGAGACGCAGGCGGCGAGCGCCAGCACGAGGCCTGCCGCCAGCAAATAGCGCGCAGGCCGGCTGTGGGGCGTACGGGTCATCAAGGGGTCCTATCGGGGGGAAAGCCGCCGATGGCTCGGCGGCGCGGAAAACGACCCGACAAAGGTATCGGCCGGGGGGCGCTCTATGGAAGAGGAACGGCGAATTCGGCCCGATTTTGGGCCCCGGCGCTCAGTCTCCGCTGATTTCGATCGGCACCGCGTGCTCGGCCTTCACCTTGTTCACCGAGAGTTCCATGGCCGTGCGCAGCTGTGCAATCCCCTCGCGCATGCCCCGGATCTTGGCCTGGTCGCCGCCGCCGCCCCGGGTCGAGGAGAGGATGAACGCCGCGACCTGGTCCGCGATCATGCCGAACTGCCCTTTCAGCTGTCCTTGCAGGGGGACTGCGATCCGCTTCACCTGCTGCGGCATGGTACCGATCGGCCGCTGGTTCTTCATGTCCACCGCGGCGCGCTCGACCAACCCGTGGATGCGCTGGAGCGTCAAGAGGCCCTCTTCAAGGGTCTTCATCTTCTGCGTGCCGGCACCGTCAAGCTTGATCCCACCCATGTCAGTGTTCCTCGCCTGTCATTGTTGACGGATTGAGCGCACGGTCCAGGTCGGCCCGCTTCATCCAGCCGCGCTCGAGGACCAGCTCGTACACTCCGCGCCCTGAGGTCAACGCGGCCATCGCGACATCCGCGCATTTCTCGTAGCCGAGGATCGGGACCAGGGCCGTGACGATGCCGATCGAGCGCTCCACCGACCGCCGCATCACCTCCGGATTCGCGGTGATCCCCTCTATGCAGCGCTCGCGGAGCACGGTGCAGGCGTTCCGCAGCGACGAGATGTTGCGAAGCAGCCGGAAGGCGATGATCGGCTCGAAGACGTTCAGCTGCAGCTGCCCGGCCTCGGCGGCCATGGTCACGGTGACGTCGCCACCGATCACGTCGAAACAGACCTGATTCACGACCTCGGGAATCACCGGGTTGACCTTGCCCGGCATGATGCTGGACCCCGGCTGCATCGCGGGCAGGTTGATTTCGCCCAGGCCCGTGCGCGGACCGCTCGAGAGCAGGCGGAGGTCGTTGCAGATCTTCGACAGCTTGACGGCACAGCGCTTGAGCACGCCCGAGAGTTGCACGAACGCGCCGGTGTCCGAGGTCGCCTCGACCAGGTCCGGCGCCGTGATCAGCGTGAGCCCCGTAACCTCGGAAAGGGCTGCGCGCACCCGCTCGGCGTAGCCCGGGGCGGCCGTTATGCCCGTGCCGATCGCCGTGGCGCCCATGTTGATCTCGCGAATGAGCGCCTGCGCCTCGGTAAGACGGTCCACGTCCTCCTGCATCGTGTTCCCAAAGGCGGCGAACTCCTGCCCGAGCGTCATCGGGACGGCATCCTGCAGCTGGGTGCGTCCCATCTTGAGGTGCGGCTGGAACGCCTCGCCCTTGGCGAGCAGCGCGGCGACCAGCGCGCGCATCGCCTCCTGGAGGCCTATGATCGTCCGGTGGAGTGCGAGCTTCACCGCGGTGGGGTACACGTCGTTCGTGCTCTGCGACATGTTCACGTGCTCATTGGGGTGCACGTGGGCGTAGTCGCCGCGGGCGTGCCCGAGAAGCTCGAGCGCGCGATTCGCGATCACCTCGTTCGCGTTCATGTTGGACGACGTGCCGGCGCCGCCCTGGATCATGTCCACCCGGAAGTGCTCATGGTGCTTGCCGCGCTGGATCTCGCGTGATGCCCGGACAATGGCATCGGCGATCGTCGGGTCGAGGAGCTTCAGCGAGGCGTTTGTGCGCGCCGCCGCCTCCTTCACTTGCGCAAGCGCGATGATCAGCTCGGGGAAGTCGGCCAGCGGGACGCCGGTGATCGGGAAGTTCTCGATCGCCCGGAGCGTCTGGACGCCGTAGAGCGCGGCGTCCGGCACGTCGCGGTCGCCGAGAAAGTCATGCTCGCGCCGTGTCGGGCCGCTGAATCCCGCCCCACTCCGGCCGCCGACGAGCATGGAGTCCGCGCTGCGCAGCCGCTCGGCGATTGCGCGTGCCGCCCGGGACACCAAGGCGGCATGAAGCGCCGGTTGGTTCTTGAGCACGGGCTCCAGGTCCGCTTTCGCGAAGGAGATCGTGCGAGTGGCGCGGAGCGCGCGGCCGGACGACCCGTGGGGACGCGCTTCGAGCAGTGCGCCCTCCGACAACACGTGTCCGGGGCCGAAGGTGGCCAGGCGGATATCCACTCCGCCGTGTGTGGAATCGGCCCGCTCGATGGCGACATTCCCTTCGATGATCACCGCAAAGGCCTCGCGCGGCTCGCCCTGCCGGAACAGCAGGTCATCTGTCGCGTAGGAACGCTCGGTCGCCGCCTTCGCCAGGTGCCACACGAGGGTGTCCGGCAGGCCGGCGAAGAACTCGATGCCCTTGAGGAGCTCGGCAGTTGGTGGTGCAGCCATGGGAAAAAGCTACCCCGCGGGGATTGTCCCGTCAGCGGCCGCTGCCCAGCTTCGAATCGCCGTGACTCCCGCATCCTCGTTGGCTGACCGGCTCTTCCTGCCCGAAAGGGACCAGCGGTCGCAGCTGACCGACCTCGCGCGCGTGCCCCTGCCGCCGCCACTGCGGCCAACCGCGCACCTGCACGTACTCGACGTCACGGAGTTCTTCGGTGACACCACCGGCGGCGTGCGCACCTACCTGCGCGCGAAGGCGTCCTATGTGGAACGGCGCGCCGAGCTTGCGCAGACCGTGGTGGTCCCGGGACGGTGCGACGCGCGGACCGAAAGCGCCGGGGTCCGGGTCTACCGCACAGGCGGACCGCGCGTACCCGGCCAGCCGCAGTACCGGTTACTGCTTGCCCCGGAGCGAGTGCGACGGGTGGTTGAGGCCGAGCGACCCGACATCATCGAGACCGGGAGCCCGTACACGGTGCCGTGGATCATTCGCCATGCCACTCGCCGGCACGAAGCACCGATACTTGCCTTCTGGCACAGTGATTTTCCACGGCTGGCGGCACCGTGGCCGGAGACCGCACCGTGGTGGCGTCGCCGCGTGTTCGACGCCGCGTGGCGTTATGCGCGCGCGGTTGATGCGGGTGCGGCGTGGAATGTGTGCTGCTCGCGCTACGTCGCCGATGACCTGCGCGCGCATGGGATGGACCGCGTCACGACGATCCCGCTCGGCGTGGACCTTGAGCTGTTCAACCCGTCGCGGCGGGCTGCGCGTTCCGCGGTGCGCGAGCGGCTGGGACTGCGATCCGGGCCGGCGGTGGGGTTCGTCGGTCGGTTCGGCCCGGAAAAGGAGATCGACCTCGCAGTGCGGGCGTGGCCAACCGTGTACGCGCGGACTGGCGCGACGCTCGTGTTGATCGGCGACGGGCCTGCGCGCGTGCACCTCGAGCGCGAGGCGTGCCGGGTGTCCGGCGCAGCGAGTCGCCCTGCGTGGTTGGACGTGATCCCATTCCAGCGAACGCGCGCGGAAGTCGCCGATGTGGTCGCATCGCTCGATGCCGTCGTGGTTCCCGGTTCGAACGAGTCCTTCGGCCTTGCCGGGCTCGAAGCGATGGCATGCGGCGTGCCCGTGATCGCCGCGGACCGCGGCGGGATCGCCGAAGTCGTCGCGGACAGTGGCGGCGGCGTGCTGTTTCGCGCGCGGGATAAAGGGGCACTTGCCGCCGCCGCGTGTGGCTTGCTCGACGGCGACGCCGCCGGGGCGGGCATGCGGGGTCGCGCGTATGCGGAACAGCATCACTCGTGGGAGCACACGTTCGACCGGTTGTTCGCGCTGTACGGTTCGATCGTGCGCGAGCGTGGAGGCCGGCGGTGACGCGACTCCTCGTCACGATCCACGATGTCGCGCCTCCGTTGATGGGGGCGGTCGAGCGCCTCTGGCGGATATGCGCCGCGCGTCGGGTGACACCGGGCCTGCTGGTCGTACCCGACTGGCACGGCGGATCGCCGCTGGAGCAACACGCCGACTGTGTCGGGTGGGTGCGCTCGCGCGCCGCCGAAGGCGCCGAGGTGTTCCTGCACGGCGAGCGCCACGATGAGGCCGGTTCGCCGCGCGGGTTCGCCGACCACGTTCGTGCGTTCGGGCGCACGAATCGCGAGGGCGAGTTCCTCACGCTCTCGTATGCGGCGGCACGCGAGCGCATTGACCGTGGCCTGCAACGGCTCCGCGCGCTGGGGCTCAACCCGATCGGCTTCGTGCCGCCCGCGTGGCTTGCCAGGCCCGACGCGCACCAAGCCGCACGCGACGCCGGGCTCGCGTTCAGCGAGGACGACCGGACGATCTACGCCTTTGGCGCGCGGCGCACCGTCGCCTCCCCGGTGCTGCGCTGGAGCGGTCGCGGCGCCCTGCGGGCCTACGGCTCGCTGGCCCAGGCGTCGCTGCGCTGGACGCTCCAACGGGAGGCGCCGTGGATGCGCGTCGCGTTGCACCCCGGGGATCTCGACCATCCCGCCACGGCCGCTTCGGTGGAGCGCGAGCTCGACCGGTGGAGCGCCGTGGCCGAACCGGTCGGCTACGCGCGGATCGCGCCGTAGATTCGAGTGACCATCACGGAGCTGGAAATGACGACGAGCCGACGGGAGTTCATCGAACGCAGCGCCACGCTTGCGGCACTTGGCTTCACGCCGCGGGCCATCAGCTTTGACGAATGGGAGGCTGAGCGGCGTCGCACGGAACCGCTGCCGTCCGGTTTTCGCGCGCGGCCGTGCGTGGTCGGGTCCGGAAACGGCTTCCACACGGATCGGCCGTCGGGCGTGAAGATCGCGTACGACAAGATCGTGCGGGGCGAGGACACGCTCGATGCGATCATTGCCGGCGTGAACACGCAGGAACTCGACCCCGAGGACAGTTCGGTCGGGTACGGCGGATTGCCGAACGAGGAAGGGGTCGTGCAACTCGACGCGAGCTGCATGCATGGTCCGTCCAAGCGCGCCGGCGCTGTCGGTTGCCTCGAGGGGTTCGCCACGCCGTCGAACGTCGCGAAGGCCGTGATGGAATACACCGACCACATTTTCCTCGTGGGCGCCGACGCGCAGCGGTTCGCGCGCGCGATGGGCTTCGAGGAGCGCGACCTGCTGACGCCGAACTCGAGGGCCGCCTGGGAGAAGTGGAAGTCGGACCCGCGGCGCGTGAGGTCCTGGGTGAAGGATGCGCCCCGCCCGATGCCGCCGCGCCGCGACTTCGAGGAACAAGCCGAACTCGAAGCACTCGGCATTCCCTGGACGCACGGGACGATCAACATGAATGCCGTGAACGCCAACGGGGACTTGAGCTCGGTCACGACCACGAGCGGGCGCGCCTGGAAGGTCGCGGGCCGTGTGGGTGACTCGCCGGTGATCGGGGCAGGGCAGTACACCGACAACACGGTGGGTTCCGCCGGGAGCACCGGGCGCGGCGAATCGAACATCATGGTGTGCGGCGCGTTTCTCGCCGTCGAGTTCATGCGCCAGGGCGTGCAGCCGGAGGAAGCGCTGCTCCGCACCATGCGGCGCGTGATCGCGATGTCGGAACCCCGATTGCTGGACGACCGCGGTCGGCCGTGGTTCGACCTCGAGTTTTACGCGCTCACGAAGGACGGGCGTTTCGCCGGTGCCTCGGCGTACGAGGGGGCTCGCTACGCGGTCTGCGACGAGCGCGGCCCGCGTCTCGAGACGGGCGCATTCCTCTTCCGGGCGTCGGAGAGGCCTCGCCGCGCGTGAGGTCAGTCCTCCGAGACGATCGTGGCCGCGGGCACCCGGTTGATCGTCATGGGCGACCCGGCGTCGGTGGCGCACCTGGACTCCGAGGCGCGCGGTCCATCTCGTTGAGCAAACGGGCGGCGACGCCGAGCGCCTCACCGAGGCGCGGCGTCGGCTCGGAGATCGGGGCGGCGTAGAAGTTCACCAGTCGCGAACGGTACGCCGTGTGCGCCGAGAGGTCGCGCAGGGTGAGCTGCCATTGCACGCTGTCGCGCCCGACCCGGAACGCCGTGAACGACGCGAACACGTCGGCGTTGAGGATCTTCGCGAGGTCGTCGATCGTGCGGGTCTTGGCGAGCGCGAACTCCACCGTGTCGGCGGCGACGGGGATGAACCGCTTCGTGGCCCCGAACGCGTTCCGTGCGGAGTCCACCAGTGCGGCCGCCGTCGTGGCGGAAGCCTGGAGCGAGGTGGACAGGCGCGGCTGCGTCACGAAGATGCGTCGCGGCGCCCCGAGCGTCGCGGCACGCTTGTCGAACGCCGTGGCATCCAGCGAGTTCGTGCGGCGCGCGGATTCCTCGCGAAGGTTCGCGGCGGAACGCAGGATCGAATCGAGTTCCGGCCCAAGGGGTACTTGGGGCACGGGACCCCGTCGGCCATCGGTCGGTGGCGCGCCCCGGCGGCCGAACGGCTCGCCACCGCGGGCAAATGCCTGGCCCGCGCGCCCTTCCTGGATGCGCGCAAGCGTGTCGAACACCGCCCGCTGGATCTCCTAGCGGATCGAGTCCGCCATGCGGCGCAGGAGCGCCGTGTCAGTGACCAGCGCCGCTCGCGCGTTCGCCGCGGCGGCCGGGTTGCGTCCGCCGATCGTGTCGGTCTGTGAGACCGCCGGTCGCCGTTCCGCGAGTCGCGCCTCGACTGCCCGCGCGATCGCGAGCGATTCGGCACGCGTCAGGAGCGGACCGCCGGGCGAGACCGTCACCGTGTCACGAACGACGATCGGTGGCTGCGTCAGCCCGCCGCGCTGCCATACGGCCACCGCCGCGAGCACGACGCCGGCGGTCGCGAGCGCGATCCACGCCTGACGATTGCCAGCGCGCGTGGGAACTTCGGTCGGAGCCGCGTCGGCCGCATCAATCAATGCGAGCAGCTCGCGCGCGGTTTGCGGGCGATCTTCCGGCCGCTTGGCCATGCACCTCGTGACCAGTGCCGAGAGTGCCGCCGGCACATCGCGCCGGACCTTCGCGAGCGGTGGCGGCTCCAGCGTAAGCTGCGCGGCCAACGTCTGGGCCGGCGACGAAGCGGCGAAGGGCATTGCGCCCGTCAGGAGTTCGTAGGCCGTCAAGCCGACCGCGTAGATGTCCACGCGGTGATCCGCCTTCGGGTCGCCGGCGAGCTGCTCTGGCGCCATGTAGGCGGGCGTGCCGATCGCCATGCCGGTGGTCGTCATTCCCGCCGCGGGGAGCGACGCCGAGATCGCCTTGGCCACGCCAAAATCGGTCACGACGGCGTGCGACCCGCTGCGCAGGATGTTGCCGGGCTTGATGTCGCGGTGGATCACGCCACGCTCGTGCGCGTAGCCGAGCGCGTCCACGACACCGCGCATGATGCGCAGCACCTCGCGCGGGGCGAACGACGCCTTGGCCTCGAGCGCGTGCCGCAACGACTCGCCCTCGATGAAGGGCATCGTATAGTACAGCAGGTCGCCGTGCTCGCCCGCCGCATACAGCGGGACGATGTGCGGGTGCTGGAGCTGGGCGGCCAGCTGGACCTGGCGGCGGAACCGTTCGCGATTGACGCCGGCCGCGAGTTCAGGCGGCAGCACCTTGATCACGACCTTGCGGCCGAGCGCCCGCTCCGTGGCCAGGAACACGCGACTCATCCCGCCACCGAGCAGCTCGCGCTCGATGTCGTACGCACCGGCAAACGCGGTGCGAATCTCGTCGGTCCGGACCCGGTCCTGTGGCATGGCTACGAGTTAGACACCCTCATACCCGAAAACGTGAACTCGGGCGCCGCCTCCCGCCGGCTAGGCGTCGAATCGACTCGAGGCCGACCGGACCTTCGCCGAGGCCTCGCCCAGGTGCGAGGCAGCCGCGGCGATCTCGCGGTTCGAGCTGTCCTGTCGGACGGTCGCGGCCCCGAGTTCCTTCATGGCCGCGGCGAACTCGGCCGTGGCCGACTCGAGGTTTCCGACGCGCGCCCGGAGGTCGGCCGCCAGCTCGCTCGCGCCGGTTGCCGACTCCGCCGCGGCCCCGGCGTGGCGTTCGCCATCCACGACGGCCGTCGCCACGTCCGCAAGCGACGAGCGGCCGTCGGACGTGGCGTCGCGAACGAGCTTGAGCGCGGCCTCCGCCTGCGAGGTGGACGACCGGGCATCGTCAATCTCGCCCTGGACGTTCGCCACGAGCGCGGCGGTCCGCTCGGCGGCGTCGGCCGCCATGGCGGCAAGTCGCCGCACCTCATTGGCGACAACCGCGAAGCCTTCGCCGTGCTCGCCCGCGCGAGCCGCCTCCATGGCGGCGTTGAGGGCGAGCAACTTCGACTGCCGCGCGATCTGCTGGACGAGGCGAACGAAATCGCGCATCTCGCCCGTGGCGGCGGCCAGCGTTTCGGTGGCCGCGACCGAGGCCGCTACGTCGCGCCGGAGCGCATCGAGGTGATGCGCGCCGTCCTCCAGGCGCGCGCGGCTGGCGTGGGCCAGCGCGCGGAGGTGCGTGTTCCGCGCCACATCGGCCCGGGCGCGCTCCGCGGCGTCCCGCGCGATGTCGTCCAGTTGTGTGGCGTCGCCGCCGAATTCTTCGATGTGCGCCGCCATCGTGCTCGCCTGGGCGGTCAGCGCATGCGCGACGCCGACGGCGGCACTCCCGGCGGCGGACGCGGCGGCGTTTGTCCTGGCGATCGCGCCGGCGATGTCCGAGGTCTCCGTCGCCGCCCGATGCAGCTGGGTGGCGACGGCGCGCAGCTCGCGCGTCACGGCAACGAGGGCGCGGGCGAGGCGCCCAACCTCTCCGCCCTCGGTCGCCGCGGAGGGCCGCCGCGAGAGGTCGCCGGCCGCCACCCCTTCGGCGACGTCCGCCAGGTCGCTCAGCTGCCGGCCCACTTGGGGCGATACGACGAGCCGCACGACGACACCGGCCGATGCGACAGCGACGGCGGCCAGGAGCGCAGCCAGCCAGAGGGAATGCCCACCCGCCGCGATATCTCCGAGCGCGCCGCGGCCCATCCACAGGAGGAGGGCCGTCGCCGCGAGCGCGGCGATGCTCAACCCCGTGGTGATCCGGTCAATGCGGTGCGCCCGCGGCTCGAGTGCGGCATCGAGGGCTGCGCTCCGGCGTATGTCCGCTTGGGCTAGATTTGGCTGCACCGGCTGGCTCATCAACGACCCTGAACTGGACCTGTTAGTCGCACCGGGATCGTGCGGCCCACGCCGACGTCCCACCCCGCCCGTCATGACTGCCCAGACCACACCAGCCTCCGGCCCGCCCGAACCGCCAGCATATATCCCCGCCACTGTCGAATCGAAGTGGCGCGAGCGATGGGCCGCCCGCGGCACGAACGTCGCAAGCATCGAGGGCAGCGACCGGCCGTTCTACGCCCTCATGATGTTCCCGTATCCGTCGGCCGAAGGGCTGCACGTCGGGAACCTCTTCGCCTTCACTGGCAATGATATCTTCGCCCGCTTCCAGCGGCTACAAGGGCGTCAGGTCTTCGAGCCGATCGGGTTCGACGCGTTCGGCATTCACTCGGAAAACTACGCGCTCAAGGTCGGTACCCACCCGATGGAGCTGATCCCGCGGAACGTCGCGAACTTCACGCGGCAACTCACGGCGGCGGGATTCATGGTGGACTGGACGCGCACCGTGGATACGACGCACCCGTCGTATTACCGCTGGACGCAGTGGGTCTTCCTGCAGTTGTTCAAGCGCGGGCTCGCGTACCGCAAGAAGGCCGCGGTGAACTGGTGCCCGAGCTGCATGACCGTGCTCGCCAACGAGCAGGTGGAAGGCGGCGCCTGCGAGCGGTGCGGCACGCAGGTCGAGCAGCGCGCGCTCGAGCAGTGGTTCTTCCACATCACCGATTACGCCGCGCGGCTGCTCGGCAACCTCGACTCGCTCGACTGGTCCAACACCACCAAGACGGCGCAGCGGACCTGGATCGGCCGCTCTGAGGGGGCCGAGATCCGGTTCCGGATCCTCAACCCGCTCGAGGACGCCGGGAGCGCGGCCGTACACGTCAGCACCCAGATCACGCCGGGGACGCGCGAACTCCCGGTGTTCACGACCCGGCCCGACACGATCTTCGGCGCGACGTACCTCGTGCTCGCGCCGGAACATCCGCTGCTCGACGACATCGTGAGCGAGGAACAGCGCAGTGCGGTCGTGGCGTACCGGGTGCAGGCATCGAAGCAGGACCTCATCACGCGGAAGTCGGTGCGAGAGAAGACGGGCGTGTTCACCGGCGCGTACGCGGTGAATCCGGCCACGGGCGAAATGATCCCGGTCTGGACCGCGGACTACGTACTGATGGACTACGGCACCGGCGCGATCATGGCGGTGCCCGGGCATGACGAGCGGGACTTCGAGTTTGCGCAGGCCTTCGGGCTGCCGGTCGAACGCGTCGTGGCCGGGCCCGGGCAGAAGGCGAAGACGCCACTCACCGAGGCTTACACCGAGACCGAAGGCGCGACGCTGGTGAACAGCGAGAAGTTCAACGGCTATTCGATAGATGAAGGCAAGAAGGCGATCACCGCGTGGCTCGAGGAACAGCATGCGGCGAAGGCCGTCACCAACTATCGGCTGCACGACTGGTGCATTTCCCGCCAGCGGTACTGGGGTCCGCCGATCCCGATCATCCACTGCGATGCGTGTGGGGCCGTGCCCGTCCCGGATGCGGACCTGCCGGTGATCCTGCCGAACATCCCCGATTTCAAGCCGGACGATTCCGGCGTCTCGCCGCTCGCGCGGCACGAGGAGTGGTACCGCGTGCCGTGCCCGGCGTGCGGCAAGCCGGCGCGCCGCGAAACCGACGTCAGCGACACCTTCCTCGACAGCGGCTGGTATTTCCTTCGCTATCCGAGCGTACGCGCCGCGGACGCCGACGCGGCGCCGTTCAATGCGGAGATCACGAAACGCTGGCTGCCGGTGGATTCGTACATCGGCGGGAACGAGCACGCCGTGCTCCACCTGCTGTACTCGCGCTTCCTGACCATGGTGCTGCACGACGCGGGGCACCTCGCGTTCGAGGAGCCGTTCACCAAGTTCCGCGCGCATGGCCTGATCATCCGTGACGGCGCGAAGATGTCGAAGTCGAAGGGCAACGTCGTCATTCCCGACGTGTACATCAACGAGTGGGGGGCCGACACCTTCCGCACGTACCTGATGTTCCTCGGCCCGTTCGAGGAAGGCGGCGACTTCCGCGACGCCGGGATCAGCGGCGTGCGCCGGTTCCTCGATCGGATCTGGGCATCCGTGCAGGCGGCCTCGGCGACCGGGGCTCCCCACGAGGAGGTCATGCGAAAGCTGCATGCGACGATCCGCAAGGTCGGCGAGGACATTCCGCGATTGCAGTACAACACGGCGATCGCCGCGATGATGGAGTACGTGAACGTGCTCCGGCGTGGCGAGCGCACGCCGCACCGCGCCGAGGTCGAGCCCCTGGTGCAGTTGGTCTCGCCGTTCGCCCCGCACGTGGCGGAAGAGCTCTGGGAGATGCTCGGGCACACGACCGGCATCTTCGATTCGGGCTGGCCGGCGTTTGATGCCGCGCTCGCCGCGGGCGATACGATGACAATCGCCGTGCAGGTGAACGGCAAGACGCGCGGGTCGGTCGTCGTCCCGCAGTCCGCCGACGAGCCGGCCGTGGTGGCCGCGGCAAAGGCGGACGCGGCGGTGGCGAAATTCTTCCCCGCGAGCCCGCGGAAGGTGATCTATGTGCCGGGGCGAATCCTGAACGTGGTGGGTTGAGCCCGACCGTTTCCCGAGGGAATGCCATGCGCCTGACAATCGTTGCTGTCGTGCTCGTCCCGAGCTTCCTCAACGCGCAGGCGCAGCCGGTGCCCGCGACGACGGCGATCCCCGGATGGCAGTGGACGATGGACAGCGTCCGCAAGACAGTGAACGCCGTCCGCGCCGGCAAGTCGTTGCAGCCGAAGACCTGGCCGGATGGGAAGAAGGTGGCCGTGCTGCTTTCGTTCGATGCCGACAACGAGACCGTCACGCTGCGCTTCGGCGAGACGTCGGTGGGCGCGCTGTCCATGGGCGAGTTCGGCGCACGCGTCGGCCTCGGCCGCGTGCTCGATGTGCTCGACGAGCGGCGCATACCCGCCTCGTTCTTCGTGCCGTCGGTCAGTCTCGAGCTCCACCCGGAAATGGCGACGGCGATCAAGAAGAGTGGGCGTCATGAGTTCGGCGTGCACGGCTGGATCCATGAGATGAACACGACGCTTCCGGATTCGATCGAGCGTCGGCTGCTCACCCGGGCGCTCGCCGACCTCACGCGGCTCACGGGCACGAAGCCGACCGGCTACCGGGCGCCGTCGTGGAACTTCAGCCCCAACACGTTGGCCATCATTCGCGATCTCGGTTTCCGGTACGAGAGTTCACTGATGGCGGACGATCGCCCGTACGAGCTGCTCCAGAACGGGCAGGCGACGGGGATCGTGGAGCTGCCGGTGCAGTGGATCCTCGACGACGCGCCGCTCGTCAACCCGCAGGGCGAGCGCTACAGCGCTCCGCGCGACGTCGCGCAGGTGTGGATGGACGAGTTCGACAAGGCCTACGCCGAGGGCACGATGTTCGTGCTGACGATGCATCCGCACATCATCGGGCACCGTTCGCGGATCGTGGCGCTCGAGTTGCTGCTGGATCACATCCGCGTGAAAGCCGGCAATGACGTGTGGTACGCCACCCACGGCGCGGCGGCCGAGTACGTGCGGCGTGAGGCGCGCCTGGGCGAGCCGGTGCCGCGGGGTCGGCGGCAGCCGTAGCGGTTCGGATTGCGCGGGGTCAGCGGCTGCCGCGCCGCCGCGTGATCAGCCGACGGTCTTGGCCACCCATTCGCCGACGTAGTACCCGACGATGGCCACGCCGAGCCCCACGGCGAACATGTCAATGCCGGAACGGAGCACGCCGCGGCCGGTGAACACGCTGCGCGCGGCGCCGACCAGGAAGTGGCTCGCCATCGAAAGGCCGAACGACCACACGACCGCGGCCGTGCCCTCCGTCATCAGGAACGGCGCGACGGGAATCAGGGCGCCGATCGCCGTCGCCAGGCCGGTCACCCAGCCCTCGCGGAACGGCGACTGCTCGTGGCCACCGATCTTCAGTTCCTTCTGCACCTTCTCGGCCAGCATGCGCTCCGGGTCGCGCGCGACGTCGTCCGCGCGCGCACGGGCCATCGCGGGGTCCATCCCCTGCGCCTCGTAGATCAGCGCGAGTTCGTCGCGTTCGATCTCCGGCATGAGCGCGATCTCCTCGCGCTCCATCGCGATCTCGTTGGCATACACCTCCTGCTCGCTCTTCGCGGCGAGGTAGCCCGATGACCCCATGGACAGCGCGTCGGCGATCAGGCCCGCCACGCCGGCGACGATGATCAGGTGATGCTGCTCGGTGGCCGTTGCGCCGAGCACGCCGGCCACGAGCCCGAAGTTCGCCGTGAGGCCGTCGTTGAATCCATAGACGACGTTGCGCAGGAAGCCGCCGGATTCCGCCTGGTGCCAGGGTTCGCCCTCGCGCCCGGTCAGTCCGGCGATCTCGTGCGCGTGTTCCTTCGATTCACGCGCGAGCAGGAGCGATTCCTGCGAACCGGCGGCGCCCTTCGGCGTCTCGCGGTGCATGTCGAGGTAGCCCTTCACTTCGCGCCCCTCCTCCGCGAGGAGCATCGGGAGCAGGAAGTTCGGCCCGAACCGCCGTCCCAGGAACGCGAGCAGCCGCGTGCGGCCTGTTGGCGAGTGCCGCGGAACGGTGCCGCCGTTGGCGCGGATCAGTTCCGCCCAGATCACCGTATGGCGGTCTTCGACATCGGCGAGCCGCACGAACACGTCACGGCGCTTCGCGTCCGGTTCCAGCGTCGCGAGAATGCGGTAGAGGTACGAGGCGTCGGCTTCGTCCTGCCAGTGGTGCCGGAAAGTGTCGAGGGGCGATTTCACGCCGGAAATCTAGCGGTTTCGGCTGTCCGAACCGTTTCCGCTCGACACAGGCACCGGGGTGGCTGGGGTCGCGGGAAACCCTCGCGGGGCGTGCCGTGACTCACCTAGCGAACCCGCCAGATGAGGCGAAACCCCATGCGAACTCGAATTGCCCTTTCCGCCGCCGCCGCGGTGCTCGCGGCCGCAACGCTTGATGCCCAGACCATCACGATTCCGCGTTCAGGCGGCACGTATTCCGTTGTCACCGGCGGAGACCCCGACCGCGCCATGCTCGGCATCTCGACGTCATCGAGCGGTCGGCGCGACACGCTCGGCTTGCTGGTCAGCTCGGTGACCGCGGGTGGTCCGGCGGAGAAGGCGGGCATCGAAGAGGGCAACCGCCTGGTGTCGATCAACGGCGTCAACCTCAAGCTTGCGCGCGACGACGCGGACGACGAGGCCATGCAGGGCGTCAACCAGAACCGGCTGACGCGAGAGATGCGGAAGGTGAAGGCCGGCGACGAAGTCACGCTCGAGGTGTGGTACAACGGGCGTTCGCGGCAAGTGAAGGTGAAGACCGTCGCCGCGTCGGACCTCGAACCGGCTCGGCGGGCGACGGTCACGGCCCGCGCCGATGACCGTCCGGCGCTCGGGCTCTCGCTTTCGGCGACCGGAAGCCGTCGCGACACCGTTGGCGTGTTCGTTCAGTCGGTGAGCGAGGGTGGCCCGGCCGACAAGGCCGGGATCATGGAAGGCGACCGCATCGCGAGCGTGAACGGCGTGGACCTGCGCGTGCCGCGCGAAGACGCCGGCGACATGGGCGTGTCGTCGTCGCGGATCGATCGCCTCCAGCGCGAGGTGCGCAAGATGAAGGTCGGCGATGCGGCCGAGCTGGTCGTGGTATCGAGCGGCCGTTCACGTACCGTGCGAGTCACGACCGTGAAGGCCGCTGAGCTGCCGGCGGGGGACGGGTACGCGTTCGGATTCGGGAACGGGATGCTCCGGTTCAACGGTCCGGCGGGCGCGACCGTGATTCGCCCGGACATGCGCGCCATGCCGCGCATCAGCGAGGAGCTTGAGCGCGAATTGCCCCGCATCCGAGAGGAAATCGAGCGCGAAATGCCCCGCATCCGCGAGGAACTCGAACGGGAGCTTCCGCGCATCCGCCGGGAACTCAAGATCGAGCTGCCGCCTGCGCTGGAGGAACTGCGGATGAAGCGGGCGCCCGGCGTCACGGTCCGGACAGTGAGAACGATCCTCTGACCGGCCGGAGTCGGCGCTAGAACTCGATCTGGGTGCCCAGCTCAACCACGCGGTTCGGCGGCAGCTGGAAGAATGCGGCCGCGCTGCGGGCGTTTCGCGCCATGAGTGCGAAGAGCCGCTTGCGCCAGATGTTCATCGTGACGCTTCCCGACTTCCACTTCTTGGCCGTGGGGATGAGTTCCTCGCGGCCGAGGTAGTAGCTGGTGTCGAGTGGCTTGGTCTTGATCCCGCGGGATCGCAACACGCCGAGAATCTCCTTGACGTCCGGCGATTCCATGAATCCGTAGCGGGCCACCACGCGAACGAAGCCCTGGTCATGGCGCTCCAGCGACGCGATCCGCTCGCCGTCGGCCATGTAGGGGACCTCGCCGGTCTGGATCGAAAGCAGGATCACCTGCTCGTGCAGCACCTTGTTGTGCTTGAGGTGGTGCAGGAGGACGACGGGAGTACCGGCCGCTTCGGACGTCATGAACACCGCGGTCCCGCGCACCCGAGGCGTGCTCTTGTCGCGGTTGAAGCTCTCGAGGAATGCGGTCAGCGGCATGCCGATCTCACGCAGGCGCGCGCGCAGGATGTCGCGCCCGCGCTTCCACGTGGTCATCATCCCGTAGATCGCGATCGCGATCACCAGCGGCACCCAGCCGCCGTGGGCGACCTTGAGCAGGTTTGCCCCAAAGAAGGCGACGTCCACGGTGAGGAAGAGGACGGCCAACGCGAACACCCGCCACCGAGGCCAGTCCCAGCGGGCCGCCGCGATCACGACAAACAGGATCGTCGTGCAAGTGAACGTCCCGGTGACCGCAATGCCGTATGCCGCGCCCAACGAACTCGAGCTCCGGAATCCGAGGACGACGAGGATGCACCCCACGGCGAGCGCCCAGTTCACCTCGGGGATGTAGACCTGGCCGAACTCGCGGGCGGACGTGTGTACGATCGTCACCCGCGGACTGTAACCCAGTTGGACGCACTGCTGCGTGACCGAGAATGCACCTGAGATCATGGCCTGCGATGCGATGACGGCCGCGGCCGTGGCCAACACCAGCAGCGCCGGGCGAAACGCCTCGGGCGCGAGCAGGTAGAACGGGTTGGTCACGGTGGACGGATCCCGCAGCACGAGCGCGCCCTGGCCGAAGTAGTTCAGCAGCAGGCACGGAAACACGAGGTAGAACCAGGCCAGTCGGATCGGGCGCTTGCCGAAATGCCCCATGTCGGCCACGAGCGCCTCGGCGCCGGTGACCGCCAGGACGACGCTGCCCATGAGTCCAAACGCGCGGAGGCCCTGTTCCTCGATCAGGCGAACGCCGTGCAGCGGGTTCAGCGCGGCCAGCACCTGGGGCGAGACCAGCATCTCACGCACGCCCAGCGCGGCAAGCGTGCCGAACCACAACAGCATCACGGGCCCGAACAACGCACCCACCCGAGCGGTGCCGTGCCGTTGAAAGAAGAAGAGCCCGGCAATGATCACCACGGTCAGCGGCACGATCGCCGCATGCAGCGCCGGCGTCACGACCGCCAGGCCCTCGACCGCGCTCAGCACCGACATCGCCGGCGTGATCGTCCCGTCTCCGTACAGCAGCGCCGCGCCGATCAACGCCACGCTGATCAACACCGCTCGACGATACGGGTGCGTCGTATCGCGACTCGTGATGAGCGCGAGGAGCGCGAGGATGCCGCCTTCGCCGCGGTTGTCGGCGCGCATGACGAACATGATGTACTTGATCGTGACGACGATCATCAACGACCAGACGATGAGCGAGAGCACGCCGAACACGTGGTCCGGGGAGGCCGTCAGCGCATGCTCGGGACGGAAGCTCTCGCGGAACGCATACAGCGGACTGGTTCCGATATCGCCGTATACGATGCCAAGTGCCGTGAGCATGAGCAGGCCCAGGCGACGGCCCGTCGGATTCGGGTCCACGTGCGGGCGCGGGGCCGGCACCGGAAACGCCGCGGTCGTGCCGCCCACGGGTGTGGGCGTGCCGCCGCCAGGCACGGCGGGGGCCGCGCTGCTCGCTCGGGCGTGGTTCGCGCCGGCTGGGTCTGTCTGATCCGGCGTCGGGGACGCCGGTGCGGGGTTGCCTTCGTCGGTGGCCATCGGGCCGAAAACACAAAACGGGTCGCGGACAGTCCGCGACCCGTCAGGGAATCTATGGGAGCACCGCCGCCGGTAAAGCGACTGGCCGCAGGCGCGCGCTAGGCCGGTCGCCTCAACGCCTCAATCTCGCCGGCCGCCCTCCGCAGGATTTCGACAACCTTCGCAATTGTTTCGGGCGCCGCCGGCTGCCGCATCGTGGCCTTCCAGTAAGCGCGGCCCAGGTCGCCCATCGCTTCGTGGGCCGGGCGCACGCCATCGCCGAAGATCGATGCGCCCAGGTCCGCCAGCCGGCCCAGGATGTCGTCAACAGTCACTTGATGCTCACTCAGGTAGGCGCGTCCGGCGTCGGTGATCGCGTACACCTTCCGACCGCCTTCGTCGGCCGACGTCGCGTAGCCCATTTCCTCGAGCATGGTGAGCGTCGGATACACCGTCCCGGGGCTTGGCGCGTACTGGCCGCCGGAGCGCTCCTCCAGGTCCTTGATGATCTCGTACCCGTGCCGCGGTTTCTCCGCGAGCAGGCGTAGGATTACGAGGCGCAGGTCTCCCTGGTCGAATGTCCGACCGCCGCGCCGGTGGCCGCGACCTCGCGCGGCGCCAAAGAACGGACCGAACTCGCTCTCCCACTTCCAGCCCCACGACCTGCCAGCACCCGCCTGCCAGCCGTCGCCGCATCCGCGACCCCACATCGTACACCCCCATAAAAAGACATATCTAAGATATATCGGTAAGATATATCGTCAAGCGGCAAGGTGTCCGTCTTGCCAGGACCGGCGAGATCCAAACGACAATATTTTTCTTGTCGAGCTTCGGCGCCCTTGGCGATGCCGAATGGTCGTTTTTCGAACGGGGTCTCACCGGCGAAGCGCAAACCGATGGACGCCCACCGAGTGTCCGAGTACGCACGACTCGCCCCCGACTTCGTTCGTGTCAGCACTGTGCGCTGGCGCGGACGCCCTGAGTAATTAATAATTGGCATATCGGGGTCGAACCCCGGCTGCGATCAAGAGCATGTTCGACGTCCTCCTCGAATCCAAGCACGTGCGACCGCCTCGCTCAATCGGGGCGACGATGGCGAGCGCCATCTTGCACGGCGGGCTCGTGCTCGGCTTGATCGGCAGCGGTACAGCCATCATCGCGCCGGATGTGGTCACCCCGATGTGGGAGCAGATCGCACGCCTCATCCTCCCGCCGGATCGGGCGGCGCAGGTGGGTGACACTCCTGTCGCGTATTCAGGCGCCGCCGTGCTGGCGTCGCCCAAGGGCGAGCTGAAGGGCGTCCCCGTGGAGGCGGTCGAGAAGCCGCCCACGAGTACGAGCGAAGCGGTAACGCCGCTTCAGACATCCGAAGCCGCCGCGGCGCCCGGAATCGCCGCGCTGATCGAGGCGGCCCAGGCGGTGGGCGCGTTCAGTATCGTGGACGTGGATTCCGCCGCGGAGCGGGATCCGCTGAGCGCCGCGCCGGCGTACCCGCGCGAGTTGCTGACCAAGTCGGTCGAGGGCTACGCGACGATGCGGTTTGTCGTGGACTCGACCGGCCTGATTGACCTCGGGACGATCAAGGTGCTCGACAGCACGCATCCGGCGTTCACGCAGGCGGTGCGCGATGCGATGCCGCGCATGCGCTTCCGACCCGCGAAGAACGGAGGCAACCCGGTGCGCCAGCTGGCGGAACAGCAGTTCAAGTTCGAGATCCGCAAACCTCCCAACACCGCGCGCGCGCCGAACCCGGAACGGTAGGGCGTTCGCTGCGCTTGGGGGGGAAAACAAAGCGGCCCGGAGGTTCCGGGCCGCTTTGTCGTAGGGTCTCCTGCGCCGCTATTCGAATCGCAGCGCGACGATCGGGTCCATGGTCGCGGCGCGCCGGGCCGGGTAGACACCGAACACGATCCCGACGAACGCGGAGAATCCGAACGCGATTGCGACCGAGTCCGCACCGATCGCCGTGGGCCAACCGAACTTCGACGTGACGAGCAATCCGCCGCCGACGCCCGCCGCGATGCCGAGTGCGCCGCCGACCATGCAAAGCACGATCGCCTCGATCAGGAATTGGAACATGATGTTGAGGCGAGTTGCGCCAAGGGCCTTCCGGACACCGATCTCACGCGTGCGTTCCGTGACGGACACCAGCATGATGTTCATGATGCCGATACCGCCCACCACGAGCGAGACGGCCGCAATGCCCGCGAGCAGCAACCCCATGGTCTGCGTGGTCTCGGAGAGCGTGTTCAGGAAGTCCGACTGGCTGCGGATCTGGAAATCGTCCTCGCGGCCCGGCCGCAGGCGGTGTTCGCGGCGGAGGATCGTCTGGATGTTCGCCATGGTCTCGGGAATCTCGGCCTCGCTCGGCGCGAGCACGCCGATCGAGCGAACGCGGTTGTTGCCGAGCACGCGAAAGCGAGCGGTCTCGATGGGGATCAGGATCTGTTCGTCCGGGTTCCCGAAGCCACCGCCGGAGCCCTTGGTCTTGAACGCGCCCACCACCTCGAACTGGATACCGCGGATCCGGATCGTCTCACCAATGAGCGCTTCGGCGGTTTCGAGGCCGAGGTTCGTTGCCACGGCGGGACCGATGACCGCGACGCGCCGCCGCGTCTGGTCTTCGGCATGGGTGAAGAAGCGCCCGAACTCGACTACGTAATTGCGCACCTCGGGGTAGTTCGACGTGCTCCCGATGATGGAGACGTTTGTGTTCTTCGTGCCATACACCACTTGCAGGCGCCCTTCCATCTCCGGCTGGACTGCCAGCATGTGTGTGCCGCGATCGGCGAGCGCCTGCGCGTCGTCGGTCGTGAGCCGCGCGCCACCGCCGCCCGTGCGAATGCCGCCCCCCATCGCTTGGCCCGGGTTCACGGTCAACAGGGTGGTGCCGAGCGCAGTGATGCGGTCATTGATTTGCTTCTGTGCGCCGTTGCCGAGCGCGACGACCGCGATGACAGCCGCGACGCCGATCACGATGCCGAGCATCGTGAGCAGCGACCGCAGCTTATTCGCGCGGAGCGCCCCGAGGGCAACGCGAATTGTTTCGCCGATGAGCATCTGGGCTACCTCAAGTTCGTGGGCGTGAGTACTAGCGCCGTGATCAGTTCCCGCGCCCGCCGCCGCCCGGGCCACCACCACCACCGCCGGGGGGGCCACCCATCCCGCCGCGCCCACCACCCATTCCACCGCCCCCAAGTGGGCTCGCCATCGCCCTCGTGCGGTCCATCTGTTCCTGTCGGCGCAGCTGCAGGATTGCCGCCGCCATCAGCGCCACCCGCTCGCCTTCCTCCAGGCCGCTGACCACCTCGGTGAAATCGTAGTTCGCGATCCCGAGCCGAAGCACGCGTGGCTCCCAGCCGCCGGCTTCCTTCTGCACGAAGACCATGCCAGAGCGCGGTGTTGCGTTCGGGTCGGTGCGGCCGCGGGCGCCTTGGCGTCCTCCGCCGAATCCGCCGCCAAAGCCGCCGCCGTTGCGACCACCGGCGCGGCCGCCACCCATCGCGTTCGCCTGCTGTCCACCTTGGTTGCCGCCGCGAGCCGCAGCGTTGGGGCCTTGAGGCCCGGCGGCATTCTGGCCGCCCATGTTCATGCCACCGCGTCCGCCGCCGCCCTGCCGGAACCGGCAGGCGTTGGCCACCTGCTGGTCAACGCCAAGGTCGCGGTAGGCCGACTCCATCGTCGCGCGCATGGCCTCGCGGTCCGCATTCGGGTCGCGCATCTGCGTGCGGAGGTCGTCGAGGCGCTTCGCGACCGCGGGCTTCGCCTTCAGCGCGTCGTCAACCTTCTTGCAGTCGGCGTCGCTGACTTCCGGCATCTGGAAGCCGCGCCCGCCGCCACCGCCACGGCGACCACCGCCCTGGTTCCCAGCCTGATTACCACCCTGCACGAGCGCGAACGAGATCTCCGCGCGACTCGTCTGGGCCTGGCCACCTTGCCGGCCACCGCCGGGCGGATTCCCGCCTCCGGCGCTGCCACCAGGTGCCGTCATACCACCTGCGCCAGGTGCGCCCCCACCATTTCCGCCGCGCCCGCCGCCCATACCGCCGCGTCCACCTGACGGCATCACCGCGGCGCGCACACTGTCCGGGTTGAGGCCGAGCGCCTTCGCGGCCTGTTCGTACTCCCGTGTGGACCGGATCGCGTCGTTCGGGACGCTGAGCACACCCTGTCGCTCATCCGTCCGGACGCTGACTTCGCCGTTCATACCCGGGCGGAGCAGGCCTTCGGAGTTGTCGAGTGAGACGAGCACCGGGAACATCGTCACGTTCTGCTGCACGACGGCCTGTGGTTCGACCTTCTCGACCGTGCCGTTGAACGCGCGCTCAGGGAATGCGTCAACCGTGACGACGGCATCCTGTCCGAGCTGCAGTTGGCCGATTTCCGTCTCGCTGACGAGCGCGCGTGCGCGCACCTGGGAAAGGTCGGCCATGGTCGCGATCACGGTGCCGGCGCTCACGCCGCCCGAGCCGGCCTGGATGACCTGACCCTTGGCGACCGGACGGGTCAGGACGGTGCCCTCGACGGCCGCGACGACGCGCGAGTCCGTGATGCGCTGCTTCTGGATCGTGACCTGGGTCTCGGCGCGATTGAGCGACGCGCGGCTGTTGGCTTCCGAGTTCTGCGACTGTTCGAGGACGTCCTTCGTGATCACGCGCTGGTCGAACAGCGCCGTATTCCGCTCGAGCACCGTCTTCGCGACGTTGTAGGCCGAGCGCGCGGCCTCGAGGTCCGCGAGGTTCTGCAGCAGCGTCGTGTGGAGATCGGTGGTGTCGAGCTGGACGATGAGATCGCCCGGGCGCACATAGCTCCCCACCTCGATGCCCATGTCCAGCACCTGGCCCGACGCGGTCTTCGACTTGACCTCGACAACCTGGATGGGCTCGATGACTCCGGTTGCCTCGGCGTTCACGACGATATCACGGCGCTGCACCGTCGCAGTCTGCACTTGCACGCTGGTCGCCTGCTCCTTGTTGCAGGCGACGACGGTGAAGGCGGCGAGGGCGAATATTCTGCGATTCACTGCGGACTCCCGGTGAGGACGAAAAACGTCGGTAAAGAAGACAAAGGTGCTGCGCTGGTGTTGTTGCTCTTCATGAAGCGGAGGCGGCCTGCTAGCGCAGGTCGCGTCCGATGATGGATTCGATGTTGGCCTTCGCGATGCGCGCGTTCTGCCGCGATGTGATCAGCTGCGTGCGAGCGTTGTCCAGCGAGGTCTGCGCGGTGAGCAGGTCAAGCACCTGCTTGGTGCCGAGGTTGTACTGCTGCTGCACGACGCGCACGTTCTCCTCGGCGGCGGCGATCTGGAGCCGGTTGAGCTCGATCGAGGCCATCGCCGTGCGGAACGTGTTCAGCTGTTGCGTGAGGTTCTGCTGGACCAGGAAGCGCTGGTCGCGAAGGTTGGCTTCCGCGTTTTCGTGGGTCGTGCGCGCGTTGGCGCGCTGCTGTTCGCGCTGGAAGTTGTCCCAGAACGTGTAGTTGAAGCCGAAGTTCAGGCCCGTGCTTGTGCCGTTGGGCCCGTCAGCAAACTGGAACTTCTGCGAGTTCTCGATTGTCCAGCCGTAACTCGCGCCCATCGTGAACGTGGGGAAGTAGCGCGAGTTCGCCTGCCGCCGGCTCGCTTCGGCCGAGCGAACCTGCGCGGTGCTCTGCGTGACCTGCGGACCGATCAGGGCGAGCCGCAGCAGTTCCGCTTCGCTCACGCCGAGCGGCGTCACTTCCGCCGTGTCGTTTGGCATGGCCGTCACGGTGAATGTCGTGGCGGCGTACCGGGTGAGCTGGGCGTTTGCGTTGGCGACCGCATTGTCGGCGTTGAGGATCGCTTGCCGAGCCTGACCGATCGCGATCGCCGCCGAGAGCGAATCCGTTCGCGTGGCGGAACCGGCGTTCATCTTCGCGGTGGCGACCGCGAGCTGCTGGCGCGCCTGCTCGAGCTGCCGGTCCGCCGCAGCCCGCTGTTCGCGCGCGGTCAGGACGGCGTAGTAGGCCGTCTTGACGTTCAGTGCGACCGAGTAGCGAGCGGTCACGATGGCGGCTTCGTTGGCATCGAGGTTCGCCCGCGACGTACGGAGGGCGTTCCAACGCTGGCCGCCGTCGAACAGCGTGAAGTTGCCGATCGAGAGGTTGCGGCCGAACGACCACGGAGTGGCGGTGGAGGGCAGCTTGACACCTTCCGCATAGCGGTCGCCACCACGCTGGCTCCAGCTGGAGCCGATGCCAAGTGTCGGGATGAACCCGAGGTCGAACCAGCTGCGTCGGACCTGCATCTCCGCGTTGCGCACAGTGTTTCGCGCCTGCACGGTCTGCGGCTGGTTCAGCTGGGCGAGGCGCACGGCCTCGTCCAGCGAAATCGGACGCGCGTCGCCCACGGCCTGCGCGCTCGCCGTGCCCGCGGCGACGGCAACCGTCGCTGCGATCCTGATCATCGTCCTACCGGTCATTGCCCCGTCCCCCGCGCGCCGAGCGTTCCCGCCGGGCCGCCTGCATCTGGTCGTAGATCGCCTTCTGCTCCGATGTGAGCAGTTGCGTAAAGCGCTGGCGCCATTCGGCTTCGATCGAATCCTGCGCCGCGCGGACGGGTTCAAGAATCGCCCTGCGCTGCTCCATCAGGGCCTTGTACTTGCGCTCACGCTCGTCGAGCATCGTGCCCGCTGAGTCCCGCTGGGCAGGCGTGAGCTTCAACTCATCGAAAAACCGTGTGCGAAAACTCCCCGTGTCACGCGGCCGCGTGTTGCCGGATGAAGGCACCATCCGGTCCACGGCGAGCGCGATCGTCGCCCCGGCCAGCGCGGCGCCGAGATACATCGCGATCGCGAGACTCTTGGTCCGAGTCACGTCAGCGACCTATTGGTGGCCGGTGAGCCGGCGCAGGGTTGCCTGCTCCGCGGAGATGGGCTCACGCTGCGCGAGCGCGGATTCGAGCCCGGGGACTTCCTCGATGACGGCGTCGATGGCGAGTTCCTGCTCCCGGAGGTTCTGGGCACGCAGGAAGAGTCCCGCCGCCAGCAGCACGGCCGCTGCGGCAGCCGCAAGGCCCCAGCGAGTCCACCGCTCGCCGACCGACCACCAGGCGTCCGCATCGTCGAGGGCGCCCATGATACGCGCCTCGAGCGCGGTCCAGTACGCCGGATCGGTGGGCGCGGCATACACGCCACGCAGCGCCTCGGTGACCGCGTCGTCGCGGACGAGTTCGGGACCTCGGATGTCGTTGCTCATAGTGCCTTCCTCACTTCCCCGAGCAGGCCGCGCAGCAGGGTCCTGGCGTAGTGCAGGTCCGAGCGCGCGGTCCCTTCAGGAATATCGAGAATCTTGCCAATCTCCGAATGCTTGAAGCCTTCCACGTCGTGCAAGACAATCACGGCGCGTTGCCGCGCCGGAAGGGTCTCGAGAGCGGCGCGTAACCGCCGCCGCAACTCGCTTCCCTCCGCCGGATCGCGAAACGGGGACGCGACCGTTTCCGGCAACTCGTCCGCGTCGCGGACCTTCCGACGCCGGGTGATGTCCAGCGCCGCATTCGCAACGATCCGGTGCAACCACGCCCCGAACGCCTGATCCGGCAGGAACCGGTCGAGCGCCCGGTACGCGTGCAGGAAGCCGTCCTGCACCGCGTCCTCCGCGTCCTCGTGATTGGCGACGATCGCGCGGGCTACCACATACGCCCGCCGTTCGTGCGCCCGAACAAGCTCACCGAATGCCGCCCGGTCGCCCCGCTGAGCCGCGACGACCAGATCGCGTTCATTGGCCGGCCGTTCAGCGAACACGGCCCGCCTCGAACGCACGGACGCCGGCACCCCAATAGATACCGAAACGCCCGTAATGCGGTGTGTCGTTCAATCACGCTCCCAATACGCTGTAGTCTGACCCCACGTTGGACGCGCTGAGGGGGCCGAGGTTACGACGGTGCGGCGAGGACCCGCCGGGTCCGCCGCGGCCGGGCTTCCGAGAGGCGCGCTACGCCGTGCCGGCGAGGCCCAGCAGCCCCGCACGTTCCCGCATTGCGGCGATGACGGTCGCGATGTGCGTGTCCAGTTCGACACCAAGTTCGGACGCGCCCTTGACCACATCATCTCGGTTGACCCCCCGGGCAAACGCCTTGTCCTTCATCTTCTTTTTGACACTCGATACCTCGAGGTCGTTCACGCTGCGCGAAGGGCGCACGAGCGCGCACGCGGTCACGAGGCCACAGAGTTCGTCCACCGCAAACAGCGTCTTCGCCATGCGTGACGTACGCGGGACGTTGCAGTAATCCGCGTGCCCGAGGATCGCCTCGAGGATGTCCTCGGGGTACCCGAGCGAGCGCAGGTGCCGCACGCCTTCGCTTGGGTGCTCGGCGTCCGCCGCATGGGCGTCGTTCGGGAACCGCTCGTAGTCGAAGTCGTGCAAGAGGCCGGTCAGCCCCCACCGCTCCACATCCTCGCCGAACATGGTGGCGTAGGTCCGCATCGCTCCCTCGACGGCCAACATATGGCCGCGAAGCGACTCACTCGGGGTCCATTCCTGCATGAGGGCGAGCGCGTCGGCACGGGCGGGGAGCGTGGAGCTCATCGGGTCGGCTGAGGCAGGAGGGTTACGGGATCGTGAGGATCGTCCCGTCGGCGCGGGCGATCGCGATTCGTGCGGCGAGCGCGGACGCGCGGGCATCAATGAGCGCCGCTCGCGCGGTGCTGAGGTTCAGCGAGGCGGTGATGATCTCGGCGTTGCCCGCCACGCCGGCGGTCAGCCGTTCGCGGGCCTGCGCAACTTCCTGGACGGCAAGCCGCTCGCGCTCGCGCGCGGCGCCAAGCAGCTCGTTGGCCGCGGCAAGGTCGAGCCGCGCGATGTGCGCCTCGGCGTCCAGCTGCTCGTCGAGCTCGCGGCGGCGGATCTCGGCTTCACGCAGGACCGCACGTTGTTCCGCAATCCGCCCTTCGCGCCGTAGCCCGTCGAACGCCGGCACGCCGAGCGAGATGCCCCAACTGTAGGTGTTCAGCAGGTGATTCGTGGATTTTCCGACAGCGCCGTCGTCGGCATACAAGCTGAGGGCGGGGAGCCGCTCGGCCTGGACAGCGCGGACCTGGCGACCCGCTGCGGCGACCTGGGCGTTTGCGGCGCGAAGGTCCGCCCGGCCCGTGGTGCGCGCGGCGCGGTCCGGTTCCGTGCCGGCATCAGGGAGCGCCGCGCCCGCCAGTGAGTCGGCCAACGTGACTCGTGCGGATGCCGGAAGTCCCACGGCGCGCGCCAACTCGACCTCCGAACGCGCGCGCGCAGCGCGCGCCGAGGCGAGCTGCGACCGGACACTCGCCGCGGTTGCCTCCGCCCGTGTGATATCGAGTGCGATCCCGATCCCGCCGCGGAGCTGTGCGCGTGCGATCTCGACGAGCTCGGCGGCGAGTGCGGAGTCGGCCAGCCGGGCCGAGACCAAGGCGGTCGCCCGCATGGCCATGACCGCCGCCAGCGCCGCGTTCGCGCCCGCGAATTGCGCAGCGGCATCGCCATCCGCGCGGGCGGCGGTCAGCGCTGACTGGGCAGCGGCCCAACGCGCGAACGCGGCGGGGTCGAGGATCGCCTGGCGCAGCGATAGGCGCGCGTCCCAGGCGCGCACCGGGCCGAGTACTTGCCCGTCCGGATCGAAGACCGACCGGCCCGTGATGGGGTCCCGGAACGAGATACCAAGCGTCGCACTGTTGAGTGTGCGTTCGGCATCGGACAGTGTCCCCGACAACTGCGGCAGCAGGTCGGCCCGACGTTGCGTGACGCGGGCGGTCGCCTGGTCGGTCCTCGCGCGGGACGCCAGCGCCGGGCCGCTGCGCTCGGCGGCGGCGCGCGCCGCTCCGCCGATCGTCAGCGGCTGCAGCGATTCCGGCCGGCGTGGCGCCGATTGGGCGCCGACAGCTTGCACTGCGCCACAGCCGAATGCGCACGCGAACGCGAAAACGGCGAACCTGCCGGTCGGGACGGTGCGAAATGCTTGAACCGTCGTACACGCGCGGGGCATTCCGCAAAATACCGAATGGCTCGCGGTGGAGGAGCGGGCGCTATCCCTGTTCGGGTGGGCGCGACTCGTCAATCAGCGGACGGATCGCGGGCGTGTCGAGGTCGTCGAACTGGCCGCTGCGTGTCGCCCAGACGAACGCGAATGCCATCGCCACGAGGCTGAGTCCGAGCCCGACCACGATGCCCTGCTTGGCGATCCTCGTGGCCCGCCGTCCGATCCGGATGGCCGTCGCGAGGCGGGTCACGTCATCGGCGAGGAGGACGATCCCGGCGGCTTCGGCGGAGATGCCGCCGCCGTGGGCGGCGATCGCCACACCCACGGAAGCGGCACTGAGCGCCGGGGCATCGTTCGTGCCGTCGCCGGTCATGACCACGCGGTGACCGAGCGCTTCCAGGGAGCGGACGATCTCGACCTTGCCGTCCGGCAGCACATCGCCGCGCGCGTCGGTGATTCCGATCGCGCGCGCGACGGCCGACACATTGGCGCCGTGATCGCCGGAAACGAGTATCGTGCGGCGAATCCCGAGCGCCGTGAGGTCGGCGAAGAACGCGCTGAGGCCGTCCCGGGTGCGATCGGCGAAGTGCAGCACTCCGGCGGCGGCGTCGTCAACCGCGACGAACGCCCGAAGCCCGTGCTCGCCCGCGATGGCGGTGGTGTGCGCAGCGCGGAGCGACGCGGCGGCACCCGGCTGCTCACGGCTGACATAGTCGAGCGATCCCACGCTGACCCGGCGTCCATCGACCATTCCCGTGATCCCGCTGCCCGGGGCCTCGATCGTGTCTTGGGCAGTGGAGCCCACCAAGCCACGCTGTTCGGCGAACGCGACGACGGACCGGGCGAGCAGGTGCCCGGAGTTGAGTTCGACCGCGGCAGCGAGCCGCACCAGCTGGTCGTGCGGCAGGGCGCCGATCGCCTCGGCCCGCGCGACTTCGGGATACCCGATCGTCAGCGTCCCGGTCTTGTCGAAGACCGCGACGTCGGCGCGCGCGATCGCCTCGAGCGCGGATCCCGAGCGGACCACGATCTGGTGTCGTGCGGCCCGGTTGATGCCGCCGATGATCGCGACGGGCGTGGCGAGGATGAGCGGACACGGCGTCGCCACGACCAGCACGGCCAGCACTCGCGTGGCGTCGTGCGATATCCCCCAGGCGATCGCGCAGGCGACGAGCGTGAGCGGGGTGAACCAGATCGCATACCGGTCGGCCAGGCGCTGCGTTGGGGACTTGGAGGCTTGGGCATCGCGCACCATCGCGACGATCCGCGAGTACAAGCTCTCGCTCGCCCGCGCCGTGACGTCCACCGTCAATGCCTGCTCGATGTTCACTGCGCCGGAGCGCACCCGATCCCCGGGGCGCACGCGTTCAGGCGACGGTTCGCCGGTCAGGCGGGCGACTTCCAGATGGGAGGTCCCATCGGTCACGAGCCCGTCACAGGGCACCATTTCACCGGGGCGCACGAGGATCCGATCGCCGACCTCCACGTCGCCGGCGCGAATCGATTCAACCCGGTCCCCGCTGATCCGATTGGCAAGTTGCGGCGCCTGGGCCTCCAGGTGCCGCACGGCTCCCGACGCGCGCCCCTCCGCGTACCGTTCAAGCAGTTCGCCGCCCGATTGCATCAGCACGATCACCAGCCCGGCAAGCGGCTGCTGCAGGACCGCGGCACCCACGATGGCGAGCGACGCGACGATGTCGGCGGCGAACACGCCGCGCAGCGTGCCGCGTACGGTGCGCCAGACGATCGGCGCGCCGGTCACGACCAGCATGGTCAATGCGAGCGCATGGCCGTACCGGGCGCCGCTGAGCTGGAGAGTCGCCGCGGCCGCCAAGGACAGCGCGGCCGCGAGCGGCAACCGTGCCACCGGTGACGTCAGCGCCGAAAACACGCGCGCCCCGCGGCTGGTGGCCGCGGGGCGCGCTGGCCCGGCGAGACTGGTGGTCGGTTTCACGTCAGTGCGGTGGACATCACGCGGCGTGACGCGAGGCGGCTGCCTACCGCAGCGCGCTCGCGGTCGGCTTCTCCGCTTCGTGGCCCGCGAACTTGCGCGAAGTCAGTTTCGAGATCAACACGACGACGATGGCGATCCCGATCGCGCCGAGGATGAGTCCCATGTATGCGGCCTTGCGATCAGCGCGGATGTTGGTGCCTGACATGTGTTCGATGCTCCAGGTTGGCCGGTTGGGTTACGACACCCGCACGGAGTTCATGACGTCGTTCTGGCGGAGTTGCTGCATGACATCGAGTCCGCCGGTGATCTTGCCGAACACCGTGTGGACGCCGTTGAGGTGGCGCGTGTTGGTTTCACTCAGCACCATGAAGAACTGGCTGCCGCCGGTGTCCTTCCCGGCGTGCGCCATGGACAGCGCACCGACTTCGTGGGTTCGCGGGTTCCCGGCCGTTTCACACTTGATCGTGTAGCCCGGGCCTCCGGTGCCGACCCGCGGATGCCCGTTGGGGAGGTCGCGCGACAGCGGGTCACCGCCCTGAACGACGAACTCGGCGATCACGCGGTGGAACTTCACGCCGTCGTAGAACTTCTCGTTCGCGAGCTTCTCGAAGTTCGCCACCGTGCCCGGCGCATCGGCGTCGTAGAGTTCGGCAGTGATGCTGCCCTTGTTGGTATCGAAGACCGCGGTTTTTGCCATGCCCAAAGTTAGCCGGTCGGCGCGGCGCTGGGGCAGAGGTCGGCGAGGACGCATGACCCGCACTTGGGACTCCGCGCCGAACACACCTGGCGGCCGTGCCTGATGAACAGGTGGGCCAGGAGCGTCCACGCGCGGCGGGGGAACAGCGGAATCAGGTCACGCTCGACCTTCACCGGGTCGTCGTGCCGGGTCAGTCGAAGCCGCCGTGCGATACGGCCGATGTGCGTATCCACCACGATGCCCGCGTTGATCCCGAAGGCATTGCCGAGCACGACGTTCGCCGTCTTGCGCCCGATTCCCGGCAGGGGCGTCAGCTCGTCCATGGATTTCGGGACCTCGCCGCAATGGTCGGCGACCAGGGCCTGCGCGAGTCCGATGATGCTCCGGGCCTTGTTCCTGAAGAACCCGGTGCTCCTGATGATGTCCTCGACGTCCGCTTGCTGCGCGGCCGCAAGTGCGGCGGGTGTGGGATAGCGCGCGAAGAGAAGCGGCGTCACCAGGTTGACCCGCTTGTCCGTGCACTGAGCGCTGAGCACCGTGGCGACCGCCAGCTCGAATGGCGAGCCGTAGTCGAGCTCGCATCGGGCTTCCGGGTAGAGTTTTCGAAGCCGGCGGAGCGTGAGCGACGCGCGGCGCCTGGCCGCGTCAGTCCTCGACACCGGCGTACGTGGCCAGCCGGTCAATGAGCGTGTGGAGCTGCCGCTGCGTGAGCTCGATCTCCTGCGCGGCGCCATCCACGTCGAGCAGCCCGGCGCGCATCGAGATGGCCAGCTGGTTGAGGTACCGGATCTTCGACAGCACTTCATCCGTGGCGCGGCGCAGCCCGTGGAACTTGCGTTTCTCCGCGAGTGCGCGCTTGTGCCGCCGCACGAGTTCGTCGGGGGTCATGCGCCTCGCGAGCGCGAGGCAATCGTCCTTCGTGCGGCCCGGAAACTGCCCGCGGTCGGGAATCCCCAGGTCATCCCACGACTCATCGGCGAACCAGAGCCGGCCGACAAACTCAATGCCGTCGTTCACGATCCGGAGCGACACATTGTAGCGTCGTCCGTCATCCTCGATCGTGGCGATGTGCGGTTGGGTGATTTCAGCCATGCGGGATTCAGGCCACGCTGTGCAGGAACGGCCGCAGCGTGTTCATCAGGGGTTCGCGTTGCTCAACATACGGAACGTGCCCGCAGTCCTCCAGCACGACAAGAGGGGCGCGCAGCGCAGCCGCGGCGGCCTGGCTCGACGCAAGCGGTATGGGATCCTGCCGGCCGTGGACCACCAGCGCCGGGATCTCGAGCGTTCCGAGCGGGGTCACGCAGTCGAAGTCGCCGAGGGACTCCCACACCTGGTCCTGCACGCGACCCGTCACGCGAAACGGCGTCAGGCCGGTCGCCGCTTCCGCGCGGGCGAAGTACGGCGCGACACTCAACTCGAACATCCGCTGCTTGTACGCCGCCGGGTCGCGTTCGCGGAGGCCGCTGGCGGCGGCCTCCGCACGCAATGTGGCGATGGTGTCGCTGCGTGCCCGGCGCGCGAACTCGGCTTCGAACTCGTTGCGGAACGCGCGGGTCATCGGTGCGGGGTCGAGCAGTGCGAATGCGCGCGGGCCAGCCGGCGCCCGTCCTGCTCGATGCTCGATCGCATGCAGCGCCGCGAGAAGCGCGCCCCACGAATACCCCACGACCGTGCCGGAGCCGCCGCAGAGTTCCGTCGCGACCTGGGCCGCGTCCTCCACGTGCGTACGCCAGGTGATCGGCGCAGGATCGTCCACGCGGGAACGTCCGCCCCCACGCTGGTCATAGAAGACGAGCTCGAACTCGTCGGTGAGGTCGAGCAGCTGCGGCAGCAGGTAGTCGTGATGCGCCCCCGGGCCGCCATGGAGCATGAGGAGGCGTGGCGCACCGATGCGACCGTAGCTGCACCAATAGAGCGGATGCGCCGTGGACGTTGTTTGTCCTTCGGCGCGCGGTGTGGGCGTCAGGAGGTCAACCGCCGCGCCGCCCGAGCGTCACGGAGATCGTCAGCCGTTCGTTCGAGGGCCCGCGCACCACCACCACGGCGACCACGTCGCCCGGCCTGGACGCGCCGATCGCGTCGGTGTAGTCGTAGATGTTCTTGACCGCACGGCCGCCGAACTCGACGATCAGGTCGCCCGCCTTGAGGCCGGCCTTCTCGGCGGGACCACCCGGGCTGACCCCCGAAAGGCGCATGCCCGTGTCATCGGCCGCACCCATGTCCGGGATGGAGCCGAAATACGCGCCGTTGCCGGGGCCGGCGGCCGCCCGCTGCGTGGACGGCGCCTTGGTGAATGTCAGGCGCGCCGGGCGATCCGCGATTGTGCGGAGCGCCCGTTCAGCAAGGTCCACCACCCGGACCGCGCCGGCGACGTTGATGGCCGGGAAGTCGTCGGTCGCGCGGTGATAGTCGGGATGGACATCCGTGAAGAAGTGCAGCACGGGCAGGTCCTTCAGGTAGAACGACGAGTGATCGGACGGTCCCGTGCCGTCCGGAACCTGGGACACGTTGAGTCGCAGCCCCGCCGCCGCGCTGTCGAGCACGGCGCGCATCTCCGCCGCGGTGGCGAGCCCGTAGACGATCACCTTGTCGTCGCGCATGCGCCCCACCATGTCGAAGTTGAGCATGGCGACCATTCGCGAGAGCGGGATCGGTGTCGTTTCCACGAAGGCCGCCGAGCCCAGAAGCCCTTGCTCCTCGCCGCTGAAGTGCACGACCAGGACGGAACGTTTCGTGGGCTTCTGGCGGAGGCGTTTCGCGAGCGCGAGGATCGCCGCGGATCCGCTGGCGTTGTCGTCGGCGCCGTTACGGATCGCGTCGCCGGCGGCGGGGTCGAGCGCGCCTTCGGTCGAGCGCCCGAGATGGTCGAAGTGGGCCCCGATGACGACATACTCGTCGCGCAGCACCGGGTCTGTACCGCGAATGATGCCGACCACGTTTCTCGTTTCGCGGAGCAGCGGCGCGGCGTTGCGCCGCGGCTCGCGGGCCGCGAAGGGCCGCAAGTAGCCATTCGCGCATCCGGCGCCGCAGGGCGCGCCCGGAGGCGGTTGGAGGGTCAGTGCCGCATAGCGCCGGCTCAGCCAGGCGGCAGCGGAGTCGTTGCCGGGCGTGCCCGTGCGCCGGCCCTCGAAGCGGTCGTCGGCGAGCGTCGCGATGTCCTGCGCGACCTGCGCCGAATCGGAGATGGCGGAGCCGCCGGGCGCCGGGGCGGTGCCGGAAGACGGAGTCGACCGGCAGCCGACGACGACCAGGGCCAGGGCGCAGCAAGCGCGAAATGCCAATGACATCGGTATCGAACCCAGCGAACAAGTGGAAGGACGGGCATGTCTCGGCGTATGTTACCCGGACGCTGCCGGAGTTACCAGAACAAAGCGGGACGCCGGCGCGCCCATAGCGAATGGACGACTCCTTCAATCTCGCGCGACACATCGCGCGGTTCGTCGTGCTGCTGATGAAGCAGCCGGATGCGGTGGACCAGCAGAAGCTGGAGCTCCGCGCGCTGGTGCTGCTCACGAAGGAGGGAACGGTTCGTCTCTCCACGCGCGAGGGCGAACTGGTCGCCAACAAGTTGCTGGTGCCCTCGATCCTCGCGGGCGTGCGCGAGCTCAGCGACCAGATGATCGCGCATCAGGTTGATGCCATCGAGATCGGGCAGAACATTGCGCCGGGCGAGATGCTGGCGCTCGGCCGGGCGCTTGCCACTCCCGCCGCAGAGGACGTTCGCACAATCCGGACCCGGTTTGCGGTGTTGGAAGGCAAGACGATCTCGGTCACCCTGCGCCCGGAGACCGAAGACAGCGGCGGCACCGAGGCGGAAGAGAGCGCTGAACCCGAGCCGCCCCAGGGAAGCCCGGAACGCATCCCGTATGTGTTGGGTCGCGCGAATCGTGGCGGAGCGGGCAAGCCGCTGGCCGCACTGTTTGAGGAAGTCGTGTTCTCCGTTGAACAGGCGACGCGCACCGGCGACACGCTCTCGGCGATCACGGTGTTCTCGCAGCTGATCGCGTTCGAGGCGCTGGCGGACGATCCCGAGGTCCGTCGGCACTACGTGCTCGCCGCACGCCGCCTGACCAAACCGCCGATCCTCCACCCGATCGCGCGCGTGATGGTGGACGATCCGGAGCTTGGGGGCACGGCGCAGTCGATCATCTCCCGCTGCGGTATGGACGGCGCCGACGCGGTGATTGACCAGCTCGTGCGTGCGGCCTCCTCCGACGAGCGCGCGCGCTACACGTCGGCGCTCGCCCGGACGCCCGCCGCCAACGAAGCCTTGGTGGGCATGCTCGCCGACTCGCGGCCGCATATGGTGCGCGCCGCGTGCGAGCTGCTGGGTTCCCGGCAACCGGCCGACGCGGACCGCGCGCTCGCCGACCGACTGCAGCATGAGGACGGGCGCGTCCGGCGCGCCGTGGTCCGGGCGCTTGGCTTGTTCGACACCGCGTTTTCGCTCGCCGCCGCCGCCCGGGCGCTTGATGACCTCGTGGCCGAAGTGCGACTCGAAGCGGTCGCCGCCGTCGCGCGCCGTCCGGAGCCGCGCATGAGCGAAGTGCTCCTCAGGGCCCTCGCCGGCGAGGAGCATCCGGACGTGCAGGTCGCCATCCTGCGCGCGCTCGGAAAGGTTGGTACCACCGACGCGGTCAGCTTCCTCATCAAGACGGCCGAGGGATCCGGCGGGAAGTTCGGCGGACGGAAGGACCCGGCCATGCGCGTGGTCGCCGTGCGCGCGCTCGCCTCCGCCCACTCCGGCGCGGCGCGACAGGCGCTGGTGACGCTGAGCAGCGACCGCGAACGCGAAGTCCGCGAAGTCGCGGCGCGCGCGGCCGCACGGTAGGAACACGAATCAACCCTAATTTCCTGGAGCCGGCGTGATCGCACTCTTCCTCGGAATCGGCCTCGTGGCCGGCATCGCCAGCGGCGTCTTCGGCATCGGTGGCGGGATTGTCATCGTGCCGCTGCTCGCGCTCGCGGCGAAGTTCCCCCAGAAGCTCGCGACCGGCACGTCGCTCGCCGTGTTCCTGTTGCCGGTCGCGTTTCTCGGCGCCATGAACTACTGGCGGGCCGGGAACGTCAACGTGAAGGCGTCGCTGCTGATCGCCGCGGGATTGTTCGTCGGCAGCTGGGTCGGTTCGCAGCTGTCGCTCGGGATGAGCGATGTGCTGTTGCGCCGCGCGTTCGCGGGACTGCTCGTGGTGGTCGCCGCGCGCCTCTGGTTTACCGCCTAGCGCGCACCCGCCGGCCGCTGGCGGGGTGTACGGGATGCGCGCTAGGGTGTGCGTCCGCCGGCTTCGTACACGGCCCGTCCCGCAACCCAGGTCGAGATCACGCGGGTCTTGAGGACGAGTGAGGCCGGGACCTGCATGATGTCCTGGTCGAGCACCACGAAGTCGGCGTGCTTGCCGGGCGTCAGCGAGCCAAGCTCTCGCTCCTGGAATCCCGCGTACGCGGGCCAGATCGTCATGGACTTGAGCGCTTCCTCGCGCGTCATGATCTGTTCCGGGAACCAGCCGCCGGCCGGGAAGTCGTTCGCGTCCTGGCGGGAAATCGCGGCGTGGAACGAAATCAGCGGGTTGACGTACTCCACCGGGAAATCGCTTCCGTTGGGGATCACGACCCCTGAGTTGAGCAGCGAGCGCCACGCGTACGCGCCGGGCAGGCGGTGCTGGCCCAGGCGGGCGCCGGCCCAGTACATGTCGCTCGTCTGGTGACTCGCCTGCATGGACGGAATGACTCCAAGTTGTGCGAAGCGCGGGATGTCGGCGTAGTTGATGATCTGCGCGTGCTCGACACGGAATCGGTGATCCGCCACGGGCACTTCCTTGAGCGCGGCCTCGAACGCGTCGAGTGTCACGCGATTCCCCCGGTCGCCGATCGCGTGCGTGTTGACCTGGAACCCTGCCTTCAGCGCCTTCACCGAAATCGCCTTGATGAACGCCGGGTCGCTGACGAGCAGGCCGGAATTCTTCACATCGTCACTGTACGGGTCGAGCAGCGCAGCGCCGCGCGAACCCAATGCACCGTCGGAATAGAGCTTGATGCTCCGGACCCAGAGCGTGCCGTTATGTGCACCGATCACCGGACCGCGCGCGATCAGCCGGTCCACGGCCGCCGATTCCGTGCGCCCGCCGGAGATCATCGCATACATCCGGAAGTTCATCTGCCCCGTACGGCCAAGCTCGTCGTACACGTCGAGTACGGTTTCGCTCGCGCCGGCGTCGTGGACCCCCGTCAGTCCCCAGCGATGCGCATCGGCGATCGCGGCCTGCACGTTCCGCCGGACCTCGTCGCGCGTTTGCGCCGGAACCGCGCGGCGGACGAGTCCCATCGCGTTGTCAATGAACACACCGGTGGGGGCGCCGCTCGCATCGCGGATGATCTGTCCACCGTCCGGGTCCTTCGTCGCCGCGGTGATGCCGGCGAGATCCATTGCCTTCCTGTTCGCATAGACGGCGTGCCCATCCACGCGCGTCAGCACGACCGGATGGTCCGGAAGCGCCGCACTGAGCTTGTCGTGGGTCGGGAATCGCGTGTCACCCCAGCGATTCTGGTCCCAGCCGCGGCCCTGGATCCACTGCCCGGCACCCTGGCCCTTCGCGCGCGCAGCCACACGCGCCACCACGTCGTCCACGCTGGTGGAGCCGACCAGGTCCACGATTGCGAGCGCGTCGCCAAGGCCGGCGACGTGCCCGTGCGCGTCCATCATTCCGGGAATCACGGTGCGGCCACCCAGGTCCACGACCCGGGTCTGCGCGCCGCGCATCGTCATCGCCCCGCGGGCGTCGCCGACGAACGCGATCCGCCCGCCGCGGATCGCCATCGCCGCTGCCAGCGGACGCGAGTCATCCACGGTGTAGATGCGGGCGTTGGTGACGATGAGGTCGGCGGGCGGCTGAACCGGCGCGGCCTGGGCGCGCGTCGTCGAGGGCGCGAGCAGGCCGGCGATTGCGCTGGCGGCGAGCCACGCGCGGCACACGGTTGAACGGGTCATGGGTGTTCCGGAGCTCCCTTCAGGTCACGGACGATGACGATGGCTGACGTCTGCACGGCGATATCACCGACGTCGGTGCCCGACGGGAACAGTCGCGCGAGCGACAGCCCGAGGAACTTCCCCGACGACGCGACGCAGTCGCTGAGTCGCTGGCCGGGCGCCGCCGGAACGTAGCCGACAACGGCCTGGCCTCCCTGCAGCACGAGTTCGACGATGCGGTCTCCGCTGCCGGATGCAGCGCTCACGGCGACGTGGATGTCGCCATCCGGCGCGGACGCCATGATCACATGGTCTGTCTGCACGATCATGTGCCCTGCGGCGTCGTCACTGTTGGCCCGGCGGGCCTGCGTCATGTTGATCCAGCCGCTTCGTGCGTTCATGAAATGCACCAGCGACTGGTTGTGCTGGAGCTGGACGGTGCCCTCGATCGGCGTGCCGTCGCGCATGAGGAACGACACGCGGTGCGGTGTGGCGGGTTTTGCGCGCGTAACGAGGGCCGGCTGCCTGACTGGCGGAGCCGGGCGCGACGGCGGCGTGGCGGGACGCGCACCGGTTGCGCCCGACGCGCCGCCGACAGCTGGACGTGGGCGGCCCGGAGACCCGGGCGAGCCCGGTCGTCCCGGGGGTGTGGATCCTGGAGGGGTCATGGGCGGATTCTCCGGTAAGCCTCGACCATCGCCGAGTCACGCGCGGCCGGGCCGCGCCGCTGCGCCATCGCGCGTTCGATCGCATCGGGTTCGCGCGGTGCGTCCGCGCTGATGCGCTCGAATCCACCGGCCGTCACGATGTAGTTGTCCTCGATCCGAACGCCGATGTTGACGTACTTCGGGAGCATGGCGGCGAGCTTTTCGCGGTACGCCTTGTTCGCGGCGACATCCGGCACAAGGTCGAGCGTGTTCGCGCGAACGTACACGCCGGGCTCGATGCTGAACACGTTGCCGGGGCTGAACGAACCGCCGGCGTACGTGTCGATGTCATGCACTTCGAGCCCGATCGGGTGCCCCAGCCCGTGCATATAGAACAGCGAGAGTTGCGAGACGCGCCGCCCACCGGCGGCCTCGTACGTCGCGTCCGCCGATTCGAGCAGGCCGAGGCGCGTCAGGCCGGCGCGAAGCGCCGCCGTCGCCGAGTCGTTCATGGCGCGCGACGCGTTGCCCGGCTTCACTTGCCGCTCCGCGGCCATCTGCGCGTCCAGGACGACCTGGTAGATCGCCCGCTGTTCCGCGGAAAACTTGCCGGAGACCGGCACGGTGCGCGTGATATCGGCGGAGTACCCTCCGTAGTAGGTGGCCATGTCCATGTTGAGGACTTCGCCGGAGCGCATGAACCGGTCGTCGCGGTTGTAGTGAAGCGTGGTGGAGTTCGGCCCCGATCCGACGATCGAGCCGTAGCCGGGCCGGTCGCCGCCGTTCCGACGGAAGGTGTACTCCGCGAGCGCCTGGATCTCGAACTCGTTCATGCCGGGCGCGATCGCATGCAGCACCTCCTCATGCGCCTTCGCGCTGATCTGCGCGGCGGTCTTCAGGAGTGCGAGCTCGGCGGCGGATTTCTTCGCCCGGAGCTGCATCACGTTGCGCGAGGCGTCCGTGAGCTTGGTCTCGCGGTTGCGCTCCTTCACGCCGTCGAGGAACTGGTCATCGGGGGTTCGCGGTGCGCGATTGCCGGGAACGTCCGCGCCACCGCCCCGCGAGAGATCGGCGACGACGTAGAGCGCCGCGCCGGCCTTGAGTACCGAGTCAAGCACGGTGCGAAGCGTACCGACCGCGCGACCTTCGAGCGTCGGGCGCGAACGACGCACGCCTTCGACGCCGAGGCGCTCACCGGTCCAGACCTCCTGGGCCGGATCCCTGGGCGGCACGAACAACATTCCCGCGTCCTTGCCGTCCTTCCGGACGATGATCAGCGACGCGCCCGGCTCGAGGAAGCCCGTGAGGTACCGGAAGTTCGGCGCCTGCCACCACGGTTCGTAGTCTTGCCGCGGGTCCGGTGCCCCGAGGATCAGGTACACTCCGTCCCCGAGCGAAGCGGTGAAAGCCGCGCGTCGCGCCGCGTACTCCGACTCGGCGATCTGCGCGGTCGCGGCCTTCGGGGCAGCGGCGAGCACCGCGACGAGTACGGCGGTGGCGGCACGACGAAGCACGACGATCACGAATCCCTCGGATGGGCGAAAGGGTGAGGCAACGAACGGGCTCTGGCGACCGTAGATTCTAATGTAAGTCGCCCCGCGTACGGCTCACCACCAACGGTGCCGTGGCGATGCCCCAATCCTCAGGAGTACACCTCACATGTTGTACGCCCAGCCCCTCCACCGCGTGCGCGCCCGGCTGACGACACGCGGGGTCTCCCGCGCCGCGTTCGGTTTCGTTGCCGGTGCGGCCGTCCTTGCGACACTCGCGGCCGCAGCGACATCCGCGCAGGCGCAGCAGGTCACCACGCCGAAGGAACACTTCGGACACGACATCGGTGACGACTACTGGCTTCCGACCTACACGCAGTTCACCTCGTACTGGCAGAAGATCGCGAAGCAGTCTCCGCGCGCGCGGCTGGACACGATCGGGCTGACGGCCGAAGGCCGCCCGCAGCTTTCGATGATCGTCTCCAGCCCTGCGAACATGCGCATGCTGGCCCGTTACAAGGACATCGCGAAGAAGCTCAACCATGCGGAGATCAGCGAGGCCGAGGCCCGCGCGCTCGCCAGGGAAGGCAAGGCGATCATGTGGATTGACGGCGGCCTCCACGCGACGGAAGTCCTCGGTGCCAGCCAGCTGATCCAGACCAACTACGATTTCCTGACGATGAACGATCCGGAGACGCTCCGGATCCTGAACGACGTCATCATCGTGTTCGTCCATGCCAACCCGGACGGCATGGAGCTGGTCGCCGACTGGTACAATCGCGAGCCGGACAACGCGCGGAAGAACATGAATATCCCGCGCCTGTACCAGAAGTACATCGGGCACGACAACAACCGCGACTTCTTCATCGCGAACCAGCCCGAGTCCATCAACATGAACCGCTGGATGTACATGGAGTGGTTCCCCCAGATCATGTACAACCATCACCAGACCGGTCCGGCCGGCGCCGTGATGTTCGCGCCGCCGTTCCGCGATCCGGCGAACTACTTCGTGCACCCGTCCATCATCACGGGGCTCGACCTGGTCGGCGCCGCCTTGCACGGCCGCATGGTCGCCGAGAACAAGCCGGGCGTGGTGAACCGGACGATGGCGTCGTATTCGACGTGGTGGAACGGCGGTCTCCGCACGACGGCCTACTTCCACAACATGATCGGTATCCTGACGGAAACCATCGGCAGTCCGACGCCGATGACGACGCCGTTCCTGCCGCAGCGCCAGTTGCGGTATGCCGACTACGTGCTGCCGCTCCCGCCGAACACGCCATGGAAGTTCAGGCAGTCGGTGGACTACTCGGTGACGGCGAACCGCGCGATCCTGGACCTGGCGTCGCGGTACCGCGAGTTCTTCCTGTACAACATCTACAAGATGGGTCGCGACCAGATCACATGGGGTTCCGAGGACAGCTGGGTCGTGACGCCGAAGGTCCTCGCCGATGTGCAGGCGAAGATGGGTGGCGCGGCCGGCGGCGGCCGGGGCGGCCGCGGCGGGGCGCCGCTCGACGCATTTGAGAATGCGGACTTCGGGCGAGGCGGTGCCGCAAACGCGGCGCTCGCATCCGAGTTCAAGCGTCCCGAGAACCGGATGCCACGCGGCTACGTCCTGCCATCCAACCAGGCGGACTTCCTCTCGGCGCAGAAGTTCCTCGTCGCGCTCCAGAAGAACGGCGTGTTCGTGCACCGCGCGACCGGCGCATTCTCGGCCGGTGGGAAGCAGTACCCGGCGGGTTCGTTCGTCGTGAAGACCGCGCAGGCCTATCGCCCGCACGTGCTCGACATGTTCGAGCCGCAGGACCATCCGAACGATTTCGCCTATCCGGGCGCGCCACCGACCCGCCCGTACGACAGTGCGGGGTGGACGCTTGCGATGCAGTTCGGCATCCAGTTCGACCGCATCCTCGACGCGTTCGACGGGCCGTTCGTGAAGCTCGACCCGCTCAAGGATCGGATCACGCCGACTCCGGTCACGGTTGCCGCGGCCAACACCGGTGGCTGGGTGATCTCGTCGAAGGTCAACGAGTCCTTCCACGTCGTCGCGCGGCTCTGGAATGCCGGCGCAGATGTAGTGAAGCTCGACCGTGCCGTCACGGTCGGTGGGTCCTCGTATCCGGCGGGTTCGTTCTTCATCCCGGCGAATGCGAAGAGCACGCCCGTCGTCCAGAAGAGTGGGCAAGACCTTGGCGTGGCATTCGCCGCGTCGAGCGACTTGAGCGCGAGCGGCAACAAGGTTCCCGCGGCACGCGTCGGCCTTTGGGACCGCTACGGCGGCTCGATGCCGAGCGGACACATCCGCTGGCTGCTCGAACAAAATGAGATCGCGTACAAGGTGGTGTATCCCCAGGAACTCGACGCTGGCAACCTCCGCTCGAAGTTCGATGTACTGATCTTCCCCGAGAGCTCGATCCCGGGAGTCGGCGGTGCCGGCGGCGGTGGCCGCGGCGGTCGTGGCGGCGGTGGCGGCGCGCAGGCGGTTCCCGCCGAGTTCCAGGCGTGGACCGGAAACGTGACGGCCGCGACGACGATCCCTAAGCTCCGCGAGTTCGTGCAGCAGGGCGGACGCATCGTGGCGATCGGCGCCTCGTCCATCAACATCGGGCAGCAGTTCGGGCTCCCGATCACGAACCACCTCGTTGAGCGCACGCCCACTGGCCAGACGGGTACGCCGCTTCCCAGCGAGAAGTTCTATGTGCCGGGTTCGCTGCTCGAGGTCGCGTACGACACGACCGGCGAAGCGACAAAGGGCATGGGCGCGCGCGGCACGGTCTTCTACGACAACAGCCCGGTGTTCCGGCTCGGTCCCGACGCCGCGGCAAAGGGCGTGCGGCCGCTCGCCTGGTTCGACACCAACGCCCCGCTGAAGAGCGGCTGGGCGTGGGGGCAGAACTACCTCGAAGGCGGCGTGGCGATGGCCGAGGCCAAGGTCGGTCAGGGCATGCTGTACATGTTTGGCCCGGAGATCACCTTCCGCGCGATACCGGCTGGCACGTTCAAGCTGCTGTTCAATGGCATCGTAGGGGACGGGAAGGCCAGCATCGTTCCTTGACGCTGACTGATTGGTGAACAGCGCGGGCGCCGGAATCGCGGCGCCCGCGCTGTTTTCCACCTGCGCTTGGTTGCGTTCACGTGACCGGACGCACGGTGTGCGCTGCGGGCCGGCCGCATATTCCCAGTCAATGAACGAGCTCAAGACCCGGAAGCCGGCGCGCGCCGCCTCCCTGCGTGATTCGCGCGGGATGCCCCTGACCCCATTGGGTGCGCTCTACATCTGGTGCGGGAATCACCAGACCCGGGCCAAGGTATCCGCACTGCTCACTGCCGAGCTGGTTCAGCACCGCGTGGAGGAGGGGGAGTGCGTCGTGGCGGAACTCGAGTGGGTCATGATGCGCCATATCGTGATGCCGCTCCGGCGTTCGCTTTCGCATATCGAAGCCAAGGCCGTGAAGGCGCTCTACAAGCCCGACGGCGGGCCGCTCGGCACGGCCGACTTCCCGAAGGTGAAGAACTACACGCAGTTCTCGCAGATGGCCGAGTCGCAGTGGTTGAGCGAGCTGCTCGACGAGGAGCGGTTCACCAGCGTGCTGCAGACGATTGTCCACGCCGATTCACCCAAGAAGGTGTTCGCGCGCGAGGCCCTGCTTCGCGGCATCGGTCGGGACGATTCGATCATTCACCCGCAGTACCTGTTCGACGCAGCGCGCGGCTGCGGGATGCTCGACCGGCTCGAGCTCGCGGCTCGTCGCGCGGCCGTCAACCGAATGGTGATTGACGGTGTCGCCGAGAACCTGTTCATCAACGTGACGCCGAGCGCCATCGAGGATCCGATGGCGAGCCTCAACCAGACCGTGGATTTCATTGACGAGGCCGGGATCAGCCACGATCGGATCGTCTTCGAGATCGTCGAGTCGGATCGCGTGCAGGACATCGGGAACATGCAGCGGCTCCTGCAGAGTCACCGGGACGCCGGATTCCGCGTCGCGCTGGACGATGTGGGGGCCGGCTATTCCTCGCTCAACCTGCTGCACCTGCTGCGGCCGGACTTCATCAAGCTCGACATGGAACTCGTGCACGGCGTGACGGACGACGCCTACAAGGCGCTGATCACGCGCAAGATCCTGGAGATCGCGGGGGAACTTGAGATCCAGAGCATCGCCGAGGGCGTGGAGACGGACGCCGAACTGGACTGGGTGCGGGAACACGGCGCGACGTACGCGCAGGGGTTCGCGATCGCGCGCCCGACCACCCCGACCCTGCACGGGCGGACGCCGCCGGGCGTCATGTAGCCAGCCCTGCGGTATCTTGCACCGCCGGTGCAAGTACCTCGGTGGGGACTCGATGCGGGCGCCTTCGCGCGGCGTGTAGCGCGGTGACGGGCGCGCGGACGGCATCGCCGCTGGTGTTCGTGATCGGATCGGCGGCGGTCGGCGTGGCGTACGCGGCCACGATCATCATGGGTGCCGCGCCGCCCTGGGCCCCGTGGTTGGTTGCGGTCGGGGGAGCGGCTGCGACGGTGGGCCTGTTCGTGCTCGGCGCGCGTACGCGCGGGGTCGGCTCACGCGGGGTCTCGATTACGCTCGCCGTGCTCTTCGTGACGATCGCGGCGGCATTCGGGATCGCGCTGGCGCTCGCGCCGCGTGAGGTCGCCGGCGGCCCATTGTTGCTCGGCCTGCCCCTGCGGTTGGCGATCGTGTTCTACGGTGTGGGGCTCGTCCCACTCTTCGCGCTGCCGCTCGTGTTCGCGAAGACGTTTCGCGACGACGACGCATGATCGCGTTCCTTCAGTCGGCGGCGATTCCACGCGTTGGCGGCGCGGCGACGGCAGCGGCGATGCTGGCGTACTTCGCCGTGCTTGCCGTGATCGCCGCCTGGGCACTCAGGCGCACTCGGTCGTCCGCCGATTTCTTCGTTGCCGGGCGGTCGCTCCGCACACTGGTGTTGGGCGTGTCGGCCATGGCGGCCACCCTGTCCGGGTTCACGTTCGTGGGCGGTCCGGGACTTTTCTACGGAGCCGGCGCCACCGCGCTGTTCATCGTGCTTCCTGCGGCGATAACGAACACGATGGGCGCCTGGGTGCTCGCCAAGCCGCTCCACGACCTCGCGCGGACGCGCGGCGTCATCACGATCCCGGGCGCAATCGGGGCGCGGTATGACTCGCCGGCGGCGCAGGGCTGGGCGGCGGTCTCGATCCTCGTGGCCTTGGTCGGGTATCTCGCCACGAACTTCCTCGCGCTGGGCTATGTGCTGGACGCCGTGTTCGGCGTCGGCCTGTCCGCGGGTATCTGGATCGGCATGGGCGTGACGCTCGCGTACACGGTCGCCGGCGGGATCCTCGCCGGTGTCTATGCGGATGTCTTCCAGGGTGCGGTGATGGCGGTCGCGAGTGCCGCCGCATGCTGGTTCGCGCTAGAATCCGGTGGCGGGCTCAGCGGACTCAGCCAGACAAGCATGGCAAGCGACGCGGATTTCCTCGGGCCGTGGGGCAGTCGCGGTCCGATGTTGGCGCTGAGCTGGTTCTTCGTGTTCGGGGTCGGATCGCTCGCGCAGCCGCACATCTCGCACAAGTACCTGATGGCGCGCGACTGGCGGCAGTTCAAGTGGTACCCGTTGGTGATGACGGTCGCGATGACCGTCGCGCTGCTGCTTTACCTGACGGTCGGCATCGCCGTGAAGGCGATGGTGATTCGCGGGGAGATCCCACCCCTCGCGCGAAACGACGACGCGATGCCGGCGTTCCTGATGCACGGCGTGCCCGTCGCCCTGGCCGGGATCGTCTTCGCAGGTGTTGCAGCGGCGATCATGAGTACGGTGAACTCGTTCCTGAGCATCGGCGCCGCGGCGATCACGCACGACCTGCCGGCCGCATTCCGCACCGCAGGCCGGATACCGGCGACTGCCCCCGCCGACGAGGCTTCGCGCCTGGCGCGCGGTCGTTGGGCCACGCTGGCGCTTGCGATCGGCGGCGCGCTCCTTGCCCACGCGCCCGGCGCGCAGGTGGCCTTCCTCGGCGTGTTCGGCTACGGCTTGTTCGCGAGTACGCTCGTGCCCGCGCTCGCGCTCGGGTTGAACTGGTCCGGCGCGAGTGAACGCGGCGCGATTGTCTCGATCGCCACCGGGCTCGGTGTGACACTTGTCGGAGAATCGCTGAGCTACGCCGACGTGTACCGACTTCCCGCCGGCGTGCCGTGGAGCGGCGTGGCACTGGTTGCGGCGATCGCGATGTTTGTGGGTGTCAGCTGGTTCGATCGCCGGCCGTCCAGCGCCCCTGTCAAGCGGGAGCAGGTGAGCACGGACGGCCTCGGGTAAGGGATGGGCGCTACCGCTCCGGCTTCACGGCCGTTGCTTCCACGTAACTTGGGTTCCACTCGCCGCCTTCCACGCGCAGCGGCAGGTGGTTTCCCTTCGGCGGGAACGGGCAGGTTGAGAACTTCGTGAACGCGCAGGGCGGGTTAAACGCCTTGTTGAAGTCCACGATCGTCCTGCCCAGCGAGTCCGGCGGCAGTACCCAGACGTACCGCGTCGCCGGGTACGTCTCCTTGCGGTTCGTGGAGTCGGTGAACATCAGGAAGAGGTTCTTCCCATGATCCTCCGGCTCGCGGATCACCGCGAGCGTGTACTCGGAGCCCTTGAGCGAGAACGTCAGGTCGCCGAGGTGCGCCATCTTCGTATCGAAGCCGAGCACGCCGACGATGTTGAACGAGTCGGGGGCGCTGACCGGCGTGAACCTGGCCTGGGTCCTCAGCGCGATATCGGTAGGGAAGTACCGGATCGGCTCGGGGTTCGCTCGCACCGGGTTCAGCGTGTCGCGGATGCGCACCGCGTGCTTGATCTCGCCCCGATCCTCACGCGCGATGTAGTGCATCATCAGGGAACCGTACCGCACGACCGTCGCGCCTGGCGCGAGGTCGTGGTTCATGCGCGCCGATGTCACGGGAACCTTCGACGTATCCACCGTGAACGTCACGCCGCGCGCCGCGACAAACCACGTCGAGTCGTTCCCGACATGGAGCGTCCCGAGTTGCCGCGGAGACCGGTCGCGCGGCAGGATGATGGTGCTCGCCGAGTCGGATCCGATCGTTGTCTCGCCCGGGCTCAGCCACCAGAGCCCGAGCAACGTGCGCCAGCCGGTCGGGCCGTAGATGGCATTCTTCCGGAACGCATGCCACGCCTCGATCGAGTCGGCGTGTGCCGCGACGGAGACTGGAGGGAGCGGAGGTGGTTCGCGGTCACAGGCCGCGATGCTCGCGACGGCAAGTACGAAGGCAACAATTGGGGGGCGCATTGCCTTACAATGCCGCCGCACGGGCCCGGATTCAAGCCGGGCGCCGCGCGGGGCCTACTTGTACGTGCCGTAATCCTTCAAGAGTGCGCGCTCGCCGGAGTGCAAGTACCTCGGGTTCGCCAGTTCACCCGCGTACTGGGCCGCCAGCGTCGGGTTCGCCGAAAGGTCATTGTTCTTCCATCCGCCGGCTGCGTAATAGCTCGCCTTGGTCCAGTCGTAGTTGATATAGACGAACCACTCGATTTCCGGCCGCGAGGCGATCAACCCGAAGTACGGTGCGAACCACGAGTTCCACGCCTGGTTGCCGGCCAGTGCCACATCAATGAACGCGGGGGAGCTCTCGGCGACCACCACCGGCCGCTGCTTCGCCACCGCCATGTCCAGGAACTTGAGCGTGCGCCCGTATGCGGACAGTGCGCCGTGCGCGGTCGTCGAGCCGGAGAAATCCGCCGTGTTGAAGAGGTCAATGGAGAACCAATCGACCACGTCATCGCCGGGATACCACTTCCATTCGCCGGCCGCGTTCTTCGCGTCAAAGTCGTCGGCGCCGGCGGGTTAATAGCACCAGACGAAGGCGACGTTTGATGCGCCGGTCGCGCGGATCATGGCGGCGATCTTGCGGTACGCCTTCGGGAAGTCGTATGGGTGGTAGCCATTCCACCAGCCGTTGAACTCGCCGCCGATGCGCAGCATGACGGGCTTCTTGTACGCCTTCAACACGTTCGCGAAATCCTGCAGTCGCGAATCCCACTTGGTGCCGTTGGCGATCTCGTCGTCCACGCCGAACAGCTTGTCGCTCATCGTGGCGAGCTCAGCCTGCGTCGGCTGGCCAGCGTACAGCGAAAGGTTCATCAGCGGGATCCGGCCGCGCGCATCCATGGCCTGGAGGCCGGCAAGGATCTGCGACGGGTTCCACGGGCGCACGCTGTCCGCGATCGGCGTGAAGCTGAGCTCCGAAGCGGGCTGGTGCGCGGTCGGCAGCAGCGCCGCGTATTTCGTGTTGTATTCCATCCACTGGCCGAGCCCGTGGACTACGCGCCCGATCGGCGGTTCGAACTTCGCGCCATACCGATACGTGAGCACCGGTCCGCCCGGTGGCGTGACCGAGTTGTCCACGCCGCCCGGCGGTTCAGTGTTCGGTGCCTGCGGCACCGGGGCGGTGGCATTCGCGCAGGCCACGCCGAAGACGGTGCCGAGGATCTTGAGCAGGGCGCGAATCGAACGGACGATGCGTTGCATCGGGGGCCTCGTGGGAGTGAATCCGGCCCCATTGGCGTGCAGCTCACATGCCAGCGTGATGTGTGACGCCGCGCACGGTCGGCATCCGCTCCCGCGTCACTGATCGCGGTCACGCGTGTGACCGCGCGCACACGCCACTGTCCGCAGCGTGCGACGCCGGTGTCCGTTATTTGAGAAGCGCCTTGGCGATCGTCTGCAACTGCATGTTGCTCGTGCCTTCGTAGATCGAGCCGATCTTCGCGTCACGATAGAACTTCTCGACCGGGTAGTCCTTCGTGTACCCGTAGCCGCCGAGCAACTCGACACACAGTGAGGTCACGCGCTCGCAGACCTGCGACGCGAACAGCTTGGCCATTGCGCCTTCCTTCACGATGTCGAGCCCGGCGTCCTTCCGGCGCGCCGCGTCGTACACCATCAGCCGCGCGGCGTGCAGGTCGGTCGCGGCTTGTGCCACCTGGAACTGCACCGCCTGGTTTTCGGCGATCGCCTTGCCGAACTGCTTGCGGTCCTTGATGTACGCCGTCGCGGCGTTCAATGCGCCCTGCGCCACGCCGATCATCTGCGCGCCGATGCCGATCCGGCCTTCGTTCAGCGTCTCGATCGCGATCTTGTAGCCCTGCCCCACGGGGCCGAGCACGTTCGCGGCCGGCACGCGCACGTTGTCGAGGATCAGTTCGCAGGTGCTCGACGCACGAATGCCGAGCTTGTCTTCCTTCCTTCCCACGCTGAAGCCCGCAGACGCGCGCTCGACGATGAACGCCGTGATGCCCTTGTAACCCTTGGCCGGATCGGTGTTCGCGAAGACGATGAACACACCGGCTTCCGCGGCATTCGTGATCCACAGCTTCCGGCCCGTGAGCACCCAGTCATCGCCGGATCGCTCGGCGCGCGTCTGCAGGGCGAACGCATCGCTGCCGCTGGCCGCCTCGCTCAGCGCATACGCGCCGATCACCGAGCCGCAGAGCGGCGGGAAGTAGCGGGCCTTCTGCTCGTCGGTGGCCGCCGTCAACAGCGGGTAGGCCACCAGCGTGTTCTGCACGTCAACCAGGATCGCCGCGGATGCGTCCACTTCGCTCAGGGCTTCGACCGCAATCGTCACCATCATCACGCTGCCGGCGGCGCCACCAAGTGCCTCCGGGACCTGGAGTCCCATGAGGCCCATCTCGAACATTTTCGGGATCAGGTCGGCGTCGAGTCGACCGGCGGCCTCCATCGGACCCACGCGCGGACCGACCTCTTCCCGGGCGAACCCGCGGACCGCTTCCTGGAACGCGCGTTCGTCGTCGGTCAGCACTGAGAGGGGCTGCACGCAATCGGCCATCGGGTGGGTGCCCCTAGAACTGTGGTGTGGTGAAGCCCGAGGCCGGAGCGCCGAACGCGCGGCCCTGCGCCATGTCGGCGCCCATGCGGCGGAGCGCTTCGCGTTCGGTCGCCGTCTCGACGCACTCGGCGATCACGGGCACACCGAGCTCGCGGCACAGCGCGAACATCGCACGCGCCACTTTCGACTGGGCATCGTCCGTCTCGACGCCGACGTAGACGCTACGGTCCAGCTTGACGAAATCCGGCGAAAGCTTGGTGAACGAGCGCAGGCCGGACGCGCCGGTGCCCAGGTCGTCAATGGCGATCCGGTAGCCGGCGCCGCGGAGCGCGTGCACGCTGTTGGCGAACGCGTCAATCCGCTCGAGTGGCGTCTGGTCGCTGACATCGAGCACGATGTTGCGCCCCAGCGGTTCGAGCGGGGCCTCCGAACCGGTGAGCAACCCCTCCTGCGCGTCGAACGGATGCACGTTCACGAACAACAACGCACCCTCCGGAAGCTGCGAGCAGCCCGCGGCGATGCGCTGGTAGATCGTACGGGCGAGGATCGGTCGCCACGCCACGCGTTCCGCGGCGGCGAGGAGCGAGTGATACGAGGCGAAGAGCGACTCGTCGCAGCGCATCAGTGCTTCGTACCCGACCAGGGTGCGGGCCTTCATCGAGACGATGGGCTGGAACGCGATCGAGATCGTGTCGAATGCGCGGGTGAGCGAGGCCTCGAGGTCCGCGCGCTCGTTCAGCGTGACCGTCTTGCGACCGCCGCTGGTCAGCGCGTCCCGCTTGGCGCGCGCAAGCTCGCCGAGCGCCACCGCACGCCCGACCACCCGGACGAGTGCGTCCGGCTCGACCGGCTTGAGCAGGTACTGTTGCGCGCCGTACTCGATCGCCTCGATCGCCGAATCGAGCGTCGGGCCGGCGGTCATGAGGATGACCGGCACGTCGAGGTCGTGACGGCGCAGTTCCCGCAGGAACTCGACGCCCGTCATCTCCGGCATGATGATGTCGGTGAGGATCGCGTGATACCGCTGGTGCGGCACCCGGGCGATGGCCTCTTTCGCGCTGGAGAGCGTCTCGACGGAGAACCCGCGCCGTTGCAGCACCAGCCCGAGCACCTTGAGCACCGCCGGCTCGTCGTCAATGACGAGCACGCGACGGGTCGCCGCGGCGGCGGCGGTTGGGGCGGTCGAGGCAGAAGCGGTGGCCATCGGTGGAATTATCGGCCTTCGGTGCACACTCGCGCCAGCCGCATGTCAGGGAATCGCGCGGCTCCCCGCAGCGGGCGTCGGGCGCGGCCGGTCGTAGGCGAGGTTCGGTGCGAGCCAGCGCTCAGTCACTTCGACCGACTGGCCCTTCCTCGCCGCGTACTCCTCCACCTGATCGCGCTCGATCTTGCCCACGCCGAAGTACTGCGCCTCGGGCCGCCAGAAGTACATGCCGCTGACCGCGGAAGCGGGCAACATGGCGAAGCTCTCGGTCAGCGTGATGCCCGCGCGTTGGGTGGCCTCGAGCAAGCGGAACAGCGTCGCCTTCTCGGTATGGTCCGGGCAGGCCGGATACCCCGGCGCGGGCCGGATGCCCTGGTACTGCTCGCGGATGATGGCCGCGTTGTCGAGCGCCTCGGCCGGTGCGTACCCCCACAGCTCGCGCCGCACCCGTTCGTGCATACGCTCAGCGAAGGCCTCGGCGAGCCGATCCGCGAGGGCCTTGAGCAGGATCGCCGAGTAGTCGTCGTGGTCGGCGTCGAACTCAGCGACCTTATCCGGGAGCCCGATCCCGGTCGTGACGGCGAAGAGCCCGACCACATCGCGCACGCCCGAGCGTGCCGGGGCGACGAGATCGGCCAGGGCCAGGTTCGGGCGGCCGTCCGCCTTGACCATCTGTTGGCGGAGCGTGTGGAGCGTCGCGATCGGCGATGCCGGAGCCGACGGGTCGTACACCACGATGTCATCGGTCTCGTTGGCGTTGGCGGGCCAGAAGCCCACCACGGCGCGCGCGTGCAACCACCGCTCGGAGACGAGCCGCACGAGCATGGCCTGTGCATCGGCGAAGAGTTCGCGCGCCTGTGCGCCGACCGTCGCGTCGTCGAGGATCGCCGGGTAATGACCCGCGAGTTCCCACGTCTGGAAGAACGGCGTCCAGTCGATTCGCGGGATGATGTCGGTGAGTGGCACGTCGTCGAACGTGCGAACCCCGAAAAACGTCGGTTGTGGGACGGGAAGCGCCCAGTCCACGGGCTGACGCCTGGCGCGCGCCTCGCCGATCGTCTGGCGCGGCGTATCGCGCTGGCGGTCGGCGCGACTCTGGCGGATGGCCGAGTACTCCGCGCGAACGTCGGCGGCGAATCCCGCGCGCTGGTCGTTCGACAGCAACGCGCGGACCACGCCAACCGCGCGCGAGGCATCGAGCACATGCACGACGGGCCCGGAATATCCCGGCTCGATCTTTACGGCCGTGTGCACCTTGCTCGTCGTCGCGCCGCCGATCAACAGCGGCAGGTCCATCCCCTCGCGCTGCATTTCGCCCGCCACGAAGGCCATTTCCTCGAGCGACGGCGTGATCAGGCCCGACAACCCGATCAGGTCGGCGTTCTCGCGGCGCGCGGTCTCGAGGATCTGCGCGCAAGGCACCATCACGCCGAGGTTGACCACTTCATAGTTGTTGCACTGGAGGACGACGGCCACGATGTTCTTGCCGATGTCGTGGACGTCGCCGCGCACCGTGGCGAGCACGATCTTGCCCGCCTTGCTCGGCGCGCCGCTTGCTCCTCCCGCGCCACCGTCGGCCGCGGACGCACTCTCGATGAACGGCGTCAGGTGCGCCACCGCCCGTTTCATGACGCGGGCGCTCTTCACGACCTGCGGGAGGAACATCTTCCCGCTGCCGAACAGGTCGCCGACGACGTTCATCCCGTCCATCAGCGGGCCCTCGATCACCTCGATGGGGCGCTCAGCGAGCTTCCGCGCTTCCTCGGTGTCGTCCACGATGAAGTCGCTGATCCCGTGCACCAGTGCGTGCGTCAGGCGCTCGTGCACCGGGGCGTTCCGCCATGCGAGGTCGGCGACCTTCGCCTTGGCCGCGCCCTTTGCGGTGTCGGCCACGCTCAGCAGCCGCTCCGTTGCATCGGGGCGCCGGTTGAGCACGAGGTCCTCCACGCGCTCCAGCAGGTCAGCGGGGATATCCGAATAGAGGGTCAGCGCGCCCGCGTTGACGATCCCCATGTCCATGCCCGCCGCAACCGCGTGGTACAGGAACACGGAGTGGATCGCTTCGCGGACGGGATTGTTGCCCCGGAACGAGAACGACACGTTGCTCACGCCGCCGGACACGCGCGCGCCGGGCAGCGTCGCCTTGATCCGGCGCGTCGCCTCGATGAAGGCGACGGCGTACGGGTCGTGCTCCTCGATCCCGGTGCCGATCGCGAAGATGTTCGGGTCGAAGATGATGTCGTCCGGCGCGAAGCCGACCGTTTCGGTGAGCAGGCGGTAGGCGCGCGTGCAGATCGCCACCTTGCGCTCGACCGTATCGGCCTGGCCTTGTTCGTCGAACGCCATGACGATCACCGCCGCGCCGTAGCGGCGCACCAGGTGCGCCTGCCTCAGGAACTCGGCCTCGCCTTCCTTCAGCGAGATCGAGTTCACGATCCCCTTGCCCTGGATGCACTTCAGGCCGGCCTCGATCACCCGCCATTTCGACGAGTCGATCATGAACGGCACCCTGGCGATCGCCGGCTCGCCGGCCGCGAGGTTCAGGAAGCGCTGCATCGCGCTCTCTGAGTCCAGCATCGCTTCGTCAAAGTTCATGTCAATCACGACGGCGCCGCTCTCCACCTGCTGCCGCGCGACGCTCAGCGCTTCATCGAAGTGCCCGTCGAGGATCAGCGTGCGGAACTTCGCGCTGCCGGTCACGTTGGTGCGCTCACCGACATTCACGAAGTTCGAGTCCGGCCCGATGGTGAGCGGCTCGAGCCCGGAAAGCCGGAGGCGTGGCGCGGGCGTTGCGCGCGCCCGGGGCGGCAGGCCGCGCACCGCTGCGGCGATGGCGCGAATGTGCGCCGGCGTGGTGCCGCAACAGCCGCCGACGATGTTGACGAACCCCGCCTGCGCGAACTCGCGCAGGACGCTCGCCGTGTACTCGGGCGTCTCGTCGTAGCCACCCATCGCGTTTGGCAGGCCTGCGTTCGGGTGGATCGTCACCCACGACGGCGACACTCGCGAGAGTTCCTGGATGTGCCCGCGCAGGTCCTTCGCACCGAGCGCGCAGTTGAGCCCGACGGCGAACGGCCGTGCGTGGCTCACGGAGTTGTAGAATGCCTCGGTCGTCTGCCCCGACAGCGTGCGCCCGCTCTGGTCCGTGATCGTGCCGGAGATCCACACCGGCACTCGCTCGCCCAGCTCATCGAACAGTCGTTCCGTCGCGAAGATCGCGGCCTTGGCGTTGAGCGTATCGAAGATCGTCTCGACCATCAGCAGGTCGGCGCCACCGTCGAGCAACGCGCGCGCCGCTTCCAGGTATGCGTCCGAGAGCTCGTCAAACGAGATGTTCCGGAAGCCCGCGTCCTCGACCTTTGGCGAAATGCTCGCCGAGCGGTTGGTGGGGCCGAGGATCCCGGCGACGAAGCGGGGCCGACCGTCGCGCGCCTCCCAGACGTCGCAGGCCGCGCGCGCGACGCGCGCGCCCTCCCGGTTCATCTCGACCACCAGCGACTCCATGCCGTAGTCGGCCTGCGCAATCGAGGTCGCGGTGAACGTGCTCGTCTCGATGATATCCGCGCCGGCGTCGAGGTATGCCTCGTGGACCGCGCGGATCGCGTCCGGACGGGTGAGGACGAGCAGGTCGTTGTTGCCGCGCAGCTCGCGCGGCCAGTCGCCGAACCGCGCGCCGCGAAAATCGGCCTCGGTCAGGCGGAGTTTCTGCAGCTCGGTGCCGTAGCCGCCGTCGAGGATCAGGATTCGCTCGTGCAGGAGCGAGTCGAGCAGCGCGAGGCGTGCGCTGCGGGTGAAGGTCGTGCTCACGGGGCGCGCCGTTGCGGATTCCCGGCGGTCGGGCGCAGTCCGAGGATGTGGCAGAGGGCGTAGGTCAGGTCCGCGCGGTTCAGCGTATAGAAGTGGAACTCGGTCACGCCCGCCTCGGCGAGTTTCTGGCACTGATCGGCGGCAACCGTGACGGCGACGAGCTTGCGCGTTTCGGGATCGTTCTCGAGGTCCTCGAAGAGCGGCGCCAGCGAGCGCGGGACCGATGCGCCCGCCATCTGGGCGAACCGCGTCATCTGCGTGAAGTTGGAAACCGGCATGATGCCCGGGATGATCGGCACCGTGATGCCGGCCTTGCGCGCGCGGTCCACGAACTTGAGGTAGGTCCAGTTGTCGAAGAAGAACTGGGTGATCGCGCGTGAAGCGCCCGCGTCAATCTTGCGCTTCAGGTTGTCGAGTTCGCGGTCGAGCGAGAGCGTGTCCGGGTGGCCTTCGGGAAACGTCGCGACGCTGACATCGAAATCATGGCGGCGCTTGAGGCCCATCACGAGGTCCGACGCGTACGCGTAGCCGCCCGGCGTTGGCGTGTATGCCGTGGCGCCGGCCGGCGGATCGCCCCGGAGCGCGACCAGGTGGCGCACGCCGCTCGCCCAGTATTCGTCCGCGACGGCGTCGAGTTCCGCCGTGGTGGCGCCGACGCAGGTCAGGTGGGCCGCCGGGATCAGCGCCGTCTCGTCCAGGATGCGCTTGACCGTGCGGTGGGTGCGTTCGCGCGTGGACCCGCCGGCGCCGTACGTCACCGAGACGAACTTCGGCGCCAGTGGGGCGAGGCGCGTGATGGCGCGCCAGAGCGCCTCCTCGGACTCCGGGGACTTGGGCGGGAAGAACTCGAACGACACGGAGAACATCGGGACGATTCAGGGCCTCTGGTCCGTCGCTCAGGTGGAAACGAAAACGCCCAGTGCGACGAGGCGCACCGGGCTGGCGCTTTAGCGGAATGTTTTACGTGGCCGCAAGTTGCCTCAAATCGCCACGGTATCGGTTGTCTTTCATCAGTTTATCCGGATGAACGGATGATGTCAACCGGTGGCCGTCGGGGTGTCGAGTACCCCCGGAGACGTCCGCCAAGACCGCCGGTGACGATCCAATGACGCAAGGAAATGATCACTCTGGCGTGATTTGGAGCTTTGCGGTGCGGGGCGGCGGTTGCATCGTGGGCTCGCCTCGGAGTGGGACCGTATGGCCGCCGGGGTGTGGGGGTGGGATCAACTGTAGTCACCCAACAACTCACACCTTGGAGAAGGACAGTGCAAAAGGCATATCACACCTTCGGCGCGACCGTCGCGCTCGTTGGCGCAGCGCTTGCAGCGGCGTGCGGCGATGTATCAAAGCCGCTTGGCCCCACCGAACCGAACCCGACGACGCCGTCGCGGATCGGTGAGAGGGCCAACACTCTCAACACCAGCGGAACTGCTCGTGTCGTTGTTCGCCGGCTTGACGCCGGACCGTTTGGCCGAGTTCTCGAATCGGAGGCCGGGACATACTCTGCGGCGGTCACATCTGGCGGTGCGGTAGAAGGTTCCATCCAGCTTCGGAGCGGCTCGATCGATGTTGGCGTACTTGCCGTGCCGTCAAAAGCGCGGCGTCGCGGATCTTGGAACCGTGAACTCGGACGCCTCGCTGATGGTGGTTCAGCCTCAGTCAAGGTGTCCGCTGCGGACGGCGCACCTGTGGGTGAGATCGAGCTACGGCGCGGTGGTACCGTGATTGGTCGCATCGCCAAGTCGTGGGAACTGCACCAGGGGTCGTGGCGCTTGGTCAGCATGACGCAAACCGCGTATTCTGCTGGGGTGCCAACGGTGAGCATTACGATTTCATTCGACGAACACCGCAGGTGGACTTCGACGTCGCCTTCAACTGAGTCGAAAGACGTGGTATCGATGGCTCCTGTCGATCAGGCGAGCTACGGAGAGGATGAGTCAGGCCCATGCGAGTCCGAGTACTGGGCGTTCCGCGCAGCGATCGATGAGTTCCACATTTCTAACCTCGGCTACCTGGCCTGCCTTGCGGGCCCGATCGGGTGCCTTGCGGCGTCCCTGAACGCAATCCGTGCCGGGTTCGCAGTCGACCGTGCTGAGGAGCGTCTGCTGGCATGTCTGCGGGCAACTTGAGTGTGCGGACGCAGTTGTTGAAATAAAGGGCGGCCGGTGGATGCCACCGGCCGCCGATACCCCCTGACCCACGCGACAGGAGTCACAGATGCTTGATCGAGCCGACGAAATCATCGCAGTCATGCTCTTCGCGGCGTTCTTCTTCCGCGACGCCGCGTACATCCCGGGCTGGCTGCCCGACACGCTAATTGTCTGCGCGGCGGTTCTGGCGCTTGCCTCAGGTGTCGCAAAGCGGCGCCGGAACGCAAAGGTGCGTGGCGTGCCCCCTACCACACCCTGATCAGCACCGCCTGCACGATCCCGAGCAGGAACCACGCCACGATCGGCGATACGTCCACCATGCCGATCATCGGCACGGCGTTGCGGATCGGCTTGAGGAATGGCTCACTGAGCTTGTACGACCACCGTGCGTACCATGCGCCCGGGCGCGCACGTATCCATGACAGGACCACGCGCACGATCAGCGCGAGCTGCAGCACGGCAAAGACCCACGTGATCGCGAGCCGGTACACTCCCCGGGCGCCGCCGTCCACGGCCGCAAGGGCGAACGCCAACTGCCCGCGCAGGAAGTCCACTGCCGCCAGCAGCAGGATCCCACTGAACACCACGAACCCGGCGGCCCACCACGGCGCGTGCGCCGGGAGGCCGCCGGATCGCACCACCACCCGCTCAATCGGCATGACCCACGGGTCAACCCATCGCCGAAACAGGCGCGCCACGCCGCCGAACGGGTTCAGCCGGCGCGTGCGGACCATCCAATCGAGCGTCGCCACCAGCGCCAGCGCTACCGCGAGTGCAAGCAAGGTCGGTCGCAGGAACGCGGCGAACGAGTCGAGGTACGACAGCAGGCTCACCGCGAGTCCCTCGAGGACCGGGAGCGGGGCAGTCCTGTGTCCTCGGTCACATCACCCGATATTCGGGGTAACACTGCGGTGACACCCCCCGGTACCATCGGGTAAACATCTATGCGGTGCAAAACCGCGTGTGATTGTGTGATTAGCACGCTGGTCAACACACGAGAAACATGTCACGCCGGAGCTGTCGTTGAACGCCAGGCCAACGTCGGTGACGTATCGGGGCCAGATAGCCATTTGGGGCGTCAGGGGGTAATCTGACACACCTGTTTGCGTTCAAACGCGCCCCTGTGAACGACTTCGATCCGTCCCTCCCGATCCGCGCCAAGCGAGGCGACGATCAGGCGTTCATCCAGCTCGTGGAGCACTACTACCCACGCTGCCTCCGGTTCGCCCGGAACATGCTGGGGAGTGAGCAGGACGCTGAAGAGGCCGTGCAGGATACGTTCGTGCGGGTCCATGACAGTTTTCCCAGGTTCCGCGAGGACGCCCGGTTTGACCCCTGGCTCTTCCAGATCCTGGCCAACCGATGCCGAACCTTGATGGCCCGCAACCGCCGCCATCGTTCCGTCATCGAATACGGGGAGATTCCGCTCACGGCATCGGCCGAGCATGAGATCGGCGCGGATTGGGCGGAGGAAGTACGGGTGGTACTCGACACCCTGCCGGTGGAGCAGCGGGAGGCGTTCCTGCTCCGACATGTGGAAGACCTATCGTACGAGGACATTTCCGCGATGACGGGAGCGGGGCTCTCGGCGCTGCGGATGCGGGTCAAGCGAGCGTGCGATGCACTTCGCACGCGATTGACCGAGGTGACTGAAAGTGAACGATGAACGAGACGAAATGATCGAGCGCGCAGCGCGGGTGCTGCGCACACCGCCCCAGGTGCGGAGCGGCACGGTGGCTCGGGTGCTGATGGCCGTACGCGCACGACATGCCCGCCCGGCGTCGCGCTGGCAGCGCGCGCTCTGGTGGGTCGCGGACACGTCGATCTCGGCACGCGGCGCCGCGGTCCTTGCCGCCGCGTCGCTGGCAATCGGGTTCGTGGCGCGCGGCACTGTGGCGACCAGTGAGCCGATCGTGGTCGCGAGCGGCCCGAGCATCGAGCTCCAGCCGGTCGCGGACGGCGACGCGGCCGAACGACCGGTGCCGGTGGCGCTCGTCTTCGAGCAGGCCAACGCGCGCGACGTGGCGGTCGTCGGCGATTTCAACGGTTGGGACAGGGCCGCGAGCCCCATGGTCCGCGCCGGCACTGAGGGGCCATGGACGGCCACGGTGCTCGCCAAGCCGGGCCGCCACACCTACGCCTTCATCGTTGACGGGACGACCTTGGTCGCGGATCCGAATGCCGCCAAGGCCACGAGCAATGACTTCCGCGGCGACGCGTCCGTGATGATCGTTCGGCCGGACTGATGAGGCCGACCATGCGGCTCAACCGGCGAAGGGGCGTCCTGCGGACGTTGGCGGGCATTTGCGCTATGGTACCCGTCGGCGTATTCGCGGGCGGCGTGGTGGGCGCCTTGGGCGTCGTCAGCGCGCCGGCGTCCCTCGCTGCGCAGGAAACCCGGCTGCTGCTGATCAGTGACGACGGCACCCGGGACGCCGTTCGCCGGTTCCTCGATGCCGCCCGCGTGCGCGGCACGCCGACGGAGCCGCTGGTGTCACGGGCGCTCGAAGGCGTCGCGTTCCGCGCCACCCCGAAGGAGATCGAGCGTGCCCTGGCGGCCCTCGAGAAACGGCTCAAGAAATCCCGCGAGTTGCTGGGCGCGAACTCCACGGTTGACGAACTGGCCGCCGGCGCCGACGCGCTGGCGCACGGCGCGCCGGAATCGGCGCTGCGCGACATGCGGCGGATCGCTCCCGGGCGCCGGCTGACCGTCGAGCTCGGCGTACTCACCGAGCTGCTCGCCAAGGACATTGCCCCCAAGACGGCGGCGACCATGGTGCTGCGTTTGATGGCGCGCGGCGCGAGCGGCACGCAACTTACCGAACTCAATGCCGCCGTTCAGAAGGATGTCGCCCTTGGCGTCAAACCCGTCTCAGCGCTCGAACTGCGCGGACGTGGCGTCATGTCGCTCCTCCCGCCCGCGGGCAGCGTCGTCACGGCGCAGAAGCGCTAGCGACGACCGGTTCCATCCCAGCGGGCAGCCCTTGCGGCTGCCCGCTTTGTATTTCGGTGTAGCGACGGCCCTCACCATCGTCGCGCCGCGGTACGCCGAGGCGCAGACCCGGAACGACCTCCGGATCGAGGCCGGCGTCGCACAGATCGTCCAGCCGTCTTCAGACGATCGGGTCGCCGCCACGTTGGGCATCATCCGTCACCGTGGCGATCCCACGCTGGCGTGGATCGCTTCCGGCAATGCCACGTGGGCGCGTGATAGCGTGGCGGCCGCGCAGCTCGCCATTGGCGCGGCCTGGCGGCCTTCGCCGGCCAGCAAGTGGCAGCTCGAGGCCGCTGGCGCCGGGGTGCTGTTTGCCCTCACGGATCCCTTCCGCGATGCGAGCGCGTCGGCCGGCGCGCGCGCGCGTTGGTTGCGCTGGTCATCGCTCTCGGCGAGCGCGGGCGCGGCCGCCGGACGCACGGTGCGTTCGGCGGGGACGGCGGCGTCACGCCAGATGGACCTCGGCATCTCGGTCGCAGCCGGCTCGGCGGCGATCGATCTCGCGGTACGCGACGTCGGCAGCACGGACGGCCTGCTGCTCGAGGCAAGCCAGGTGACGACGCGCGACGGGTCGCGGGAGTTCGACCTGCGCGACTTCGTCGCGTCGGTTGCATTTGAGCGCGGTCCGATCGAGCTCTCATTGGTCGAGACAATCCGGCGCGGCCGGGCGTCAACGATCGCCGAGCAAGCGGCATTCATGGCGGCCGCGACGTGGCATGTGACCGCGCGGTACGCGCTGGTGGTGACCAGCGGTCGCCAGCTTGCCGACCCGGTGCGAGGGGCACCGGATGCCACGGTGACCCAGATAGCGGTCCGGCGGTCGGTGACGTCGCTGGACAACGAGGTGGCGCCTCGCGCGAGCGAGGCGTCCGTCAGCGTGACCCGGGTCGGCGAGCAGCGGATCGTGGTCCTGCGCGTGGCGGTGCCCGCGGCGACCCGTGTGGAAGTGGCCGGGAATTTCTCGGGCTGGGAGCCCGTCGAGGGCGAACGACGCGATGGCGCCTGGGAGGCCCGCATCCCGCTCGGCCCGGGCCGATACCGGATCGCCTACCGTCTCGACGGCGGCCCATGGCTGGCGCCCGCCGGGCTCGCCCGGCTCCGGGAGTTTAGCGGGGAGGTCGGCCTCCTGGTCGTGCCCTGAACGGCCCGTTTTGCCCCTGATCGCGGCTGGCGGCGGCCCGTCGCGTCGCTGAAATTAGAGGGTCGTACCGGCCAGGCTCGGCCAGTCAGGCACCCATCCGGGTGCGACACCACCGCAGGCGATCAGGGGGTACCGATGCACACGTCCCGTCGCACCTTCGTTCGCGGCCTCGCGGCCGCAGGCGTTGCGTTCCCTGCATTCCGTGAGGATGCGTTCGCGCACCTCTTCCGCGCGAACACGATCGCCGGCGAAAAGTCGGCCGCGGCAGTCGCCGAGGATGAACTCTACTGGTCCGAGATTGCGCGCGCGTTCGACGCCGACCGGACGATGATCAACCTGAACAACGGCGGAATCTCGCCGACGCCGAGCCACGTGCTCGAGCAGATGATCCGCGACCTGAAGTTCACGAACGAGCTCCCGGTCGAGCACATGTGGCGCATCCTGCAGCCGCGCATGGAGAGCACCCGCCGCGAGCTGGCGAAGGAGTTCGGCTGCAGTCCGGACGAGATGGCGATCGTCCGGAACGCGAGTGAGGCGCTCGAGATCATGATCTACGGGATCGATCTCCAGCGGGGCGACGAAGTGCTGGTGACGAACCAGAACTACGGCCGGATGATCACGACGTGGCAGCAGCGGGAGCGTCGCGAGGGGATCGTCCTCAAGCAGATCTCGTTCAAGGTTCCGCCGCCGTCGGACCAGTACATCGTGGACCAGTTCAGGGCCGCGATCACGCCGCGCACGAAGGTCATCGAGATCACGCACATCACGAACCTCACGGGCCAGGTCCTGCCGGTGCGCGAGATCATGCGCATGGCGAAGCCGCTGGGCATCGAGGTCTTCGTGGACGGCGCCCACGCGTTCGGCCAGTGGCCGATGAAGCGCGACGAGCTCGAGGTGGATTTCTATGGCACCTCGCTGCACAAGTGGCTGCACGCACCGATCGGCGCGGGCTTCCTGTACGTGCGGCAGTCGAAGATCCCGAAGTTGTGGCCGCTGATGGCCGCCGCGGAGAGCCAGGCAAGCGATATCCGGAAGTACGAGGAGATCGGGACGCACCCGCAGGCGAACTTCAACGCGGTGTCGGCGGCGCTCGCGTTTTCGCAGGGGATGGGGCTGGATCGCAAGATCGCGCGACTCCGGTACCTGCGCGACCGCTGGGCGAAGCGCCTGATGAGCGAGAGCGACCGGGTGAAGGTGCTCACGCAGCTCGGGCCGGACCGGAGTGGCGCGATCGGGTTCTTCAACGTGGACGGGCTCGACCCCGCCAAGCTCGGCGGCTGGCTGCTCGAAAAGTACCGGATCGTCAACACGCCGATCATTCATCCCGAGTTTCAGGGCATCCGTATTACGCCGAGCGTGTACACCACGCCCGCGGAGATCGACACGTTCGCCGACGCGGTGTTGAAGGCGATTAAGTCTGGCATTGCATCGTAAAGAGGAACCGTGGCTGCGAAGAAGAAGACCCCGAGCAAGTCCCCTGCGCCGAAGGCCGCACGCGGCAAGGCGGCAACCAAACCAGCCGCCAAGGTCGCGGCGAAGGTTGTGATTCCGGCTGAGCCATCCGACGAGATGGACTCGGCCGAGCGCAACGCCTCGTACGAAAAGGGCAAGTGGGCGCATGCGTTCAAGCGCGCCGATGGCGAGATCCGCTATTGGCTGGTCAAGACCGAACCGGACATCTTCGGGTTCGACGACCTGCTGCGCCGGCACGGTCGCACGACCTGCTGGGACGGCGTCCGGAACTACGCGGCGCGGAACTTCCTGCGCGACGCGATGAAGATGGGCGACAAGGTGCTCTTCTATCACTCGATGACGGATGAGCAGTGCATCGTCGGCGAGTGCGAGGTCGCGCGCGAAGGGTATGTGGATCACACGGCGTTCGATCCCAAGCACCGGCACTTCGATCGCGAGTCGAAGCAGGATGATCCGCAGTGGTACATGGTGGACCTGCGGGCGACGGCCCAGTACACGACGCCGGTGACGCTGGAGCAGATCAAGCGGAAGGCGGTGCTGAAGGACATGGTGCTGATCCGGATCCCGCGGCTCTCGGTGATTCCCGTGACGGACAAGGAATACAAGACGGTACGGGCGATGGCCGGGGAGAAGTAGTTTTTTCGATTCGCTGGATTTTCGTTCCGCGGCTGCAACTGCTTTAGCAGGGAAACGGCGGAAACAGCGGATCACGGCGGAGACGACAACTGCAAATACTTGGGGGAACTGCGCCGGTGGCCTGAGTTGCGGCGCGCTGTTGGAAACCGCCGTGGCTGCGCCCTAGCCGCCACTGCCTGGGCAGGGAAACGGCGGAAACCGCGGATCACGGCGGACACTACAACTGCAAATACTTGGGGGAACTACGCCGGTGGCCGGAGTCGCGGCGCGCCGTTGTAGTTCCCCCAGAGGTTGCAGTATCGGTTGTTATCTGTCGTTTCAGTTGTTTCCCTGCAAAAGCAGTCGCCGTATCCGCAGTTTCGGCACCTAAGGCGTAGCCGTACGCATCGGTGCCATCTCCAACCGCACGCCACCGGGTCCCTCACGGAAACCCATGTACACCACCCCGGGCCCGAATCCGGCAATCACGCGGCCGGCGGGCAGCAGCACGCGATCCGTGAGCTTGCCTTGGGCGTTGATCACGTCATACACGGAGCCGCCGTTGTACACGGTGTTCGTGCGCACCCAGAGGTTGCCATCCATGTCGGCCTTTGTCGCGCCGGCGCCGAACGGCGGGGCGTAGTCGGGGAGTTCCGACGGATCCACGAAGTTGAGCGGCGGAATCTGCAGCGTCGTCTGCGACGGCGCGCCGCCAGCGGTTGCCCCAGGGGCGGCGCCGCGCGCGGGAGGCGCATCGCCACCACCCATCCGAAACTCCATGACTCGCATGCGGTCGCCCGCACCCGCGGCGGCCGCGCCGGCCGCCATCGCTTCGAAGCCTGCGAGCCCGGCGGCGCCGGCCATGCCCGCCAGCGCTGCCGCACCGCCCCCGGACTGCATCACCTGCATGGCGCGTTGCCGCTGCGCTTCCAGCGCCGTCTTCGCGGAATCAATGAACGCGACCTTGGCCGAATCGGTCAGGCGGATCCAATCGTGCGGGATCTTGTGCGATGCCGCCACCTTGCCCTCACCATCCACGTAATCCACGCGGAAATCCTGGCCCCGCACCAGGGCGACCCGACCGTCCGACGCGACGGCCCAGTCGTCCTCCACCTGCAGCGGGTTGAGCCGCGTGGTCACGCTCATCCGGCCATCGGTACCCCGATTCACGTTGATGTTCTGCCTTGGAATCTTGACGTGCCCGACCGTGTCCACCTTCCTTGTGTCGAGTGCGACCCGGACCACGGCGAGCGACTCCGGCAACTGTGGCATCTGGAACTGCGGCCCGTTGGCGCCCGGCGTTGGCGCGGCCATCCGGAACTGCGGCATCCCGCGGTACACGAGGCGGCCCTGGGCATCGAAGCCCGGAGTTCCGTTGGGGCCACCGATCAGCGAGATCACTTCGTTTGGCCGTGGGACCGACATCACCCGAGTGACGTTGCCCGTCGGGTCAATCACGAGCATCGAGAGCGACTGCGGGTCCACGAAGAGCGTCGAGTCGCCCTTGTAGGCGATCAGTCCCGCCGCCCGCGAGCTGTACGCGTTCGCAGTCGCCGGGGTCGTGTCTGCGATCACCTTGAACGAGCCGAGCCCGGGCTCGAACATCAGGACGCGACGGCCGAAGTTGTCATTGACGAGCACACGCCCGTTCGGCAGTGCGCGGGCCTGAGACACGGCGCCGAGCAGCTCCGCGGACTTGGCCGTGGCGGAAGAGAGCGTGCGGATGGCCGGGAGCGCGCTGCTGGTCGCCGGTGCGGCGCCCTGCGCCAGGGCGCGCTGCGGCGCTGCGGCCAGCGAGATCGCGGCGAGCGACGCCACGAGCCTGCGCGATGCGTGCGAGGCGGTTCGCGTGAACCGCGCGGAACAATGGGACGTGTAACTCATGGTCAACCCTCGATGAGTGCTGCTCTGAAGAAGTGCGGTAATGCGCGTAAGCGTCAATGAACTAACGGGCGATGACCTGCATGCCTGCGCCGGCGGGAATGGCGATCGGGCCGCCGCCTCCCCCGAACGGATTGCCGCCTGCCCCTGCGGTCCCGGAGCGGATGGACGAAAGAAACCGTGGGTCGAGGTAGCTCGTGACCAGCGCCGGCAGCTGGCGGCGTTGTGCGTCGGTCAGGAGCCCCTTCACCTTCGGCGCGAGATTCCTGAGCAGGTCAACCGTCGCCTCACGCCCCTTCTTGTACTGCGCGTACGCCGTGCCTTCATCGTAACGCTCTGGCAGTGCGGCGAGCGAACGCGCAACCGGAGTCCAGACCGAGTCAAGCCGGATCAGGTACCACCGGTTCAGCGTGGCCAGGCTATCGGCCTGCTTCGCGGTGAGCTTGAGCGTATCGGACTGGCGCAGCACCTGCGCGATCGGGTTCACCATGCCGCCGTTGGCGTAGATGGACTTGATCACGCCTTCCGGGAGCTTGTTGCCTTCGTTGCGGCGCCCGATGTTCATCTGCTGCGTGAGCGACTGCCGCTCCCGCGTCGGGCCGATGTCGAACCGGAACTGCGCCGTCGCCACCACGGGCGTGCGCGTGGCCGTCAGCAGCGGGCTGGCGGAGCCGAATCGCTGGTTCACTTCGTAGCGGAACCGATTGTTGACCGCATCGAAGCCGCGCACATACAGCAGGTTCTGGTCCGGGACAGCGGGCTGCCCCCAGCCGTGTTGGCGATCGCTGCCGTGCATCAGCATGTCGAGCGCGCCGATGGGATTCGACACCGAGAACGACAGGATCGCGCGCTGCGGCATCCGGAACTTCACCGGGTTGAGCGAGATGCTCAGGTTCGCCTGCGAGGTCCATGGCCCCTGGCAACTGTTCCGGCGCGCGAGCCGGCCGGCCTGCTTGCGCAGGCAATCCTGCACGTAGCTGGGCGCGTCGTCGAGCAACTGTGCCATCGCGATGGAGAGCGTCGGGTCGCTCGAGATCGAACCGTCATACACGAACGCACGGTCGTTGGCAGAGCCGTCGCCGTTCACATCCGACCCCACCATCGGCGTGAAGGGCGTGCCGGAACGGAATCCGCCGGTCCAGCCGACCCGCACGAGATCGAACGCATTGTAGAAGAGCGAATACTGCACCTGGTGCCGCGAATCGAAGTTCGAGCGCGCCCACTGGAAGTCAAGCGGGTTCCCGGCCGTATTGCCGCCGAAGCCGCGCGAGCGCTCGCGCACGTTCGTGTACACGTACGAGGCATTCCACGACAGCCGACTCGAGAACGTCAGCGGCGAGATCGTCGCGCGGAACTGGCGACTCTCCGAGCGAAGATCCGAGCGCGATTCGGTGACGCGGTTGTACGCCGTGGTCACCCGCGCATCGCGCGTGGCGATCGCGCCGGTACGCGTGTCGATGCTCGACGGCTGCACGAACACGGGTCGCCCAGCCTCGCCGGCGAGCGAGAGCCGCTGCGTCGGGAGGAAGTTGGCGTCCACGGTGCCGGCCTGAGCGAGGTTCAGCGAGTACGTGACCTCGAAGTTGCCGTTGAATCGGTTGCCGAGGATCGCGCCGCTCCACTGCAGGTTCGAGCGGATGCTGCGGGGCGCGTTCCAGCGGTCATCGTACAGCGTGACGTTCGGCGCGCTGTTGGAGAACACCGAGCCCGTTGAACCATCCGCGCACGTTGACGGCGCGAGCGCGGTACCGTTCGCGTACGACGGCCAGTTCGGCGCGGGCACCGCGAGCCCCGTGCACACGATTTGCTGCAGGCCAGTTGGCAGGCCGGTGTTGTCCAGCGCGCCGCTGAGCGCCTGCGTGGCTGGGTTGCCCTGGAAGAGCCCGACCCCGCCGCGCACGGTCGCACGCGGACCGCGGAACGCGCCTTCAAACGCACCGATCTGCGCCGCCGTGCCGTAGTTCCACGAGAAGCCCACGCGCGGGCTCAGGTAGATCCGGTTCGGGGCGACGTCGTTGCGGACGCCGATCGCCTGTTCGAGCGCGGTGTTCCGCTCAGGTCGGTCGCCATAGTAATTGCCATCGAGCCGAACGCCGTACTGGATCTGCAGGCGATTGGTCCTGCGGTACGAATCGCCGAGCGACACCGCGCCGATGAACTGCCCACCGTCGCGAATCCGCGGCTGCAGGGTCCGCCCATACGTGGCCGGCCGTCCGGCGTCGAGGTCCGCGAGCGAGAGGTAGCTGAACGTGCCGCGGCCGTTCAGCGCCTGGTCGAGGCCGTAGCGGTCGTAACGCAGCTCCGTTGAGAGTTTCACCCGGTGCTTATTGTCGAGCGAGAACCACGAAAGCAGGTTGGTGAACGCGAACGCGCCGTTGGTGGTCGCGTTGTCGAGCGCCGCGTTGCCGCCGAACGCAACGGACTTCACGCCATTGGTGCCGTCCGGGAAGGTCGAGTTGATGCGAACCGAGCCGCCCGGGAGCAACAGGTACGGGTCGGTGGCCGCACGCGACGACGTAAGCCCGATCGTGCTCTCCGTGAGCACCCCTGACTCGAAATAAAAGGAGTGCCGCAGCTGGCTGCCGGCGTTCCAGGTGAACCGGTCGCCGCTGTGCGCGGGCATCTCCGCCGTGAGATTGCCGATCGGCGACTGCCGGTTCCAAGACGCGTTGACCGCCACGCTGTAGGCCGACCCGGCGCGGGACGATGGCGGCGAGAAATCGAAGGACCCGAGCACGGAGCCTTGATCGCCGACGCGATCGGACGGTGCGCGCCCGATGACCGCCGGGACGCCCAGACGCTGCAGGATCGCCAGCAGCCGCGTGACGGAATCAGCCGCGATGCCGCTGGTCTGCAGGCCGCGCGCCGACGTGTTGAGCAGCGATTGCAGGTCGTTCGAACGTCGGCCGAGCTGGTACGCCATGTTGTAGAACGCCTTGTTGTACCGGATCGGCCCGGACACCCGCCCGCTCAGCGACGTGTTCGAATACTCGTTGCCCAGTTCCTGTGCGGCGGCGTCGGTCCACTGCAGCTGCGGTGCGTCGAGGTTCAGGCTGTTGGTGCGGAGGATGAAGTTCGTTCCGCTCTGCGTGCGCAGGTTGAAGTTCGCGCCGCTGAACCCACCGCGAGATACGTCGTAGGGCGATGTGGTCAGCGCGCCGCCCACGGCGGCGTCGCGCGGGATGTCGGCCCCGCCGAAGTTCTGCCCGTTTAGCGTGGTCGAGTTCTGGCTCGGGTCGAGCCCCAGGACCGAGAATCCGGACGGGTCGCCGTCGGCACCGGGAACAAGCAGCACGCCCGGCACGGAGGCCGCCATGGCCGCGATTTCCCCCTGCTGTGCGGCGGTAAGCGCCGATGTGTTGACCGCGCGTTCGGTGCCGCTGATGTCGGCCTGGGCCTGGTTCCGGTCAGGGCGGACGCGGTCGCCCTGCACGCGCACGGCGCCGAGCGAGGTCGCCGTCCGCTGCATCTCGGCGTCCGCAATCAGGATGTCCTCGTCCGCGATTCGCTTGATCTCATAGCGGCGCGGCGCGTACCCGATCGCATTGAACGTCACGAAATAGTCGCCGTCGCCGCCGGGGAACGTCACCGTGTAGCGTCCATTGGCATCCGAGCGCGCCTGGCGGCTCACCGCGCCCGAAAGCGTGGTCACCGTGACTTGGGCGCCTTCGAGCGGCTGTCGTTCCGGGCCTGTCACGCGCCCGCGGATGACGTCAACGGTCTGGCCCCCTGCGCTGGAAGCGGTCGCGGTGAGCGCCACGGCGAGGGCGAAAGCCGAGCAGAGGCGGAAGGGCCAGGGAAACCGATTGATCACAGGTGAGGTCGGGCGGAAAGGAGCGCAGCGGCCAGCGGTGACGCCGGCGCTGGGATGGGCGGGTCGCGAAAAAGGCGCGATCCCACCGATTAGAACGAGCATAGGCCCCTAAAGGTTGCCGTTTTCACCGAATTGACATCTCGCGCCGACCCGGCGCCCACTTCGGCGCTCAAATGGGGCCTACACCCCGCTCGCCATGTAGCGCTTGATCGCCGCCACGGTGCGCTCGGCGTCGGCCATCGTGTTGTAGAAATGCGGGGAGAGCCGCAGCCCGGGACGATCCTGGGCGTTGGCGCGACCGGTGACCACGATCTTGTCGTTCTGCGCCAGCGCGGTCACCAGCCGGCGCGGGTCGAGCGAGCCTGGCTGGAAGATCACGATCGCGGCGCGTTGGGTGGCATCGGTCGAGGTCCACATCCTGACGCCGTCCAGCTTGCCCAGCTCGGTGACGAAGTACGTCGCGAGCGCACGAGAGCGCTTTTCGATCTCAGCGCGACCGATGCCGCCCTGGAACTTGAGGGCCTCGCTGACGGCGGCGATTGAAGCATCGTCGCGCTGGCCTTCGGCCTCGAACCGCCGTGAGATTCCCACGGCGCCGGCGTACAGCCCGACGATGGTCGGGTGAATGCGCTCGTGGACGGCCTTGTTGACGTACAACAAGCCCTTTTCCTTGGGACCGCAGGGCCACTTGTGCATCGAGCCCGTATAGAAATCGGGCTGCATCGCACCCAGGTCGAGATCGAGCACGCCAAAGGCCTGGGCGCCGTCCACCAGCGACATCACGCCGCGCTGGCGCGCCATGGCGCAGAGCTCGGCGGCCGGCAGCAGGTCGCCCGAGTTGGAGCTGATGTGCGAGATCGCGAGTACCCGGGTCCGCGGAGTGATCGCCTTGGCAAAGAGGTCCACGTAGCCCGCGGTGCCGGGATGACCCTGCGGCACGGGCACGGTCACGACGGTGAAGCCGAACCGGCTGGCCTTCGTACTCCACGCCGCGAGGTTGCTCGGGTGGTTGTCCGCCCAGACGATGACCTCATCGCCGGCGCCAAGCTGCAGCCCCGACGAGACGAAGTTGTTGCCCTCGGTCGTGTTCCGGACGATGACGATTTCCTCGGGCGTCACGCGCAGTGCGGCGGCGAGCAGCGTGCGCGCTTCCTCGCGGCCCTTCATGAGCTCCGAGCGAGCGTCCGCGCTGGGGCTGGCCTCGTAGCGGCGCATGTTGCGCTCGTGGGCCTCGAGGGACGGGAGCGAAACGGGGCAGAGATTCGCCGCGTTGAGAAACCCGACATCCTTGGGCACGAGGAACCGGGCTCGCACGGATTCCCAGAACTTCTCGTCGGGCGCCTGCGGAGTCGGTGGGAGCGGAGCGCTGGTGAACCCGAAGGCATCGAGTGTCGAACCGTCCGCGAATGCGCGGTCCGTGAGCAATGCGGATGCGCCACCGATCGAAAGAAGGCGCGCGAAGTCGCGGCGGGAGACGGATCGGTCGGTCGGCTGGTTCGGATCGGCCACGGGCTGCTCCAAGTGGGGAAACCGGCTCCATGAACCTACCCTCGGCCCCCGATCACGCGCCATATTCTTCCGGGCGCGCCGTACGGCGCTCGGCTCGGCTTCTCAGCGTACACACCGTTCACCACCTCAGCCCGGGTTATTCATGCGGACCGTCGGTCGGATTCTCACCCTTGCAGCCGTCGTTGCGCTGGCAGCGCCTGCACTCGAAGCGCAGGGTCGTCAGGTTGTCATCCCGCAGGGCGGACGCGGCAGCGCGACGCTCTCGCCAGGCATCAAGGCCGGGAACATCGTGTTCGCCAGCGGCCAGCTCCCCGCGCGCGGCGATTCGACGATCGAAGCGCAGACAACGAGCACGCTGAACAACATCAAGGCCGTATTTGAGGCCGCTGGCACCTCGATGGACAATGCGGTCGCCTGCACCGTGTACCTGCTCAATGTCGCTGACTTCCAGGGCATGAACTCGGCGTACACCAAGTTCTGGTCGCCGGAGAAGCCGCCGCCGTCCCGCACGACGGTCGTGATCTCGGCGCTCGTCGTGCCGAGCGCGAAGCTGGAGATCACTTGCTTTGCGGCGATGCCATAGGAGAGCAGGCAATAGGTAGTAGGTAGTAGGTAGTAGGTATTAGGTAGTAGGTAATAGTCGGAGGAACGAAGAGCGCCCCGGGCCGTCAGGCTCCGGGGCGCTCTCGTTTTTCGCCACCCAATCCCTACTATCTACTACCTACTATCTACTATAGGGCCGAGTCCCTCCCTACTTTCGGATCAGGATCCCGCCACCGAAAGGATTCGTGCCGACCTTGTGGCGTGCGACGACCGACCGGGTCTCGGTGTCTATCACGATCACTTCGCCGGTGCCGACGTTCATCGCATAGAGCTTCGAGCCGTCGGGCGAGAACACGGGAAACGCCGACGGCCCGGCGCCGATTTTGATCGTCGCGGCCACCTGACGCGTGCGGGCGTCGATGAGCGCCACGTCCTCCGTCCCGCCGTGCGTGGACGCGGCCCAGCGACCATCGGGCGACACCGCCATCCGCCCGGCGCCCTTGCCCAGGTCCTTCAACGTCTCCACGACGCTGTCACGCTTGCTGTCGATCACGGCCACCGACCCGTCGCGGTCGCAGTGGATCCAGACGTCGCCGTTCGGCGCGAAGCCCACGCCGACCGGCCCGCCGGGAACCGTGATGATCTTCGTGATGGCGTCGGTCTTCGTGTCGATCACCAGCACGCGATTGTCGTCGCGCATCGGGTAGTAGAGCTTGTCGGTCACGGGCTGGATGGCGAGGAAGTGCCCTCCGCGCAGCACCACGTCGATCTTCTTCACGACTTTCCTTGACTTCGTATCAATGACCACGATGCCGGGGACGTCGGCGTTCTCCAGCCCGACGTAGAGCCTGCTGCCGTCCGCCGTCAGCGCGCTGCCGTGCGGCGACGCGGAGCCGTTCCGCGCCGACGACGTGAAGAAGGGCGACTCGATCTTCGCGAGCTGCGTGAATCCGCGCGTCTCCAGGACCACGACGTGCGGGCCGTTGGGAACAGCCACGTAGAACGTCTTTCCATCGGGTGACGGAACTCCCTCGTGCGGCTGCTCCAGGGCCTTGAATTGATTGAGAATCCTGCCCGACACCGGGTCCAGCTCGTACACCGTGTGGTCGTTGTGGCTGAGCGCAACGATGGTGTGGGCCTGCGCGCCGGCTGTCGTGGCGGCAGCGAGGGAGAGGGCGAGCGCGGCGAGACGCATGGGCGGCCTGTGGGGGAAATCCAGGGGCCTTCCTACGGATTCCGGTCCGTGCAGGCTTCGGTGCGCCCGGCGGGCGCCGGCCACTCGGGGTTGTTCGTTTCCGTCTGCGACGGGACCAGCACGACGTCGCTTCCGTACACCCCGCCCTTGAAGTACGCGCCGGTAGGGAACACGCTGTTCGCGGCCCGGCCGTACTGGCGAACCAGCCGCCGCAAGTCTCCCAGCCGGTGCGCCGTGAAGTACATCCAGAACGCACGCTCGCGGAACAGCATGTCCACGCGGGCGACGGCCGTACCTGGGTCCACGAGCGGCGCGAGCCCCGTCACGGTCGTGCGCGCCGCGTTCAGCGTTGCCAGGAAGTTCGCGATGTCGCCCAGCTTCAGGAAGTTCTCGGCTTCGATCATCCGGGCCTCGATGCCGGTGGCTACCGGCGTCGGCGAGTTCCCGGCCGGGTACTGCGAAAAGAGGGGCGTGAGGGTACCGTCCTGCCCCGCTCCAAGCCTGGTCCCGTCGACTCTCACGCGCGGGTCCTTGCTGCTGACGAAGTCGAGTCCGTTACCGCCCTCCCGGTCCGCGGCGCCGAAGTTCTTCGTGTCCGACATCCAGTCGAACACGCCGTTCCTCGTCGTGCTGAGGGCGTACTCGGCGTTGAGTACGAAGGAGGTTGGCACCGCGAGAGACCCGGCGCCGTCACCCCCGGCCGCAACGACCGCCGCCGCCCGGTCATACTGATTGATGTCGACATACATGCGGCCCTTGCCCACGCGCGCGGCGTTCCGGAATGGCTGGTCCGCGGCCGACGTCGAGAGGATCCCCAGCGCGGAGTCGAATGCCGCCAGTGATCGCGCGTAAAGCTGCGCCGTGCTGAGCACCGTGGTGCTCGGATTCTCGTCGGTGAACTTGGAGACGGGAACACCGTTGCAGTACGTCTCCGCCATCATCACGTAGATCAAACCCTGCAGCACATACAGCTGCCCCACTTGCGTCGCCTTCGCGGAAGCCGGGGTCGGGGGGTATGCGTTCAACCCGCGAACGGCACGCACGCTGCCGTTGAGCGCGCTGCCGAACGGTGACCATGGAGAGGTGGCCGGGAACTGGGTGTTGTTGAGCGATCGCCGGTCGAGGTGTTCCGTGCCGTTGCGTGCCACGAAGGCCTCGTCACTGAGGATCGCGCTCGTCAGCACGAGGTTCACTCCCGCGTTCACGAAGTTGTTGAAGAGGCCGATGGCGGCGACGCGCTGGGCCTGGGCCCCCGCGGCCGAAGTCACCTTGTCGGTCGTGATGATGTCGGGCGTGTTCACCTCGAGCAACTCGGTCGTACTGCAGGCTGCCACGGCCAGCAGGGCGGCAGTGGCGAGCGATCGGCCGCGCCGATCGCCTCTCCCGCGCCCGGAGTTTGAAATGGTCATCTTGGGATCCGCTCGTATCGGAAGTTGGGGGGATGGTCGCGTGTCAGTAGGCCACGTTGATGCGGGTGATCCAGTAGCGGAGCGGTGGCTCGGAGAAGAAGTCGTTGGCGGCCTGGCCGCCGCTGTTGGCTTCGGGATCGAGGCCCGGGAACTTCGTCCAGACAACCTTGATGTTCCGGCCACTCAGCGCGATGTTCGCCGACCGGCCGCGCAGGTACTTGCTCGTGAAGCGCTGGGGCACGTTGTAGACCACTGACAACTCGCGCAGGCGGATGAAGTCGTTCGGGACGAACATGCCCCACAGGGTGCGGTTCGCCGAACTCGCGGCCATCAGCGCCGCGGCCTGATCCCCGAGCGGCGCCGTGGGATCGTTGACGGCCCGGCAGTTGGCGGTCGAAACACAGCGCTGGTTCTGGTAGCCCCAGCTGTTCCAGTAGCCGCCCCGGTAATCAAACAGGGCGGTGATGTCCACCAGGCCGCGGAAGAGGCCGACGCGATTGCTCAGCGCAGCTTCGTACTCGGGAAGCGCCGAGCCGCGGAAGCTTTGCCCCTGGTACTTGCCGGTGACCGTGTCGACCTGGACTTCGGCCTCCGTGAGGATGCCGTCGTTATTGGCGTCCTTGTATGCAAGGATCTTGCGATCCCAGAGCGCCGAGATCGGGAAGCCGACCACCCGGCGGACGCCCGGCGACGTGGAGAGCACCACGTCGCCAACCGAGACGATCTTGTTCTTGTTGCGCGAACCGCTGAGGCGCACGTCCCAGCGGTAGGCGCCGCTCCGGATGATGCCGACGTCGACCGTCAGCTCCTCGCCGCGGTTCTCCACGCCGGCGATGTTCACGGTCTGGCTGCCTCCCGCGCCGAAGGACGGCGGGAGCGGCCTGGCCAGCAGCGCATCGTGGCTCTGCTTGTTGTACGTCTGGAGCTCAACGCTGACGCGTTCGTCCAGGAACGACAGGTCGGCGCCGATCTCGAACTCGATCGTCTTCTCCGGCCTCAGGTTGGGGTTGCCGATGGACGACACCACGAGCCCGGGCTGGTCAGCGCCTCCTACGGTAAACGCCTGCGCGCCGAGGAACGCGAGGGCGGCAGTTGTGCCGGGCTGCACGCCCGACTGGCCGAGCGCGGCGCGCAGCCGGAGCTGGTCGAGCGTGAAACGCTTGGGGAACCACGTCTCATCCGAGATGACGTACGACAGCGCGAACCGCGGGTAGATGGTGGCTCCCGTCGTGCGTCCGAACGCGCTGTTCTGGTCCTGCCGGATCCCGACCGTCCCGAAGAGCCGATCGCGGTGGCTCACCTGCTCCTCGAGGTACCACCCGTAGGTGGCGTTCTCGGTCGTCGACTCGCTGATCAGGCGCTGCGAGGCCGAGTTCGGCGTGGAGACCCCCGGCCCGAACCCGTATCCACTGCCGCTCGCCGACTGGAAGTTGTCCTTGAACCACTGCGCGCCAAGCGTGGTGCGGGACTGCACCGTGCCCGTCACGGCGCGTGTCGCCGTGGCTCCAAGGTCCACGGAGTACTTCGTGTTGAGCGTACGGGACAGGCCCTTGCCCGAGAACCCCTGGCCGGCGCTCGGCCCCCATGCGGCCTGCTGGTTGGTCCCCTCGCCGAGCAGCTGGAGCTGGTAACCGTAGTTCGAGGCCTGGTCGATGCCCACGACGCTCCGAACGCTGAGCCACGGTTTCGGCTGCCAGTTCAGCTGCGTCGAGCTGAGGAACCGCTTTTCGATGCTCTTGAGTTCGACCGAGAAGATGTCCCCCATGAACTCCCGCTGCGTGCCGAGCGTGTGCTGGCCGTCATTGCGCAGCGTCGCCGAGCATTTGACGCACCCCGGCGCGGTAAAGAGCTGGAAGAACATCCCGGCGAAAAAGCCGCCATCGAAGGGTGTGAAGAGGGTCTTGTCGATGTACCCCGTGCTGACGCCGAGCGTGGCCGTCCGCGAGAGGCCGATCTGGAAATTGCCGCGCAGGCTCGTGACGTCGAGTTGATTCGGATAGCGCTGCGTGGTGCGCGGCGCCGAGCCACGCACGTTCGTGATGCGCGCGACCTCCGAGTCGGGCATCACGAACGGCCCCGTCTCGTGCTCGCGCACGGCGGAGACAAAGTACCGGAGAAACTCCGTGCCGCCCGAGACCTGCCCGCCCCACTGCACGCGCGGGGTCCGCCGCAGGCCTCCGCTCGCGTTGCGGAACGGGCTGGTCAGCGGATTCATGAAGGGGTTGTTGCGCGTCAGGCTGTCGACGCGGCACTGGCGGAGCGCGGACTGGGAGATCTTGCACTGAATGTCGCCGCCCACCGGCTGGCCCTGGGCGTTCAGGTTGCGGCCCCAGCTGCGCCAGTTCTCCTCAAACTCCGACGGCTGCTCCACCAGGCCTTGTTCAAGGAAGAAGGTCCACCGCGCGTTGCCCGCCTCGCCTCGCTTGGTCTTGATGACCAGGACGCCGTTCGTCGCCGCCGTACCATAGAGCGCCGCTGCCGCCGGCCCCTTGATCACGTCGATCGTTGCGATCTCGTTCGGATTCAGGTCGGACAACCGGGAGCTGGAGAACTGCGTGAAGGCCAGGCCCGAGGACCCTTCGAACCGAACGCCGTCCAGGATGACCAGCGGATCGTTCGTGAGCGAGAGTGAGCTGATGCCGCGAATCCGGATGGTCGGGGTGGCGCCCGTGGCGCCGGTGCCCTGGATGATCTGAAGGTTCGCCGTTCGCGCCTGCAGGAGCTGCTGCACCGTGGCCACTGGTGCCGTGGCCACCAGCGAATCAGCCTTGAGGGACGACACCACGTTGCCGAGCTCGCGCCGGGCCTGAATGCCGGTGGCCGTGGTGACGACCTCCTCGAGCCGCGTGACCGCCTTCGTGAGCGCAAAGTTGACCGTGACGTCGCCACTCTCGGGCACGGTGACGGACTTGCTCATCGGCTGGTAGCCGATGCGCATGGCCCGCAGCGAGATGGTGCCCGGGGGCACGCCGGGAATGCTGTAATCGCCGTTGTTGCTCGTCGTGGCGGCGCGACGCGTGCCCTCGATGACGACCTGCACCGCGGGAATCGGTACGTCGCCTTCCGCGTCGACGACGCGCCCGCGGATGGTCGCCAGCCGCGCTGGCACCTCGCGTGAACGGGAAGCGACGGGGTTCGTGTCGCCATTCGACTGCGCAATGCCGGGCGAGGCGAACGCCGTGCATGCCAACAGCGCGCTCGCGGCCCGGCGGAGGGTGGGGGACATCACCGCCTCCTTCCTTAGGGTGGGTGGATTTCTTGAACATGGAGCACCAGGCTCCGGCTGTCCAGTCTGCACCGCCCCGCGCGGGCGCAGGCTCGGTCGATGACCGCGCGCCGGGTGACTCGGCGCGGCGACGGTTGGCTGGTTGCCCTTCCCCTGCGGGCGGCGTAGCATCTCCTGATGCGAACACTCACGCTTGCCGGCGCGCTGCTCGCCACTCAGGCGGCTGCCCAGCCACCCGGACGAGACCCCACCAACGCGCTGACCCTCGCGACGCCCCGGACCGTCAGGTTCACGACCGATGAAGGGACGTGGATGTCCGTGGATGTCTCGCCCGACGCCTCCACGATCCTCTTCGATCATCTGGGTGATCTCTACACGATGCCGATCGGCGGCGGCAGGGCGACCCGCATCGTCGGTGGCACCGCTGTTGACGTCCAGCCGCGTTATTCCCCCGACGGCAAGTGGATCGCGTTCATGTCCGATCGCGGCGGCGTCGATGCAACGTGGGTTGTCGATGCCACGGGCAAGCAGGCGCGCCAGCTCGTCCCGGGCGGGTCGCAGCCGGCATGGACGCCCGACGGAAAGTTTGTGGTCACCGGCAATCGCATGGTCGATCTTCGTGGCGGGACGGGAGTCACTCTCACCGCCACCGGCGACGACGGCGGCCGCGGCGGACGGGCGGGCGGGGGAGGCGCGGGAGGCGCCGCCCCAGGCGCCACCGGAGCGTCGTTCACGCAGGATGGGCGGTATGTCTGGTTCCAGGCTCCCAACGGGCAGCAGGCGTATCGGTACGATCGCCTTCGCGGCGTGATCGGGTACCAGACGAACGTCGCGGGCGGCGCATTCCGCCCCATGGTGAGTCGCGATGGCCAGGCGCTCGCCTACTTCACTCGCTACGAGGCGAAGACGGCGCTGGTGGTGCGCGATCTCGCGACGGGCGCCGAACGCTGGGTGCTCATGGGTACGCATCCGGAGGCTCCCGGGCCCCCGGGGTTTGGTCCGCTCCCGGGTTCCGCCTGGCTCCCCGATGGCAGGTCGATCATCACGAGCTACGACGGCAAGCTGTGGCGCATCGACGTGGCGACCGGCAAGAGCGTCCTGATTCCCTTCACGGTCGACGTGGAGCAGTCGCTCGGCGCACTCGTCAAGGGGTCGCATCGGATCGGCGACTCGGTGACGGTCCGCGAGATCCGCGAGCCGGCCCTCTCCCCGGATGGCCGCCGCGTCGCCTTCACGGCGCTCGGCAAGGTGTACGTGATGGATCTCGCAGGCCGGGCGCCGCAGCGGCTGACCAATGCGACACACCTCGTCGAGTCCTCGCCGGCGTGGTCACCCGATGGACAGTCCATCGTCTACGCCACCTGGAGTGACGGCGCGGGAGGCGACATTCACCGGGTCGACGCACGTGGAGGCACACCGGGCAATCTCACGCGCGCGCCCGCCTTCTACTCGCGGATCACGCTCTCACACGATGGATCCCGCATCGTGTTCGTCCGCGCGCCCCGGCGCGCGGTCACCTTGATGGGGAATGACGACGTCGTGCAGGCGCGGACGCCGGCGGGGGCGGGTTCGGAGCTGAACCTCGAGCTTCGGTGGATGCCGGCCGGGGGCGGGACGCAACACCACATCACGATGGTGGCCGATCTCGGACCTCTTGCGCCGGGCGGCGGGCCGCACCTCACCTCCGACACGAGCCGGGTGTTCTATCACGATGGCAGCGCGCTCGTCTCGGTCGGTTGGGACGGCGCCGACCGGCGCGTGGTGCTGGCCGGGGCCACCTCGCAGACCGTGCTCGCGCCCGACGGGTCTTCCGTGCTGAGTCGGGCCGGACGTCGCCGGCAGATCTACCTGTTCGAGCGGCCGCAGGCGGCCGATTCGATCACGATCGACCCGGCCGCGGCCACGCCGCCGGTGCCGGTGCGGCGCCTCACGCGCGCGGGCGGCGACTTTCCCGCCTGGTCGCTGGACGGCACCAAGGCGGTCTGGAGTCTCGGCTCGTCACTCTTTGTCTACGACGTTGCGCAAGGAGAGAAGGCCCTGGCCGATTCCCTCGCGGCGGCGATCGCGCGAGCGGGGCCGGCCGGCGGCGCCGATTCCACCCAGCGTCCGCCGGGTGATTCGGCGGCCGCGGCCCAGTCGCGCGGCGCCCCTGCCTACGAGGCGACGCGATACGACGTGACAATCACCGTCGGCGCCGACCGGCCGTCGGGCGTGCTCGTGCTGCGTGGTGCGCGCATCGTGACGATGAAGGGCCGCGAGGTGATCGAGAATGGCGACATCGTGATCACGGGCAACCGCATCACCGCTGTCGGCGCGCGCGGCCGCGCGGCGATCCCGCGGGGCGCGCGCGTGATCGACGTGGGTGGTACGACCATCGTGCCGGGCTTCGTCGATGTGCGCGCTGCCAGCGCGGTGGCGCCCCAGGCGCACCGCACGATCGTCGCGCAGTACCTTGCCAACCTGGCGTTCGGCGTCACCACGATGCGCGATCCTGAGGCAGCGGCATTCGACGTGTTCACGTATGCCGACCGGGCCGGAACCGGCGAACTGCTGGGTCCGCGGGTGTTCGCCACCGGCCCCGCCGTTCTCGATTCCGGCGCCACCCTGCGGACACCGGCAGAGGCGCGCGACTTCGTCGGCCCGTACGCCAGCGCGTTTCGCAGCAACACGATTCGCGCGGATCTGACGGCCCCGCGCCCCGACCGCCAGCGATTCCTCGCCGCCTCCGGCGCGCTCGGCCTCACGGCCGTCGCGGCGTCGGCGCCCGATCTCAAGCGGAGCCTGAGCGCGATTCTGGACGGCTACGCGGATCACCAGGGGCACTTCGACATCTTCCCGGTGCGCGGCGATCTCGCGAAGCTCATCGCGGAATCGGGAACGGTGTACACCCCGAACTTCCTCGGTCGCGTCGCGGGACGAGTCGGCATGGAGCACATCCTGGCCACCGAGAAGCCGCACGCGGATCCCAGGCTGCAGCGCTTCTATTATCACAAGGACCTGGACCGCCTGGTCCGCGCGCGCAGTCCGTGGAATTCGGCGGACGAGTACGCGTTCAGCGACATCGCGGCGGGCGCCGCCCGCATCGTCGAGGCCGGCGGCAAGGTCGCCGTCGGTTCCGGCGGATCGGTGCAGGGCCTCGCCTTCCACTGGAACATGTGGCTCCTCGCCAGCGGGGGACTGTCGAATCACGACGTCCTTCGCGCCGCGACGGCGAGCGGCGCTGATGCCATTGGCGTCGCGGGCGACCTCGGGTCGATCGAGCCCGGCAAGCTTGCGGACCTGGTGGTGCTCGACCGGAATCCGCTCACGGACATCCGCAACTCGGTGTCGCTGCGCTACGTGGTGCACAACGGGCGCGTGTACGACGCCGCGACGCTCGACCAGGTCGCGCCGATGGTGAGGAAGCTCGACCAGCCCTGGTGGACAGCAGCCGAACCCGTGGGAGGGGCCCGTTGATGCGCACATTTGGGTGGATTGTACCGGCGGCCGCGATCGCGGTTGCGGCGGCCGAGGTGGCGGCGCAGGCGTCACAGCCGGCGAAGCCGCGCGCCTACACGGTGACGGCGGGATCGGCGCCGCGCGACCCGACGAACGCGCTGCCGCTGCGGACGACGCGCATCGCGCGCTTCACGACGGACGAAGGGACGTGGATGTCGCTCTCCGTGTCGCCCGACGGGCGTACCATCCTGTTCGATCTGCTCGGCGACCTCTATACCCTCCCCATCGCCGGTGGCAAGGCAACGCGCATCATGGGCGGCAACCAGCTCGATGTGCAGCCACGCTACTCGCCCGACGGTCGCCGAATCGTGTTCGTGTCGGACCGATCCGGCAGCGACCAGGCGTGGATCGCGAACGCCGACGGGTCGGACCCCGTCAAGCTGACGAAATTCCCGAGCGGCGCCGTGTCGTACCCCGTGTGGATGGACAACGCGTACGTGCTCGTCCGGCAGAGCCTGTTCCACACGGCCGGCGGCGATGGCGTTGGCGTGCCGTTCGGCGCGGGCGCGACGAGCTTTTCGCCGGACGGGAAGCGCGCGTACACGTCGGGGCGGGGCGGCCAGATCACGATGTACGATCGGTCGAGCGGCCGTGGTCATGTGGCGGTCAGCACGCCTGGCGGTGCGATGCAGGTGAACGTCAGCCCCGACGGAAAGAGACTGGCGTATTTCACGCGCTATGACATGGCCACCACGCTCGTCGTGCGCGACATCGACTCGGGCGACGAGAAGATCCTTCGCAAGGGCGTGCAACATGACGCCAGCGCCCGCGCCGCGGGGTTTGGCCTCATGCCGAATCCCTCCTGGATGCCCGATGGGTCCGCGATCCTCACCACGTGGGACGGCAAGATCTGGAAGGTGGATGCGAGCACGGGACAGGCCGAGAACATCCCCTTCACGGCCGACGTGGAGCAGTACATGGGCCCGCTGTCGCTCTTCCAGTACCCGATCACCGACACCTTCCTCGCGCGACAGATTCGCGACGCGACGCCCTCTCCCGACGCGACGCAACTTGCCTTTACCGCGCTGGACAAGCTCTACATCACGAGCCTCGCGGGCGGCACGCCGAGGCGCGTCACGAGCGCCGAACACGTCGTCGAGCATTCGCCGGCGTGGTCGCCGGACGGGCGCTCCATCGTGTTCGCGACCTGGACCGACGAGCGGGCCGGTGACCTCTATCGCGTGAACGCCGACGGGTCCGGGCTGCGGAAAATCACGCGGACCTCCTCGTTCTACGCGAGGCCGGTGTTCTCGCCCGATGGGCGGCGCATCGTGTTCGCCACGGGGCCGTGGGTGCCCCGGCGCAATTTTGTCGACAACCTCAGCGGCGCGCTGGACGACGGCCCGCTTTCGTTCGCGTGGATGGACGCGGACGGCGGCAAGGTGCACGAGATCACGGCCGTCGGCAACGTCTCGCAGATCCCCGAAGGGCCGATGGCGCATTTCGGGCCCGACACGAGCCGCATCCTCTTCGCGACGAACGCGGGACTGCAATCCGTGCGCTGGGACGGTTCCGACCGCAAGACCGTGTACACGGGCGACCCGATCGTGCTGTCGCCCACGGGGACGCACGGATTCGCGCTCAACAGCGGCACCCAGCGGCTCCACGTGTTTCCGGCGCCGATGGTGGGGCGGCCCACCGCGCTGAACGTGCGCGCGGACACGTCCGGCGTCCCGGCGCCGGTCGCCATCGAGGTGGGAGGCGAGTTCCCGGGGTGGAGCAGCGACGGTCGCTACGTGCATTTCTCGCTCGGCCGGTCGTTCTTCCTTTACGACGTCGCCGAGGCGATGCGGGCGCGGGAGGATTCGATTCAGCAGGCATGGCCGAAGCGCCTGGCGGGCGACACGCTTCCCGTTCCCGGCGCCGATACGCTGCCCATGCGGGCGGCGTACACGCCGAAGCGCTTCGACATCAAGGTCCAGGTCGCCGGATACAAGCCGAGTGGTGTCATGGCGCTCAGGGGCGCTCGCATCATCAGCATGAACGGCGACGAGGTCATCGAGAAAGGCGATATCGTCGTCACGGACCATCGGATCACGGCCGTCGGTCCGTCGGGACGCGTGGCCATTCCTGCCGGCGCGAAGGTGTTCGACGTGTCCGGCAAGACGATCATTCCCGGATGGGTGGACGTCCATGCGCACACGTGGCCGTCGCGCGGCGTGCACAAGACCTCCGTGCCGGCGTTTCACGCGAACCTCGCCTTCGGCGTGACAACGATGCGGGATCCGCAGACGAGCACGAGCGACATCATGACCTACGGCGATCGCCTGCGCGCGGGAGACCTGCTTGGCCCGCGGTTCTTCGGGACGGGGCAGGGGGTGTTCAGCGGCGCCCAGGTGAACTCGTTGCAGCGCGCGCGCGAGGTGGTTAAGCGCTACGCCGAGTTCTATGAAACGCAGACGCTGAAGCAGTACGTCGCCGGCAATCGGCGCACGCGGCAGTTGATCGTGATGGCGACGCGGGAGATGGGCCTGACGCCGACGACCGAAGGCGCGGGGGACCTCAAGATGAGCATCACGGAGATGCTCGATGGGTACCCGGGGCACGAGCACGCCTACGAGATCTATCCGCTCTACAAGGACTTCGCCCTGCTCTCGGCCGCAAGCGAGATCACGTACACCCCGACATTGCTCGTGGCGTACGGGGGACCCGAGAACAAGTACTACATGATTGCGCGCGAGAATGCGTACAACGAGGGGCGCCTCAAGCGATTCACGTTCCAGCCCGACCTCGCCCGGCGCACGCGGTCCGGAATCTGGGTCCCCGAGGACGAGTTCACGTTCAAGGGCGTCACGGCCGCGGCCGCGAGGATCGTCGCGGCGGGCGGCAAGGTGGGCGTCGGGGCGCACCACGAAGTGCAGGGGATCGGAACGCCCTGGGACCTGCGTCTGATGTCCGAAGGCGGGATGCCGCTGCATGATGTGCTGCGCGTGGGGACGATCTTCGGCGCCGTGTCCATCGGCCTGGACAGGGACCTCGGCTCGATCGAGGCCGGGAAGCTCGCGGATCTCATCGTCCTCGATGCAAATCCCCTCACCGACATCGCCAACATCGAGCGCGTCAGGTATGTGATGCGGAACGGGCAGATGTTCGAGTCCGCGTCGCTGGACGAGGTCTGGCCGCGCCAGCGCAAACTGCCCCCGCAGTGGTGGATGGAGTGGGTGCCTCCGGCGGCGACGCCCAGGACCGGGCCGGTGAAGAGCCCGTAACGGGCGGCCGAAGGACACGACGTTCGATCGCGGTCTCGCCGACCGCCTCCGGGCGCTACCGGCTCACGCCTGCGCTTTGGCGACCGCCAGCGCGATCACGCGCTCGGGATCGAGCGTCGAAGCGAGCACGCACACGATCGATCCTTCGGGCCAGAAGACGAGCGTTGCGGCGCCGACCTGGTAGATCGCGAACGTCACGCCATTCTGCGTGCGCGACTCCCGCGGTGTCGACAACTCCGTCATCCGGGCTTCGAACATCTGGCACACCAACGCGATGCCGCCGGCGCCGCGGTAGGTAAAGAGCGCGCTTGGGCGCCCTTGAACCCGGTGCGCGCGCCCGCCCACGAGCGTGAATCCCATCATGCCAACTACTATCTACTTGATGTACACGTACCGCTTGAGCCGCTGCAGCTCGGTAGGATTCGCGCGCACGTACTTGCCGATCTCGCGGTCGAACTGCTCCATCGAGGTCCACGGACGGTACTCGACGAACTCGCGCTTCCAGCGCCGCGTACCGACACCGATGCCGGCAAACGTGTCCATGATTGCCTCGGTGTGCGTGTTCAGTTCGATCGGAATGAACACGTACTGCTCGAGCCGGTCCGCCTCCGCCGCGTTTGCGACCTTGGTGACCTCGGCGGTGAATGAGGCGAAATCGGCGTACGGGCGCTTCGCCTTGATCGCGGAGAGCTTCCGCGCGTCCATGCCGGGGATGAGCATGAAGTCGGCATCGGTGCCCCGGTTCAGGTCCACATGCACGAAGAGCTTGGCGTACAGCGTCGTGCGGGCGGCCTTGGCCATGCCCTTCGCATTGAGGATGCTGTCGAGCGGCGCCGGGCCGAGGATCGGGCGGGCGGACTTGAGCGCCGCGACGATGTCCGCCGTCATGCCCGGGAGCGGGGTCATGACGCTGTCCGCAGCGACGTTCGGTTCGACAAGACCCTGCTGACGGCCCAGCTGGGCCGCCGCAGGCATCGAGAATAGTGCGAGCGCGGCGATTCCCGTTGTGCCGCGCAAGATGACCTGGCGTGCGTTCATACAGTTGTACTCCGTGAGGTATGACCGCCGAGTCGTGGATGGCGGTACGTGAACAACAGGCCGAGCAGGCCGATCTGCAACATCGTTCCAGGCGCGAGTGCCGGGATGCTCCCTTCAAGTGCTTCGAGGTACAGCTCCGTTCCCGCCAGCGAAGGGTTGGACTCCGACGCGTCGAGGAGGTTAGTGCGGTAGTGCTGGATCACCCCGACGCCTCCGCTCAGCGCGAGCAGGACCATCACGACACGAAGCGCCTTCAGTGCCGCAGAGCCGGCGCTCAGTCCGTGCCAGGTCAGGACCACCAGCGAAACCGGCAGCAGGACCATGGGCACGAGTTGCCACACGTCCTCGTAGTGCTTGAGCAGGATGAGTTCGATTTCCGTGCCAACCAACACGAGGACCAGGATTCCAAGCAGCGCCTTTCGAAAGAACGGCTCGACGGACATTGGCCAGCGCCCCTAACCTTTCAAGAACATCGCGACACCACTCCCGATCCCGATTGCGACCACGGCCCGACGAACCCAGACCTGCCCGACCCGCTGCGCCATGCGGGACCCCAACGCGCCGCCAAGCATCGCGCCAACCGCCATCGTAAGCGCTACGGGCCAGACGATGATTCCGCTGACGACGAACACTGCGACCGCGATCGCGTTGATGTTCATTCCGCACCAGTTCTTGAGGCCGTTCATCGTGTGGATGTTCCGGAGTCCCATCATCTCGAATGCGGCGAGCATCAGGATGCCGGCGCCCGCGCCGAAGTAACCGCCATAAATCCCGACGGCGAACTGGTACACGAGGAACCGCAGTGGCGGCTTGCTCCGTTCCACGTCCTCGGGGTCGTTCCCGGCGCCCGATGCTCCGCTGTGTCCCCCGATCCACCGCATGATGGGCTTCTGGAGCATGAACAGCGCCGTCGCACCCCAGATCAGCCATGGGACGAGGCCGGCAAACCGCTCCTCTGGGGTGAAGATCAGGAGCAAGGCGCCTGTGATACCGCCCGCTGCGGAGGGTATAGCCCAGTGGAGCCACCATTTCCGAATGCCCTGGATCGCGGTCCGATACCCCCAAAAACTGGCCAGGCTGCCGGGCCAGAGGGCGACGGTTGATGTGGCGTTGGCCACGACCGGCGGCACCCCGAGGGCGACCAGGGCAGGGAAGGTGAGCAGGGTACCGCCACCGGCGATGGAATTCATCATCCCGCCGCCCATCGCGGCGAGCATGACCAGGAGAAGTTTTGCGAACGACACGGTAGCTTTAATGGTACAACAGGGACACCCGACACTTCTTACGGGGCTTCAACACGGAGTCCCCGGGCCACACCTCAAGGAGAACTGGTAGCGAACCATGCCTGGTCAGACTGCAACAGCTGCACCCGTTTCCGGCGACCATCTCGAGATCAAGGATTCACGCACCGGCAAGACGTACACGGTCCCGATCACCGACGGCACGATCCGCACCGCCGACCTTCGCCAGATCAAGGTCAAGGACGCGGACTTCGGGATGATGGGGTACGACCCCGCATTCATGAACACCGCGTCGTGCCGCTCGTCGATCACGTACATCGACGGCGATCAGGGGATCCTCCGGTATCGCGGATACCCGATCGAACAGCTGGCCGAGAAGGCGAGCTTCCTCGAGGTCGCGTGGCTCCTGCGTCACGGCGAACTGCCGACGCAGACCGAGTACGATCAGTTCACGCACGACATCACGTACCACACGTACGTGCATGAGAACATCAAGGAGTTCCTGCACGGGTTCCGGTACGATGCGCACCCGATGTCCATGCTGACGGCCGGCGTCGCGGCCCTCTCGTCGTTCTACCCGACGGCGAAGAACATCCACGACAAGCGGGAGCGCGACATCGCGTTCGTGCGCCTGCTCGCCAAGATGCCGACGATCGCGGCGTTCGCGTACCGGCACGTGAAGGGCCTGCCGTACGTGTACCCCGACAACTCGCTGCCGTACAACGAGAACTTCCTCTCGATGATCGCGCGGATGTCGGAATCGAAGTACGAGGCGCATCCGGCGTACGCGCGCGCGATTGACGTGCTGTTCATCCTGCACGCCGACCACGAGCAGAACTGCTCCACGAGTGCCGTGCGGGCCGTGGGCTCCTCGCACGTGGACCCGTACTCGGCCGTCGCGGCGGGCGTGGCCACGCTGTACGGGCCGCTGCACGGCGGCGCGAACGAAGCCGTGCTGCGCATGCTCAACGAGATCGGCGATCCGAAGAACATCCCGGCGTTCATCGACGCCGTGAAGAGCGGCAAGGGCGAGTCGCGGCTCATGGGCTTCGGCCACCGCGTGTACAAGAGCTACGACCCGCGCGCGAAGATCGTGAAGAAGCTGTGCGAGGACGTGCTCAAGGTGTCCGGCAGCGCGAAGGACATGGACATCGCGATGGAGCTCGAGCGCATCGCACTCAGCGACGAGTACTTCATCAAGCGGAAGCTCTACCCGAACGTGGACTTCTACACCGGCTTGATCTACAAGTCGATGAAGTTCCCGACCGACTACTTCACCGTGCTGTTCGCCATCGCGCGCACGGCCGGCTGGGTGGCGCAGTGGGAAGAGATGCTGTTGGACAAGGAGCAGAAGATCGCCCGTCCGCGGCAGATCTACACGGGGTACGACGAGAGGAAGTACAAGTCGGCGCTGGATTACACCCACCGGATTGCGAAGTAACGGCAACGGCGAGTGGTGGGTGGTCGGTTGTCGGTGGTGGGTGCAGGTGACCGGCAACGGCAACTGCAACGGCGAGTAACGGGTAGCGCGTGACGCGCTGCCCGTTCGCGCTTAAGTACGGGTTCGTGACTTGCAGATTGCTTTCACGGGGCATTCGGGGCACTTCTTCACCCGTGCAGTACACACCAGCGCGCCGAGTTCCATGATCGCCTGGTTGTGGGTCCAGGTCGCCTTGCCGCTGCGCGGGAGAATGGACTCGGCGATCGCCCAGATGCGCTTCAGGTCGCGGGGGCGCTTGGGGTTGAGGCGCGGCGCGAACACGCGCGCGATGACGCGGGCGACGTTCGTGTCCACGAGCGCCGCCCGCACCTCAAAGGCGAAACTCGCGACCGCCCCGGCCGTGTAGGCGCCGATCCCGGGCAGCTCGCGTAGCGCCTCGGGATCGCTCGGCAGCCGCGCGTCCGCGCCTTCGGACACGACCGTGCGAGCGAGTGAATGCAGGTTTCTCGCGCGGGCGTAGTAGCCGAGCCCTTCCCACGCGGCGACGACGTCGCGCTTGTGTGCGCTGGCCAGCGCGTCGAGCGACGGAAAGCGCGTGAGGAACGCCGGGTAGAACTCGAGTACGCGCGACACCTGCGTCTGCTGCAGCATCGCCCCGACACGAGGATGCGGTACGGGTCCCGCGTACGGCGCCACGGGAGGTCGCGGCCGCGGCGCCTGAACCACGCCGCGAGGCGGCGCCGAAAGTCCGCCGCTGTCTTCGGGTCGCGCCTCAGCGGAACAATCCGCCTTCCACAATGATCGTCCGCGCGAGCACCACGCCCATCGCGATTGACAGCACGCCGGCCGCGAGCCGGATGCCACGCTGCACTCGGACAACCCGCGTACCCGCATCGGGTCCCTCGCGCGCGCGCTGCACGACCTGCATCGGCGCGGCGATCAGCGCGGTGACGAGCGTCATCCCGGCAACGGTGCCGATCCCGAACACCGCGAGGTACGCGATCGCCCATACCGGGTCGCTGATCGCGGCGAGCACGAGCACCACCACCGCGGCCGATCCGGCCAGCCCATGCACCACGCCTACGGTGAAGGCGCGCCGGTCATCCGCCGATGTCGGCGCGGGCGCGGCGTCGGTCTTGCGCAGGTTCGAGAACCCGAGGCCGATCAGGACCAGCGCCACCAGGAACTCGAGCCCGAGCCCCAATCGCGACGGAATCGCGACCCGGAACCCCACGAGTGCGCCGCCCACCAGGAGCACGGTCATCGAATGGCCGAGCCCCCACGCCGCCCCAACTCGTGCCGCGCGCGCGAACGACTTCTCGCGCGCCACGATCGCCGTCACCGCGACCACGTGGTCGGCATCGGTCGCGTGCTTCAGGCCCAGCAGGAACCCCAGTACTGCCGCCGACAGCGCGCTCAGCATGTGCCGTTCCTGGCGGGATTGTTGTCATTGGGCAGCGGGGCGTCTGTCAGCCGCCAGCTCCCGTCCGGCAATCGCTGGATCAACCGCTCATCGCTCCGGCACTCGGCGGACCGCCCGCGCACGACGCCGTGGAAATCGTAGAGGGCCGAGCTCGCGAACCGCATGGCGTGGTTTGGTTCGAAGAACTTGCGGATCGCGCCGTTCACCTTGCGGCCCTTTGTCACATCCACGACCTCAAACCCGTGCATGGTCAGCGCGCGTGCGGCCGTTGCCTCGCCGGCGCGTGGTGACTTGTTGAGGATGCGCGACATGTCCATGAGGAGATCGTCGTCCGAAGCATACACGATGCGACGGTGCGCGACCGGCACGAGTCGCGCGGCGAGCGAATCGCGTAGCCGAGCGAGCGGGATATCGGGTGCGAAGAACACGAGCGCGCCGAGGCGAGCGGTTTCCGGCCGGCCCGCCCCGTTAGCGTCCGGCTCGCTGCCGCCCGCGGCGCCTTCCACCAGCGCCTCGGCCACGAGCTGCGCGCCCATGCTGTGGGCGGCGACAGTTACCGTACCCGGACGCACGGCTGAAGTCAGGTCGCCCAGCGCGGCCCGGAACGCGGCGTGGCTGGTCACCGCGGTGGCGGAATCATTGCGGTACGCCCGCGACACAATCGCCGACGCCGACGGCCACGTGATCACGGTCGAATGCGCCGGCCACGCGAACACGACGTTCGGACCCGGGTGTGAGCCTCGGTGAGCGATCTCCGCACCCTGCGTGATCGCGAGCCCGAAGCCCACCGCGTAGCCGTGCACGTAGAGAATCGTCCCCGCTCCGGTGCCCGCCGTCGCCAGGTCGCGCGCGCGAAGTCGAGACATCCATTCCGCGCGGCTCATCTGGGCGGAATCCACGGTCTCAGCATCAACGCCTTCGCGCAGCGGACCGTCCGAGCCAGGACCGCTTCGTTCCTGGTACCGCGTGACCACGAATCCGTACTCCAGCGTGTCGCTCGGCGTGCGCGTGAGGTCGCGCCCGTCGCGGCGCCGGTTGGTCACGTACCAGGTGGTGTCGAAGGAGGTGAGGCGGAAGGTCGTACGGCTTGCGCCCTCGCCGGACGCGCGCGCGTCACGTGCGGCCGGAGTCGGTACGCGCACCGAGTCCGCGGGCGAAACCCCGACGATCGGGGTGGTACCGCGCGACGGAACGCAGCCGGCGGCGAACAGCACGCCCAGCGCGAGCGGAAACCGGTATCCGCGTGACTGCAACCGACGCTCCCGCACCCTACGCGACCTTGCGCGTCTTCCGGCGGAGAAAGTCCATGAGGATGAACTGGCCGAGCGTCATCGTGTTCGTAAAATAGGCACGGCCGCGCGTGATGGACGAGACGATCTTCACGAACTCGACCAGTGCGCGGTCGCGCGCGAGCATGAACGTGTTGACGACGATGCCCGCGCGCCGGCACTCGGTGACCTCGCCGATCGTCTGCTGCAGCACGTAGGCGTCCAGGCCCATGGCGTTCTTGTAGATCTCGCCGCCCGGCATCGTGAGCGCGCTCGGCTTGCCGTCGGTGATCATCACGATCTGCCGCATGTCCTTCTTCTGTGCGAGCAGGAGGCGCCGCGCGAGCTTGAGGCCCTCGGCCGTGTTCGTGTGGTACGGTCCCACCTGCGCACCCGCGAGCGCGCCGATGGGGATCTCCTCGGCGGAGTCGTGGAAGAGGACGACGCGGATCGAATCGCCCGGGAACTGCGTACGGATCAAGTGCGTGAGCGCGAGCGCGACCTTTTTGGCGGGAGTGAAACGATCCTCGCCGTAGAGGATCATCGAGTGCGAGCAGTCGAGCATGAGCACGGTCGCGCAGCTTGACCGGTATTCCGACTGGCGGACCATGAGGTCGCGGTAGTCGAGGTCCATGGGGACGTCGAGCGAGCCCGTGCGGAGCATCGCGTTCTTGAGCGTCTCCGGGACGTCGAGGTTCAGCACGTCGCCGAACTCGTACTCGCGGCTCCACGCATCGGCTTCGATGCCGGTGGCGAGGTGGGGCGTGTCGTGCGAGCCGAAGCTTGACTTGCCGATGCCACCCAGGATGTGCCGCAGCGACTTGTAGCCGAGGAAGTCAATGCCGCGGTCGGTGAGCGAGAACTGCATGTCCTTGGCGGCGGCTTGCGCGAGCCCGCCCGGGCCGGTGACGGATTGGTGGCCGGCGGGCATCTCCGGCGGCGCGTCGAGCTTGAGGTAGCCGTCGGCGATCAGGCGCTTGACGATCCCGTCGAGGAGTTCGGAGAGTTTCTGTTCGGAGAGCTCGTCGCCGTCGCCGCCGAGGGCTTCGAGCATCTCGGGCGTGAACTGGCCGGACTTTACCAGCGCGTCGAGGATGGCCTGCTTGAGCGCGTCGAGGGACTTGTCCGCGTCGTCGCCTGTCTCGCCCCAGTAGGGGTGGTACTGCGGCCCGCCGGCGAAGCCGGACTGCAGGAGGAAGTCGGCGAGGTTGTCGAGCAGCGCCTGGAGGTCCACCGCATCGCCGAGTTCGGGGGAGAACTTGGTGTAGGTGTGGTGGCGCATGGGGCGCAATCTAGGGGGAAAAACAAAGCGGCGCGGACTGGAGTCCGCGCCGCTTCAAGTTCTCAGGTTTTCGAGTTAGGAGCCGCTGCCGGTGCTGCCGGTACTAGTGGTCGTCGTGGTCGTTCCAACCACGACTGGCGCTCCGGTCTGCGTGGTAGCCGTCACCACACCGGTCGAGGACACACTCGCAGACACGGTCTGCGCATCCGATTGCGTACTAAATTGCGGGGTAGCGAGTGTCAAGAGTATGGGCAACACTACTGTTTTGCCCACCACTGTGCCTCGTGTACGAACTGTGATGTTGCAATACTGAACGGACATTACTATGCCCGTCGGGAACTGTGGCGTGCCGGGAGCCAGCACAGTGAAGGCGCACGACCCAAAGACCACCGACGTGTTGAGCGTACCGCCAGGCGTAACGATCACAGCCGTGGTAGAGCTACCAGTTGTGGTCATCGTGATCGACACCGGCTGGTTCGCAAGCGCCGGACTCAGCGCCGCGCCGCTCCTGAAGGCAAACGTCTTGCCCGAGATGGCGGTTGCTATGATCGCAGTCACCGGGGCGACGACGTCCGCCGCCGCCACCTGCACCGGCGCCGTCGGCTCGTCATTGCAGGCAACGAACACGGTCGCTGCGGCTACAAGTGCAGCGCCGGAGCGGAGAATCGTGCGCGAAGAACGGAAACGTGTCGTCATGGTCTGCAAAGCCCCCTAAGGGAAGTGAAGCGGAACACTGCCGTCGGCCACCCACCGACCCGACTGATAGGCGGGCTGGGGGTAACTGAACCTACCCAAGCATCGGCCTAAAATGCGCTCGGAGCAGGCCTTTCCGGAACCCCCCCCCGGGGGGGCGGAATTCGGGCAGCCCCTTAGCTTCCCGGCGCTGTGCCCCAGATCACAAACCTGCCCCCCTCCGTCAACCCGTTCCGGGTCCTCGCCCGGCACCGGAATTTCCGCCTTTTCTGGGTGGGCCAGACGGTCTCATTGATCGGCAGCTGGATGCAACAGGTCTCGACCTCCTGGCTGGCCTTGGAGCTGTCCAACGACCCCTTCATGGTCGGGCTGGTCAGCGCTGCGGCCACGGCGCCGATCCTCCTGCTTTCCATCCCGGCCGGGGTCTTCGCCGACCGACGCGCCAAGCTGGGCATCGTGCGCGCGCTGCAGGTGGCGTTCCTGATCCAGGCCGCCGTGCTCTGGTGGGTCACTTGGACCGGGCGGATCTCGATCGCCGGCCTGATCATACTGGTCCTCATCGCCGGGCTGATCGAATCTTTCGAGATCCCCGCGCGCCAGTCGCTGATCATCCGGCTGGTCACGAAGGACGACCTTCAGGGCGCGATTGCGCTCAACTCCAGCGGGTTCAACTTCGCGCGCATCGTCGGCCCGAGCATCGCCGCGGTCGTGATCGCGCAGCTGGGGATCTCGTGGGTCTTCGGCATCAACGCGCTGAGCTTCCTCGCCGTCGTGGTCGGCCTGTCGCTGATCCGCCTCGCGCCGGGCACGGACGTCGGCACGGCATCGGGCCGTTCGACCTGGCACGGAATCGTCGAAGGGTTCACGTTCGTGCGGAACGACCGGCTGATGTGGATCCTCATGCGCGTCGTCGCGCTGTTCTCGTTCCTCGGCATTCCCGTGCTGACGATGCTCCCGGTCATGGCGCGCGAGCACCTCGGGCGCGGCGCCGGCGGTTACGGCACGATGATGGGCGCATTCGGGATCGGCGCGGTCGCGGGTTCGTTGTTCATCGCTGGCCCCGGCACGGGCATGCGCCGCGGCACGCTGCTCACGGTCAGTTCGCTCGCGCTCGGCGCCGCGATGACGGCGTTTGGCGTCTCAACGAGCTTTCCGCTTTCGCTCGCGCTGCTGGTGATCTGCGGCGCGGGGATGATGGCGAACAACGCGCTGATCAACGGGCTCATGCAGTCGCGCGTGACGGACGAACTCCGCGCCCGCGTGATGGCGCTCTACGTCACGGTGTACATCGGGATGCATCCGGTCGGGTCGGCCGCGGCGGGGTGGTTCGCGCGGGAGTTCGGGGTGTCCGCGACGGTGACGGGCATGGGGTTCACCCTGTTGCTCGCCGCCGCATGGGCGTTCCGGCGATACCCGGAGCTGCGGCGAGCATAGACACCACCGCGCCGGGTGCAGTATGATCTCCGCATGAATCGGAATCGCTTGCGCCTGAATCGCTCACTCGTCGCGACCGCCGCCTTCGCAGCCGCCGCCTTCGCGGCATTCGGCGTCGCCGCACTCGATCCGGCCCATGCCAACGCGCAAGCCGCGGCCGGTCGGCTGGTGATCATCGGCGGCGGGCTCAACGCGAACAACGCCGAGGTGTACCAGGCGATCCTCGCCGGCCGTCAGGGCACGGGCCCACTGTGCGTGTTCCCCACGGCGGGTGCCACGCCGGACAGCGCGATGGCGGGTCCGGTGGCGAACTTCGACCGGCACGGCGGCGCAGGCACGGCGCGCGGCATCCTCGTGTCGGTGCAGAAACCGGAGACCGCGCAGGATCCGCGCGTGGTCGAGCAGATCCGCGGCTGCTCGGGGTTCTTCTTTATCGGCGGTGTGCAGTCGCGCGTGAGCGAGGCGTTCCGCCCCAGGGGCAAGGACTCGCCCGCGTACACCGCGCTGATGCAGCGCTGGCGTGAGGGTGCGGTGGTCTCCGGCTCGAGCGCGGGCGCGGCAATCATGAGCGACCCGATGATCGCGAGCGGCACCAGCGCGGGCGCATTCAAGACCGGCCTCCGCCGCCTGGCTCCGGGTGTGCCGGCGCCTGACGATGATTCCGGCGCCGGCATGACGCTCATGCAGGGGCTCGGGTTATTCCCGCGCGCGCTGGCGGACCAGCACTTCCTCGCGCGCGGCCGTCATGGCCGCCTCCTGGTTGCACTGCTCGACATGCAGGAGTACGACCTCGGCTTCGGCATTGACGAGAACACGGCGCTCGTCGTGGACGGCTCGCGCGCCTGGGCCGCCGGTGCGTCGGCGGTGATCGTGTTCGATGAGAAACCGGCGGCACGGAGCGGCAGCGGCGCGACGGGGATCGCCATGCACATGCTGGCGAGCGGCGACGCGTTCGATGTCGCTTCACGGACGGCGACGATCGCGCCGAAGCCAGGGTTGGCGGCGCTGCCGGCGGACAGCGCCGCGATGACGCCGCCGGCCAACCCGTTCACCGCGTGGGAATGGCTGCGTGCGCTCGACCGGTTCGCGCGCACGCCCGCCACCCAGCAGGCGTTCACTGCCGACGGCGGCTCATTCGTGATGCGTAAGGCGAGCGGTTTTCGCGCGGCGGGTGCGAGCGACGCCGGCGTCCGCGGCGCGAGCCGCGGCCTGTCCATGACCGGCGTGACGATTGACGTGAAGCGCTCGTAGCGGGCGCGCGCTACGGCGTCGCGACGACCGGGTTGGAAAGCGTGCCCACGCCCTCGTAGGAGCACGCCATGCGATCGCCCGCCTTGAGCAGGATCGGCGGGTTGCGCGCGGAGCCCACGCCCGGCGGTGTGCCCGTCGCGATCACATCGCCCGGCCGCAGGGTCAGGATCCCGCTCGCGTAGGCAACCTGCTCGAACACGTTGTGGATCATCTGCGCCGTCGTGCCGGTCTGGAGTTCCTCGCCATTCAGCACGAACGTCATCTTCATCCGGCCCACGTCCGGGATGAACTCCTTCGGCGTGATGAAGGGGCCCATCGGCGCAAACGTGTCGTGGTTCTTCGAGATCACCCAGTCGGAGCCATGGCGCGAGTCGCCGCGTCCGCCGCGGTCGGACATGTCGTTCTCGTTCGTGAACCCGAAGATGAACGCGCCCGCCTGGTCCACGGTCGGTCGCGTGGTGGTCTTGCCGATCACGACGCCGAGTTCGCATTCCCACTCGATCCGGTCGCGCTTGGGCGGGATGCGGACCGGTTCGCCGTGCGCCACGATCACGCCGGGCGACTTCATGAACATGTACGGGTTCCAGCGCCAGTCGTCGCTTGCGCGCTCCCAGATTCCGGGCGAGCTGGTGGTGCCTTCGAGCGCGCGGCCGGCCGTGGGCGGGTTCGAGCCCAGCAGGCGTCCGCGGGCCATCTCGATATCGTGCTCCGCGTAGTTCACGGCGACGTTGAGCATGACCGTGGGATACATGATCGGCGGCAGGATCTTGAGCGTACGCAGCTGGTGCACCCAGGCCGGGCGGTTCGCGCGCGAGACATCGCCCGCGGCGGCGATGAGCTCAACGATCCGCGCGCGGACGCCGGCGTCGTAGCGCGTGATCAGGTCCTTCATGTCCGCGACGGCCGCGAGCGTCGAGCGCTGTGCGGTGACGGCGCGGTGCGCGGCGTTGAAGTCAATCACGAACGAGTCGCGGACCACGACGCCGACGAACACACGGTCGCCCTGCGACAGCGTCCCGACCTTGAACGGGGTGGGGGCGGGCTGGGCGGAGACTGTTCCGGCGAAGAACAGGCCCGTGATCAGGGAAAGCGGTCGCATTGATCCTCCGTGACGTGTGGGGCAGGCCGGGATCGCATGGTGCTCGGCCTTTTGCGTGAAATCAAACGACGAAAACTGCAAGAAGGAACGATAGGACTTCTTCGTGTTGCCCGTTTCGGCTACGCCGTCAAGTCCTCGGGCGCATCGTCCGCGCTGCCGCGGCGTCGGCGGCCCGGCTCATTGCTGGCGCGTCCATACCGGCCCAGCTCACTGCGCGAAATCCGGCGGCGCGCGACCAGCGCTTCGAGCACCAGCTCGCATGCAAAGGCGAACTGCGCGTCGTCGTTGGCCGGCGCGAGGGCGTGTTCGATCACGACCGCGGCCAGCCCGGGAACGGTTTCGTACGCGGCCCGCATCACTGCGGCGCCGGCCTCGTCGCTCACCTGGAGCGCGGCGCCTTCATCGAACCACACGGTGATCGCGTCCGTGTCCGCGTGGGGCGCGTGCGCCTTGAGCGTTGCGTCAGCGGCGCGGCGGATGAGTTCGCGCGCGATGGTCGCGCCGCCGACGAGTTCGCCCTCGTACTCGAGTTCGAGCTTCCCGGTGATGGCAGGGAGGGCGGCGTAGATGTCTTCCATCCGCGGCGCCACGCCGGGTTCGCCGAGCGCAATCGCGCGGCGCTCGGCGTTCGAGACGGCGTTCTCCATGACCGTGATCGGCATGCGCTGTGACACACCGGACCGCCGGTCAATGCGGCGGTCGGTGCGCGCTTCGAACGCGATGCGCTCGACGAGTTCAGACACCAACGGCGACACCTGAACCTTGGTATCGGGCCGCGCCGTCCACGACTCGGCGCTCGTGATCGCGACGCCGAGCTCGACGGATTCCGGATAGTGCGTGATGATCTCGCTGCCGATCCGGTCCTTGAGCGGTGTGATGATCTTGCCGCGCGCGGTGTAGTCCTCGGGGTTCGCGGTGAAGCACAGGAGCACATCGAGCGCGAGCCGCACGGGATAGCCTTTGATCTGGACGTCCCCTTCCTGCATGATGTTGAACAGTCCGACCTGCACCTTGCCTGCGAGGTCAGGGAGCTCGTTCAGCGCGAAGATGCCGCGGTTGGCGCGCGGGAGCATGCCGTAGTGGATCGTGAGCTCGTCGGACAGTACGTGGCCGCCGCGCGCGGCCTTGATGGGGTCGAGGTCGCCGATGATGTCGGCGACGGTGACGTCCGGCGTGGCGAGCTTCTCCACGAACCGCTGGTCGCGTTCGACCCAGTCAATCGGCGTGTCGTCGCCGGCCGCGGCGAGTCGCTCGCGCGCGTACTTCGAGATTGGGGCGAACGGTGAATCGTTGATCTCGCTCCCCGCGACGATCGGGATCGCGTCGTCGAGCAGACCGGTGAGGGAGCGCAGGATCCGCGATTTCGCCTGCCCGCGGAGTCCGAGCAGGATGAAGTTGTGTCGCGAGAGCAGCGCATTGACGATCTGGGGAACCACGGTGTCGTCGTAGCCGACGACGCCGGGGAAGATCGGCCGCCGCTCGCGCAGGCGCGCGACGAGGTTGGCCCGCATCTCGTCCTTGACGGAACGCGGACCGGCGAGCTTCGCTCGTTTCAGCTCGCCGAGCGAGCGTGGGTGCTTGGTCATGCTACGCGATCCGGTCCATGACTAGGGTACGGTCGGGCGTGCCGGCGCGTCCTTGTTCGCATCGAGCACCTTCTTGCGGTCGAGCCAGGTCTGCCCGCCCGTGATCCACTTCGGTGCGGTTTCTCCCTTCAGGTAGTGACCGAACCACTGGAGGATCCGGCGCTGGTAGTCCACGGCGTTCTCGCGCTTGCCGAGGCCGTGGCCTTCGCCAGGATAGTTGAGCATGACGACGTCCTTTCCGGCGCGACGTGCGTAGTTGTAGAGCAGCACGCCCTGTCGCATGTCCACCGTGGGGTCTTCGCTGCCGATCTCGATCAGCAGCGACTTGGCCTTCATCTCGTGGATCTTGTTGAGCGGCGAGTTGCGCAGCATGGCGGGGAAGTCTTCCCAGGGTGGGACTTCCATGCGGAACTGGCCGGTTTCCCAGTGGTCGAACTCCGGGACGCTGCTCCAGTGCATCTGGCCGGCGAAACTGATCATGTCGGAGATGCCCGCGCCCATCACAGCGGTCTTGAAGAGGCTGCTGTGCGTGGAGAGGTACGCGGCTTCGTAGCCGCCCTGTGAGTGGCCGGCGTGCCCGATGTTGGCCGGGTCCACGAGGCCACGCGCAATGACCGACTTCACTGCCGGCTCGACCGCGTGCAGCACCGCGACGCCCGGCTCGCGCGGCCGGAACACGATGTCCGGCATCAGCACGAAGTAGCCGTTCTGCGTGAACGTGTTCGCGTTGTAATAGTCGTTCTCGCGCGGCGTGATGTAGCGGTGCAGGCCGTCCGAGAGCAGCTCGTACGTGTACACGATCATCGGGTACTTCTTCTTTGCGTCGTAGTTCGCGGGGTAGTAGAGGATCGCCTGCAGCGGTCGCCCGATCGTGCTCGTGAAGTTGACCAGTTCCGTCCTGCCCCATGCGTAGTCGCGCTGGAACGTGTTCGTCGCGGTCAGCGCGCGCCCGTCCGCCAACGTCGCGCCGGCGCTGAACAGGTTCGGCGAATCAACGAACGTCTGCCGCGTGTACGTGTAGCGCTCGGCGCTGTCGGCGCGCGCAAGCGCGCCAACGGAGGCGTCGGCCATGATCAACTCGGACACCTTGCCGCCCGCGAGCTGTGCGTAGCCGCTCCGCTTGGTGCGCTTGCCGAAGACCGAGAGGTACACGGGCTTCGTGAGGTCCACGGCGCGTGCCGCCGCGGTCGCGTTGAACGCCGCGAACGACGCAATGCGATAGCGCGTCCTGGCCACGGCGCCTTCGGTCAGCCTTGTGCCGCCGGTTCCATCGAGCGTGAGCTGCCAGACGTCGTGGATGTCGTTCACGAGCAGCGATTCGCCATCGGCCGTCCACGACGGCGCGCCTGCGGGCGGCAGCACATCGGTCGGGTGGTCGTCATCGCGGTCCACGAAGTCGGCCTTCTTCCCCGCGGTGAGCGAAGCGGTCAGGTTGGTCTTCTTCCCGGACGCGACCTCGAGCGCCCAGTAGTCGCGGCCGTCGAACCACGCGAGGCGGCGGCCCGTGGGGTCGGTGGCGTAGAAGAACCGGACCTTCTCGAGCGCCTTCGTGCGCGCGCCGGTCGCCAAGTTGATCGCGTACACGTCCATGAACCGGCGGCCGAACATCTGCCCCCACGGGTATGGCGTGCGATCCTGCTCGACGGCATACCGGTCGCCCTCGAGGATGGTCGTGACCCCGCCTTCGTCCTCCGCGATCGGGATCACCGTGTTCCCGCCGATGCGCCACGCGGCGACGCGCGTCGCGCGCAGGTCGGCCTGCTCCGACGAACGCTGTTGCGGGATGACCTCGACGTCCTTCGCGTGCCAGATCTCGACATCGGAGACTTTCTCGTCCGATTTCTTCGGCTGGTCGGCGACCGCCTCGCGACTGCGGAGGCCGATGTACAGCGTGGCGCCGTCCGCGGACCACGTAGGGCGGCGCGTGTCGCTGATGCGCGCTTTCGCGCCGAGCACCTGCGGCAATGCGGCGGGATCGAGCGAACGCGGTGCGGCGGCCGACTGGTCCGCGCGGCTCCATACGAGCACGATATGCGTGGTGTCGAGGAACGCGCGGTCGGCTGCGGCGCGAAGGACCGCGAGGTCCGTGGACTTGGCGCGCCACGCGATCGAACGGTGGAGCCCCGGCGCCGCGTCGAGCACGCGGGTCGTGCCCTTGCTGCCGTCGAAGAGCTGGAGGCTCCCGCCGGCGCCGGCTTCGCCCGGCGTCGTGAACGCGAGGAGCGAGCCCGACTCGGCCCATGCGTGCTCGCCCACTCCGGTGAACACGGTGCGCGCACCGGTCGCGAGGTCGTGCACGATCACATCCTGCACGCGCTTGCCCTCGGCGGGGTAGCGCGTGAGCGCGACGTACTTGCCATCCGGACTGAACGCAAAGGCGGAGACATCGGCGAGCGCGATGCTGTCGCGGCCGTTCAGGTTCCGCGCGGCGAAGCTCGTGCGCACGGGCTTCCGGTCCTTCTGCAGCTGGTCGCGGACCTTCGGCGCGACCGTGACGAGATGCCCGAGCCAGCGCGCGTTCGTGGTGAAGGCGGGCTGCGTGGCGTACTTGATGCGAATTGTCGTGTCGCGCTGGCCGCCGCGGACGTGGAGTTCGTTCTCCTCGTCCACGCGGTTGATGCCGATCGCGATCCAGTCGCCTGAGGCCGACATCCGCGTCGCGCCGATGGATTCCCACTTGCCGAAATCGGCGGGCTTGAGCGTGGGTTTGTCCTGGGCGCTCGCGGTGGTCGCTGTGAAGGCGTTTGCCAGCGCGGCCAGCGTTAGCGCGGCGGCCGCACGGCGTACTTGTGACGAATCGGGCATTGTCGAACTCCAGATGATGCGGGAAATCGGTAGCCCCAAGCTACTCCGCGCGTCCCGGCACCGCAGGGTACGCCGCTCTCCAGTTCGGGTCGCCGGTACAGCTCGCACGCCCGTCTCGGCCAAACGAGCGTAAGAGAATCACGAGAAAGGTCAGAACAACGAGAGACCCGTTGTTCTGGCAGGTTACGCCTGTCGCTTGCCGCGCATCCGCCGAGGATCAGGCAATAGCAGTTGTTCCTCGCGTCGTTCGACGCCGGTGGCTACGACTTGGCGTGGCTGGTCCACCCGTCGGCCTTCGCGGCCTTCGCGGCCTTCGCGGCCTTCGGCGACTTCGCGCCCGCGACGTTTCTTGCCACGGCCGCCTTGATCAATGCGGTGAACGCGCGGGCGTTCAGCGTTTCGCCTTCGCGAATATCAATCGCGCGGCGCTTGTTGCCGGCGAGGCTCGCATTGAACAGTCGCGCGGGATCGGGCACGGTCGCGCCGTTGGCGAACGTGAGCTTCACCGCCTTCGCGTACGTCTCGCCGGTGCAGATGATGCCATTGCACGACCACACCGGAACTTCCCACTTCCACTCTTCGACGATCTCGGGGTGGGCAGCCAGCACCAGCTTCCGAACCTGTGCGAGTGTCTTGCCGCGCCAGCCGCCAAGTTCGCGGATGCGCTTGGTGATGACCGCGGACGCTGGTGAACTACTGGGCACTGGTCGCCGTGATGACGCCAGCTCCGCGCGAAAGCAGGCCGGAGAGCGTGTGCCGGGCAGTTTCGAACCCCGACTTCGCGGAGTTCGGCATAGGAGTACCGTCCACGTTGCGAAGCGCGAGTGACGGGCTTGTCTGCCGCCCGCCGACGAGGATTTCGAAGTGCAGGTGCGGCGCGGTGGCGAGGCCCGTCGCGCCGACGTAGCCGATGATGTCCTCCTGCTGCACACGGACACCCCGCGCCATACCGCGTGCAAACCGGCTCAGGTGCGCGTAGCGGCTCACGTAGCCGTTCGGGTGGCGCACTTCAATGATGTTCCCGAACCCCCCGGGTTCGCTGCCGACGCGCGTCACGGTGCCGTCGCCGATGGACATGATCGGCGTCCCCGATCGCGCGCCGTAGTCGAGCCCGCGGTGCGGGCGCCGCACGCCGAGTATGGGGTGGTAGCGCATGCCGAACGCGGATGTCACGCGCGCAAACTCGATGGGCGCGTGCAGGAACGCCGTCGCGAGCGATTTCCCGGCGGCGTCGAAGTACACGTTTCGGATGCCGGGCACTTGATAGTGGTACGCCTGGATCGGCTTCTTGTTGACCTGCAGGCGCGAGGCGAGCACGCGCCGCACACGCGTCGTGTTCTCGGGACCGCGGGCGCGCTCCACGACCGCTTGCACGGAATCGCCGGGCTGCAGCTCGCGCGTCATGTCCACGCGGTACTTGTACACGTCGGCGATCTCGAGAACGAGCGCTTCGTGGGACGCACCCGGGAAGAGTGATCGCGCTGAGTCGCCTGTGGCGTCGTAGAGGTTCGTACCCACCGCGCCGCGCACGACGATCGTGTCGTACGTCCACGGCAGTTCGCGCACCACGGCGGTCCAGCGACCGCCGGCCGCCGAGTCCGCGGTGGCGGCCGGAGCCGCCGCGTTGCCGGCGCCATTCGCCGCGGGCGCAGGCAGTACGCGAGACACGGAGACCAGCCGGTCGATCGCGAGCTTGAAGCGCACTTCGCGGGTCGGGGCCGCCGAGTCGGCGCGGACGAACTCCACCGCGAGTTCCGGCCGCACCCGCCTCGGGTCGATCATGGGAGTCGCGGCGAGCACCTCGCGGACGGTCGGGCCGTCGAGCCCGCCGCGGCGCAGCAGGATGTCGAGCGTCTCCTCGTCGCGCAGCGTGTCCGCCGTGACGTACTCCTGCGGCCCTTTGCCGGCGCCGCTGTTCGAGCACGACGCCGACACAACCAGCGCAGCCGCGGCGAACGCGATCGTGGCGCGCAACCGATCAGTCAGCAGGCCGGATCTCCACGAGATTGTCGTAGAACACGGGGCCTGCGCCCATGTCGGTCAGACGCTGCGACGTAGTGTCGTTCGCGTTCTTGCCGTCCGGCGCGAGCTTGGTCCACCATACGCTGGGCGCATTCGCGACGCCTTCGCGGACGGCTTCACCCACGCGGGCGACACCGGTGAAGAAGCCGCGATCGTTCCCGACGACCACTCGCATGCCCTCGACGATGCCGCGCGCCGAGGCGTCGGCGACGTTCATCACGATCTCGGGCTCGGCGTTCCGTCGCAACGACTCGACGTTGACGAAGGTGGAGTTGAGGAACTGGTGCCGCGGACTCGAGATCAGCGCGAGCGGGAATCGTGCGGCGAGCTCCGGCGTGGTCTCCGGGAACTCGTGCGGTGGCGTGAAGTTCGGCACCGGGTCGAGCCCCATGGCCGCCATGCGCTCCGAGTAGAACTCGCACTTTCCGCTCGGCGTGAGGAATCCGCCGTCGGCGTAGGGCAGGAAGGGCTTCGGCACGTTGAGCCGCACCCAGCCATGCTCCGCGAGTGCCTCGAAGGTGACGCCCTTCATCCGTTCGCCCGGGGAATCGAGCGCGCCGCGGATGATCGTGACATCGTCCTCGCGCAACGCGGGATGGTCGAGTCCCATGCGCGCGGCGATGAGCCGGAAGATCTCGCTGTTCGGCTTCGACTCGCCGATGGGAGCGATGGACGGCCGGTTCAGCGTGGCGTAGAGGTGCCCGTAGGAGAAGTGGATGTCCCAGTGCTCCAGTTGCGTGGTCGCAGGGAGCACCCAATCGGCCCAGTCGGCGGTATCGGTCTGGAAGTGTTCGAGGACGACGGTGAAGAGGTCTTCGCGCGCCAGGCCTCGAACGACGGCATTGCGATCCGGCGCGACCGCGGCCGGGTTGGAGTTGTACACGATCATCGCCTTCACCGGCGGCCCGCCGACTCCCGCGTCCGGAAGGTTCAGCGCGTCGCCGAGCCGGATCATGTTGATCGTGCGCACGGGGCCCGGGATCAGGTCCGGCCGCGCGAGGTTGTCCTTGTTGAACTGGAACGTGCGGCTGGTGGAGAGCTGCACACCGCCTCCGGGTCGCCGCCAGTGACCGCACACGGCCGGGAGGCAGGCGATCGTGCGCACCGCCATCGCGCCGCCACCGTGGCGCTGCAGTCCGTAGTTGATGCGGAGGAACGCGGATTTCGCGCGACCGAAGCGCCGGGCGAGCGATACGATCACTTCTTCGGGGATGCCGGTGATGGGCGCGGCGCGCGCGGGCGACCACTCCGCGGCGCGGGCGCGCAGCTGGGCGATGCCGATCGTGTGCCGTTCGATGTAGTCCGCGTCCTCGAGCCCTTCGGCGAAGATCACGTGCATCATCGCGAGCGCGAGCGCGGCGTCCGTGCCCGGCCGGATGCCGATCCACTCGTCGCACTGTTCCGCGGTGCGGGTCCGGATCGGGTCAATGCAGATCACCGTCGCGCCGTTGTCGCGCGCCTTGCGCACGTACGGCCAGAGATGCGGATTCGCCGTCAGCGTGTTCGTGCCCCAGAGGAGCACGAGGTCGCTCCACGGCAGCCCTTCGCCGTCCGCGCCCATGTTCGCGCCGACGGTCATCTGCATGCCGGCGGCGCCTGCCGTGGCGCAGATCGTCCGGTCGAGCAGTGACGCGCCGATCAGGTGGAAGAACCGGCGGTCCACCGATTCGCCCTGGACGTAGCCCATCGTACCGGCATACGAATACGGGAGGATCGCCTGCGGGCCGAACTCAGAGCTGCGAATCGCATTCAGCCGCGCGGCGATATCGGTGAGCGCCTCTTCCCACGTTGCGGGTTCGAACTTGCCGCTTCCCTTCGGGCCCACGCGCCGGAGCGGCGTCGTAAGCCGGTCCTTGTGATACGTGCGTTCGAGATACCGATTCACCTTCGCGCAGAGGAATCCCTGCGTGAACGGATGGTCCGGGTCGCCCTGCACGCGGGTGGCGCGGTCGCGTTCCACCGTGACCAGCATCGCGCAGCAGTCCGGGCAATCGTGCGGACAGGCGCCGCGAACTACCGTCGCTGCCGCGTTTTCGTCGTGCGCGTCAATCGCCATGGCGTCTCGGGGTTGGCTCTAATGTAATGCCCACTACTACCTGTATCCCTTTCCGGTGCGTCACGGAAGCCCAAGTCAACACGTTGCCGGATAACGAGTTGCGCTCAGGTCCGGATTGACGTCACCGCCAAAGTGGATACTTTTCATCGCTGTCACATGACTGCGTGTTTGGCGCAGCTGACCCTGTGCCATACCCCCAAATCCTTTCAGGAGTGTTCCACATGAAGAAGCTCGTACTCGCCGCGACGATTTTCGTTGCCGCCGCTTGCGCCGGTGAGAAGCCGGCCGAAGCACCGCCGGCTGCTGAGCCGGCGCCGGCTCCGGCGCCCGCGATGGACAGCGCGGCGATGAAGATGGACAGCACCGCTACCAAGATGGACAGCGGCGCGAAGAAGAAGACGCCGTAATCGCGGCTTCACTTCGAGACCGAGAAGAACAGACGGGCGCGCCGAAAGGCGCGCCCGTCTTGCTTGGCGGCATCGCAACCGTCAGGTCGCGGTGGTCGAGAACGGCAGCGCCGTAACAGTCGCGCCCAGTGCGCCGCCGTGGCCGTCGTCCACCTCGACGACTTCTCCGTCGGCGACTTCCTTTCGAACGTAGGCGAGCGCGATGAGGCCCAGTCGCGGCGAGTGAGCGATCGAACGTAGCTCGCCGGCGGGGTTCTGCGACGGGTGACGCAGCGCGGAGCGCGGGACGGGGGTGTTCGCGCCCGCCGTGTCACCCGCTGGCGTCGGAGGTGCGTGAAAGCGTAATCCGCGCAGCGTCCGGTTCACGTGGCCACGGAAGTGAACGCGCGCGACGGTCTCCTGTCCTGTGTAGCAACCCTTGTCGAACGAGATCGCGCCCAGGTCGGCGCGGTCGAGGGCGGCTTCCTGCGCGAGGGTGTTCTCGTCCATATCGGCGCCCCAGAGCGGGCGGCCGGCCTCGACGCGAAGCACTTCCGCGGTCGCCGAATCCAGCTCCGGCATTTCGGCACGCAACGAACGGATCGTGCCTTCGAGAAACTCCGGCCGCACAATCATCGCGGTGGCCGGGAGCCCGAAATCCGGCACGCGTGCGATAAACCCGCCGTCGTTCGCCGCAACGCTTCCGTATGCTGCGAGTGACGCAAAGTCGCTCGCGGCGAATGGCCCGAGCACGGTCACATCGCCAAACTCGGCCGTGATATCGCGCCAGGTGGCAAGCCGCGGGTTCACGTACTTGCGGAGCATCGCCAGCAAACCCGGGCCGGCCGCCGCCGAAGTATCGAGCACGAATCGGCCGTCATCGCGGGCGAATACGCGAACGTCGGCGATCACCTTGCCCTTTGGAGTCAGCGCCGCGGCGTAGCATCCCATGCCCGGCGCGAGCTTCGCAATGTCGTTGGTGAGGAGTCCGTTCAGGGCCTCCGCCGCTTTCGGGCCGGTGAACTCGATCCGGACACGGTCGCTTCGCACGACGAACGCCTTGGAGCCGTGGGCCGCTTCGTACGCCGCGCTCATACGTTTGCCTCGCGCGAGTAGGCCTCGTCGAGCAACTCGACCGGGTGCCGCACCGACACGCGCGACCCCGCGCGCAGGAGGCCGGCGCCGATGTGCATCATGCAACCGGGGTTGCCCGTGGCGACGCAGTCGGCGCCGCTCGCCGCGATGCTCGCCATCTTGGGCGCGAGGATGCGCTGGGACAGCCCGGGATTCTCGAGCGAGTACAATCCGGCCGCGCCGCAGCACGACGAAGCATCGGGCAGGTCGTGTGCATCGGTCAGCCTGAGGGCGGCGAGCAACTTCGCGGGTGGGTCCGTGAGTCGCTGCGCGTGCTGCAGGTGGCAGGGGTGGTCCACGGCGAGCTTTCGCGGCTGTCCTGCGGCCTGGATCGGTCCTGCGGCAGCAAGCAGTTCGCTGACGTCGCGCACGCGGCTCGCGAACGTGCGCGCACGCGCGGACCATTCCTCGTCGTCGGCGAGCAGGTGGTCGTACTCCTTCATCGCCGCTCCGCACCCCGCGGAGTTCACGGCGACGTACGCGGCGCCCGACGCCTCGAACGCCGCGATGTTCTCCCGCGCGAGCGCGCGGGCGGCATCACGCGCGCCCGCATGGGCGTGCAACGCGCCGCAGCACTTCTGGCCCGGCGATGACACGATGCGGTATCCGTTGTACGCCAACGTTCGCTCGGTCGCGCGGTTTACGGGCGCGAGCAGGCCTTCCATGACACAGCCTTGAAGCACGGCGACATCCTCGCGCGAGGGAGTGCCGGCGCGCGGGCGATAGTCGCGGGCGCGCGCGCGGTGGCTCACTGCGAGCGTCGCCATCATGATCCCGATTCGGCCCGGCAGCCTCGACAACAGTGCGGCGAGACCGAGCGCGCGAAGCGCGCGGCCTGCGCTGAAGAACGCGGCCGCGAGAGTCGGCGTCGCAAATACGTACAGGAGGACCCGCGTCGGGAGGGACAGCGGTCGTCGCTCCACCATCTTCGCGCGAGTTTCCTCGAGCAGGTGTCCGTAGGGCACGCCGCTCGGGCAGGCGGTCTCACACGCACGACAGCCGAGGCATTGGTCGAGGTGCAGCGCTGCCGCCGGGTCGGCTACGGCGAGCGAACCATCGGCGATGGCCTTCATCAGCACGATCCGTCCGCGTGGCGAATCGTTCTCGTCGTCCAGCGTCAGGTACGTCGGGCAGGCCTGCGTGCAAAACCCGCAATGCACACACAGGTCGGCGCCGGCAAGCGGCTTCGGCGCGGTCACGCCGACTCCCCGAGCACGCCCGGGTTCAGTATTGCCGCCGGGTCGAAGCGTTCCTTGATCCGCCGCGCGAGCGGCAGCGCGAGTGCGTCCTGTTCGATTGACCGCACCGGTGCATTCGTCTCTCTCACGAGACTCCAGGCCGAAGCCTCGCACTCGGTCAGGCTTCCCAGCGCGCGCAACATGCGTTCCGCTGCGCTGACCAACGCCGCGTTGCCGGCGAACCGGACGAGCAGTGCGCCCACCTCCGCGTTGAGTGCGGCGGCCGATGCAGCCGACAACGGCTCGACCGCCAGGGGCGTGATCGCGCCGCGCCGGATGTCCGCAGCGGCGCCCGGTTCGCACGCGACGATCCACGTGCGATCCACCGCCGGCCGCGCGCGCAACCGCACCGTCACTTCGGTGATCACGCCGAGCGCGCCGAACGAGCCCACGAGGAGCCGCGTGAGGTCAAAGCCCGCGACGTTCTTCACGACGCGCCCTCCGCCACGTACCGTAGTCGCGAGTCCGTCAACGAACTCGAGGCCCAGCGCGATGTCGCGCGGCCGGCCGAGTGCGCGGGCGAGCGGTCCGTTCGTCGCTGTCGCGAAGGTTGCGCCGACGGTGCCGTGATTGCCGCCCCACGGCGTGAGCGTGCACCACTGGTTGTGCTCGGCGCAGATCGCGTCGAGCTCGGCCAGGGTTGTCCCGGCGCGAACGGTCAGCGTGAGGTCCCCGGGCACGTAGGCGACCACGCCTCGCAACTCGCGGAGGCTGACGGGTGTTGCGTCCGCGCGGATCCGCGATGCCGGTGTGCCCGCGTCCGACCACGTGCCGCCCGCGACAACCCGCAGTCGCTGGACGGCGGCGCGGGCGTCGCGCACGATGTCGGCAAGCTCCGCGACCGAACGCGGGGCAGCGAGCGAGCTCGTGCCTGTCATGACCGGGCCGCCGGCGTGGCCATCCATTCACGGCAGCGGTGTACCGGCACGACCTTGCCCGGGTTAGCGCGGCGTGCGGGATCCCACGCGTCGCGCAGTCGGCACATCGCGTCGAGCGAGTCGGGCGTGAACAGGTCTTCCATATACGGAAGCTTGTCCAGGCCTACGCCATGTTCGCCGGTGATCGAACCGCCCTCGGCGATGCAGGCGGCCATGATCTCGTCGCAGGCCGCATGCACACGGGCCGCCTCCGCCGAGTCATGCCCGTTGTACGGGATGTTCGGGTGGAGATTGCCGTCGCCGGCATGGAAGACATTGCAGACGCGAATGCCGTGCTTCTCGGCGATACGCGCCACCTCACGAAGCACCGGTGCGAGGCGTGTGCGCGGCACGACGGCATCCTGCACGGCGAGTGTCGGCGCCACGCGGCCCATCGCGCCGAACGCCTTCTTGCGGCCCTGCCACAGCTTGGCGCGCGCGGCCGCATCGGTCGCGGTCTTCACCGATCGAGCGCCTGCAGCCGTGCAGTGTCTGGTGATTTCGGCGACGTCGTCGTCGAGTCCGGCAGCCGGTCCATCCACTTCAACGAGCAGGCATGCCGCGGCGTCGGTTGGGTAGCCGGCGGCGTAGATGGACGCTTCGACAGCCGCGATCGTGCCGGCGTCAACAAGTTCCAGCGCCGCGGGTACGATGCCCGCGGCGATGATCGTACTGACCGCGTCGGCCGCGCCATCCACCGTCGTGAAATCGGCGAGCATGGTGCAGATCCGCTCGGGATTCGGCGTCAGCCGCACTGTGATGTCCACCGCGAGCCCGAAGCAGCCTTCCGAACCGACGAATGCGCCGAGCAAGTCGAACCCGACGGCATCGGCATCCGGCGTCCGCAGCTCGAGCAACTCGCCGTCCGGCAGCACAACCGTTGCCGCGAGGACATGGTTCAGCGTCACGCCGTACTTGAGGCAGTGGGGTCCGCCGGCGTTCTCGGCGACATTGCCGCCGATCGTGCACGCCGCCTGGCTGGACGGGTCCGGCGCGTAGTGCAGGCCGAAGGGAGTCGCCGCCTTCGTAAGCGAGACGTTGACGACACCGGGTTCGACCGTCGCGGAGCGCGCCTCGGGGTCGATCGCCAGGATGCGGCGCATGCGCTGCATGCCGATCATGACCACGCCGTCAGCGAGCGAGCCGCCCGAGAGCCCTGTTCCGGCGCCGCGAGCGACCCAGGGCGCGTTGGCGGCCGCGAGGGCCTGCACGACCGCGATGGCCTCCTCGCGATTCCCCGGCGCCACGAACAGGCGCGGGCGTTTGTGGTAGCCGGGGAGTCCGTCGTTCTCGTAGACGAGGAGTTCACTCGCGCCGGTCTTCACGTGACGCGGCCCCACGATATTCGCGAGCCGGTCCGCCAGAATGCGCGTGTTGGAATCCACATCCGAAATATCAGGGCGTTGCCGGTGAGCTACAACGCGCGGACCGGGCCGGCGGCGCACGGCGGTACCGCTGAAAAGCGAAGCGCCGAGCAACTTCGCTCGGCGCTCCGGGTTCAACGCATACGACCCGATTCCGGGCGGATCGTACGGTTGGGTGGGGTTCTTAGGATCAGGTGATGGCCCAGAAGCCGGCCAGCGCGCGGCCTTCGGGCGCGGTGCGCAGCTTCTCGAATGCGCGCTCACGGATCTGGCGGATCCGCTCACGGGTGACGCCCATGAGCTCGCCGATCTTCTCGAGCGTCATCGCCTCGGCGCCTTCATCCAAGCCATAGTACAGGTTGAGGATCTTCCGCTCGCGTGGCGTGAGATGCCGACGGAACACCGAGCGAATCGTCTCCTTCATCAGGTTTACGTCGGTCGTCTCCTCGATCTCGACGCCGTCCGCGCCCGCGAACCGTTCGCCAAGCGAACTGGCCTCGCGGTCACTGCGGTCCACCGGCGCGTCGAGTGACATCTCGGCGGCCGACATCTGTTTCGAGTTCCGGATATTCTCGGCCGTATCGTCGAGCATGCGGCCGAGTTCATGATCGGTCGGGTCCCGCTTGAGGACCTGGCCCAGGATCGTCTCGGCGCGGGACAGGCGAATCAGCGCGGAGTTCTGGTTGAGCGGGATACGGACGGAGCGCGTCTGCTCCGCGAGCGCCTTGAGCACGGCCTGGCGCACCCACCACACGGCGTATGAAATGAACTTCACGCCCTGATCGGGATCGAACTTCTTGACTGCCTTGAGCAGGCCTTCGTTGCCGATCGCAACGAGTTCGGAGAGATCCAGTCCGTGGCCCTGGTACTTCTTGACGTAGGAGATGACGAACCGGAGGTTCGACGTCACCAAGCGCTCGGCGGCGGCTTCGTCGCCCTTTTGCACGAGGCGCGCGAGGCGCTTCTCCTCGGCTGGGTCCGAGATCAGGGGAAGCTTCTGGATGTCATGCAGGTACTGGTCGAACGCCGACGAAGGCGATGAACGGAAATAGCGGCCCTTCGTCTCAGCAGCATGCTGCATACTCACCCCAGAAAGGACGTTGCAGTGCACGACGAGCGATCGAACCCCCGCGGAAAACACCGTTCCGCAGGGACGCGCACGATAGGGGGCGGGGCGTGAATTGGTCAACACCCGCGGAACATCGGGCTGCCAAACGGCCCGGCAGTCACCGACCTAAATGATTGTCAGGACTTGTCTTAGGTCAGTGTCACAAATCTGACTGACAAATACTGCTACAGCACGCGGCCGAGGGCTCGGTTGATTACTTCGGCCGGCACAGGCGTCCCGAATCCGGAACCGGAACCGTGCGGGCGGCCGACACCGGCGCAAAGCGAAAACTCGATCGCGCCGTCACGCGCCTTCTTGTCGGCGCGCATCGCGTCGAGCACGGCGTCGAGGCGCAGGCCGGCCGCGCGCGCATCCGTCGGCAACCCTGCGGTCGCAATCGCCGCGCGGAGGCGCGCCTCGAAGTCCGCAGCGGCGATCCCGAGGTCCACGGCGATCCGCGCCTCGACCACCATGCCGATTGCGACGCAGTCGCCGTGCAGGAGCGCGTAGCGACACGCCGCCTCGATTGCATGACCGACCGTGTGGCCGAAGTTCAGCATCTTGCGGGCGTCGGCCTCGCGTTCGTCCAGGGCCACGACAGCGGCCTTCATTCGCACGTTGCGTGACACGAGTTCGTGCACGGTGTCCGACGACGCGGTTCGCGCGGCCACGGCGCCGGTGGCTTGCTCGATCCACGCGAACTCGTCTTCCGACGTGATGGCGCCGTGCTTGATCGCCTCGGCCAACCCGTTGCGCACATGTTGATCGGGCAACGTGGCGAGCGTTGCGGGGTCGATGCAGACGAGCACGGGCTGGTGAAAGGCGCCCACCAGGTTCTTCCCGGCCGGCGTGTCCACGCCGGTCTTGCCGCCGATCGCGGCGTCAATCATGGCGAGGAGGGACGTCGGCACCTGGATGAACGGCACTCCCCGCATGTAGGTGGCGGCGACAAACCCCGCGAGATCGCCGACCACACCGCCGCCCAGTGCAATGATGGTCGAGTCTCGACCGAAGCCGCGCGCGAGGAGCTGGTCGGTCAGGGTCGCCCAGGTCTCGCGGGTTTTCGACGCCTCGCCGGCCGGCACGGTGAAGACGTCGGCGGACGCGACGTCCAGCGTACGCGCCAAGGCCAGTGCGTGCAGGTCATGGACGTTGGTGTCCGTAATGATCGCCGCACGCGTGCCGCGGATCGCGTCCCGGATCCGTTGCGCGCCGTCATCGGCGAGTGCCGCACCGACGACAATGCGTGAACCGTGCAGGTCGAGCGCTTCGGCCGGGCGGGGCATCAGCGTGTGTGCCGCGCGCAGACGGCCACGGGGACTGCCATGCCGACTACCAGGTGACTTCGCTCGCGCCGGCGCGCCGGTTGGCGACGCGCGCGAGTACGAACAGCAAGTCCGAGAGGCGGTTCAGGTACACGATCACGATCGCGGGGACGTCGGCTTCCTGACGGAGGCGGACGACCGCCCGCTCGGCGCGCCGGCAGACGGTGCGCGCCACATGGAGCGAGGCGGCCTTCGGCGTTCCGCCCGGCATGATGAACGCCTTGAGCGGTTGGAGCTCGTCTTCGCCGTCGTCGATCGCCTGCTCGAGTTGCGCGATGCGGCGGTCGGTCAGCCGGGCCTTCTCGAGCTGTTTCCGATGCTCTTCCGGGTGCGGCGTGGCCAACAGCGCGCCGATCGCGAAGAGATCGCGCTGGATCGGGGCGAGCACCTCGTCAATGCGCGGCATCATTTCCACCGCACGCACGACCCCGAGCGATGCGTTGAGTTCGTCCACGTCGCCGTAGGCCGCGACCCGCAGGTCGTCCTTGGAAACGCGATCGCCGCCAAACAGCGCGGTGCGCCCGTCGTCGCCGGTCTTGGTATAGATCTTCGGAGCCATGCGCGAAGTTTACCGCCTTGGCCGCGGGTCGGTCGGCGCGTTCAGCCACCGTCCGCGGCGGCGCCCGGCGGCGGGACGACCGCCATCCCGTCCGGGTTTGAGCCCGCCTGGTTGAGTAGTGCCTGGCCGGCGCCGGTTCCGCCGCCCGCGCCGTCGCCGCCACGCCCGCGGCCGGAGTCGAACGACGGACTGAAGGTCGCAGGAAACAGCTTCGTCAGGTGCGCCTGCAGCTTGTCGGGCGACCCGGTCACACCAAGCTTGCTGCACCAGGCGTCCAGCGCCAAGCCGATGATGGCGGCATTCGGGCGCATCATCGGGTTCTTCGAGATCGCCAGTGTCACCAGCCCGGCCAGGCCGGGGTCGAGGTCGGGCAGCAGCTTCTGGATGTTCGGCGTCGGTGCGATGGTGATCTCGTCAAAGGCGGCTTCCGTCTCGGATTCGCGGAAGAGTTGATCGAGTGCGAGCAACTCGAACAGGACGACGCCGGTCGAGAACAGGTCGGACCGCCAGTCCACCTTCGCGCCGACGACTTGCTCGGGGCTCATGTAGTGCTTCTTGCCGATCGCCAGGCTGTTCGCCTCGGCGGGGTCGTGCATGCTGCGTGCCTTCGCGATCCCGAAGTCGCCGAGCTTCACCTGGCCGTCCCAGGTCACGAGGATGTTCCCGGGCGAGACATCGCTGTGCACGATGTAGAGCCGCTTGCCGAGGTCGTCCACGAAGTTGTGCGCGTAATCGAGCGCGCGGCACACGCGGCTTACCATGTACGCCGCGAGCGGGACGGGGATAGGCTCGCCGAGCGCGCGGTGGCGGTCAATGAGCGCGCGCACCGTGACGCCCCGGATGTACTCCATCGCCATGAAGAACTCGCCGCCGACTTCCTCGAACTGGAAGATCTGGACGATGTTCCCGTGCATCAGGTTCGCCGAGAGCTTCGCCTCGTCAATGAACAGCTGCAGCCATTCCGGCTCACGCGCGTACTTCTCGTGGATGACCTTGAGCGCGACCCGCTTGGTGAAGCCGCGGTCGCCGACCTGCTCCGCTTCGTACACGGTGGCCATGCCGCCGCGTGCGATGCGGCGGACCAGGCGAAACCGGCCCTGATATTCGAGGATGCGCGCGTTATCCGTCATGACCGGTCAGGAAGTCCTGCATTAAAGGTTGCTCAAGTCCTTTACGATGGCGAATTTTCGCACATGGTGCATGACGAGCGCGACATCACGATCATCGGGGGCGGGCCGACGGGGCTGTTCGGCCTTTTCTACGCCGGCATGCGAAAGGCGAGCGCGCGCATCGTCGACGCGCTGCCCGACCCCGGGGGGCAGCTTACGGCGCTGTACCCGGAGAAGTTCATCTTCGACGTCGGCGGCTTTCCCAAGGTGCTCGCCAAGGACCTGGTGCACGCGCTGCACGCGCAGGCGACGCAGTTCGGGGCGACGTTCCACGGGAGCCAGCGGGTCATCGCGCTCGAGGAGCGGGCCGGTGGGTTTGACCTCGTAACCGAGACCGATCGCTTCCCGACGCGCAGCATCATCATCGCCGCCGGGATCGGGGCATTTGCGCCGCGGCGCCTGCCGCAGCCGTGCGCGGCGCCGTGGGAGGGGAAGGGGATCTCCTACGCGGTGGGCGATCCGGCGCAGTACTCCGGGAAGCATGTGGTGATCATCGGCGGCGGCGATTCCGCATTCGATTGGGCGGACCAGTTGACCGCCCGCGCGGCTGGGCTCACGCTGGTCCACCGCAGCGACCGGTTTCGCGCGCATGGCGCGACCGTCGCGGCGGTCGAGGCGGCGCAGCAGGCCGGGAAGGTGGCGATGCACACGTTCCACGAGCTGCATGACATCCACGCCGGTGACGCTGGCCTGCTGCACGAAGTGGAACTGCGCGACACAAAGACGAAAACCACACGCCGCGTGCGTGCCGACGTCATCCTGCCGATGCTTGGCTACGTGAGTGACCTCGGCACGCTTGCGACCTGGGGCCTGCAGGTGGCCAATGACGAGATCAGCGTGAACCAGGAGATGCACACGGGTCGCGCGGGGATCTGGGCGGCGGGCGACATCACCACGTATCCGGGCAAGCTGAAGCTGATCGCCACGGGGTTTGCGGAAGCGTGCACGGCGGTGAACCAGGCCGTGCACTGGATCTATCCCGACCGGAAGGTGAACCCCGGGCACTCGTCGAACCTCGCCATCTTCGGCCAGAAGGACGATTGACCACGCGCTCGCGGCTCCTCGCCTGCACGGGCGCCGCGCTGCTCGCGGTGGGCGCTCCCCTCGGGTTGCGCGGTGGCGGCGGTGTACTGCACGCGCAGGACCTCACGTGCGATCGCGGAGACCTCGAGGTCGCGGCACTCCGATTCTCGGGCAACACGGCGTTCGCCGACGCGGTGCTCGAGGCCGGGATCGTCACGACGCAATCCTCGTGGGCGCGGCGTCGGCTGGGTTTCATCGGACGTTCGCGATGCCTCGACCGCGCGCAGTTCGCGCTCGACGTGGCGCGCCTCACGGTGTTCTACCGGAACCACGGCTACGTGGACGCCACGGTGGACACCGTCGTGACCGCGCTCAGCGCCTCGCGCGTGGCGGTGGAGTTCCGGGTCGCCGAAGGCGAGCCGGTTCGTATTTCCGCGCTGGCCATCGAGGGACTGGAGCGGGTGCCGGAACGCGAGCAGGTCATGGGCGGGCTGAGCGCGGCGGTGGGTCAGCCATTCGACAAGTACGCGATCGAGGCGGCGCGCGACTCGCTGTCCCGGCGCCTCCGCAACACCGGCTATCCCGACGCCGAGGTCTTTGTCGGGTACGACACGGAGGTGGCGGCGCATCGCGCGTCGCTGATCTTCAGCGTCCATCCCGGCGCGCGCGCGACGATCGGTCCCGTGCGTGTGGTGGCGGCGCCGCGCGCGGGCGGTGCGCGCGGGATCGGCGACGCGACGGTTCGCCGCGTCGCCGGCGTGACCGAGGGCGACCTGTACAGCGAGGAACGGCTGGAGCGCGCCAAGCGATCGCTCTACCAGACCGAGGCCTACGACCAAGTGAGCGTCCGCACGGATTCCGGTCCGACGCGCGGCGACTCGTCGCGGATCGGGGTGACACTCGACCTGGTCGAGGGTTACATGCGCACCATGCGCACGGCCGCCGGGTACGGCACCCTCGATTGTTTTCGCGCGACCGGTGACCTGACGCAGTACAACGCGTTCGGTGGCGCCGCGCGCCTCGACCTTCGCTCACGCGTGTCGAAGCTGGGCATCAGCGCGCCGCTGAGCGGCCTGGACGCCCTCTGTCCGCAGGCGAAGGCCGACGACTACAGTCGCGACCTCAACTACTACGGCGGCGCATCCGTGTCGCGCGGCGCGCTGGCCGGCGGATTCGTCCCTTCCGTTACGCTGTACAGCGAACGCCGGTCGGAGTACCGCGCCTTCCTGCGCACGATTCCCGTCGGCGGCACCGTGACGTTCGCCCGCAGTCGCGGGGGTGTCGGCGCGCTGCTCGGCTATTCGGTCGAATACGGACGGACCGAAGCGCAGCCCGCGCTGCTCTGCGCGGTGTTCAACGCCTGCGAGGCGGCGGATCGCAGCTCCCTGCAGCGCACGCAGCAGCTGGCGGTCGCCAGCGTGGCATGGACGCGCGAGACGGGCGACAACCTGCTCAATCCCACGCGCGGCAGCGTGCTGCGCGCGGAGTTCCGCACCGCGGGCCGGCACACCGGCAGCGACCCGGCCCTTCAGTTCAATCGCGTGTTGCTCGACGGCACGCGCTACCTGGCCTTGGGGCCGGATGTGACGCTGGCCGCGCGGCTCCGGCTGGGCGCGGTCGTGGGGCCGTCGCTCTCCCTCGGCAAGGCGGCGCTCTTCGTGCCGCCCCAGGAACGGCTGTTCGCTGGCGGGCCGACCACCGTGCGGGGCTTTTCGCAGAACGAGCTCGGGCCCGCGGTGTACATCGCCGCGTCGTACGACACCGTGCGCGCGAACGGCTTGCCGGGTGGGACGCCGTCGAACCCTGCCGATACCGTGTTCCTGCGGGCAAGGAGCGACGAGCCCGGCGAACGCACGGTCCCGACCGGTGGCAACGCACTCGTGGTCGCCAACATCGAGGCGCGCTTCCGCAGCCCCGTGCTGCCGGACCTGCTGCAGTGGACGGCGTTCGTTGACGCGGGCGAAGTGTGGAACCGGGGTACCACGGGCACGAGGCTCGGCTCGCGCGCGCTTCGGTGGACGCCAGGGCTGGGTGTCCGGGCGCGGTCCGTGATCGGGTTCATCCGGCTCGACCTCGCGTACAACGCGTACCAGCGCCCGTCCGGGGCGGCGTACTTCGATGCGCCGGTGGCAGTCGGTGGAGCCTTGCTCTGCGTGAGCCCCGGCAACGCGCTGCGCGTGACCGCCGGAAGCGACGGGCGGCTGGCGCAGGCGGCGGGCGACTGCCCGGCGACGTTCGCGCCTCCGCGCAGCGCGGCGTTCATCCGGCGGCTCACGCCGAGCATCTCGATCGGCCAGGCGTTCTGAGCATGGGCCGCCGCCAACTCGTCGTCCTCATCAGCGCCGCCGTCATGGTGCTGCTCGGCGCCGGGGCCGTCGGGGCCCTGGTGGTGGCGACCCAGAGCGACGATGGCCGTGAATGGATTCGCGCGCGGTTGGCGGCATTCCTCAATCGCGGCTTGCAGGGCGAACTGAAGGTCGGGCGCCTCTCAGGCTCGTTCCTGACCGACCTGACGATTGACACGCTGGAGCTTCGTGACCGCGGCGATTCCGTGTTCTTCGCCGCGGGTCGCGTGACCGTGCACTACGATCCGCGCGACCTCCTCGACGGCCGGATCATCATCCGCAGCATGGATGCCACGAACCCGTTCATCGTGATCCGGAAGGAACTCGACACGGCGTGGAACTACAACAAGGTGTTCGCGGCCAACGAAGGACCGAGGCCTGTGTCCCGACTCACGCGCACCGCGTTCGGCGCGCGGGTGATGCTGCACAACGTGCGCGTTCGCGGTGGGCATATCCAGCTGACGAAGCCGTGGCGCCCCGCCGATTCCCTGCGGGCGGACAAGCGCGACAGCGCGATCGCATTCAACCTCGCGGACACGTACAACGACATCGAGCGGGTGACGCTGGGCGGACAACGCGGATTCCAGAAGACGTGGCGGTGGAAGGATATCGATGCGACGTTCTCGCGCATCCGCTGGCGCCATCCCGACAGCACGGGCCGCCGCTTCACCGTCGCGCGGCTCGACATGACGGAAACCGTGCCGCCCTTCCGGTTCCGCGAGATGCGGGGCGAAGCCACCTGGCGCGGCGACACCGCGTGGTTTGACATGCCGCACTTCCGCCTGCCGGGGTCGGTCGGCTCGATCAAGGGCTCGGTCGAATGGCCGATCAACAACAACATGTACTGGGATGTGCGCGTGCGCGGTGACACGGTCGCGCTGACCGACATCCACTGGATCTACCCGACCCTGCCGACGGTGGGGAGCGGGTCCATGGACCTGCGAATCCTCACGCGCCGTGAGAACCACGAAGTCACGGACTACGTGATCACGAACATGGATGTGCGGAGCCGGGGCTCGCGGCTCGTCGGCGACATGACGTACCGCGTTGGCGGTCCGGTGCTGGAGGTCCGCGATGTGGCCCTCGCGCTGCGGCCCGCGAACTTCATCCTGTTCGAGACGCTGAACGGCGTGCCGTTCCCGTATGCGTGGAAGGGCGATGTCACCGGCACCGTGCTGGCGTCCGGAGGGCCGGTGAACCGGTTCAAGGTCGAGCGCGCGGACCTCGCGTTCGAGGACCACAACGTGCCGGGAGCGACCGCCAAGGGCGTCGGGCGCGGCGAACTCGATATCCTCTTTCCGGCATTCGCGAAGTTTCACGGGTTCGAGCTGGAACTCGACCACTTCGACCTGCGCACCGGGCAGTTCCTCAACCCGCTGTTCCCGCGGCTCGACGGGCGAATCGGGGGCACCGCGGTGCTCGATTCCGTCTGGCTGGACGTCCGGGTGCGCGATGCGGACCTCGTGCATCGCGACGGCGACGACGTGGCGCCGACGCGCGTGCGCGGCGCCGCGCGGGTGACGTTGGGCGACGACTTCGTCACGGTGGATGCCGCGGGCACGGCGCTTCCGCTGTCGATGGACGCCATGGCGAAGTCCTACCCGATGCTGCCGCTTCGCGGCGAATACAGCGGCACGATGCGCGCGCAGGGAACGATTGCCGACCTCGCGTACACGGCGGACCTCTCCGGGCCGGCGGGACGCGTGCAGGTGGATGGCCGGTTCGACGGATTTGAGCCGACGTTCGGCGCCGTGGCGCGCGCGACGCTCTCGTCGTTCGACCTGCGCACGGGCCTCGGGAATCCGGCCCTGCCGACCTCGGAGCTCGATGCGCGAATCACGGTTGACCTTCGCGGGGATTCGCTGGCCACGCTGGCCGGCACGGCGCAGGTGCAGGTGGATCGGTCGGTCGTGGACAGCGTGCGCGTCTTCGGCGGCCAGGCGACGATGCGTTTTGGCGGCCGCCTGCTGCGCGTGGACAGCCTCCGTCTTGAATCCACCGCGGCGGAGCTGCGCGCGGCGGGTGGTCTTGGCCTGTCCTCCGACGTCACCGATTCGCTCGGGTTCCGCGTGACGGTGGATTCGCTGGGCGGGCTCCGACGGTATCTCGCGCGGACGAGCGCGGACTCGCTGGCGGGCGGGTTCCGCGTGCTTGGCGCGCTGACCGGCCAGCTGAGCCGATTCGCCGTGGACGCCGCGCTCGATGGCGGCGATGGACTTCGGATTCGCGACGGCACGGCGCGCGGGCTCCGCGCGGCGGTCTCGCTCTCGGGCCTCCCGGATTCCGCGACCGGCGCAGTGACGGCGAGACTCGACGGTGTCCGCGTGGGGACCTCCGTGTTTCCGGACGTGGACCTGCGCGCCGACGTCGGCGCCGGCCGACAGGCGTACACGCGCGCGGCGATCGTGAGTGGCACGGGCGCGACCATGCGGGCGACCGCGGCGATCGAGCGACTCGCCGATTCCGGGTTTGTCGTCCGGCTGGACTCGCTGGCGGCCCGGACGGCGTCGAATACGTGGCGCCTGCAACGGCCGTCCCGGTTCACGCTCGTGGGGCGCGGCCTCCGCGTGGACACGCTCGCGCTGGCCGGGCTCACGGGCGGCCGCATTGACGCGTCCGGTCGGAACGCCGGGACGGATTCGATCGCGCTTGGCATTCGTGCGAGCAACGTGCCGCTCGCCGACCTCGGTGAGGTACTGCAGGTCCGCTCGCCCTTGAGCGGCCTCCTGACGGGCCGCGCCGAGCTGCGCGGCACGCGCGCACAGCCCGACCTGTTCTACACGGCGTCGCTCAGCGAGGGCCGACTGGGCCCGCTTGGCTTCGACGCGCTCGATGCGGATGGCCGCTACGCGAATCGCCGGCTGACGACGTCCATGGGCCTGCGTCGCGGCGGCCGACCGGCGTTGCACGCGGACGCATCGCTGCCGTTGGATCTTTCGCTCGACGCCGCCGGCTCGCGCCTCCTCGAGGAACCGCTCACGGCGCACATCCGGACGGACAGCGCGGGGCTCGCCCTGCTGGAGAGCTTCGTGCCGGCCGTGCGCGACGCATCGGGGACGATGGACCTCGACCTCGCGCTGGGTGGCACGTGGCGGCATCCGCGCGCCACCGGCCTGCTCTCGGTTCGCGACGGGAGGTTGCGGCTCGCGCCCATGGGCAACGTCGCGCTGAGCGGCGTGCGCGCCGATATCGGCTTCCTCGGGGACAGCATCGTCATCCGCGAACTGTCGGCACGCGACTCAACCGACGCGGGGAAGACGGCGCAGGTCAGCGGGACGATCGGGATCCGCGACATCGCCGACCCATCGTTCGCGCTGGGCGTCGAGATGCAGCGATTCACGGTCGTGGACGACCCGCGCCTGGCGCGACTCGACCTCACCGGGAACGCCCGGCTGTCGGGTCGCCGCAGCGGCAGTGTGCTCGCGGGCGACGGGTTCACGGTGGAGCGCGGCGAGATTCGACTCACCGAGCTGTACCAGAAGCGCGTGATCGCCGTGGACGAACTTTCGATCAGCGGCCTCGCCGACACGACCGCCGCTGCGAACGTCCTGGCGGCCGCGGCGGGCGACACCCTCCTCATGAACAACCTCACGGTGCAGAACGTGCCGATCCGCATGGGGCCGGACGTCTGGTTGCGCTCTGAGGAAGCGAACATCGCGCTGGGCGGCTTCGTGAATGTCACGCGCGGGCGGCCGCAACGCGGCGGCGGTGCGCGGCAGCAGCTCCTCCTCGAGGGCCCGCTCCAGACCGTGCGCGGCACCTACCGCCTGAATCTCGGCCTGGTGCAGCGCACGTTCGCGGTCGAGGGCGGCGAGGTGCGCTTCTACGGCGATCCCGACCTCAACGCGACGCTGAACATCAATGCGCTCCACGTCGTGCGGCAGATCGGGCAGCAGGGCGCGCGGCCGGACGTGCGCGTTCGCGTGCATATCGGCGGCACCCGACTCGCGCCGACCGCCGAGCTTTCGAGCCCGGATTCGATCCGCGTCACGACTGGCGACCTCATCAGCTACCTCACCACCGGGGGCCCGAGCAGCGAGATCAGCGGTCGCGGGAACGACTACACCTCGACGGCAACGCGCGCCCTGCTCACGAGCGTCGGGTCGGTGCTGAGCGGCAAGGCCGTCTCGGGTGGGCTGTGCGATGATGCGCAGCTCTCGACGGCGGGGCTGGATGCCTACTGGGCCGGCGGCTCGTCGCTCCGGGACGTCAGCGGTCGGGTGCTGCAAGGCACGCGGTTCAACTGCGCGCGCCAGCTGAGCGACCGGCTGTTCGTGCGGCTCGACGCGGGGCTCTGCCAGGTCGGCGAACTCGTCGGCAGCGGCTCCGCGACGTCCACGGCGCCGTCGTTCGCCGACACGTTCGGCGCGAAGGTGGACTACCGCATGTCGCGCGACCTGACGTTGTCGCTGGGCGTCGAACCGCCCACGAGCGCGGTGTTCTGCCGGACGGACGCTGGGGCGCGCGGCTTTGCGCCCACGCCGCGCCAGATCGGCCTCGACCTGTTCCGCTTCTGGCGGTTCTAGAAGCAGTTTCTAAACCCTCGCTCGGTCGTTTGAGAGGAAGGTGGCCTCGCTCCGAGCGGGGTGATGATGAAAGTCGAGCTGACGGATGCGCAGTGGGCCC